>SXGS01134117.1_pt1 | contig 13430 bp, 9 predicted proteins | sample 3174681 | NCBI WGS metagenome assembly SXGS01 (sample SAMN11356861, study PRJNA531348) | freshwater metagenome | isolation source: freshwater sample F1-80 | place: China: Fuxian Lake, Yuxi | collected 2017-12-25
GATCGATGAAGAAGCCCTCGCCGATGGTGGCGCCCGGGTGGATGTCGATGCCCGTCGACGCGTGCGCGTGCTCGGAGATGATGCGCGGGATCATCGGGACGCCCTCTTGGTGCAGGACGTGCGCGATGCGGTGCGCCATGATCGCCTGCACCGACGGGTAGCTGAAGACGACCTCTTCGATGCTCTGCGCCGCGGGGTCGCCGTGAAATGCGGCGAGCACGTCGCGGTTGAGCAAGCGCCGCAGCTCCGGCACCGCGCGCCAGAGCCCGAGCACCACCTCTTCGCTGTAGCCCTCTCCGAGCACGCCGAGCGCGCCCCGAAAGCGCTCGTAGCTCACGGCGCGCTCGATCTGATCCACGAGGATCTCGTGCGCGTGGTAGAGGTGCTCGCCGATCCCGTGCCGCAGGTTGTCGCGGTTGAGCGCGCGCGTGCTGTAAAAGCCCATGTAAATGACGGGCAGGACGTGCGCGAACGCCTCCATCACCTTGCGCTGGCTCGGCAGGGCTGCGCTCTCGAGGTTGTTGATCTCCTCTGGCCCGTCGTAGCTCGCGGCGACCTCGTCGATCGCCAGCTCGAGATCGCGGTGCCGCCTCGCCTCGCGCCGAATCACGCGCGATCTATAGCAACGCAATCCGCGTAAAGGCTGGAAAATTCCGGCGCCGCTGCCTCGTCGCGCGCCGCTGCATGCGCCTGCCGCGCGTGAGGAAATTGACGAAGCTCGGTGCCAGCGCTGCCGGCGGGCTTGGTTCGCAGAGGTTTCCGCGTATTCTCGCGCCTTCGTTATGGCCTATCGATTGCTACCGGCGGGCGCGCGATGAAGCGAAAGATGATCTCGGGCGCACTTGCGGGCCTCTTGTCGTGGGCGTCCCACGCGCAGGCGCTGACGGCCCACCCCTCGGACAGCGGCCTCGTCGCCGCCGACGCGCTCTCGCTGCGGGCGACGCGCCTCTCGACGACCAGCGTCCCCGCTCGGGCGAGCGTCGCGTGGCAGCGGTTCCGCGCCGACGTCGGCGGCGAGTGGCTCGCGACGTGGGACGAAGCGACCGGCGTACCGCTGCGGATCTTCGGCGAGGGGATCGCGGCCGCGAACGCGAGCGGCTCGCCGCAGGCCGCCGAGTCCTTCGCGCGGAGCTTCCTCGCGAGGCACCGCGAGCTCTTGGCGCCGGGCTCCTCCGCGTTGGACTTCGTGCTCGCCGCGAACGAGGTCCTCACTACCCCCGGCGGTGAGCTGCGCGTCGTCTCTTTTCGGCAGAGCCACGGCGGGCTCGACGTCGAGGGCGGGCAGCTCAGCTTTCGCTTCAAGCGCGATCGGCTCATCGTGCTCGCGAGCGAGGCCCTGCCCAACGTCCGCGGGCGCCGTCCGCCACGCAGCATCGACGACAACGAAGCGAGGCTCGCCGCCGAGGACCTCGTCCGCTCGCGCTTTGCCTCGATCGCCAGCGCGACCGAGCTCGGTGACGCGCGCATCCTGCCGCTCATCGGCGCGGCGCGAGTGCATCGCTTCGTGACGGTGGTGCCGGTGACCGTTCGCGCTTCGGCGCCGCTCGGCCTCTACACCGTGTTCCTCGACGCTGCCTCGGGCGCGCCCGTCGCGCTGCGGCAAGAGCTGCGCTTCGGCGAGGCGACGATCCACATCGACGCACCGGTGCGCCGCCCGACGGCCGAGCGGCAGCCCTACCCGGCTCCGCTCCTCGAGGTGTTCGTGGACGGCAAGGCGACGACCGCGAGCGAGCTCGGCGCCTTCGACGTACCCGACGGCATGGCGAGCGCGATCGCGTTCACCGCGAAGGGCAGCAAGATCTCGGTCGCGAACAAGGCGGGGAAGGCCGAGGCGGCGAGCCTCACGCTCGAGCCGGGGAAGGATTTCCTCTGGAGCGCACCCGACAAGCCCTTCGCCGACTCGCAGCTCGCGAGCTACGTGCACGCCCACATCGCCAAGGCGCACGGCCGCACGATCGCCCCGAGCATGAAGTGGCTCGACGCGTTCTTGCAGGTGAACGTGAACATCGACGATGCCTGCAACGCGTTCTACGACGGGCAGAGCATCAACTTCTTTCGGCAGGCGGGCCCGTGCGAGAACACCGGCCGCCTCGCCGACGTCGTCTACCACGAGTTCGGACACGGGTTTCACCACCACGCCATCGTGTTCGGCGCGGGTAATTTCGACCCGGCGCTGAGCGAGGGGCTGAGCGACTACTACGCGACGAGCCTCACCGGCGATCCGGGCATGGGGCGCGGCTTCTTCTACGACGATGAGCCGCTCCGCGACATCGATCCGCAAGGCGAGGCGCTGTGGCCGGAGCACGTGTCGTCCGATCCGCACGAGACCGGGCTCATCATCGCCGGGGCGCTCTGGGATCTGCGCAAGCTGCTCGTCGAGAAGCATGGCGAAGACGCGGGCAAGCAGCTCAACAACGAGCTCTTCTACGCCGCGGCGCGGACCTCGGCGGACATCCCGTCGTCGTTCCCCGAGGTGCTCGCGGCCGACGACGACGACGGCAACCTCGCGAACGGCACGCCGAACGTGTGCGAGATCATCGACGCCTTCGGGCGGCACGGGCTGCGCACGGTCGACGCGAACGTCCTCGTACCGAGCGCCGCGCCGCCGACCCAAGACGGCTACGACGTCGCGATCCACGTGGGCGGACTCTACCAAGCGTGCGCCTCCGACACGGTCGCCGAGGTGTCGCTCCGCTACCGGCGCGAGGGCGACAACAGCGCGCTCACGAGCGTCGCGATGACGGGTGGGCCCGCGGATTACGCCGGGCAGATCCCGACGCAGGACGACGGCACCGTGGTGCGGTTTCGCGTCGAGGTGGAGCTCGCGAGCGGCGGCGCGCTGTCGTATCCGGACAACCTCGCCGATCGGCTCTACCAGCTCCACGTCGGCGACGTCGAGCCGATTTATTGCACCGATTTCGAGGCCGATCCGTTCAGTGGCGGCTGGACGCACGGCCTGTCGCAAGGCACGAACGAGGACGGCGCCGACGACTGGCAGTGGGGCATGCCGACGAGCGAGCCGGCGAGCGGCGATCCCGAGTCCGCGTTCTCTGGAGCGCGCGTGTTCGGCAACGACCTCGGGCACGGCGTGCACACCGGGAGCTACCAGCCGGAGAAGGTCAACTTCGCTCTGAGCCCGTCGATCGATGTTCGCGGCTACACCGACGTGCGCTTGCAATACCGGCGCTGGCTCACGGTCGAAGACGGCTACTACGACGCGGCGACGATCTACGTGAATGGCAAGTACGCGTGGGGCAATTACTCCTCGGGCTCGGAAAACGAGGCGGAGATCCACCACCGCGATCGCGAGTGGCGCTTCCACGATCTGCCGCTCACGCCGTACCTCGAGCCGACGGGGCAGCTCAGCGTGAAGTTCGAGCTCGCGAGCGACATGGGCTACGAGCTCGGCGGCTGGACGATCGACGATTTCTGCGTCGTCGGGCGCAAGGCGGAGGTCACCGTCGCGGTGTGCGGGGACGGCGAGCTCGAGGAGGCCGAGGCGTGCGACGACGGCAACGTCGAAGCGGGTGACGGCTGCGACGCGAGCTGCGCCGTCGAGGGCGAGCCGAAGCGCCGACCGCAGCGCACCATCGTCATCACGAGCGGCTGCGGGTGTCTCGTCGCGGGCGGCGACGCGACGCCGAGCGACGGCCGCGCGCTGCGCCTCGCGGCTTTGTGCGGCGTGGGGCTCGCGCTGCTGCGGCGGCGGCGCTCACGCAACGGGAAGAACGCGCCAGGCGAAGACCACTACTTCACGACGCGCAGATAGCTCGGCAGCTTCTTCTTGGTCGTACCGCCGTCGCTCGTCTCGCCGGCGGCGGCAGGCCCAGCGGCGGCAGGATCAGGGGTGGGCTCAGCAGCGGCAGGCGCTCGGCGACGCTTCGTTGGAAGCGCGGAGTCGGGCGCGACCGCGTCGGGCCCAGCGCCGGGCGAAGGTGCGAGCGCCGAAACCGCGGCGAGCTTCGCGCGTTTCTTCTCACCGGGCTTCTGCGCCTTCGCCTTGCCGCGCATCGCCTCGACCTCGGCGGGCACATCGTCGGGCCAGATCATCCCGCGGCCGTCCTCACCGACGAGGCCATAGATCGCCGACCAGGGCATGAAGCACCAGATCGGCGAGCGATTGAACGACAGCGTGCAGCCGATCCCGTCTTCGCCGGCCTCGAGGTCGGGGATCGTGATCGCCATGTTGAAGCCGACCTGCAGGACGAGCTGGGCCTGGTTCTTCAGCCACTTCGGCACGACCACGTTCTCGCGCCGCGGATCGAGGTGCACGAACAGGCTCGGCCCCTCGAGCAGCGCGAGCGCGACCTCTCGCTTGGGCGGAAGCTTCGGCGGCTCCGACATGGCGCGGTCCTAGTATGGCGAATTAGAGATTCGCCAGCAAAAAAACACCGAGCAAGTGACACGCGCCAAAAAGCCCGCCATTTCCACGAAATATCGGATCCTGCTCAAAAGAGCGCGCGCTGGCCTCGGGCACGCGGGTCGTCCGGCGCGAGCAAGTCGGCGTCGTCCTCGCGTGGCGAGTTGAGGCGGCACGAGGCCGGGCTCGCGACGAGGCGTGCCACGGGAGCCGGCACGAGCAGCGCCTTCGGGTCGGCGGCCTCCAGCCATTCGCTGACGTCAACGGTGCCGAGCACCGCCGGCATGCGCGCGTGCACCTTGGCGACGACCTCGTTCGCAGCGGTCGTCACGATGGTGAAGGTCGTCAGCACCTCGCCGGTCGCGCGGTCGGTCCACATCGCGAAGAGCCCCGCGAGCCACAGCAGGCTGCGGTCGGGCGCGTGAAACCAAACGGGCTGGCGCGCGCCCTTCGGCCCGGTCCACTCGTAGAAGCCGTCGGCCGGAACGACGCAGCGGCGCGAGCGGTAGGCCGCGCGAAACGCCGGTTTTTCCGCGACGGATTCACCGCGGGCGTTGATCAGCCGGTGGCCGATCGAGCGGTCCTTCGCGAACGCGGGGACGAGCCCCCAGTACGCCGGCACGAGCTCGCGGCGGCCGGCGTCTGCGCGCACGATGGGATGCCGCTGCGTGGGCGCGACGTTGAAGCGCGGACGATACTCGGCCGCGAGGTCGGGGGAGAGCCACGCGCCGACGGCCTCGGCCACTTCGGCCAAGTGGGACACGGTCAGCGTGAAGCGTCCGCACACGCACGCGAGTCTCGCGCGGCCGCGGGCGAGAAGCGAGCGGGTCGCGACGTGCCGTATCGTGGTGTTCGCAGCGCAGGCGCGAGCACCGCGGGTCGCGACGGGCTCGGCCAGCGGCACGGGTTTGCGGCGATCCGTGCGCCGCGGTAGTCGGTGCAGCATGTCCACGCCGACCCGCGCGCTCGGGCTCTTCAGCGTCCTCTGCATCGGCGTGAACGCGATCGTGGGCTCGGGGATCTACCGCCTGCCAGGAAGGCTCGGGCACTACCTCGGGCCGGCGTCGTGGCTCGCGTTCGCGCTCGTGGGGCTGATGCTCGTCGCCGTGGCGCTCTGTTTCGCGGAGGCGGCGGGCATGTTCTCGGGCACCGGAGGCCCGTATCTCTATGCGCGCGAGGCCTTCGGCACGGTGCCCGGCTTCCTCGTCGGGTGGAGCGCCTGGGTGACGATGGTGCTCAGCTTCGCGGCGGTCGCGAACGCCGTGCCCGGCTACCTCGCGAGCCTCGCGCCGTCGCTCGACGGTCCCAAGATGCCGGCCGTGACGATCGCGACCATCGCCCTCGGGCTCGGGATCGTGAACCTGCTCGGCGTCAAGCCGGGCGCCCTCACCACCAACGTCTTCACCGCGGCAAAGGTCGTCCCGCTCGCGGTGTTCGTCGCGCTCGGGCTCTTCGCCGTGTCCGGCGACAACCTCGGGCTCGTGCCGCGCCCCGCGGTCGTACCCGCGCAGCTCGGCGGCGCGGCCAGCGCGGCGGCCGCACCGATGCCGCTCGCGGGGGCGCTCGGCGCGGCGCTCTTTGCGGCGCTATTTCCATGTCAGGGCTTCGAGGTCGCGCCCGTCCCCGCCGGCGAGACGAAGGAGCCGACGCGCAACGTGCCCATCGCGGTCATCGGCGCGTTGCTCGCCTCGGTCGCGTTCTATGTGCTCATTCAGATCGTGGCGTACGGAACGGCGCCGTCCATCGCGACGAGCGGCGCGAAACCGGACAAGCCATGGTCGACGCGGCCCATCGTCGAGGCGGCCGCCACCTTCATGGGCACGGGCGGCGCGCGCTTCATGGCCGCGGGCGCGTGCGTGTCGATGGTCGGTTTCTGCGCGGGCTCGGCGCTCGTGACCCCGCGGTTCTTGGTCGCGCTCGGACAAGACGGCCTCTTGCCGCGCGCGCTCGCTCACCATGGCCGCCGCTTCGAGTCGCCTCACGTCGCCATCGTCACTACCAGCGTGGCGGTGCTCGTCGCCGCGCTCGCGCTCGATTTCGACGCGCTCGTCGACTTGAGCAACGTCGCCGTCATCGCGCAGTACGCGCTCACCTGCGCCGCGATCACCTGGCTGCGCCGCACGCGCCCGGAGCTGCCGCGTCGCTACCGCGTGCCGGGCGGACGCTGGCTCGTGCCGCTCGTCGGCGTCGGCGTGTGCGCGCTGCTCGCGTCGCAGGCGAAAGTGTCCGAGCTCGCCATGAGCCTCGTCATGATGGCGGCGGGCGGCGTGTTCGCGCTGGCCTATCGTGCGTTCAGACCACGCGCGACGCCGGTTCGAACCGACCTCCCGTCGTGAAGCGACTGCCCAAGCGGCGTTGCCCGACGACGGCGATCGCGCGGGCGAGCGCGAACCCAGCCTGCTAGAAGCGCCCGGCCGCGATCGGCACGTAGACGAGCGTCGCCTGCCGCGCGCCGTACATGCCGACCTCTTCGTCGCTGTAGAGGTTCGCGACTGCCACCGTTGGCACGCCCGCGCGCACCTCGGCGCCGCGACGCGCGAGCTCGAAGCTCACGAACGACATCGGAAGCGCGGGGCGCCCTGCGAGATCGCGGCGATGGGGAGCGTGCACAGCGAGCGGCCCCTCGGGCACCTCCGCCGCCGTGGCCGGACCCGCGGCTCCTGGACCCGCTGCCGCTGGTACGCCGGGCGCTGCGAGACCTCCGGGGGCGGCTGCACCCGGCACACCCTCGGGGGCCGCTGCGCCGCCCGGCGCCGCCTCGCCCTCGACCGTGACGTCCGTCTCCCCCTCTTCGGTCTCGGGCTGGTACGCGGTCGCGTTCAACGTGAGCACCACGGTCGGGATGATGAGCGCGAGACCGCCCGCGAGCATGTAGAGCGACGGCTCGGCCGAGCCCGTCTGCTCGACGAAGTAGCCACCCACGGCGCCGCCTGCCGCACCGAGCCCGCCGCCGAGCGCATACGCCCACCACGGCTCGACGCCAGCGATCGCGAGCGGCATCGTGCCGATCTCGGCGCCGAGCAAGAGGCCGCCAGCGATCCCCTTGCCCGTCGGGCTCACCGGCCCCGCGGCGCGCGCCGTCTCGGGCGCGATCGCCACGGTCACTGCACTGAGGGCCGCGAGCGCCCAGCCCTTTGCCTTACATCCGCGGGTCTTCATGATGCTGATCCGCGAGGAGCGTACTTGCGGGATCCGTGGGTGGCAACCTACGGCGTGCCGACGTGTCGCACCAAGTCGAGCGGCATGGTGGTTGCGGTTCTGGGGCGAGGCCCGCGCTCGAACTACGCGGTCACGTCCGCCATGCCGATCGGCGGATAGTGCAGGCAGGTGATGTCCGGATTCGCGGGCGCCGTGAGCTTCGCCATCCGCAGCGCCTCATCCATCGTGCGCGCCGTCTCCCAGCCGAGCAGCTTCGGGATGTACTCGTTGTCGGCGCCGACCACGATCATGCGACCGAGGTGCTGCCGGCCGGCCTCGCCCCAGTACCACATGAAGAACGGGTGCGTCGGGTGGTAGGCGTGCCCCTTGCGGTACATCTCGATGTAGGCCGCGTTGTTGGCGAATTTCTTCTCGAAGCGCTGGTGCAGCTCGAGCGCGTCGCGCGTCTCGGGCAAGAGGCGGTGAACGAACTCGATGTACGGAGCGTGGTGCTCGTTGTCGAAGAGATCGGTGCACGGGTGCATCACGATCATCGTGCCGCCCTTCTTCACCATCGGCGCCCCCTTGTAGAGGTTGAACAGGTAGCCGTTGGCCATCACCTGCACGAGCAGCGGGTTGAGGAAGCTGTTGACGTTGTACGGGCTGATGTACGGAATGCCCGACACGAGGATGTCGGCCTGCCCGGTGATGGGCACGCAGTACTGCTCGAAGTTCTTCTCGAGCGTCTTCTCGTGCGCGGCCTCGGTCTCGCCGGCGTTGACGGCGATGACCCCGAAGGGAGACGGCACCCGCTGAAAGATCGCCTGCCGCGCCGGCTGCGGGAGCTTGTCGAGCGTGAAGCGCAGCGCCCGCAGCGCCGTCTTCTCGGTGGCCGAGAGGTCGTCCTCGTTCTTCGCGAGGAACTCGAGCGGCCGATCGAACATGCGGTTGTTCAACACCGTCTCGATCGTGAACACATTGAGCTTCTGGTTCACGAGGCGCCCCATGCGGTCTACTGAGCGCGCGAGCGCCGACGTCGCGGGGTTCATGTACGAGTGGCAGTTGCGCATCGTGCTCGGGTTGTGATGCGCGCGGAGGCTGCGGTAGCCGCACAGGCCGACGGCGACGGACTTGTGTCCGCCGTCCATGGGCACGAGGTTCAGGTTCACGTAGATGACGAGGTCGCTCTCGGCAGCGCGCCGGTTGATCTCGACCTCTTCGCCCTCTTCCGTCGTACCGAGCAGGACCATGTTGTCCTTGTCCTCGGCGTCGTGGTTGTAGAGCTTGTCTGGCCAGTAGCGATTGAAGATGCGGTCGCCGACGGCGTGGCGCACCTCGAAGCCCTTCATCCGGCGATGCACGCTCGTGGCGATGATGAGCTCGATGTCGTCGACGCCGTGGTCGGCGAGCAGCGCGAGCACGATGGTGAGCACGCGCTCGCGGATGTCGGGCCGCTTCATCTGCGGCAGCGGCAGCGAGATGTCGTCGATCGCGATCGTGACCTTCATCCCGGGACGAAGGCGCGCGTAGAGGGGCGCGCTGTTGTGCGGGTGGTGGATCGCGTAGCGGATCGCGGCGTCGACGTCCTTCAGCGCCACAATCGGCGGCTTCGGATAGATGACGCGCGTGCCCGTCGGCAGATCGACCTCGACGAGCTGCTCGCCCGAGAAGAGCGTGCGTGGCGCGCTACGGCTGTTGAGGGTGACGACGCAGGGATGGCTCACTCTTCGGACCTCTCTCGTAGCGGTAGGGCGTTCGTCGCGGCGTGCCTCGATGCGTACCCGTCCGTAGCCTCAGGCGGCTCGGGCAAGATCGATGATGGGCCAGTGGTAGGCGCTCGCGAGCATGCGCAGTCGGCGATCGGCGTTGACGGCCACCGGATACCCGACGATCGACAACATCGGCACGTCGGAGTAGCTGTCCGAATAGGCGAAGCACTCGTCGAGGTCGTGGCCCGCGGCGCGCGCGTGGTCGCGCACGAGCAGCGCCTTGTTCGGGCCCGCGACGACCGGCCGCAAGAGCTTCCCGGTGGCGTAGCGGTCGTGGATTTCAAGGCGATTCGCGATGACGCCGGTGGCGCCGAGGTAGCGCGCGAAATGCTGCATCACGACGTCGAGCGCGCCCGAGACGAGCACGACCTCGTGGCCCTTGTCGAGCGACGTGGCGACGAGATCCTTCGCGCCGGGGTAGATGGCGGGCTTCAGCACGCGCTCGAAGACGTCCTCGGCCAACGTCACGAGCCGATCCTCGCTCGTGCCCTCGAGGACCGTGAAGAGCGCCTCGTTGAAGAGTCGGCGGTCCTGCAGCTCGGCCCACACCATCATCGGCGCCTTGAGCAGCGCCTTGCCGAGCTTCTTCGCGACGTGCAGCGGGGTCGGCTGGTTCAAGAGGTAATACAGCGTGGGCGGGATGAGGTTCGTCGACACGAGCGTCCCGTCCACGTCGAAATAACTGGCCGGCATGGCGCGAGCCTCATCGCTCAGGGTGCCGAGAGAGTCAAGGCGAGCGGCTCGGAGCGCGGCTCGAAGCGCGCCAGCGGCCGAGGCGTCCCGCGGCGAGTCCGCGCCACCCGCCTCTCGACGAGCGCTACCTCGAGAGCCACTCCGGCCGCATGCGGAGGCTCCCGAGCTGCGCCTCTTTCACGGTCTCGGTGGGCGCGCCGGCCGCGTCGAGGCAGCGCAGCTTCGCCACCGGATCCCCGGTCTGGTCGTGCGCCGACTCTTTCACGCTCTCGATGAGCGCCGGTTCGAGCGCGTCGGCCTTGGCGCAGAAGCCCAGCACCTTCGTTCCGGGCTTGGCGACGCCGAAGGAGAGCTTGGCCCGCGGGAGCTCCACCTCGGCGCGATCGGAGAGGCGACGGACGAGGACGTTCGCGCCGCGCAGCTCGCTCACCGTGCCGAGCTCGAGGAGCTTCTCGCCCTTGCGCAAGAGGGCCCACACGCGCAAGCCGAGGAGCGACTCGCCCGGAGGCAAGAGCTCGGAGGTGTCGGTGTCGCGCAGGTTCGTCTCGGACACCCAACCCACGCCGACATGCGCACGCCCGCGAACGCCTTCGAGCTCGCCCGGCTTCTCGGTCGCCACGAGCACGTAGCCACCACCCTTCGCGATCGCCCAGACCAAGGCTCCGCTCTTTAGCTGCTCAGCGACGGGCGCCCCCTTGGGGTCGAGGTGCGGCCGCGGCGTCGCGTGCCCGAAGAGCCAGCGTTTCTCGATGCTCGACGCCTCGCAGCGCAGGCTCGCGCACACGGCCGCGAACGCGACCTCGCGCCGCAAATTCAGGAGCTCTTCGGGGCGCTCGCTCGCCTCGGCCCACCCGAGCACGAGCCACGCGTCGAGACGCTCGAGCTCGTCGCCCTCGAGCTCGTCTTGCGGTTTCCCGGCGAGCTCGGCTGCAGCGGCGACGATATTTTCGCGGGCCAGCGCGAGCACCTTCTTCTTCTCCGCGGCCGAGACGACGCCCTCTTTCTCGAGCTCGGCCGCGGCAGCGAGCGCCTCCTCGAAGCGCCGCGCCTCCAGGTGCTTGCCGACCTTCTCGTCGATCGCCGCGGAGATGGCGTCGAGCACGCGCTTCTTCGCCGCCTTGAGCGCGCGGTCGTTCATCGCAAGGGCCGCCTCATCGCCCCACACGAGCGCACGCGCCGCGGCGAGATCGTCCTTGCCGACGAGCCTATCGGCGCATTTTCCGAGCGATTTGCTCATCGCTTCGCGCATCCCTGCCGCGAGCTCGGCGCGCGCACGCACGACCTCGGCAACCCCGACGGCGGCCTTCTGGCACTTGCCCTTGTTGGCCAAGACGACGAGATCTTCGGCGAGCGCTTGCGCCTCGGCCGCGTTCGTCCGCTCGACAAGGGCGTCGATATCCTGTCGCACGCCCTCGTCCGCGAGCTTGTCGGCCTGCCCGAAGAGGCGGCGCGCGCCCTCGAAATCGCCGCCTTTCATCGCCGATTCTCCCTCGCCGAGCAGCGCGCGGGCCCTCGCGGGGTCCGCCGTCGACGCGGCGCGCGGCGGGGTCCTTGGCTCTCCTGCGCTGCCGCATCCGACGAGCGCCGAGAGCGCGAGCGGCAAGCACCACGCGGCATGTTTGCAGGCACGAAGGGTGGTGGTTCGCGGCGAGGCTTCGCGCGCGAGCCGACGGCATGAGGGGCTCGACGTCATGGGATGTCTCGCGGCTCCGCGCGTAGCGAGCCGAGCTGCACCTCTTGCTTCGGTCCGGTGGCGGCGCCGGTATCGTCGAGGCACGTCACCTTCGCCAGGAGGTCGCCTCGGCCGATCGCGACGACCTCGTCGATTGTCGCGGGCTTCGGGTGCAGCGTCTTGCCGCCGCAGTCCGCGAGGACCTTGGTGCCCGCGCGCACCGTGCCGAAACGCACCGCATTGCGCTGCGCCTTGACGACCTTGCGATCGGCGACGCGCTCGACCTCGAGCTCCGCGCCCTTCACGCCGACGACGACCCCGAGCTCCCAGGCCTTCTGCCCGGGACGAAATGCGCCCCACACGCGCGCGCCGACGATCGACTCGCCGGGCGGCAGGAGCTCGGACGTGTCGCTCGGGCGGATCGACCCTGTGCTCACCCAGCCGAGCGCCGAGGGCATCGCCTCGATCACGGAGTCGAGCGCTCCGGGATCCTTCTCGGCGACGAGGACGAAGCTCCGACCGTCGGCGACGCGCCAGACCTTGCGCGCGTGGGCCAGGTGCGCGGTCGCCTCGCCGCCGAGCTCGCTGAGCGGGCGCACGTCGGCGCGACCGAACGCCCACGCCGGCTCGGCGGGACTCTTGAGGCGGCAGCCCTGCGCCGCGCACACCGCCCAGAACGCCGCCTGTTCACGCCGGGTCGAGAGCGCCTCGGGGACGGGCTCACCGCGCGCCGCGTCCCAGCGGCCGGCCTCGATGAGCTTGTCGATGGCTGCGAGGAGGCTGCCTGCCCCGAGCGCCACGCCAAGCCCCTTGGCCTTCGCCTCGACGTCTTCGGCGATGCCAAGACGCACGATCTTCATCACCTTCGCGACCTCGTAGGCGCCGGCCTCTTTGCGCCTCACCATCTCGTCGAGCCCGCGCACGGCCTTGACCCAGTCGCGACGCCGCATCGGCTCGCCGAGCGCCTCGACGAGCACGCCCACCGTCGCCGCGTCGACCTGTGCCTGCCACGTCTCGAGCTCGGCAGGCTCGAGCGCCACACGAAGTGCCGCATTTTCCGCGAGTTCGCGCCCGATCGACGTGTCGATCGCGAGCGCCTTCATGAGACATTCGAGGACCGGCTTGCTCACGGCGGCGCGGAGAAAGACGACGACCGCCGTGCCCCGCGTGGACGCCGCGACCGCGGCCGCGCTCTCGGCCGCCTGCTGGCAGCTGCCGGCCGCCGCGAGCTCGAGCACCTTGGGCGCCTCGGTCTTCGCGACGCGCTCGTCGATGGTCTGCCGCGCCGCGCGGATCTCCTCGCGCACGTCCTCGTCCGCGTAGGGCTCTGCGTCGGTCGCGAGCTTGCGTGCACGCGCGAAGTCCGCGTCCTCGAGCGCGGCTCGGGCCTCCTTGAGGATCGCACGCGCACGCGCCACGTCGACGCCGGCATCCTCGACGATGGCCTCCGCGGCGGGCGGCGCCGCTGGGTCGATGATCGGCCGCGGTGGCGGCCCGCACGCGGCGAGCGTCCACGCGGCAAGGAAGAGACATCCCCGCATGGGGGCATTGTCGCAGATGCGCGCCGTCGAGGCCCATTTCTGGCGTGGTGCCTCCGCGCTTCCCTCCCTCGCGCTTCCCTCCCTCGCGCGTCACGACCTCATGAGCGAAACGCCCTCATGAGCGACACGCCCTCATGAGCGAGACGGCCCTCAGGAGCGAGACGGCCCTCAGGAGCGAGACGGCCCTCAGGAGCGAGACGGCCCTCAGGAGCGAGACGGCCCTCAGGAGCGAGACGGCCTCAGCGTGCCGTGGAACC
>SXGS01527406.1_pt1 | contig 13429 bp, 7 predicted proteins | sample 3174681 | NCBI WGS metagenome assembly SXGS01 (sample SAMN11356861, study PRJNA531348) | freshwater metagenome | isolation source: freshwater sample F1-80 | place: China: Fuxian Lake, Yuxi | collected 2017-12-25
GCATCGTTGATGCCGTCGCCATTGGGGCTAAAGGGATTGGGAGTCACCCCGAGCCGATGGATCACCCCACCCCGAATTGGAACCCGCACGGTCAGGTCATCCCCTGGCAAGCCCTCGGCGGCGTCCCCACTCTCCACCTCCTGGGGCAGCGAGGCGGTCTGGGTGTCGCGCAGCCGGCTGGTGAATACGGTCTCGTAGCGCAGCACCGCAGTGGTAAACTCGACCTCGAGGGTGTGGCTGCCGCTCAGGCGGGAAAAGGCCAACGCCAGCCCCGGCTCATAGGCCTCCCGGGTAAAGGCCAGGTCGCGGCCGTCCAGGCGCAGAGCCCGGACCTGGGTCACCGGGGCCGGGGAGTCGATCTCCAGTCGGTCGAACCCGCGGGCATTGGTCACCTGGACCGCATAACTGAAGAGGGTATCCACCCCCACCCCCACTTCCTGCGGCCAGATCTCCCCCTCGATGGTGGCGGCCAGTGCCGGCCGCGAAAACTCCACCTCCAGCGAGTCTATCGCCACCCCATCGACAAGCCCGTCGCTCTCGAAGTCGATGCTGAACTGCAGATAGCGCCGCGGCGAAGGCGAGAGGATCTGCTCTCCGGCCGTGCGGTACGGGGAGGACCAGGAACTCCAGGCCTGTGGATCGGCCACTGGATCGGGGCTGTTGCCGCTGCGGGTGCGGATGAAGGCCCGGGACTTTTCTGGATTGCCCAACTGCTCGGCGGCCCACTGCAAACGGCCCCACAACGAGGGCTGTTCAAAGTCGAAGACCTCAGAGAGATATTGGGCCTGGGGAACGAACCCCTCGCCGAAAATCTGCAGCTCGTCAATCTCCCAGTTGAAACGCTGGGTCGACTCCAGGCGGAGATAACGCACATACTGCAGGGGAACACGCACATCCACCGTATCGCGGTTGTTGCTGCCGTCTTGAGCGACGATGGTAAACAGCGACTTGTTCGGCAATTTCTCGGGCGAGGCCGCGACGATATTCGCGCCGAAAACACCATCGTTCACCGACAGCACATATCCTTTCATGAAGTCGGCGTGGAACTCGGGCCGCGGGAAAAAGCGAATATGATCCACCCCGAAACGGGCCCCCAGGTCGATGATCAACAGAATGCCGGTGGCCGCCACATTTTTGGCCTCGAACGCAGTTTCGTGGTTGCCGTCGATCATGCTGTCGAGTTTTAGCTTCAGATCCGCCTTGCCCAGGCGCAACACGGTTTGGGCATTGGGCGAGGTCACCAAACCCCCGCGCGCGTAGATGGCAGTGGCGACATTGGTGCCCTCGCCGATGCTGCTGGGCAAAATCCAACCGGGCTTTCCGGCAAAGTCGATGACCGGCGCACTGCTGGCCGCCCGCTCCCAATCCCGGCCCTGGCCGCCCACGGTGAAAAACTCCACCGCCGCCGTCGCCGAGGAGCACAGGATCGCCCCGCACAATCCGAACAACCCGATGCTGCCTATCCTACTCATCCGTCTCTCCCTGCCGCGCCAGACCGACATAAAACACCGTCATGCCGGCGCAAAGCCCGGCATGACGGTATGGCATACTGCTCGATCACCGATCCTCCGACCAGGTGCCGATCTTACTCGGCAAAGGTGGACTTGATACGTCCCCAGGTCTGGTTCTCGACAGCCGTGCTCTGAGCGCCCCAGTTGATATCGGGGTCGATGGGCGAAAGCAGGAAGTCGGAGAGCAGGTCGCCCTGATAGTAGCTGTCGGTGGCGCCGCTCAACACCCAGTAACCTTCGTAGCTGCCCTCGGTCGGGTTGTCGTCGTCGATGATGGTCAGGTTCAGACCGACGATGCCGTTCTCGCTGAAGTCCTGAATAACACTGGTCTCAGGACCGTGCCAGTCCAGGTCGTTCCAACCAGTGACCATGTACTCGGCGCGGAAGAACCCTTCGCCGCCTTCCTCAGCGGTCTGGGTCTTGGCGAATTGGCCCCAGGGGGGATTGGTGTGCCACTGGGACTTGTGCCAGGCATTGAGGCCAGGACCGCCCTGATTAAAACCGTAGTCCTGACCCTGGGCCCCGTGCAGGCGGTCCTTCTGCTCCTGGTCGGTCACCTCGGGGAACACCCCGATCATACCGCCGCTGTGATCAGCGTCGAACTCGAACTCCATCGGTTCCCAACCAGTGGTCACCCAGATGGCGTTGTCGAAACGGTCTTCCATGATGTAGAGCTTGTTGGCCGTGTTGTTCCAGCCAACGATAGCCCGCAGCGCCATGTCGGTGGCGTCGAAGGCCGTGCCCACGCCAATCACCGTCTCGGTCAACTGCTCGTGGGTGATCCAGTACGGGGAGGGCACCACATCCCATTCGACGAGGTTGCCGTCGATGGTGGGGGTTTTGCCGTCGGGGAACTGGACTGCAGGAAAGACCTGCCCCACGGGCACATGCGCCCAAGAAATGCTGGCAGTCAGCATCGTTGCAGCGGCTATTGCTAATCTTTTCACGTCGCACTCTCCAGGCTTAAAAGGGGTTTAGGTATCGAGGTCTAGCGCCAGGCGCTCACCCCCACCTCGCTGGGGCCGTTCTGCTGATGTTGTGCACCTCCTTTCTGACTTCTTCACGGGGGACGGAACCTGCCGCACTTGCAAAGGCGGTTTTGACAGCGCGTATAGGTCTCTTCATCGCGTTCCGAGCTCGACTCGGTTCCCCATCCCTCACTGCGAGAAAAACCTGTCCGTGGTCCTTGGTGCAGGAAAGGGTGTGTTTAAGAGAAACGTCGCGGTAGCGGCCCCTGAGGATCAGTTCGCGGATGGACTGCAGTAAAACACTGAACGCCGGATTGGGGTACACTGGGAGAGCAGATTGCGGAAGGCAAGGTCGAGTTTCACGAAGCCAGAACGCTCCGCAGCCGCTGCCCCGAAGTTTGAGGTTCGTGCCCAAGTCGCGACGCCCTGCGCAAAGTGCGGCTGGCGGACACCATATCAACCGCCCAACCCGGAAAACTGGTCGGACCAATCTGCAATATAGCGCACCCCTGCGGAATGTCAAACTTGATTTTGGTATTTCTGGGCAAGCCCTATTCCCCATCAAAACCAAACCAATAGTGATAACCAATTATCCTGATTATGGCGCTCTCCCCGAGCACTGACCGCGAAAAACCGCCCTGAGCGATCCCGATGGGTCCACCAGTCCGTATCCCGCACCACCACCAGTCCAACCCCCTCATACCCATCACCTTTGTTAGACCCAGCCAAACGCAAAAACCATACCCACTCGCCTGAGGCTTCACCATCCCATCTATAATAAACGACTTAATGTGGATGGAGCCGGTTCGGTCCATCCACAGTGATGTGACATTTCTGTAAGCCCAACGCCAAATTCCGCGGTGACCAAAGGCAAACACGAGAACCTTGGTGTGAGTGGGTTTGGAGATAGCACCAAAACGAAGAGACCTACAAATATGTAATAGCCTGGAGTTTGAATCCACATTATTGTGACTTTTTAGGCAAAGCGCGGTTAGCCAACTTGTTGCTGGTAATACCGCGCAAAGATCAGCTCGAGGTTCTGGACCAACTGCTCGGCCTCGATCTCCCGAGCCACCATATACCGGTTCCACTCGTTCCAGTACTGTCGGTACAGAAAGGGATAGGCCCCTTCGAGACCAAAGGAAAAGGGATGGAACCTGGTGGTGTGCTGCAGGATCTGCTTCAGGCCCTGCTGCACCGCAGGCAACTCGGCGCCGACCAGGGGGCTGACCATCAGCGCCTTTTCCACCATCTGGGCCTGGAACCAACGGCTGGTGATAATCCGCAGAAGCTCAGCTGCCAGGTCCGGATGCCGGGCCCGTGCCGGGATGCTGAGGGTCTGTACCGTGCCGATCAACTCGTGGGGATTCCCCTGGCCGCCGGTCACCTCCGGGAAACGATAGGCGTAGAGGCGGAAATCGTCGCCCATCACCTCGGTGCGGCCGCTGGTGAACCAGGTGCCGACAAAAACCGTGGCCGCCCTGCCCTGCCAAAAGAGCAACTCCGACTCGATATGGTTCAGGCCGGCAAAGCCCTCCGGGAAATACCCCCTGTCCAGCAACCCTCCGACCAGCCTGGCTGCCTCCAAAAACCCTGGATCGGTCCATTTGACGCTGCGGCTCTGGTCGCGGAAAGCCGCCTGGGTGGCCGCGGTCCCCACCAGGCGTTGGGCCAGGTGGTCGAACCACCAACTGGTGTACCAATGGATGCCGTCCTGGGTGATGGGGATGATGCCGGCCGCCTTCAGGCGGGCGCAGTTGTCGAGGAATTCGTCCCAGGTCTTGGGCTCGAGGGTAGCTCCGACGCGTTCGTACAGCGCTGCATTGCAGTAGATCTGCAGCGAGATCACGTTTTGCGGCACACCCCAGAAACGGTTTTTGTAGGTGAAGGTGCCGTAGTAGAGCGGGTCGATGGTCTCCAGCCAGGATGCCCCCGGGGTATCGTATGCGGGCATGTTGAGATAGTCCGTGAAGTCGAGCACATGGCCCTGCTCCACGTAGGCGTAGGTGAGCCCGGTCTCGGCGGTGGCAAAGGTCATCACGTCGGGCGGATTGCCCTCCATCACCCTGATCATCAGCTCCTGATACCCCCCGCCCCCGCCGCTGGCCGGCTCGACCCTGAAGGTGGGATGGGCCTGGGTGAGTCGATCTGCCGCCTGCCACATCAGCTGATTAAACGGGATCTCGGCTGCCCGCGACTGGAGGGTGGAGACCTCGAGCCGGTGTTCGTCCGGCAGGTAGCGGCCACAGGCCCCGGTGAGGGTGCCGGCGGCCAGACAGCGGAGGAAATCGCGCCGCCTCATACTCAGCCCTTCAGTGCGCCGACGGTCAGGCCGGCGGTGATGCGGTCCTGGAGCAGCACAAATACCACCATCAGCGGCAGCATGACAATCACCAGGCCCGCGAAGAGTTCGGTCCATCTCGACTCGGTGGAAAGGTTCCAAAACAGGGTCTGCAGGCCCCGCGCCAAGGTGTAGAGCCGGCCGGAGTGCAGCAAGATCAGCGACCAGAAGAACTCGTTCCAGAAGCTGATGAAATTAAAGATGGCCACCGTGACCAGGCCCGGCCTGGCCAGGGGCAGCATCACCAGCCAGAAGGTTTTCCACGGGCTTGCCCCGTCCATCAGCGCTGCCTCTTCGAGCTCGCGGGGCAGGGTGCGGAAGAAGCCGGTGAGCACAAAGATGGTAAAGGGCAGGCCCATCGAGATGTAGAGCAGGAGCAGACCGAGGTGGCTGTTGGTCAGGTGCAGCCGGCGCATCTGCACGAAGAGCGGGAACAGGTAGAGCATCGCCGGCACCATCATCGCCGCCAAAAAAAAGTAGAGGGCCACCTGCCTGTAGGGGAAGGTCACCCTGGCCAGGACATAGGCGGCCATAGCTCCCAGCACGGTGCTGCCCGCTGTGGCCAGGGCGCTGATATAGGCGGTGTTGAAGAAATAGTGACCGATCTCGGCGTTGGCCCAGGCATAGGCATAATTGCTCCAGCGCAACTCAGTGGGCAGCGCCCAGGTGCTGGCGAAGAACTCGGCATTGGACTTAAACGAGGTGTAGACCACCCAGGCGAGGGCGACCGCCGAGCTGAGGCAGTAGAACCCCATCAGCAGTACCGCTGTGCCTTTCACCATGTACTTCCGAGCTTCCATGCCGCACTCCTTCAGTATTCGACGGTCTCGCGGCGCATCAGCCGGTTGACCAACAGGCTCAGACCCAGGACTAGCACAAACATGATCACCCCCATCGCCGAGGCGTAGCCGATGCTCTGGCCCTGGAATCCGGCCCAGTACAGGTAGGTGCCCAGTACCTCGGTCACATTGGGGTAGCCACGGGTGATCACAAAGATGAGGGCAAAGGCCTGCACCGCGTTGATCACCCAGAGCACCACCAGGACCTGCACCACGTCCCAGAGCAGCGGCAGTTTCACCAGCCAGAACTGCTGCCAGTCGTCCGCCCCGTCCAACTGCGCCGCCTCGTAATAACTGCGCGGGATCTTCTGCAGGCCCGCCAAAAAGAGGATGACGTAGGTGCCCAAGCCCTGCCACACCATGGCCACCCCGATGGCCGGCAGGGCCGCGCTGCGCCGGCCCAGCCAGGGTTGGGCCCAGCCGTCCAGCCCCAGGGTGCGCAGAGTTTCGTTGAGCAAACCGATAACTGGATTGTAGATACTGCCCCACAACACCGCAGTGACCACCACCGAGAGCATGGTCGGGGCGAAGATGACGAACTTGAGCAGGCGGGCAAAAGGCGGGTTCCCCTCCAGCACCACCGCAAAAAGCAGGCTCAGCGGAAAGACCAACAGGAAACCGAAGACCCCGAAGAAGCAGATGTTCTCCAGCGCGGCCACCAGGGTGCGGTCCCCCAGCGCCCGGGCAAAATTGTCCAGGCCGACGAACTCCTTCTCCGGCGTGATCCCCGACCACGAGGTGAGGGAATAATAGAAGGCATTGAGCACCGGCAGGGCAAAAAACACCAGGTGCAGCAGCATAGCCGGCAGCAGCAGGGGCAGGATCAGTTTGCGCAGCTCGCGCTCTAACATCAGCCTTTGCTCCCTTCCGTGGTCTTGGGTGCCTGGCCCATTTCGCTGACCAGGGCTTCGATTGCCTCGTCGAAATACTCCACCTCGCCCTGCTGGTCGCGGCGCAGTTTCTCGAGCCAGACGGCGAATACCTGATTCCGCCGCTCCTCCTGGAGCCTGGTGCGCAGCTGCCTGGCCACGTCCTCGAAAGGTCTCAGTTTTGCCCCCTGCCTGGCGACGACCTTGGCGATGGAGTAGAGCGAGTCGACCTGCACTGGCCCCAACACGGCCCCGATCCGGGCCTCCATGGACTGTTCGACCAGAGCCCCAAAGCGGGCCTCTTCGTACCAGTAGAGGCGGTAGGCCCCCTCCAGCAGCCTGCTTTCAACCCGCTGGCTGTGGGCGATGGCCAGGTAACGAAACAGATACTCCTCGGCCAAGTCCTGTGGGCTGGCCGCCCTGGCCAATTCGTCCATTATCTTGGCCCGCCCTGTGGCCTGGGCCACCTTGCGCCGCAGCCAGGCCAGGGCTTCCGGTTCCCCTGCCTGCACCGGCAGCTGAGCCAAAGCGTCGAGGCGTTTGCCGGCGGCCATCCGGTCTGGCAGTCTGGCGGCGACCTCGGCCAGGATGGCTACCACGGGGCCAACCCGCCTGCGGTCCTCCTCGAAGCGCAGCAGCAGGGCCTTTGCCTCCTCGCCACTGCCCACCAACACCTCCACCACTTCGGTGGATTCGGGGTTGCGATAACGCTCCTGATTGTCCTGGTAGTACCTGCGGGCTTCCTCCTCGCCGACCACCGGCCCGGCCGCCGTCACCTGTTGTCGCAGGGTGGTGATCAACAGATCCTCTTCTTTGTGTTGGCGCCAGGCAACGAGCTCGGGATCGGCATCGAGTTTGAGCTGCCGCGCCCGCTGGGCGAGGATACGCGGGGCCAGGACCTCGGCGTGCAGCGCCTCCACCACCCGCAGACTGTCCTCCATCCCCCGGCCCTGCCTGATGGTGCCCGACCGTTCGACCACCTCCCCCAGGGTCACCTCGCCGCTCTGGTCCCTGTACACCACCAAGGCGAGATCGGCGGGGGAGAGCAGGTATTTGCCGTCCTGGGGACCCTGCCTCAGCACGGCCACCAGCCGGCCCAACCCTTGGGGATCGGGCTGGAGGCCGAATTCCCCCGCCAGCGCGGCAAAACGGGCCTGGCCCTGCGCCGCCAACCTTTCCTGGGTCAACCCCTGGCGCACCTTGGCCTGCACCTCGTCGAACTCCACCCGGCGCTCGTCGAGTACGGTGAAGATCTCGTACCCCTTGGCGATGGGGATCAGGCCCGACACTTGGCCGACCTCGAGGCGGAAAAGGGCGTCCCGCACCGCCCGGGCGGCATTGGGGCGGCCGTAATAGTAGGGCATCTCCCCGCCGCGCGCCGCACTGGGCGGGTCCTCGGACAGGCGTTCGGCCACCGCGGCGAAACGCTCGCCGCCCCGCAGGGCCGCCAGCGCCTGCTCACCGCGTTGGCGGGTGCGGGTGAAGATCTGGGCCACCTTCAACTGGCGGTCCCACCGCTGCTCGGCAAAACGCTGCCGGACCTCTGCATCGGTGACCGTCACCTGGGGCTGCACCTCGAGGCGGTCCACCTCCTGGGCCAGCTTCTGGGTAAAAGCCCACTCGATGGCTCCAGTGACATCGGGCCGCTGATGCAGGCCTTGGGAACGGGCTTCGTGCAGCAGCAGCGCCCGGTCTACCAGGGGCTGCAGGTATTCGCGGACCTCGGCGCTACCCTTGGCCGGCAGGGCCGCCCAGGTGGATTGTTTGCCCACAAAACGCCAGAACTCCGCCTCCCCAATTACCTGGCCGGCCACCCTGGCCAGGGGCCGCTCTGGGTTGGCGGCGGGCGGCTCGGCGCGCTGGCCGCAGGAGAGCAACAGGAAGAAACTACACCAGATCCAGTTCATTGAGCTGTAAACTCCTTCACCAGCCGATATAGTTGCCGGTGCTTCCCGTGAACACGTCGATGGTCAACCATATACCCTCGGCGCAGAACTGCCCAAGTATCAGGCCCATAAAAAAGGGCCGCACACTGCGATGCAGGCCCGGCCCCCCGTACTTGAGGATGGTGAGCTTGAGCAGCCAGGCCACAAAGACGCTGAACCACATCCGCCCGACAATAAAAGATACGGTGCAGATGGCAAAACCCAGCGGATTGAAGGGCCACCAGCTGAAATGGTGGCGCAGGTAGATGAGCACCGCCATCACCGTGCCGCCGATGGCGCGGAACAACCACCCATCCCATTGCGCGGTGGGCAGATTCTGCATCTTGTTGGCGATGAAACTGAAGGGCACCTGTGGCCCGGCGTCGAAGAACCAGCCGTGCAGGTTGATGCCCCCATAGGTGTACGACAAATAGAGGATGGTGGCCCCCGAACCGACCAGGGTGACCACTATAGCCAGTACCAGCGCCCAGAAGAGGGGCCGGACCCGCTTCAGGCCCTCCACGGCCTTCAGGCTGTTGGCACAGGAGGCCATGACAAAGGTGCGCACGTCGCCGTGCCAGATATAGGTATAGGCCAATGCCACCAGGCCCGCCGAACCCAGCTGCGGCGCCCCCACTCCCGAGACCAGAAAGGTGGAGGCGATCATTGGGCTGCGAGCCGCGGCCACCCCGCCCTCCACGACGATGCGGGTCAACCCGAAGTAGATGCCCAGGGCCACGGCCATGAATACCCCCAGCCAGAGGAGCGGAATCCCCGAAAGCCAGAGCCATGCCCCCATCACCAACAGGCCGGCCACCAGCCCACCGGCCGCCATCCGGTAGGAAAGCATCTCCCCGCTGTCGTCGAGACCAGTGCCCCGCCTGACCTTTTGCCACACCCCCCGCAGATGCCCCCGCGCCGTCCACAACCCTACCGCGACGAAGACCAGCATCGCCCCGGTGCCCTGGTGTTCCAGGTAGGGCGACTCTGGGGTGCCGTAGATGCTGACGATCTCGGTGCTCTGGATGCCGAGGATGTTGAACACCCCCTGCTCGAGCAGGGCCAGCAGGGCAAAGAACCACAGCCCCAGGGCGATGTCGAGGTTGACGAAATAGGAAAAACCCATAACCGTGAAACTGAGCACGATGGGCAGATTGACCGTATCCCTCAACACCGGCACCGTGGTGGTCAGCGCCAGGCGCGGCACCGTGGGAAAGTAGTGGTTGAGGCCCCCGGTGCCGGCCGCCACCAAAGCCAGGGTAAATCCGGTCCACATCAACATATTCCGAAAAAAGGGCGGCACTGGCTGCCGGTCCTGGTTGATGAGGGCCAGCGGACTTTGGGCCAAAGGGTAGATCAGGCGCTCGTTGTCCATCCACTGGCGCCGGATGATCACCGAGGCACAGATCATCACTAGATAGAGGGCCAGGGCAAAAACCGACCAGGCGCACAGAGGTCCGGCCCAGGCCATCCAGGGGATGGCCATACCCCGGGGCAGTCCCTCGTAGAAATACTTGATCGCCAGCGGATCGTCGACCACCATCCACGGCGCGACGTGGGGGTGGATCAGGTCCTGCCAGCCGTTTTCCGGGGTGGCGTAATAGCCCAGCGCCGTGATCCCGGGCAGGATGTAGAGCATCAACCCCATGGTGGGCAACGAGCAGGCGGTGACCATCATCGCGTAGATCACCGCCAACTCCTCGCGCCGGAAGGCCAGGCCAGGCCGCAATGCCCGCAAGAGGATATTGCCGGCACTCACCAGGAAGAGCAGGAAGAGGGCGGCCTCGGTGCTGAAATCCAGCGCCATCATCGAGCCCTGCAGGTAGGCGGTGGCGTAGGGGTCGGCCACGCTGATCAGCAGGCAGAGCAACACCCCCACCACAAACACCCTTGCCGTGAAGGGTGATCCCTCGCTCGACCCCTCAGCCATCTTGCCTCTCGTCCCGCCGGTCTCCGGCGCCCCTCACTCCGGCAGGACCACGTAATCCAGTTTCCGTTTGCGGCAACTGCCCTGTTGGTTGCGCGCTTCGAGGGTCACGGTATAACGGCCAGGCTGCTGGTAGCGGTGACGGGGTTCCCGGGCAGACCGTGCGCCATCCCCAAAATCCCAGCTGAACGCGCTTGCCTCCCCTGCGGTCAGATTGGCGAACTGCACCGCTAGGGGATCACCGGCCCCCGGGGCGCGGGAGCGGAAATCCACCACCGGCAGCAGGGAGAGCGCCGGCTCCAGCGGGGCCAACACGAAGTTCGGGAGGTAATCTGCGTTGCGGTACATGAGCACGGTGTCCGCCAAAGCCCAGAATTTGACCACCTGCTCCTCGTCGTCGTCGCGGTCGAGCACGGCGTAGTCCAGGCCGATGGTGTCCCCCACCGCCATCCGGGCCGGAGCCGAGAGCCCAGGGGCCTCGGGATGGGCGTAGTTGAAAGGGGTGACGTAGAACTCGAGGGTCGACAGTCCGGCACTGCCGTGCGGCCGGCCGTAGCGGCTGGCCCACGCCGAGTACGGCGTCTCGCCCAGCCAGCGCTGCGGCCCCCAGACCCAGACGTGTTCGCCGTCGCGCTGGTGGGTGTAGATGTGGTAATTCTGGGCGTGGGTGCTCATGTGCCGCGGATCGAGGTTGCCGATGAAGTCCCCCCCGGAATTGTCGGCGTCCACCACCAGTTCGAAGATGTCGTCGTTGCCTAGGTCCTTGCCGTTGGTCACCACGCGGTCGAGGTTGTGGAAATCGTCCCAGTACTCGACTGCCACGTAAATGCGGCTCTTGTTCACGCTGTACCCGGTGCGCACCCGGATATCCAGGTTGTGCAGATCGTAACCTCTGCCCAGCTTGCGGTTGTACTCGATCAGGTCATGGGTATCCTGGGCATACTCCTCACCCACCAGGTCCCAGTCGCTGAGATCACCGTCGATGACGGGCAGGCGATTGTCGGGGAACTGGAAACACTTGTAGAGGCGCGGGCCAACGGGGGGCGGGGAGGTGGACGCCGGCTCCTGGCCCAACTCGCGGCCTTCGGCCAGGCCGGCGGCCAGCAGCCCAGCAAGCACTAGACTCCAAACACACATCGGCGATCCTCCGTGGGGGATTGTCCGGAGTAAATAACGGTGGCACGGCTGCCGGGTCAAGCGCCTCCTGGATTTTTGTGGCTTGCCCTGGCTGGCTGGCTGCCGTACCATCGCACTACCATGGTTCAACGCATAACGCTGATCCTGACCGCCAGCCTGGCGCTCATCCCGATGAAATCGAGCCCTGCCCCGCCCGGCGACTGGCCCCGCCCCCGCCAGAACGCCGCCCTCACCGCCAGCCAGCCCCTGCCCGGCAGGATGGCCCAGCCCCCGGCCCTGCGCTCCCGCTGGGACCTGGGGCGGAGCCGGCCGGGCTACACCCTGGCTGACAACCACACCGTCCTGGCGCTGCACGCGGGTGCCCTCTATGGCTATGACCTGGAGGGCCGCCTGCTGTGGCGCACCCATCCCCAGGGATTGAACTTCACCCAGCTCAGCGCGGTCGCCGATCTGGACGGCGACGGCCACCAGGAGGTGGTGCTGCAGGCCGGCAGGCCCACCGCTCCGTACGGGTCAGCGGCGGTGGTCTCCCTGGAGACCGGGGAACTGCTCTGGCAGTGCGAGGTGGACCCCATCTCCTATGCCTGGTACCTGTACGTGGACCAGTTCCTGCCCGGGGAGCCGGGGCGGCAGATCCTGGTACTCATGCACGGCTACCCGCCGGACGAAGGCAACGGCTACCTCGCCCTGTACGCCAGCCCAGGTCCGGGCCACACCCCGCAACAGCGCTGGCGCTACGACTTCGACCAGTACACCTGCTTCCCCTCCCTGCTGCGCAGCGATATCGACGGCGACGGGGTGCGGGAGATCTGTGTGCAGACCCACAGCCGCATGTGGGTGCTCGACCCCGCCAGCGGCGCGGTGGATCAGTTCCTTGGCTGGGACGTGGCGCCCGGCAACGTGCGCAGCTACGGGCTGACCCGTTTTGTCGACCTGGATGGGGACGGCCGCGAGGATTTCCTCTGTATCGCCGATTTTTCCCAGCACCACGAGGTGCTGCTCAACCGGCAGGGCAAGCTGGAACTGGCCTGGGTCAAGGGCTGGCCCGAGAGTGTGACCACCGGCACGGTGGCCACCACCTGGGCTGAGCCCCCGCAGGCAGACCTCGACGGCGACGGCCGCCTGGAGCTGGTGCTCTCGATGTACAATTCTGAAGACGAGGGGGCCTGGTTGTTGCGCGGGTACGACGCCCTCACCGGCGAACTGCGCTACCGGCTGCCGGGCGCCGTCGCCGTGGCCACCGGGGATCTGGACGGGGACGGCTGCGCCGAGATCCTCGCCAACCTCTCCGCCGACCCCACCCGCAGCGCGGTCGAGGCTGCGGTGGTGCTCAAACTCGTCGGCGGGGAGCTGCGGGCGGCCTGGCGGCAGGACGGCGCGGTGGCCCTGCCGGGTCCAGGGTTTGCCGTGCGCACCGGGGAAGACACCCGGGTGCTGTTGTGGGAGGAGGGTCGGATCCGCAGCCGGCCCCAGACCCCGCCGCCACCCGGCCCCGATTTCTCCCGCCTGCCCGCCATCGCCGGCCCGCCGCCGCCCGCGCTGCTGGTGGCCGATCTGGACCGCGATGGCCGCAACGAGATTCTCTGCTACCGGAACCAGGAGGCCGAGGTGCTGGCCCTACAGACCGACGGCGCCTGGGAAAAACGGGCGGTCTACCCCTCGGCAGGGTTACCCGCCATCGCCGACGTGGACGGGGACGGCCTGCTGGAGATCGTCACCGGACAGGTCTCCACCACCGACCCACCCGCAATCGAGGCCCGCACCCCTGCCCGCGGCAACGAGCTGCGCTGGACGACCCGGCTGCCGGCCCTCGCCCGCCCGGGCCTGCCCTACGGGCATCTACTCTACCTACAGCCTGGACACTTCACCGGCCACCCCGCCGCCGACCTCTACATCTGGGCCGGTACCCCGC
>SXGS01435422.1_pt1 | contig 13426 bp, 15 predicted proteins | sample 3174681 | NCBI WGS metagenome assembly SXGS01 (sample SAMN11356861, study PRJNA531348) | freshwater metagenome | isolation source: freshwater sample F1-80 | place: China: Fuxian Lake, Yuxi | collected 2017-12-25
GCCGGCGTCGCGCAGTGGCTGAACGTTGTAGGTGCGGAGCACCGCAGCTGGTGTTAAGCCCTGTTGGGCCAGTTCCTGGTCCGGCGCCTCCGCCGGGAACACCCAACGGTTGGCCTCGCGGTGCGGGGTGTAGCCGAGGATACGGCCAAATTCTGCCACCTCTGTCCGCACCGCAGCCGGAACGGCGGGCTGCTGCGGGGACGCGTAGAAAACCTGACCTCGGCGACCCCGGTAGTCATGCACGGCAACGCCGAGTGCCCTCGCGAAAGCCTCCGGCGAGCCGCCGATGAAGGCCCAGTTGTCGTCGGCCCGCCAGCGCACCGTCAAGCCGCGGTTGCGCGCCCACCCGAACAAGTCATCAGGACGGGTGGGTACGCGCAGCGCGGCAGTCAGTTGCACGTACTGATCGTGCGCCGGACCGAGATCCGTCGACGCGCCCAGCAACGCCGCATAGGGCCCACCGATCCGACCGGCCACCGCTGCCGGTTCCGACCCCCGCGTCAGCCCGAAAGCGATGGCTGCGGTGACCGCGGCGACGAACACCGCGGTCACCTTCTGCCGCAACGACTTATGCCGCATCGGCTGAGGCACCGCTACGCGCCGGATACCGCGCGCTTAGTTCGGTTGAACCGGAATGACGTTGCCCGGCACGGGCCGCAGACTCGGCGCCGCCGGTGCCTTGTACGTCGGTGAGAAGGAGTTGTTCCCGCCGGGGCCTACAGCTTTTTCGGTGGGTGCCGGCGCGTTGGACGGCGTGGCCGGGGCACTGGACTCCGGCGACTTCGTGGTCTCGGCCGGTTTTTCCTTCTCCGTTGCGCACGCCGAGAGCGCACCCATTCCGACGACGGCGACCGCGCCGGTGACGAGCGCGAACCGTCTGGCCAAAAGTGATGACTTCATCATTGTCTCCCCTGCTTTCCATGCCCGATGATTCGAGCACCTGATGGTTCAACTATACGTCGGGGCCTAATGTTCCGCCCTGCCGCACCGGCGGGGACTGCCTGCGCAACCGGCGCGATTGGCGCGATGACGCCCGCGCAGCTACGCCACAGGCCGGACAAAACGCCATATCTGGAACCACCCGATCGCAGTGCGCACACAGCACCGGTTCACCGTCGGACGGATCGGGTTCCTCATGCAGCAAAGCCAGTTGCACACAGATCCGCACTGCGAACAGCGCGGCGGCTGTCATCAGCAGATGTAGAGCAAGTTGCGGCCACTTCGCCAACCGGATGGCGTCGATCGCCCAGAGGCCGGTGTAGACCGCCGCGACGAAGCCGCAGAAAACCACGAGTCCGGCGCGCACGAGTGCGCGGTGTTCGCCGGCCCGGTGCCCGGGCCGGAACCACAGCAGGATCCCGACCAGTCCACCGGTGGCGGCGGCCGTCAGTGGAGCAGCGACGCCGTAGAGCATTGCCTCCACAAGCAAACGCAGCGGGCGCACGCTGTCGATCAACCCCGAAACGAACTGCGGCGCAAGGCGGGTTGTGGTCGCCGCCCCGGTGAATGCGAGTGCGCCTAGCGCCCCGATCACAAAACCATCCAAGGATTCCCGCGACGACTGTTGGCTCCGGGCACTGAACAGCCGGACTACGACAGCAGGGAGCACCATCAGCACCGCCCCGCCCACCGAGACGATCAGACCTATTCCCAGCAGATTTTCGAGCACAAATCCAGCGGAAATCGGGATGTCATACGACCGAGCGATCATACCGCCGGTAACGAGCACCCAGGTGACACCAAGCCCGGCACCCAACGTTGTCGCGGTCACCAGGGCGTGCCCGGGCACATCCCGCATCAATCCCGACTGCCACAGATAAAGGACGAACAGCAGCGGAACGCCCAGTGCCGCGATAACGACTAACGGTCCGACGATCCGCAACAGCGCACCGCCGACCAAGCCGATCAGCAATAGCGCCATCCCGATCCGGAACGGAACGCGGGAGGCCTTAGGCAGATGCGGAAACACCGAACTCATGATCGTGGGCATGGCGACGTGTTCACCGGGAGCGACTACGAAGACCCGCGGACGCAACAGGTGTAACCGATCCCCGGGTCTGTCGAGTTCGGCCCCGCAGCATCCGCAGAACATCCCGGCCGGAACCGTCGATCCGCACCCCGCGCACGCCCGCCGGGGAACGCCGTCGGGGGTGGTGTTCTCACCGTCACTGCCGCCTGCCACCCCGATCACCCCATCGGGTCGGTGGACTGCAGCGCATCTGCGACCGCGTGCCCATCGTGTTCGGGATAGAACGGCGGGACCCTCGACCCCCACCGAACGCAACTCCAGCGTCCCTCGGTGACCGGCGCCAATACCACCGTCTCGGTGTTGGCCAAATGGTGGTCGAGGACGAAGCCGCTCTGGACTCCGGCCAGTGTCGCGGCGGCAAGGCGGATCGCTGCGCCGTGACTGACCACCACGATGTCGCTTGGCCAGTCGGGGTCGTCGAGGTAACGCAGTCGTAGATCGGTGAGCACCGGCACATAGCGATCAAGCACGTCGCTGCCGCTCTCCCCACCGGGCATCGCAGCGTCAAGTTCGCCCTCGCACCACCGCTGATAGACGGCGGTGAACTGCGCGATGGCGTCGTCGTCAGTGCGATCCTCAAGATCGCCGGCCTGTACCTCGTGTATCCCGCCGACTTCACTTGCGGCCATGGCGAACTCGGCGCTGATCTCACCTGCGGTCTGCGCCGCCCGTCGCGCGATCGAGTGCAGAAGTAAGCCGGGGGGATTGCGCCGGGACCGAGCGAACTCACGCGCCTGTTCGCGGCCGGCCTCGGTGAGTTCGGCTCCCGGTGGCCGGGTGTCGAGCCGACGTTCGAGGTTCGCGTGCGACTGGCCGTGCCGGACGAGGATCAGCCGTCCGCTCATGGCCTGCCGTCGCGTAAGTGGTCCAGCCACCGACCAGCCTCGTCGAGTTGGGGCGGCAACGCCCCTGCCGCAGCGCCGGTCGGCCAGGATCCGAGGTAGCGGACCTCCGCGCAACGGCGGTACAGCGCCTTAAGTGCCTCGGCGACCGCGCTGTCGTCGATATGACCAACGCAGTCGAGAAAGAACACGTACGTGCCCAGGCCGGTGCGGGTGGGCCTGGACTCGATGCGGGTCAGGTCGATGTCGCGGATGCCGAACTCACTCATCGCCGACACCAGGGCTCCGGGGGCGCTGTCGATCCGCAGCACCACTGAAGTGCGGTCCGCACCCGTGCGTGCCGGCGGGGCACCGGTTTTTCCCACGAGTACGAAGCGGGTGCGGGCGTTGGGCTCATCGACGACACTGTCGGCCAGTGAGGACAACTCGTAACGCTGGGCCGCCAGCGCGGTGCTGACGCCGGCATCGGCACGGCCGGCGACGACATCGAGTGCCGCCGCCGCGTTTGAATGCGCCGGCACCAACTCTGCATCGGGGAGATGTGCGGCCAGCCAGCGTCGCACCTGCGCCGCGGCGACGGGGAACGCCGCCACGCGTCGCACCTGTTCGGCTGTTATCCCCGGCCGGGTGACGATGCTGAAGGACACATCCAGAGTCAGTTCGGCATAGATCTGCAGTGGCGAACCGGCGGCCAGACTATCCAGGGTGGGAAGCACGCTGCCTTCGATTGAGTTCTCGATCGGAACGCAGGCGAAGTCGGTGGCGCCGGAACGGACGGCCTCCAGCGCGGCTGGCGTACTTTCCGCCGGTTCGGGCCGCACGTCGCCCCCACCCGGCACCATTCCCGCGGCGGCCATCGCCAGCAGTGCGGCTTCGGTGAAGGTCCCCTCCGGGCCGAGGTAGGAGATGCGTGACACGTCTCAACACTATCGTCTGCCGAAGACAGCGCCCGCGGCTCAGGAACCTGCGGCACGCAAGGCACTACCGTTGCTTCGGTGAACGCCACCCGCGGCGAGTTCCTGATCACCGATCGCCGGACCCTGCGAATCGAGGTCGGGGTCATGCTGGCCGTGACCTTCGGCGTCAGCGCGCTCATTGCCGTTTTTCGACTCGCTGACGCGGTTCTCTCCGGGCTGCCCGGCTATCGGGTGCGACTGAATCCCAACCAGTCCCGCTTCGACCTGATCAACCTCGGCCTGAATGTGGTCTCGGTCGGTCAGTTGGTGGCGTGGGGAGCGTTGGCTCTCTACCTGCTGTGGCGAAGCGGCATCAGGCCAGCCGACATTGGTTTGGGCCGGTTACGTTGGCGCACCGACATTCCAGGCGGGATGGGCTTGGCGGCGCTCATCGGGATTCCTGGACTCGCGCTCTATCTGGCCGCCCGCACGATGGGCTTGAACGCGGAGGTAGAGCCTGCGGCCCTGGATAGTTCGTGGTGGCGGATCCCGATGCTCGTGTTGGCGGCGTTCGCCAACGGATTTGCCGAAGAGGTGGTCGTGGTGGGGTATCTGATCACCCGCCTGCGCCAGCTCGGCATGACATCGGGCCAGGCGGTACTGGCGTCGAGCATCTTGCGCGGTGCGTACCACCTCTACCAAGGCTTCGGTGCCGGCCTCGGCAATGTGGTGATGGGCCTGGTGTTCGGCTACGCCTGGTGCCGAACCGGTCGGCTCTGGCCGCTGGTGATCGCACACGGACTCATCAACACCGTGGCATTCGTCGGGTACACACTGGCGGCCGGCCATCTGGACTGGCTACGTTGAAAGAACAGCCGCGTTGAACGGCCAACCACCGCCGGGGACGGATCCGCCGACAGAACCCATCCCGCGTCAGCCGCATCGGCCACGTCAGCCGCCCGCGCGTGAGCCCGCACCGGTCATCCGGCGCGACCCGGCAACCGTCCGTCCGGCCCCGCGGCTGCCCGGACCGCCCCGCCCGCTTCGGCCAGTGCCCGGTCCGCGACCACCATCACCTCCTCCCCAATCGCGCTATCGACCAGGACCCGCACCCACACCACCACGAGCAGGAGCCACACCACCACGAGCCGCGCCGCCATCACCCGCACCGCAGCCACCACCGCCACCGCCACCGCCACCAGCCGCACCAGTACCGCGGGCGCGGCCGACCGGGGCCAAACGGCCCGCGCGACCGGCCCGACCCGCCCGGACCGCCCGACCCGCCCGGATAAATCAACCCGCCCGAACCCTTCGGAACTCAATCGCCCCGCGGCCACCGCGGTCGGGTCGAGTTGTCGCCAAAAGGAAGGCGCGGTGGGGCAGACGAATTGCACTGAGCGCCTTGGCTATCGGTCTTGTCGCGATCACCGCGATGCTGACCACGGCGATTTGGATCGAGTCATCGTTGCGACGGATCGATGTGTTCGGTGCGTACCCCGATCGTCCTGCGCCCGCCAGCGGTACCAACTGGCTACTGGTTGGATCCGACAGCCGCGCCGAACTCACCCCGCAGCAGCAGATCGAGTTGTCTACCGGCGGGGACATCGGCAACGGGCACACCGACAGCATCCTGCTGGTGCATGTTCCGGCAATCAACTCAGTTCAGCCGCCGACACTGGTCTCCATCCCGCGCGACTCCTATGTCGACATCCCGGGCTACGGAGCGGACAAGATCAACACCGCGTTCGCCCAGGGTGGCCCGGCCCTCCTAGCGCAGACCGTTGAGCTGAACACCGGTATCGCCCTCGACCATTACGTCGAGGTCGGGTTCGCAGGTTTCGGCGGCGTCGTCGACGCCCTCGGGGGGGTTCAGATGTGTCTGCCTGAGCCCATCGCCGACCCACTGGCCGGCATCGACCTGCCGGCCGGCTGCCAGAGGCTCGACGGACGCAACGCGCTCGGCTACGTGCGCAGCCGATCGACACCTCGGTCGGATCTCGATCGGATGAGCCACCAACGGGACTTCGTGTCGGCGATGCTGCGCCGCGCGGAGAGCCCGGCCGTATGGCTCAACCCTTGGCGGTGGTATCGCACATCGCACGCGATGGCGGCAGCACTGAGCGTCGACCGAGATGGGCATGTCTGGAACCTGGCCCAACTGGGCTGGGCATTGCGCAGAGTGGGTACCGCGGTCACCGTGCCGATCGGTGAGTTCACCGACAATGACTCGGGTTCGGTCGTGGTCTGGGACTCCGCAGCCGCCGGCGCACTATTCGACGCCCTGCGCAGCGATTCACCGATCCCCCAGTCGGTGCTCGACGCCCAGCCGTGATCGGCGCGCCCAGATCCCATCACCTCAGGACGGATCCCGGGGAACGTCCTCCCGGTCGGTATCGGGCAATCCTGTGTGCAGCCAGGCCCTGGTCCGGCCCGGATGGTTGGTCGCGATCCAGCCCACTCCGATGTCCCGGCAAAACTCAACATCCTCGTAAGGATCGACGGTCCAGCAGTACATCGCCCGGCCCTGTGCGGCGGCCCGGTCCACCAGATCGGGATGCTCGCGCAAGGTGGCAATGGACGGGCCGACCGCCGTCGCGCCGACGGTGGTCGCCGCGCCGCCGCCGAGGTACCGCGAGGTCTCCCCGAGCAGGACGGTGGGAAGCATCGGGGCCGATCGGCGGATACGCCACACGGCCGCGGCTGAGAAGGACATCACCACCGCGCGGGACAGATCCGCCGACGCCGGAGAGGCGATGCCGTAGCGGTTGAGCAACTCCAAGACCTTGCTTTCCACCAAGGCGCCGTAGCGCACCGGATGTTTGGTCTCGATGAAGATCTTCACCGGCCGTTCCCAGTCCAGCACCATTGTCAGCAACTCGTCGAGGGTGAGCAGGCCGGTGTCATCGGAGTCGACTCCGTGATCACGACTGGCATGCCAAGCGCCCCAGTCGAATTGCTGCAATTCGGCCAACGTCATATCACTGACCAGACCTGTTCCCGTCGAGGTGCGATCAACGCGTCTGTCGTGAACGCACACCAGGTGCCCGTCGAGGGTCAGTCGTACGTCGCACTCGACCCCGTCGGCACCCTCCCGGAGCGCCAGATCATATGCGGCACGGGTGTGTTCGGGACGGTCGGCCGACGCACCGCGGTGAGCCACCACGAACGGGCGGTGTTTCCCCCGCGCCGCGGCAGACTGAGACATGAACTACGCCACCGGCTCCCGCTGCCCGGCCTGCAGATCCGGTTCGAGCTCGGCATCGTCGGGAACATCACCGGGAAGATCGTCTGGAGTCGATTCATTCTGGGGTTCCACGTCAGCCTGATCTTCCGGGACGATCACCCAGCGGTGTAGCGGGCGTTCCACCGACTTGCGGACAAAGGTGTTGAACACCCGCCACAACAGCAGCAGAACCGCCAAACCTGCCAGGTAGGCGATGATCACGGTCACCGTGTTGTCGGCGACCCCCTGCGCATCGGTGGCCGAACTGGTCCACATCGCCCACGCCGAAATTGCGGTGGAGAAGATCCACGCAACCCACCACATCACGATGGGGCCGCGCAGCCGCGCTTCGGACTGCTCGGCACGGGCCAACTCAATCAAAAAGACCGGTGCCCATACAAGGTTCGCGACGGGAATCATGCAGCCGGCCCACAACTCCCACTCCGATCGCGGGTCGTCGTGGCCGAGAAACCTGAACACTGCGGCACGCCGCCCGACCAACCACGACGTCATCGTGGCGGCTGTGACGATGACCGCGACCATCGCCGCCAGGCTGGCCAGCACGCCCATCAACAAAATGCCGTTGGCCACCAGAGGCGGCAGGAGCGTCGTTCGATTGATGAGCAGCAGCAGATACCGCAGGATGTGCACCAGTGCGGCGAGGCTGAACACCGCCGCCGAGGCCAGCAAGGTGGCCCGCACCGCAGTGTCCGACGCGCTTTTCCGCGGCACCTGGGCTGCCAGCGGAATACCCGCCGCGGGACGGTCGTAAAGACCCCAGCGCGGAATGCTCTGATAGCGCGGAGTCGGGCCGAGCGACTGGCGGCGGGCCCGTGGTGGCGGTGGCGGTCCGGGCCGAACCGCAATCCACCGAAAGCCCGTGCGCGTCTCGACCGCCTCGCGTTGGGCCCGATGCCGATCCCGGTTTACCGGAACGGCCGGGGGCCGATCCATCGAGGGTGGCGGCGGCAGCAGGGCACCGTTGCAGCGCGGGCACCACACCCGTTGGGTGTCTCGCACGTTCCACCGCGCGGCGCACCGGGAACACACCTGAATCACGGTCTCAGCCTATAGCGACGCCGCCGGCCATCCCGGCGCCCAGACGACCGTCTCAGCCTGCAGGGGTGCGAAAGTGGCACACAGTGCCGAATGAACCGGGATTGACTTCCAGCAATATCCGGCCTATCCACAATCTCCACAGGACTATCCACACCCTGTCTTATCGCCTGCTGGCCACTGAACAGGTCTTATCCGGAACAGTGCGCTATGGGTCTGTGGATAACCCGGCCTCGGTTCCGATGCCGATCAACAGGCTCGGAACCAGTCCGCGAATTGTGTTGGCACGCTAACGGCCCGCCGACGGTCCGCGACTCACCGGTGGACACGCCGATACGCGCGCCGGCACCTGAACCTCACCGACCCGGACCCCACCGGAACGGATTGATGGCCGGCCGATCGCGGGCTATGATCGCGATCTCGCCTGGCGTTGTGATTAATTTCACTGGCCCGTACCGAGGCGGTCAGTTGAACATTCAGGCCAGGGGGTTGCGATGACGTTTCAGCCACTCGATGCGGGCTCCGCTGCCCAGTCGTCATGGTCGGCGCTTGCCTCATCATCGGCCGTGGGCTCATCGGCAGCCAGTCGGTCCAACCTGGTGGCCGCCATGCGGGCGGGCGCTATCGCGCTTGTTCTGCTGGGCATTCTCGCCCTCGTCGTCTTGTTCTAAACCGGGACAGCGGCTCGAAACGCGCCCGTGAGGTCCTGACGTCGCTGACGGCTCCTTGCGGAGTGCGCGGTCATAGAGCAAGGTGATGCCCGGATCACACCGCACAACCACTAAGGAATCTCGTGGCTGACTACACCTTGCCGGAATTGGACTGGGATTACGGGGCGCTGGAGCCCCACATCTCAGGGGAGATCAACGAACTGCACCACAGCAAGCATCACGCCGCATACGTGGCGGGGGCCAACGCCGCGGTCGCCAAACTGGCGGAGGCGCGCGCGAACGACGACCATTCCGCCATCTTCCTCAACGAGAAGAACCTCGGCTTCCACCTCGGCGGACACGTCAACCATTCCATCTGGTGGAAGAACCTGTCCCCCAACGGGGGCGACAAACCCACCGGCGAACTTGCAGCCGCGATCGACGATGCATTCGGCTCGTTCGACAAGTTCCGGGCTCAGTTCACCGCAGCGGCAAACGGCCTGCAGGGCTCGGGCTGGGCGGTACTCGGCTACGACAGCCTCGGTGGCCGGCTCCTCACGTTCCAACTCTATGACCAGCAGGCGAACGTGCCACTGGGCATTATCCCGCTTCTGCAGGTGGACATGTGGGAACACGCTTTCTACCTGCAGTACAAAACCGTCACGGCCGACTACGTCAAAGCGTTCTGGAACGTGGTGAATTGGGCAGACGTGCAAAATCGCTTCGCTGCAGCGACCTCCCAAACCAAGGGCCTCATCTTCGGCTGAGAGCCGAAGAATCTTTCTCGCCGTGGCACTCGTGTCGTGTTGTGTGCCGGCCGCCGCTTAGTTCATGCTGGGTGTGAACCGGTCGCGGAGGCGAGATGGAGAGCAATCCAGAACGTGCGGTTGAGATCGCGCCCTTCCATTCCGGTGGTGCCCTGAAGGGCTTCGTGGTCTTGGGCCGCTGGCCAAACTCCACCAAAGAGTGGGCCCAGCTGTTGATGGTTGCGGTCCGCGTCGCCTCGCTGCCTGGCCTGCTCTCCACGACAACGATTTTCGGAGTGCGCGAGGAGTTGCCGGAACGCCCACATCCCGGGACGGTGGGGTTGGTGCTCGCCGAAGGCACGGTAGTGGGCAAGACGGCGATCGCGCCCGGATATTTCGCCGGAAAACAACCCCCCGCGTTGATCATGTTGCATCCGCCATCGGAAACCACCCCGTCACTTCCGGAGTGCTCGGGCGCAGCATCGGGATGCCTGCTGCTGCCCGGTCTTCCCCACCTCGGCCTGGAACACCGCGCCGCATGGGTGGAAGCAGAGGCGGACGGCACGGTCACCGGGATGGTCAGCCGGGTCGGAGTGGACCCGATCAGCCACCCGGACACCGCCATCCTGGCCATGCTGCTCGCCGCGTGAACCAAGCGTCTCGCCAGCCTGATAACAGACTTAAGGTTGCCTGAAGGTTTCCAGCAAACAGCAAACAGCAGTAGGCCGGGCGGGAAAGTCGGTTGCCCCGCGGACGAATAGCGACGCATCCCCGGGCATCGCGAATCGGGAGCGCAAAACGGCGCCCGCACCCTGATCGGACGGACTTTTCTCAGCTTAAGCACAGCTTTTTGGGTTCCGATCCAGGATCGTCCCACCACCAACACCCCCGGCGAAACCGCACAAAACCGAACCCGAAGGCCTTGGGAAGGAGTTTGCGCTTGGCGTTTTGTTCACGACCCGCTACATTGATCAGCAAACACGTAGGGGACCTATTTAGCTCTTCTGTTCGCACTCTGGAGGTCACATTCGATGAGCACCACATTTTCAGCCCGGCTCAACAGGCTGTTCGAAACGGTGTACCCCCCGGGCCGCGGCCCTCACACGTCGGCAGAGGTGATCGGCGCGCTCAAGGCTGAGGGCATCACGATGTCGGCGCCGTACCTCTCGCAACTGCGGTCCGGCAACCGAACCAACCCGTCTGCCACAACCATGACCGCGCTGGCCAACTTCTTCCGGATCAAGCCCGAGTACTTCACCGACGACGCCTACTACGAGAAGTTGGACGCCGAACTCACCTTCCTGGCTAGCATGCGCGACGACGGCGTCCGCCGGATCGCCGCCCGGACGGTCGGCCTGTCGCCCGAAGCGCAGCGGGACGTCGTGGAGAAGGTCGACGAACTGCGGCGCCGGGAGCATCTGGACGCCTAAGCGGCCTCAGCTCGGACTCCGACTGTCAGCGGCGAGGCCGCGGTACTGGCGCGCGATTTCCAAGATCCAGTCCCGGTCGGAGCAACTCAACGGCTGCCGGAGCCACCCCCGGCCAGGAAAAGCGGCGGCCGCGTCGGCGTGTATCCAGCGAGCGACGGCCAGCGCCTGCTCAGATGTGGTGACACCGGGTTCCGGATTCTCCTCGGGCGTCTTAGGGTGCCCGGCCTCCAGGTGCGCGGCCTCCAGATGCATGGCCTCCAGGTAGAGGGCATCCGAAATCAACGAAAGTTGTTCGGCCACGCGGAAAACCAGCGGGCCGCGGGGCCTGACTCCGATGCCGATATCCCGGTGGCGGAGCGCCATCTCCCGGCGCAGCGGCCCGATCAGGTGGAGTTCACGTCGCGCACCGACCCAATCCTCGACCGCGGGTAGCAGCGAGCCAACCGCGACGACGGCCATGGCGCTCACCAACAGAGTCGCCGCGGTCCCGACACTGACAAGAGGTGTGGAGCCCACGGCGCGTATCAAGAGGAACGCGCTCGCCCCCACGATCAGGGCGCTGCCGATGGTGAAAATGAACAGCGCCCGCCCGCGGCGGCTGGGGTTGGATAGGCGCATACCGACCCACGACACCAGGGTCAGGGCCAACAACACGTACAGCAGGGGAACCAGCCAGTGCAGAGCCGTATTCGCGGAGCCGAGATTGCGCGCCAGATACTCCCGCGGCGCCATCTCCGGCTGGCGCTCCCCGGCCAGGAAGAACGCCAGGGCCACCGTCGCAATCAGCGCCCCAAAGCAGTACTGCATGACCGCACGCCGTCGGGTCACTTCGGGCTGCCGGGTCGAGGCGACAGAGGTGATCATCACGCAGCTTCCGGTGGCCGAGGCGACCAAGGCCACCTGACTGAGACCGATGGCGATGTTGGGCCAGCCCAGCGCGGTGTCGACGAGCAGGGTCAGCGGGGACCAGTTCAACGCGGCCACCACAGCGAGGCAGCCCAGAGCGATGATCATCGCGGTGCTGACGACCGACCGGTGGTTCACCACGGCCCATCCGATCCGCAGACCGGTCGCCATACCCAGCAGGCCGGCAATGACCCAGACGGTCAACCAAACGCCTCTCCGAGGCGGACTTGGACGATCGAGGATCGGTCGCTGGGCAGTCGGCCGAGCCGGTAGATCAATAGTGCCGCGAAGTCCTCGGCCTCCTGCTCGATGTCCTCGCCGCCCGGACCCAGGCAACCGGTGCGTTGGTTGAGCATGTAGCTGATCAGATCATCGCTGGCGAATTCGGCTGCTTCTCGCGCCACCTCCATGACCGGCATCCCGTCATGGCCCAGAACTAAATGACCCAACTCGTGGGCGAGTGTGCGATCGGCCGTGGGGAGGCCGTCCTGGATCAAGAACTCGTCGTAGTCGGAGTACTGCCGCCATTGCCCCGACACTCCCGCCGGCAGCACCGCCACGCTCACTTCGATGCGCCGTTCCCGGTGCTCGCCGACCGCAGCCACCAGGCCCGCCAGTGAGACCTCACCATGTCGGGGCGCCAGAGCGAGGACGTCATTGACCGCCCCGGTGACCCGGTTTCCGGTCACTGCAGGAACCGCGCGATGCCGCCCGCTCGCACCATGTAACCCGCCTTGGCCTGGCGATAGCCGAGGAATCCACCCAGCGCGGTCATCCCGAGGATCCCCGCCAGCCCGGACAGTGCCAGTGTGGCGACCTGCGCCATGTCGGCGTCTCGAAGGTAGCCCGGATAGCCCGCGCGGGCGGCGGTCGGCAACGTTCCGTCGCCGCGTCGGGGCGCAGGTGCCGCGGGCGGAGTGAACGCTTTCCCCGAGCCGGCGGCGGCGGGTGCAGAGGGAGCAGAAAGTGAAGCGGGGCCCTGAGGGGATGAGCCCGGTGAAACGGGGGCCCGAGGGGATGCGCCCGGTGAAACGGGCGCCCGGGGGGATGCGCCCGGTGAAACGGGGGCCCGGGGGGATGCGCCCGGTGAAACGGAGGCCTGCGGGGAGGAGGCCGACGCGGCAGGGGGAATCACGCGGGCCGGCAAAGCCCGCCGCAGCACCGCAGAATCCGCCGGGCTCGCTGCCGCGATGCCGGCCAAGCCCAAGACGGCGGGCAGCGGGCGTTCGGTGACCGTCGGATAGGGGACCGGTGGCGTGACCGCGATCGGTGCGACGAAATATCCAGGGTTTCCTGCGAACGGCTCCGGCGGCACCGGCCAGACCGGCCACGGTAGGTGACAGGGCCACTGGGCCGCCTCCCCCGGGTTTCCGGTGTCCGTGGGCACACCGACGGACTCGCGTACCGCGGCCCGGCCGGCCGTGCGGCGGTCGGCGACCGAATCGTTGGGGCGAGCAACCGGCGACTGGCTTCGCGCGCGAGGTTTCCCGCCGACCTCGTCACCGGATTGAGTCGCATCAGCCGTGTCGCCCTGGGCTGGAGCAGCACCCACCACACCGCAGAGCACCGCCGCGGTGACAGCCGAGCTGATCACCGCGGCGCGCCGTTGCGACCGGTTCACACACGTCCCCTGATACGAGCGGGCGCC
>SXGS01348713.1_pt1 | contig 13425 bp, 13 predicted proteins | sample 3174681 | NCBI WGS metagenome assembly SXGS01 (sample SAMN11356861, study PRJNA531348) | freshwater metagenome | isolation source: freshwater sample F1-80 | place: China: Fuxian Lake, Yuxi | collected 2017-12-25
CGTCTGACCATTCGCAGCAACTGCAACGACGTGGTGCCGTTCGAGGCCTTTGGTGCGATGACAGCCTGCGATGACGCATGTGGGGTCGCGGTAGGTGAGTGCGGTCTTCAACTCGGCGGGGATGTTGCGGCCGTAGTGACAGACGGTACGGATATCTATGCCTTTGGCGATCAAAACTTTTAGGAACGCGCCGCCGAGGAGATACTCGCGTGCCTGAACGACAGGTATTGGCCCGATTCCTGGGATCTCGCACCGTTCACCGTCGTTCAACTCGCCCCGTAGTAGTGCTTCGAAATCGATCACGACCACCAAATCAATATTCGCTGCCGGTTTGGCAACGACTGGCATTTCCGACGTTGATTCAGCTGCGGGTGTTGGTGGTGTGATGTGTGCGATGAGGGCGTCCGCGGCGTAGTTCTCTTGGGTGTCGCGGACACCCTGGCGTCGTGCCGGATCGAAGATTTTCTTGGCGTCGGCTTCGATCCGCCGCCGAAACGCCGTACCCGCGACCGGTTCGAGCCGGAACTTCCCGCAGGTCATTCCTTCGTCATCGACCCAGAAGGTCAATGACCGCGCCGCCCGTTGCCGCCGCGTACGTTCGGCTTCTTCCTCGCTACTACGTGCCGCAGCCAAGACTCACGCCGATTCGCGTTTCACTTCAGTCAAACCACCACGGTGCGCGGCACGCAACAGGTGCTGTTCTTCCCCAGGTGCTTTGATTGCAGCGCGGGTTACTGCCGATGCTTGGGGTAACGAGAGGATTCCTTGACGGATCGATGATGCTGTCTCGGGGAGTTTCTCTATCGAACGCGCCACTGCGACCGTCTCAATCGCGGGGCCGATCCCAGTACCCGAAACGTTCGATAACCAATCCGCTGGCGATTTCGCACCCGTATTGGCCCACGACCCCGTCGTATCTACCCGGCCCATCGCGAGCATCTTTCCTGCCGCTGCGATCCGTTCGATCTCTGCGAAGACCACCACAAGATTCCGTGCCGCGACCCCATCAATACGATCAGTGTCGAGAGCCACAACACGGGTACGCAGTTCGTCTCGGAGGCCTTGAATCTCAGTCAACATCTACCAATATTGAAACACGAGGGTACGACATCCAACCAACAAAATCAGGCACTATTCGCACACATCACAAAGAATATTCACGACGTCTCTCGCCAGGCCGCTCACGTCGAGCTCGGATGGCGAGGACTCGTGCGTCAGCGTGGTCGATCAGTCGTCGATTTCGACCTGCAAAGGACCTGTGGTCCGAAGCAGATGCTCGTGCGGCATCCAGCACCCTGGATCTGCAAGGATGCAACGATGGCGAACCTCACACGACACGGCGACATCTTCATCCTCGATCTCGGCGGCGGCGACAACCGCTTCAACGAGCAAAGCGTTACCGAAATCCATGCGGCACTCGACGAGATCGAAAGCGCGAGCGGGCCTGTCGCGTTGGTGACAACCGCGCAAGGCAAGATCTGGTGTAACGGCCTTGATCTCGACTGGATGGCAACCTCCAACGTCGACATTTCTGCGTTCCTCGGCCGGGTTCAGGCAACGATGGCGAGGCTGCTGTCGATCCCCGTATTCAGTGTGGCTGCGATGCAAGGGCACGTGTTCGCAGCAGGCGCCATATTCGCGCTTGCACACGACGTCCGGATCATGCGCAACGATCGCGGCTGGTTTTGCCTCCCCGAGGTCGATCTCGGCATGCCGTTCGGTGAAGGGCTTGGCACGTTGAATCGACTCAAGCTTTCGCAACCGGCGTTGCACCGCCTCGCGGTCATGGGAGAGCGCATCACCGGCCCGGTCGCGCTGGAGCTCGGTGTCGTTGACGCGCTCGCGGCTGAGGAAGAAGTGTTGCCCACGGCTATGGCCCGAGCGGTCGAACTGGCACCGAAATCGAAACCGATTCTCGCAACTATTCGCCGCGACTTCTACGGCGATGCGATCGACGCGCTACTGCGGCCCCCACCGACCGCGCGCTAAAGCACACGTCAATGAACACACGCCTCATCATTGATACCGATATCGGAACCGATGTAGATGATCTCTGGACGCTGATGATGCTGCCGGGTCTCAATGCTGTGCGGCTCGAAGCGGTGACAGTGGTGTATGGCGACACCCAACTTCGCGCTCGCCTTGCGGCGTGGGCATTGTCGGCAATGGGCATCGATGCTCCGGTGCACCGCGGCTGCGAAGCGACGTTGAGTGGCAAAGCCGTGATGTGGGCAGGCCACGAAGGCGTCGGTGTCGAGGGCCTCACCGATGCGGAGTTTGCTGTGGGCGACGCAGTCGAAACCTTGATCGAACGCGCCGCCATCAATCCAGGGACGCTCGAAATTCTTGCCATTGGGCCGCTCACCAACATCGCGACGGCGATCGAACGTGATCCGGCGTTTCGCAACCACGTTCGGCACCTCACGGTAATGGGTGGAGAGTTCCAAGTCGGATGGCCCGAGCACAACTTCACTTCCGATGTTTACGCCGCCGAGATCGTTCTTAAGTCCAACATCCCGATGACGATCGTGCCGCTCGATCAGACCCTGCGCGTGATGCTCGATCAAGCCGACATCGATCGAATCGCGGCGAACCACGCAATCGGTGCATCAATGGCCGCACAAGCTCAGCATTTCTGGAGATGGTTGTCGTCGGTCGTGCCAGGAGCACCCGGCAACGCCAGCGCACCGCACGACCCGATGGCACTGTTAGCAATGGTCGAGCCATCGTTGTTTCGTACGACGCCGATGGCCGTGGAAATGAACAACCAAGACGGCGTGGACGGAAGCGTGCGGGGCACACCAGACCCAACCTCGCACATATCGGTCGTCACCGACATACAGCGCGAGTCGGTGCACGCTGCCCTACTGCGCGCGCTCGGTTGCCCCTAATTCAGCACGCCGGGCGTAGTCGCCGGATTCCAGATCGTTGCGGTCTTCGTCGAGCCCTTGCGCCAGAGCACGGCCGAGCAATCGCCGCAGCAGCGGGGCCGCAAGACGCGCCGCACCGGACGCCTCTGAACGCAACGTGGCGCGAACCTGCGTGGCATCGGCACCCGAAGCTGCGAAGTCGAAGGTGATACTGCCCGGAGCGAACACGCCCTCAAGCAACGCGTTGACCTGGTGCGCGGGGTCGGCACGGTCAAGGCGAAATCGTTGACGCAGAGACTTCGGGCCGATCCGCGTGATCTGGTCGTATTCGCACTCCGCGGCGTCGTCTCGCGTCACTAGGAATTGCACGCCCCGATGATGGCCACGACGCTCGTGGTACGCCACATCGCCGAATTGCGCCTGCACCTCGACCAGCGCCCGCTGGATAACAATTGATCGCGATACTTCTAACATGGGCATGAGCATGCCATATTGGCAGGCTCGAGCGGTGACGCGATCCGCCATGCGCGATTTATCGCTTAGCGCGCTTCCCATTGTTTCATCTGGTCACGCAACCAACCGTGTTCCCAGAAGCTCTCGTCGCCGCCGTTTGCCAGCAGATACCGATGAGATGCGATCATCAGCGCCTTGACGCGTGCAGATTCGCCGCCCGCAGCAACGGCTTCACCGATACGAATCGCCAGCACCGCGTCGCCGCGTTGCAACGCCGCCTCGGCCCGGGCGATAGACGCGTCGACCCCGGCGGCCTCAACAAGTTCGGCCAAGGCCGCAGCTGCTGAATCTGGATACAACTCCGTGCTCGATTGCAGCTTGAACCAACCGACGTAGCTTTCCCAGAGCGTACGAACGGCCCAGGAAACTTTGCCATAGCCCTGACCGACCCGCAGTTCGGGCGGCAATTGAATCTCCCGCATCAGCGTCGAGACGTCAGTGCCAGCGTTGAATCCTGCAAGCGCGTGGCGATGAACATATTCGACTGCGTCGTGCATACGCTCCAGGCAGGCATCAATGAGTTCGGCGCCTCGGATCGCCTCATGCCGACCAGTGATGAGCGTCTCAGGCTGGAGTTCACGGACCATTTTGTTTGTTGCGAGTTGCGGTTCTACAAAACGGTACTTGTCGCCGCGAATCGTGTTGAGATTTGGAAAGTGTGGAAACAACGGGCCAAACAAGTTGCTGACGAGCGCGACTCGACGTTGCGGCAACCACACCACAAGGCAATCCGTGGTTTCACCGACCGCTGCGATCAGCTCCATTCGCAGACCGTCAACGTTGATTGTCAATCGGCGATCGACAAGGAGATCCGCCGTGGGCTCCGACTGCGCCATCGATACGCCCGGGTTTTGCTTATAGATGCGGCGAGCATCCGTGCCGAGCATGTCGAACCAAATACCGGCGGTACGCATCCGCAATTCACGGATGCGGGCGTCGTCGGCTTGACATGCAGGGTTGTTGGCTTGCGCCGCGTACAACGTTGCCCTTTCCTTGAAGAGATCAACGCCACCAACGTGATCGACGTGCGCTTGAGTGGTAACGATGTAGTGCGTCGGCCCTGGGCGAATCGCGTCAAAGACGCGTTTGTGGTGGGGTGCCTCGTAGCCCATTCCAGTGTTGATGATGATGCGACCGCCGTCAGTAAGCAACATGTAGGCCGCCGTCGTTCCACCAGATCGGTAGATGCCATCGGCGATCTCGTAGGCAGGATCGTCGTAGGCGGCAGTGAGCAGCTCTTTGCCAGGCCGCGTGTCAATGAGGTTATCGACCTGTTCCTGAATGTTCATTGGACCTCGATCCGGACGTTGTCGAAGTGCTCGAAGTACGCGCCAAAACGGGCTCGCACTTCTTGCGGAGTGACGTTGAAATCGCCGCGGAGGTTGTACACAACCTGCCCGCCGCGCGTCCGCGGGTGGGCAGCCTGATACGCCGAGATCTCCGAACGGGCCTGATTATTGAACTCGATTCCCGCACAGTCGTATACACGCTGCAAGGTGCCAATTTCGTCGGCCATGTACTCGTGAAAGAACACATCGACGGTGCGATTAGCCGGCAACAAATGGCGATCGCGCAACGATGCATCGAGGAGCAGCCCGATTCGTTCGGTCCAGTAGTCGCGATACCACTCCGGCCGCGTCGCTCGGTATGTGTTGCGCGCCCCGTAACAGTTCATCGTGATTGTCGACTGCACGACCGCAACCGGATCTCGATGGGTCACCACAAACGTCGCGTCGGGAAACGTCGCAGTAAGCGGGCCGAGTTGTTCAAGGTGCTGCGGCGACTTCAATACCCAACGGTCGCGTGGTCGGTACCACTGAAGGATTTGCAACACCGTTTTCAGATATGCGTAGTGCGGGGCCTGATCGTGCGCAAGGTAGTAGTCGCGCCACTTCGGCGCGCGCGCAACCCACTCTGTGTTGTAATTCGAAAAGTCTGGAGCCTGCAACTCGTTTTCTTCGTGCACATGATCAGGCTCCATTGGATGCATGGCCGCAACAAAGGGGGCGGCGCTTTGCATTGCCTCCCACGTTTGTTGGCAACGAGTCCACCGAGGATCAATGCCATCGCCACTCGCGGCTTCACGCGGATTGGGTACCGGTTCGTACGACTCCCACAAGGGAATTGAGCGAAATCGAGTATCCGAGGCGAGCAGGTTTACAAGGTTCGTTGTGCCCGAACGCGGAAGACCCACCACGATCACCGGGCGAACGATAGGAATGTCGAGGATCTCAGGATGGCGTCGCAACACATCGTGGATGAGCAAACGATTGGCTGCGTAGCGAGCACAATCGCCGAACATCACCATGCGACCAATTCCGGTGCGCTCGTCATCTTCGTTCATCTCATCAAGTTGGACACCGAGCCGTTCGCGGAAATCACCCGGACCAAAGTTGTCAAGACCAGTGCGCTTGATCGCAGCGTCGCAAACCGCGGCAACGGTGAGTTCGGTTGGGTGCGACTCGCCCCACTCGAGGGCCAGTCGCTGCACATCATTGAGCACGGGCGCCGCAAGGTCGTCGATCTGAATTGTGTTGGTACCCTCACTCATTGCGCCAAATATCCGCCGTCGACGGCGAGGCAGGAACCCGTCGTGAATGACGATGCTTCGCTACTCAAAAACAACACCGCGGCGGCGACTTCTTCTGGGGTGCCCATTCGCGGGATTACGGCTTTGTTCACTTCGCTCGCAAGTAGCTCTGGGAAGCTTTGCATCGGCGCCGTCATCCGAGTTTCGATCAAACCCGGAGCCACCGCATTCACACGGATTCCGTCGTTCGCCCAGTGCACCGCGAGGTTGCGAGTCAGCGATAGCAATGCGGATTTCGCTGCGGAGTATCCAGGCACGATTGTGGTTGAGCGAAACGCCGTCATCGAAACGATATTCACAACGCTTGCGCCCCCAAGCATGGTGCTCGCTTTCAGCGCGCGTCGTGCGCGGACGGTAAGCCGCATTGCCCCTTCAACGTTCAGGTCAAGTGCCGCCGAAAAGCCGTCCGGGTCCCATTCGTCTTTGCCATCAGGAAAATTCGCGCCAGCATTGTTGACCAAAACGTCGAGCGAGCCGAGATCGCCAGCAAGCGCGTCGATGGCACTCTTATCGCGCATCTCGAGTTGCTGATAACTAAATCGGCTGAGATCGCAGTCGTAGTCGCTCGCCTTCGAGCGCGTGCCCGTCACTGTCACTGCGGCTCCCGCCACTGCAAAGCCAGACGCGACCGCGAATCCGATGCCGCTCGTGCCTCCAGTTACGAGCGCAGAAATGCCGTTGAAATCAAAGCGAAGTGAGTTCGTCACGCGTCTTCGCCGATCATCACCATGACTTTGCCGCAATCCTTGGAACCTTCAAGCAATTCGAGACCTCGCTCATAGTCTTCGAGGCTCACAGTGTGGGTGATGAGGTGCGACAGGTCGCGGCGCTGCAGCAGCTCTATCGCATCCTCAAAACGAGGCGGATATTCGAAAGAGCCTCGGATCGTGAACTGCTTCATCAACACGTTGACGTAATTGGTCAACACCGGCTGATAATGCAGCGCAACAATCGCCATACGCCCACCGAAACGGCCGCGTTCAAGAATTTCACCGATCACACGGTCGGAGCCCGATGCTTCGATGAACGCGTCGGTGGCGGCTGTCGGCCCGTACATAAATGGCGCGGTGCCATGGACTCGCTTGAGTTCTTTCCACACATTCACCTCAGTGGGATCAAACGCATGGGTCGCACCCAGACCAAGCGCAAACTCTCGACGTTGCGCGCTCAAATCGATCGCAACAACATCATTGATCCCGCGATCGATCATCGTCGCTATCGCCATCAACCCGACAGGGCCACAACCGAACACGGCGACCTTGTCGCCTGGCGCAACATCAGCTTGATTGACAGCTTGCATCCCGACCGCGAGCGGTTCTGCGAGCGCGGCAACTCGTAACGGCATACCTTCGGGCACTTTGAACAGCCGTCGCCCTTTCGCGGCATCTCGTACGAGCAACATCGGAGTCAGGCCCCCCTCAGGCGCGCCATTCCCGAGTCGGCTCCCGTCGTCGCCAGCCGGATGCACGATGACCCGATCGCCAACCGAGACATCTACAACTTCCGAACCGATCCATGCGACGGTGCCCGACATCTCATGCCCGAGTGCCTGCGGGCTGCCAGTAATACTGCCCATATGCACGAATGAAACATCGGTTCCACAGATTCCGCACGCGGCAACGCGTACAAGCGCGTCGAGCGGGCCGGGAGCAGGGTCCTCGATGTCGTCAAGGCGCACATCGTGCGGACCATGGACTCGGATTTGTTTCATGCTTGATGTGACCTGCTTACGATCGAAAGAGAGGCAGCAACGTAGCTGCGATCGCCAACTATTGTCGCTGTCGACCGGGGAGGCAACTTTGCCTCGCAACGTAAGGTTTGGACCCTCATGGATGCACCCGCACACGTCGAGGCGCCGGCAGCGCACAATCGTCACTACGGTGGCTTCGCACCGATACGGCTCGTCGCGGCACTCGGCGTGGTGTATGCACACAGTTACGACCTCACCGGCAATCGTCGGCACAAGCCGACATTCTCTATCGGCCATCAAGAGATACGCCTAGGGCGCATCGGCGTCGACATCTTTTTCGTTATCAGCGGGTTCCTCATCGCAACAAGTTGGCAACGGAGCCAATCAGCGCGGGATTACGCGGTGAAGCGTTTCGCTCGCGTGTGGCCTGCGCTCACATGTGTCGTCCTGCTGAGCGTTGTTGTCATTGGCCCAATCGCAACCGAACTCACAGTCGCGCAGTATTTCGGTCGTGGCGCAACCTTCGACTACGCATGGCACAACCTCACCATGTTCTTCGGGATACGTCACGATTTGCCGGGAGTCTTCTCCAGTGCAGCCCAAGGGTCGGTCAATGGATCGCTGTGGACCCTCCCCTACGAACTCTGGGGCTACGTCGTTATTGCGTTACTAGGAACTATTCGCCAGCTCCGCCAGGGACCGCTGCTGTACGGGTTGCTGGCAACGACCCTCGGGCTCTTCCAGCTTTCGTACAACGGCACGATCATGTTGGATTCGAGAGTGTTTGGCATGTCGGGCCGTGACGGCGTCGAACTAGCCGCCATGTTCCTCTTCGGAGCGGTCCTTTCGCGATGGAGTGACCGCCTAAATCTCCGCCACCTCTTTGCGAGTGGAGTGCTCCTGATCTTTGCCGCATTCGTGATCGGAACACCGACGCCGTATCTCGTCGGGCTCGGTTGCGCAGTCATTGGCGCAGGAGGTCTCCATGGATCTGCTATTCAGACTCTTGATCGGTTGGGCGATCCGTCGTACGGCATCTATCTGTTTTCCTACCCGATCCAGCAAATTCTCTATATCAACAATGTTGCCCGCAGCCCTGCAGCAATGGTGCTGTGGTCGTTCGGTCTTGCTGTCGCGGTCGGATACTGCTCATGGCACGCAATTGAACAACCTGGGTTGAGGTTGATAACACGTCACGCGCGTCGTTCAGGTTCTGCTTCAGCTTTAGCTTCAGCATCGAGGCGAGCCACCGCTCGGTAATACGCCATCTCAAGCGCCGATGCTCGGGGCCATCCTGCGTAGTAGGCGAAATGCAGCACGACTTCACAAAATTCCTCGCGAGAAATATCACCACTAGCGAGGGCCGCGTAGACATGTTGCTGCACCGGTTCATCGACGGCCGCGGCCGCAACACACGCCAGGGTGATGAATCTCCGGTCTCGTCGCGAAAGCAACGGACGATCCCAGAGTTCTGCGAATACAGCGTCGACGACGCCCTTGTCGAGATACGGAGTGAGCGGCGGCGGCGCATCCGACACCATCACTTCCCGGTATCGCCGGCGTCCGGTTTCGGTGCGTTCAGCCGCGATCTCCGCGCGCACCCGTTCCTTGTCTTGGTCATGCACAATGCGCTCCTTGCTCGTTGGTGAGGCGATGAATCATGAATGGTGTTGCAACGCTGCGAGCAGACCGCCGTCGACAAGAATGTCGCATCCCGAAATGAAAGCGGCTCGCTCAGAACACAGGTACGCAATTGTGTCCGCGATGTCACTGATCTGGCCTGGCAGTACAACCTCACTTCCAGCGCGGCCCCCACCAACCGGCGTGATGTCTGCGAGCCAAGCTTTGATCGGTTGGTGCTCTAATTCGAGTCGGCCCATCTCGGTGTCGATCAACCCGGGAGACAGCGACACAACGCGACCTCCGTGCGCACCCCACGCAACAGCCGCACGGCGACACAGCCGAATCACTCCTCGTTTCGCGAGACGGTACGTATTGCCAGGGTCCGGTTCACCACCTGCCGCGGCCGCAAATCGGTCGTACAGCTCGACCGCCAACGGATCGTCGAGTACCTCATCCATCGCCGAATCGAATTCCCCCATATGACCCGACACCGATGCCACACATACCGCAACGCTGCCGGAGCACACCAGCGGCAAGAATGCATCAACGAGTCGAGCACTCGCAACCAGGTCGACTGCAAGGATCTCTTTCCAATCCGCCATCGTCGGCGACAACCCGGCCGTATGCGCAACGGCACGGAGCTCACCCAGCGATGCAGTATTCGTGGCGAGAACCCCAGCAAATGTTGGATCGCTGAGGTCGCCGACGATTGTCACAATGGTCGTGTTGGTCGTCGATCGGATCTCCTGCGCGACAGTGGCGAGCCGATGCGCATTGATATCCGTCAGCAGGACAACGTCGACCTGCGATGCCAACACGATCGCGCATGCCGCACCCATCGAGCCCGCACCGCCGGTTACTACCGCGACCGATGTCATCGCCGTGGTCGTTCGGTATGCGAATCGACGATCAATTGTGCACCGCGGCTCGGGTCGCCAATCGCGGCGCGTTCTTGGCGCAGTTGGGGTTGCGCGTGCGCCGCGGAGGCATCAGGAGAACCTTCACGCCGAGGCAACGCGAAACCGGTGTATGCGACCCTTCGTTCATCACTCGTCGGATGGGTGGACCGGTGCAACGCACACGACATATGTACCGATACATCACCACGATTCGCACGCAGCGACACGACTGGTAAATCCAAACCCCGATCCACCTGAGTGCGGGCAATGTTTGCGCGATGCGAACCAGCCATAATGTCGAGTCCACCATGGGCTTCGTCCACAGGGGTCAAGCAGATACCAACGGTCAAGCCTGAGCAGTACATCGAATGTCCGCCGCGATCGCAGTCTTTGTGCCACGGCAGGCAGACGAGGCCCTCGACCGAATCAACGCGCTTCACCAAAGCTTCGGCGGTCACATCGGAAAAATGTTCACCAAACGGGTCACCTGGTTCATGCTTATCGTTGAGTATCTCGCCGATCGCCAGGAATCGAGAATCAGCGAGTAGATCACGCAACGCCGGTGAACGCTGGGCAAAATCCAGGATCCGACACGGGTATCGCTCACCGGCGCTGGTCGTCGCCCACCAAGAAGCACCGTCATCAGGCCGGGCATCGGCGACGACTCGTGAGAAATCTGCGTCGACTGCATCCATCTCGGCGTCGGTGAATACGTCTTGCAGCACTACAAACCCAGCTTCGCTAAGAAACTGCGCCGCGTCATCGCCCGCGTCACCGAGTCGGAACTGTTGGTTGAGTTGCAATGGCGCACCATTGGCACCGCGAACTGCAATATCGCCAGGTCGATACAAGTGGCGACCGTCGAGCAGGCTGCGCAGCACCGGATCCCATGCACAAAACACTGCATTCGCCATCGGTTCGGCCACTACTCGGCCCCCGATCACAAGCCCCAACGCGGTGCGTTGTTCCTGCATCAACTCCGAGAACGCCGCTGCATCGATCGCGACCCGCAACGTTTCGATGTCGCAGCCGGCAACTACTTCAACAGCATCGACACCACTACGCAAGGTCCAGACGTCGTCGCCGACCGAGATCGCGATTGGTGGGAGCTCCAAAAACTGAGCGTCTAACCTTGCGCGCGCGCCGTTGCGCTCTATCGCCTCGTTCCAAGGGCCCGCAAAGAATGTACGCGGATCAAGCGCCATATTGTTGCCTACATGTCGTGTGCGGCTATCGACGCTGGAGGTTGACCCGATATTTCGCTTCATCGCTTTTCCCCCGTCGGCCGCGGATACCCGAGGAGATCAAGGAACCGATCCGCGGCGTCGAGCAGCCCTTCGCGTTCACTCGTCTTCATGGTTTCACCGGCAAATAGGCCGATATCTTTTGCCATTATCGGCCCCACGTGATCGGCAATCGCAGCAAACGACCGCAGACCGGCGAACACATCCAGTGCAAAGCTCCGGCCGCTGCCATGACGCAACGCCTCGCCCAACGCAGCTGGATCTAATCCAAGTTCGTGGCCGATGGCGAACGCGTCATGGGCAAGTGCAAAGTGTGATGCATTCAGCGCATTGTTGAGTAACTTCGTGCGAAGCCCGCTGCCGAGTGATCCCATGTGCAGCACCGGATTACCGTACGTTTCGAGCACTGGGCGCGCGGCCACAAGCGCGCCAAGCTCTCCACCGACGTACACAGTGAGCCGACCTTCTGCAGCCGCCATCCCTCCCCCGCTGACCGGAGCATCAAGCACCTGAATGCCGCGGCGACTCGCCGCCTCTGCAATCTCAACACACTCGTCGGTGCCGATCGTAGAGTGCAGCGCGAGTACCCCTCCAGCCGCCATACCCGCAATCGCGCCGTGCGCACCCAACGTGACTGCTCGAACCGCGTCTCCGTCGGTGACACAAATGCCGACGACATCACTCGCGCGTCCTACCTCGAACGGGCTCAGTGCGATCTCGGCGATCCCTACAAAATCCTGCAGAGCCGCACTCCGGCGCGCCCACACCGTGGTCGACACACCCTGGGCGATAATCCTTTGTGCCATACCTGCACCCTGGCTGCCGAGACCGATGAATCCAGCCTTCGTCACAGTGACCTCCCAACCACCAACGCTTGCGCCAACAGGCCCAACCAGACTGCCAGCCAATTGAGGCTCAACACAAATACGGGCATTGTCCTTTGGGCGCCGAATTCCATCTTGGAGTACGGTCGCAAGACCTGCGCGGCAATCGCCGCCGACACGATTCGGAGACTCAAATGCCCGATGCATTCATCATTGACGCCTGCCGCACGCCCCGTGGCATCGGCAAGGCCGGCAAGGGCGCACTCGCCCATCTCCACCCACAACATCTGGCATCCACCGTGTTGCACGCGCTCGCCGAACGCAACTCGTTCGACACGTCCGACGTAGACGACGTGATCTGGGGGACCAGTTCGCAGGTCTGCGAACAAAGCGGTGATCTCGGGCGTATGGCAGCACTCGACGCGGGCTACGACGTACGCGCCAGCGGAGCCACACTCGACCGGTTCTGCGGTTCTGGTATCACTTCGGCGAACTATGCGGCGCACGCAGTTATGGCGGGCATGGAAGATCTCGTGGTTTCGGGCGGCACGGAAATGATGTCACTGCCGAAAAAGGGCTTGCTGCCGATGGGGGCAAACAACGCGCACTTGCAAGAGATCCATCCTCAATCACACCAAGGTGTATGTGCGGACGCAATCGCGTCGATGGAAGGCATCGACCGGGCCGCAGTCGACGCACTCGCCGCCGAATCTCAGCTGCGGGCCGATCGCGCAATCCGCGAGGGCCGCTTCAATCGGAGCCTGATCCCCGTGCTCAATCTCGACGGCACGATTGCCCTCGACCGCGAAGAATTTCCCCGTCCACAGACAACCGTCGAGTCGCTTGCGACGTTGCCGCCGAGCTTTCCTCAAGTTGCCGACTACCGGCACAACGAAAACTCCAAGACTTTTCGAGAGCTCATCAACCAGAAGTATCCCGACCTCGATATCCAGCATGTTCATCATGCTGGTAATTCATCGGGCGTCGTTGATGGTGCTGCCGCAATCTTGTTTGCGAGTGAGCGGTACGCGAAAGCCCACGGCTTGAAGGCACGGGCACGAATCGTGGCCACTGCGAATATGGGTGATGATCCAACATTGATGTTGAACGCGCCGGTGCCCGCCGTACGCAAAGTGCTCGAACGCGCGGGAATGACACTCGACGACATCGAC
>SXGS01120287.1_pt1 | contig 13424 bp, 11 predicted proteins | sample 3174681 | NCBI WGS metagenome assembly SXGS01 (sample SAMN11356861, study PRJNA531348) | freshwater metagenome | isolation source: freshwater sample F1-80 | place: China: Fuxian Lake, Yuxi | collected 2017-12-25
GGAACATCCGGTAACCGAACTGGTCACCGGCATCGATCTGGTCCACTGGCAGTTGCGGATCGCCGCCGGAGAACGTCTGTCCTTGCGGCAGGAAGACATCTCGTGGCGCGGCGCGGCGATCGAATGCCGCGTCTGCGCCGAGGACGCCGGGCGAAACTTTCTTCCCTGCCCCGGCCGGATCTCCGCCGTCTCCGAACCGCATGGCCCCGGAGTACGGCTCGACTCCGGCATCTACCCCGGCTGGACCGTACCCATCGAGTACGATCCGCTGCTCGCCAAGCTGGCCGTCTGGGCGCCGGATCGCGCCGCAGCGGCGCACCGGCTGCGGCGCGCCCTGGCCGATTATCACATCGAAGGCATCCAAACCAACATCGGCTTCGCCCTCGGCATTCTGGACGACCCCGAATTCCTGGACGGACGGCTGGATACCGGGTTCATCGAGCGCTATCTCGCCCGCCGGCCCGCTCCGGCCGAGTTGCCGGACACGCGGGTGGTGGCCGCCGTCGCCGCCGCGATTCACTCCGCGCGCAAACCTTCGTCTTCCCCCGCCGCGGCGCCCGCCAGCCGCTGGGCGTCGAACGGAAGGAGCCGCGAACTGCGATGAAGCGCGACGTTCGAGTGGATGGCGAAGGCGGTCCGATGGAGCTGACGCCCACCGCCGGCGGGTGGCGATTCTCCTGGGAGGGACGGGAGGGCGAGATCGAGGCGATCGAAGTGGAGCCCGGCGTCTATTCGATCCTGTGGAACGGGCGCTCCTACGAAGCGCGGGCCATCGACGGCGGCGTGCGCATCGACGGACGCTTCTGGCGGACCGAGGCGGTGGATCCGCGCGAAGCAGCCGCCGGAGCGGGCGCGAACGGACCCGCCGGACCCGCCCAGGTCGCCGCGCCGATGCCCGGAAAAGTGATCCGCGCGCTGGTGGAGGAAGGGCAGCAGGTCGCCGCCGGACAGGGGCTCGTGGTCGTGGAGGCGATGAAGATGCAGAACGAGATGCAGGCTCCCCGGGCGGGCCGCGTGGTTGCGTTGCGCGCCCGGGAAGGAGCCGCGGTGGCGGCCGGCGAAGTCCTCGTGGTGATCGAATAGCTCAGAAGTAGAAGCGCAGCGCCAGTTGCACGATCCGCGGATCGGACGCCGAGGTGAGTTGGCCCATGCGCGCGTTCACCTGATTGCCCTGCTGATCGAACCGGGTGGCCGCGTCGACGCCGGTGAACTGGGTGTGATTGAAGATGTTGTACATCTCGGCGCGGAACTGGAAGCGCATCCGCTCGCGAACCGGGACGTCCTTGAAGAACGACACGTCCCAATTGTTGCGGCCCGGTCCGCGGAACTGGGTCTTGGCGGCGTTGCCGATGCTGCCCACGGCGGGGACCCGGAACACGTCCGTCCGGAAATAGCGGGTGAACGTGCGTTCGGATTTGGGAAGCACGGGATTTCCGGTCACTACCACGCGGGCGCCGTGAGTGGGCGTGCCGGTGATGTCGATGGCGGCGACCGTGGAGAACCCAACGCCGGTGGGCGCGCCGCTGACGAAGCTGGCTATCCCGGAGATCTGCCAGCCGTGCAACACACGTTTGGCGATCGCGGACTGGACCGAAGCCTTCGGTACTTCGTAGAGGAAGTTGACTTTGACGACATGGGTGCGGTCGAAGCCGGCCAGACCGTAGTTCCACACCCGTGGATTCACTTGCGCGCTCACCGCTTGTCCGTCGCCGTCGGTGTAGTCCATCGCCTTGGACCAAGTCCACGCCGCGCCGAATTGCAGTCCGTTCTGAAAGCGGCGGTTCGCGGTCACTTGCAGCGAGTGGTAGTTCGACGTGCCGCCGGGCTCCCAATAGTTGATGTCCTCGTAGCCGCGATAGGGGCGCAGGAACGCGGCGGCGTAGGGACGGTTGGTGGTCGGATCGAAATTGCGCCGGTCGAAGTTGGCGCCGAACGGGATGAAGTTGATGTTGCGCGTCCACGACAGCGCCCGGCCGAGCGATCCCACGTAGCCCACGTCGGCGATCACGCCGCCTGGAATCCGGCGCTGCACCGACAAGTTGTAGTTCATCACCGTGGGGTTCTTCAGATTCAGGTCGAGCCCGGTGACCGAGTTCGGAAACACGAACCGGCCGGCGTTGAGGAACGTGCCCAGCGTGCCGTAGTAAACGATGGGCCTCTCGGCGAGCGGCGGCTGGACCGTCACGTTGTTGGAGGTGGTGCCACTCGGGATGCGATGGTAGAACATGCCGAACCCTCCACGGAGAGCCGTGCTGCCGTTGCCGAACACGTCGTAGGCGAAGCCGAACCTGGGCCCGAGTTGCACGCCGCGATTGCGCACCAACGTGCGCGGAATGTTGGAATCGAACTTGTTCGAGACCATTCCGTTGCCCGCCACACCGGTCCCTGGAGCCACCGCTCCGACCAACGCGGCGTTGTACAGTTCGCCCGTCACCGGATGCCGGCCCACACGGCGGGAGCCATCGAGAAACGGCTCGATCAAGCGAGGAGCCTTCGATGCGTCGAAAGCGTCTGGCGAAAAGGAAGCGGCCGGGAAGTTTTCGGTGTACTCGGGGGAGATCACGATGAACCGCATGCCGAAGTCGAGCGTGAACCGGCGGGTCACCTTCCAGTTGTCCTGAACGAACCATTCGGGCGAGGGAATCGGATAGCGGCCGATCGGGCGCAGCGACGCTTCCGTGTAGGAGTCGAACACGCCCAGCGCGGCGTTGGAATAGGCGTATCCGGTGTCGAGCGGGTTGTTCACGTTTCGTCCGAAGGCGAACGTTCCGTTGAATGGTTGTCCGTTGCCGTTGCGGTGCCAGGTATTGTCGTAGTAGAAGCCGGCCTTGAACGTGTGGGCGCCGAAGTTCTTGGAGAGATTGTTGGAGACGGTGAAAATGGTCAGCACCGAGTCGAACGGGAAGCGGCCTTCGAAGCCGAGCGTGGCCGCGCCCGGAACTCCCGCGAAGGTGGCGTTGGGAACCATCTTGAAGGGATTGGTTTCCGGGAAGAACTGGCCTGCGCGAAAGCCCGCCGTATCGCGCTGGTTGCGCTTGACCTCCTCGGGAATCTGCTCGCTGAACCAGGGCCGGTAGCTGTAGCTGAGACTCAGTTCGTTGATGAGGGTGGGGCTGAAGATCCGTTGATAGCGGCCGATGGCCACCTTGCCGTCGTTCACCACCTTCTGACGAAGCTGCGGCCAGCCAACGTTTGCGCTGGCGGGCACGTTCACGCCGTCCCACTGGAACCGGGAGTGCGTGAAGTTGAACGCCAGGATGTTACGGGAGTTCAACGGCAGGTCAACCTTGGCGGTCTCGGTGCGGACCGGTGTTTTGGTTTCGTCGGTCCACGTGTAGTTGTACTGGCCGCCGGAAATGGCGCGGTCGGTGAAGTTGACGCCGGGGAAGAGCTTCAGCAGGGCGGCGCCGCTCGGGTCCACGCGTCCGGCCGGCATGATGTTGCCGGGGAACGGCGCGTTGGTTTGTGGATCGCGAACGGGGATGAGCCGGTTGTTGGTGTCCACCGACTGTGAGAAGTCGCCCGCCCGCTCGAGCGCCGAAGGCACGGTGGAGCGGCGGAGCACGCCGCTGCTTTGCGGCCAGAACTCCTGGGTCCAGAAGAAGAACAGCCGGTCCCGGTTGCGGTTGAACTTGCCGGGAATCGTCACCGGACCGCCTACCTGGTAGGTCCACGTGTTGTACCGGTAGCGCGGACGCGGCAGACCGATCTGATTGCGGAAAAATTCGTTCGCGTTGAACTGCTCGTGCCGTTTGAAGTACGAAGCCAATCCGTGGAACGACTTCCCGCCAGACTTGCTGACGATCTGAATGTTGGCGCCGGACGTCCGTCCGTACTCGGCCTGGTAGTTGGTGAGCAGCACCTTCACCTCTTCCACGGTGTCCATGCTGACGGTCACCACGGAATTGAACATGTTGGTGGCGTTGAGAAACGCTCCATCCAGGTTCAAGCTATTGGTGTTGTTGCGATTGCCCTGGACGTTGAGCCGCCAATCGTTGCTGAGTCCTTCCGCGCCGCCGGTATCGACCACGCCTGGCAGCAACTGGAGCAACGACGTGACGTTGCGCCCGCGGATCGACAACCCGTCGATCTGCGCGGGAGTGATCACGCCCGCGCGCTCCGCGCTCGCGGTCTGCACCACCGCGCCCTGCCCGGTCACCGTGACCGACTCGGCCACCGCGCCGACCTCGAGGGCGATGCCGCCGAGCGTGAGCCGGTCCGACGCGGAGAGCCGGATGCCCGAGCGCTCCACCGTCTTGAATCCCGGGGCGGAGATCGTCAGCCGGTAGTCGCCGGGGACGACGCTTTGGAAGCTGAAGTCGCCGGTCAGATTGGTTGTGGTTTCACGTTGGGCGCCCGTGGCGAGGTGGGTCAGCTTGACGGGCGCGGCCGCCACGGCGAGTCCGCCAGGATCCTGAATGGCGCCGGAAATCGAGCCAGTGATGCTCTGGCCCAGACACAGGGGCGCGCACGCGGCGCAGATGGCCAACTGGACGGGGAATCGCATGGAGGCGATTCTATCGCGCCGCGCGGCGCCGCGTGGCGGGGATCGTCAATCGCCGACGGCGCCGACCCAGGCGGGCGTCGTCGTCGGTTGCGCGCTGCCGCCCTCGGGTTCGTCCGAGATCGCCAGCGCCTTGGCATCCTCGGGCGCGGCGGCGGACGCCGTCACCAGCAGCACCTGGCCGCCCGATTCGGGCCGGAACACGCCGGCGCTGATGGGATTGCCCGACTTGGGCACGATCCAAAGCTGCATGGTGCGTCCGGCGGCGGGCATAGGCATATTGAGGCCAGTAAGCACCAGCCCCGTGGGCTTGCTCCAGAATGCTCGCAGTTGCGGAGCCTCAGGCACGGAAGTGGCCAGGCGAATGATGCGCGCGTCGCGCGCCATCACCACCGAAAGCACCTTCTTCATATGTCCGGCTTCGATGCGGAGCCCGGCGAGTTCCTGTTGCGTAGCGGTGAGATCGCCCTGCAGTCGCGAGTTGTTTTGGAGGCCGAGATAGGACACGACCGCCAGCCCGGCGGCGACGGCCCATCCGGCAAAGGCGAGCAGCCGGCCACGCGGCTTCGGCGGAGCCGCGACAACGGGCTCCGGCGCAAGGCTCTTCAACAGCCGGGTGCGGAGCAGCGCCGGAGGATCGACCAGTGGCGCGGTCAGACCGATCTTCGCCACCACATCGGTGGACTCGGCGAGCAGAGCCTTGCCCTCCGCGCCGCTGGCGCGCAGAGCGGCTTCGAATTCGCGCAGGTCCTCGCCATCGAGCAGACCGAGGAGGTAAGCGTCGCATTGGAAACGCAACGTGCCGCGTTCCATCACTGCACCTCCTTGCTCACACCGATGGCTTCGCGCAGCTTCGTCATCCCCGCCCGGATCCGGGTCTTCACCGTGCCGAGCGGCTGTCCCATTCGCTCGGCCAGTTCGGTGTGGGTCAAGCCGGAAAAGAACGACAACTCGATCAGTTCACGCTGTTCCGGCGCCAAAGCCGAGATCGCGCCGCGAACGCGGACGGCGGAGAGACGCAGGAAGGTAGCTTCCTCGGGTCCGGCGGCGCTTTCCACGGCGTCGACGGAGGCGTCGATCGCGGTTTCCCTGCCCTGCCTGCGGCCGCGCGAACGAGCCCGGTCCAGGGCGCGGCTGCGCGCCATCATGATGAGCCACGAACTGACGGTGCCCTTGTCGCGCGAGTAGTCCTTGGCCGACCGCCACACTTGCGAAAACACGTCAAGCGTCACCTCCTCAGCATCGGCGGGATCGCCGAGGATCCGGAGAGCGATGCCGTACACCAGACGGCTACTGGCGTCGTAGAGGCGGGAGAGGGAGTTCTGATCCCCCCGCGCCGCGCCTTCCACGAAGGCGGTCCAGTCGTCGTCGGACGGCCGGACGGGAGCCGGACGCGGTCCGGTCCCGCCGATCATTGTCATCAGCAGCATCCACATGAGGTTACGTTTGTTCCAGGCGAATCGGATTCAATTCAGGCGAAAAGCGGCGCCATGGACACCATGGCAAGACCCGCGACATAGAGGACCAGCGCCGTATAGACATATGTCTTTGCCTTTGGCGGCGCACCCGCGAATTCCTTCCAATACAACAGTCCCCACAGCGTGCTGACCAGTGTGGCGCCCTGCCCCAGCGCATAGCTCGTCGCGGGGCCGACTTGCACCTCTTTCGGAGTGGCGGCGGCCACGAAGGTCGCCACGCCGCCGATGCACCAAATGGCGCCGCCGACAACGCCCCAGGCGTGCTGCTTCCAGCTTCCTTCGAAGTAGCGCTTCAACTTCACCGGCTGGCCCTGAACGGGGAGGTTCATGAAGTAGAGGCTGTACAGCGGAGTGGTCAAAAACACCGCAAGCGCGAAGCAGAAGGCGATCGAGTAGGGGCCCATTTCGATCTCGTCCCTGCGGGCCATCTGGACCAGCGGAAAGAAGGAGCCCATCAGGAGACCGGACACCAGACTGAGAGCGATGCCCTTGGTGGCGGAGGGCCGCGGCTGCGCCCGCATCCGGCCCGACTTGTCGGAGACCGACGGAGTAGCCTTGGCCGACTGGACGATCTGGTAAGCCCTGGCGGTCGTCAGAATCGCCAGCACGATCACCCCCGCTCCGCCGAACAGCAGCGACGGGTTGCCCTGGGCGTTCAGCAGGTAGCTCCACGCCACCCCGATCACCAGCGCCAAGCCGATGCCGATCGGGAACGCCACGGCCATGCCCGCCACCGAGATCGCTCCCACCAGCAGCATGTTCGCCAGGTTGAAGACGCCGCCCGCCGCCATCGCCAGCCCTTGCTGCCGCCGCCGGACGATGGACATGTTGTCCATGAAGGTAATGTCGCTACCGAGCGTCCCAAAGGTGAAAGCGATCGCGATCGCGCACAGCAGCAGCCCGATCGCGTAGTCGAAGTAGAACAACTCGAACCGCCATTTACCCGCTAGCTTGGTGGTGTTCGCCCAGGAACCCCAACAGATCATGGCAAGCATCGCCAGCAACAATGCCCCCATGTAGGTGGTTGGAATGAACATCGGTTAAGAAAACTATACCTGACTTCTCGTTTGGATGCACTACCAAATCGCGGGATGGGGGGCAGTTCGACCCAAATCCCGAGCCTGCGTTATAATACCTCGCATCCGCCTGAGGTGATCCACATGAGCAAACGCCTGGTTCTTTCCATGACTCTCTGCGCCGCCGGCATCCTGCACGGCCAGCGCCACAAGGTCGACATCAACGGGGAAACGCCGGAAGGCCTGCTGCTGCAGCAAATCGGCCAGGAGCCGGACAAGGCCAAGAAGCTCGGACTGCTGGAAGGCTTCACGGAGAAGTTCCCCAAGAACCCGAACCTGTTGTGGGTCCTGGGACAACTGCAGCCCGCCTACCTCGAGGGCAAGCAGTACGACAAGGTGTTCCCCGTGGCAGAAAAGCTGCTCGCCGCCGACCCGTCCGACGCCGAGATGGCGCACGGCGCGCTCAAGGCCGCCGAAGCCAAGCAGGACCCGGATCTGGTGATCAAGTGGGCCAAGGCGACGGCGGAATCCGCGGCGAAAGCGGCGGCGCTGCCGAAACCCTCCGACGAGGAAGAAGAGGAGCGCTGGAAGTACAAGGTCGACTTCGGCAAGCAAGTGGGCAAGTACGCCGAATATTCGGTGTACGCGGCGTCCCTGCAAGCGGCCGACCCAGCCACCAGGATCAAGCTCATGGACGCGATTCCGGCGGTGAACCCCAAGAGCGAGTACCTGAACAAGCTTGACCAGGTGTACTTCGCCACCTATCGCCAAATGGGCGACAACGCCAAGGCCAACGCACTCGCCGAAAAGTCGGCGGCCGGCGGCACGGCGAACGAAGACATGTTGCTGTTGCTCGCCAACGGCGCGTTCGAAAAGAAGGACGCACCCAAAGTGCTCGAATACTCGGGGAAGCTGATCGAGTACATGAAGGCGGCGCAGGTCCCGCGGGGAGCCGATCCCGCCGCGTGGGAGAAGAAGAAGAGCACCTCGCTCGGCGCAGGCTATTGGATGGCCGGCATGACACACGCGCAGGCCAGCAAGTGGAAAGAGACCGACGAGAGCCTTCGCGAGGGACTGCCGTTCATGCAGGGCAACGAAGCGATGCTCGCGCCCGCGCTGTTCCAACTCGGGCTGGCGAACTACCGGATGGGACAGGGCGGCCCCAAGACCAAGCCCGACCTCAAGCGCATCGCCGACGCCATCAAGTACAACCAGCAGTGCGCCGCCATCAAGAGTCCCATGCAGGGCCAGGCCGCCAAGAACGTCGCCGTGATGCGGCAGCAGTATCCCACGGCGAAATGAACGTTTTGGTTCCGAATCTCGGATCCACCTCGCTCAAGTACCGCCTGATCGACATGCCCTCGGGCCGGACGCTCGCTTCCGGCAGGTTCGAACGCGTGTCCGACTACCGCCAAGCCATTGCGCGAATCCCGCTCGACGAACACCGGGTGGACGCAGTGGTATTCAAAGCGGTGCATGGCGGCGAAACGTACCGGTGCACGGCGCGGATCGGCCAGGACGTGCTCGATGCGCTCGAGCGTTTCCTCACCGCCGCGCCCGCCCACAACGCCATCTACCTGGCCGGGATCCGCGCTTTTCAGGACGCGCTGCCGGGCGTTCCGCTGGTGGCCGCGTTCGAAACCGAGTTCCATGCCACGATGCCCGAGTACGCGGCGGTCTATGGAACGCCGGAATCGTGGCGGACGGATGGAGTACGCCGGTACGGCTTCCACGGGGCCTCCCACCAGTACGTGAGTGAGCGCGTTCCGGAGATTCTGGGGCTCCGAACGGCGGAAGGACAGCGGCTGGTGAGCTGCCATTTGGGAGGCAGCGCGTCGATCTGCGCCATTCGCGACGGCAGGAGCATCGACACGACGATGGGGTTCTCCCCGCAGTCCGGCCTCGAGAACGCAACCCGCCATGGCGACCTGGATCCGTTCGCCGTGTTCCACATGATGGCGATCCACGGCTGGACCGCGGAAGAAGCCGCCCGCCAATTGGCGCAGTCCGGCGGATTGGCGGGAATTTCCGGCATTCCCGGCGGCGACGTTCGCGACCTCGAACAGGCCGCGGGCGCGGGCGATTCCCGGGCCCGGCTGGCGCTGGACGCTTTCGCCTATCAGGTTCGCAAGACGATCGGCGCGTACGCGGCGGCAATGGGCGGCGTGGACGCGGTGGCCTTCACCGGCGGTATCGGCGAAAATTCCGCGAACCTGCGAGAAGCCTGCCTCCGCGATCTCCGATTCCTGGGCCTCGAACTGGACCCGGCGGCGAACCGGACGGGGACAGGAGACCGCATCGTGTCCGCTCCGGGCTCCGCCGCGGCAGTGGTGGTCCTAGGGACTGACGAGGAGTCGGTGGTGGCCCGGCGGGCCTATCGACTGCTCACGGCCTAGCGGCTACACTAGGCAGCAGGCAATGATCACCGCCGAACCGGTGTCGCTCGAGGAATATCTCGACGCGGTCTACGAACCCGATTGCGAGTGGGTGGATGGCAAGTTGTCGCCGCGGGTGGAAGCCGCGGGCGCGGCGTCATTCATCAAGAACCGGATCCGCGCCTTCTTCACCGAACTGGAGGACGCCTGCCACGTCCGGTCGTTGCTCGACCAGCGCATCCGCGTGGAGCATACCGCCCGCAACCAGCGTTACCGCGTTGCGGACGTCTGCGTGGTGAAGCGGCCGTTCACCCGGCAGCGCGTCTTGACCGTTGCGCCGCTGATCGCCGTGGAAATAGCCCGGTCCGGCGAGTACAGCGGCGATTTATTGGGAAGGCTCGCCGATCTGGCCCGGATCGGGACCCAGCACATTTGGGCCGTTGAGCCCGAGACACCCCGCGTCTATGTGCTATCCCGAACGGGCCTTCACGACGCCACTGGAGTGAAGGTGCCGGTACCGGAACTCAACCTGCTGGTCAACTTCCGGCCGTTCTTCCACGAACTGGATTGATCAGCCCGCCGCGCGGACCTTTCCGTTCGATTTGACAGGCGGTGCGGGGGCCTCCACCACCACATCCGTCCGCTTTCTGGCCTCCACCAGCCACTGCGGTGGACGGCCGCGGCGCTTTCCCTGCCCCTTGGCCAGCCGTTCCAGCGTCAGAATCGCTTCCTCGATTTGCGCGCGTTCCTCGCGCAACTCCGCCAACATTTTGGTCACGTCCATGAATTCTTCTCCTCCCCGACCGGTGTTCCTGGCCACCCTGATCGCCGCCGGGCGGGAGCGCCTTCGGATTCTGTTCCGGTTTCGGAACAAGAAAAAGAGGATATCAACCCCTGAACGAGTAAGTTATACCGCAATCATGGGGCGGATTTCAAGTGGCTGTTCCGAAAACGGAACAAATCGGGCCGCTCTTGTCCGATTTCAATTCCTCTTCCGCTTCCAGTACGAATAGAACGGCAAGCCGGCTAATATCAGGCCCAAACCCGCGAGGCTGCGCACCGGATTGTCGATCAATGTGCTCAGCAGCAACGCCGCGGCCACCAGAACGAACACCACGGGGACCACCGGATACCCCCAAGTGCGGTAGGGCCGTGGCATGTCCGGGCGCTTTTTCCGCAACACGATCACCGACGCGGTGGCCAACCCGTAAAGAATCCAGCTCCCGAAGATCACGTAGTTGAACAGGTCCTCGTAGCTGCCGCTGAGGACCAGCAGCGCCGACCATGCCGAAAGCGCCAGGATCGAGTTCGCCGGCGTCCGGTAGTCCGGGTGAACCTGAGCGATGGAAGAGAAGAACAGTCCGTCACGCGCCATTGCGAAAGGAACCCGGGAACCGGTGAGAATGCTTCCGTTGATCGCGGCGAAAATCGAGATCATCGCCGCCACCGAAACCGCGCCCGCTCCCCATTCGCCCAGCACTTGGCGCATCATCGACGCGGCCACGCGGTCGCTGCCGGCCACTTCGGCCGGCGTAAGGACGTAGAAATAGGCGAGATTGGTGAGCACGTAGAGCAGCACCACGGCGGCGGTTCCGGCCGTGAGCGCCAGGGGTAGATTTCGCTGCGGATTCTTGATTTCGCTCGCCACCATTGCCACGTTATTCCATCCGTCATAGGCCCACAGCGCGGCGACCAGCGCGGCGAAGAATCCGGCGAATCCGCCCGCCGACGGGATCGAACCGCCGAAATTGGCGAAGTCTCCTTTCGCGCCGAATCCGACGATGAAGATCGCGATGATGCATCCGACCTTGATCACGGTAGTGGCCACCTGCACGCCGCCGCCGAACCGCACGCCGAAGTAGTTCAGCGCCGCCAGCCCCAGGATCACTCCGATCGCCGCAACTTGGCCGGTCTTGACGTTCAAGGGCCCGAGTTGGAACAGCGTCCCCTCCAGCGCGGGATAGAAATTGGCCAGATAGAGGAAGAAGCCGGTGGCGAGCGTCGCGATGGATCCGCTTTTGGCCACCAGCAGTTGGGTCCAGCCGTAAAGGAACCCGAACACCGGCCCGTAGGCCTCGCGCAGGTAGACGTACTCGCCGCCCGCCTCGGCCATGGCGGCCGCCAGTTCGGCGTAGGTGAGCGCGCCGGCGAGACTGAGAAGTCCGCCGAACACCCAGACGACGAACACCATCTCCACCGAGCCCACGCGCTGGATCATCGTCTTGGGGACCAGAAAGATCCCGCTGCCGATCACGGTCCCCACCACGATCGCCACCGCGGTCCATAGACCGAGATCGCGGCGTAGTTCGTGGGTTTGGGCGTTATTCATGTTGCGACGACTCCTCAAGGAAGAATGAGCAAAGATACGCGGCGGCGAAGGTGACGGTGGAACCGGTCAGCACGTACCAGGTGAAGGCGACCGAAGTCGCGAACTTCACGTAGAGTATCACCACCAAGCCGCACACCATGCCCACCATGGCCGCGTTCTGGCCGACCCGCTTGGTCAGAACGCCCAGCAGGAACACTCCCAACAGCGACCCGTAGATCATCGACGCGATGCCCAGCCCCGCCTCGAGCACGGACTTGACGCCCTGCGCCACCAGCGCGATCGCGAAGAGAACTCCGCCCCACGCCAGTGTCCAGCGCTTGGCGATGACCAGCCATTCGGCGTCGGTGCGCGGCCTTGGCGAGAGCGGCTTCAGGAAATCCATCACCGTGGTGGACGCCAGCGAGTTCAGCGCGGCGCTGAGGTTCGACATGGCGGCGGCCAGGATAGCGGCGATCGACAGACCCGCGATTCCAGGCGGCAGGTTGTCCCAGATGAACTGCGGATAAATGCGGTCCGGGGGGTTCGGCGCGGCGAGGCCGGTGTCCTTGTAGTACACGAACAGGATCACGCCGATGGTGAGAAACAGCGAGAACTGGAAGAAGATCACCAGCCAGCTTGCGAACAGGGCGGCGCGTCCTTCACTCTCCGACCGCGCGGCGAGCAGGCGCTGCACCATCAACTGCTCGGTTCCGTGGCTGGCGGTGGTCAGAAAGCAGCCGCCGATCAGGCCCGCCCAGAAGCTGTAGTTCCTCGAGAAGAAGGCAGCGGTGGGCTCGAAGCGAAAGTCGAAAATCTGGAACTTGCCGGCCGCCTCGGCCACCTGCCAGACGTGCGGCCAGCCGTCGGGGATCTTACCGAGGATCACGAAGAGGCTGACGATCGCGCCCGCGATGTAGAGGATCATCTGGACGACGTCGGTCCAGATCACGGCGGTCATTCCACCCTCGAAAGTGTAAAAAAGCGTGAGGCAGACAATCAGCAGGATGGAGAGAGCCTCGCCGGTTCCGAGCACGATGGAGACGACGATGGAGATGGCGAACACCCGGACGCCTTCGGCCATGGCGCGCAGCAGCAGAAACGATCCGGCGGTCAGACGGCGGATGCGCGGCCCGAACCGGCGCTGCATCAATTCGTAGGCGGTGAACATCTCGCCGCGGAAGTAGTGGGGCAGCAGCAGAGAGGAAATCACCACGCGCGCCAGCAGGTAGCCGAAGACCACCTGCAGGAACCCGAGGTTGCCGTTGAAGGAGATCCCGGGCGTTCCGATCACGGTCAGAGTGGAGGTTTCGGCGGAGACGATCGAGAAACCGATCGCCCACCAAGGCGTGGTCCGGCCGCCCAGAAAATAGTCTCGCAGCGACTTCTGCCCGTAGCGGAACCGGGCTCCGAACCAGGTGATGCCGATCAGGTAGAGGGCGATGATGTCCAGGTCGAAGGGACGCATGGGGGTTGGGGGATTTTAACATGCGGCGGGCCGGAATTTACACTCGGCGGGAACACCGGCGCGGCGGGCGGCGTCCAACGCGATGAGCATGTGTGCTTTCGCGGTCTGTGCACGGGTGGCGGGCAGGTCGGGCAGGTCAGCGATTCCGCAACCAAATTTTTTAGGCTGCCAGAACATTTAATTTCATTGTTGTTTTAGGCTGAATCCGACTCGCGAGCAGGTTCTCATTGTTGCGGGGCGCTTGCGTTGCCGCCAGATCTTGTATAGTATGAATACAA
>SXGS01250141.1_pt1 | contig 13424 bp, 10 predicted proteins | sample 3174681 | NCBI WGS metagenome assembly SXGS01 (sample SAMN11356861, study PRJNA531348) | freshwater metagenome | isolation source: freshwater sample F1-80 | place: China: Fuxian Lake, Yuxi | collected 2017-12-25
CGTATTAAATGTTTATTTTTATTTATTTTTGTGTTTTAATTTATTAAAATTTCTTATGAAAATAAAACTATCTTTTCTCTCCTTTTGCTTATTTAGTTTATTGCAAATTAACTCTCAGGTTTATACAACTGGAACAATCTCGCTTAGTGCAACAACTGGCCTAGCAATGAGCGCAAAAATTGATGTTGGGACAGAAGTTACTTTAACTCTAACAGGACCTTCTGACAGATGGATTGCTTTAGGATTTAATGCTAGTAATATGGCAAACGGAACTGATGTTGTTCGGGTGCATACTTCTGGCACATTGATTTCGTTTGATAATAAGTTAACTGGACAGTCAGCTCCAGTCATAGATCCAACCCAAAATTGGACGATTGCCAATGACCAAGTTGTCTCTGGAATTCGAACAATAGTTGCAACTAGGGCACTTAATACAGGAGATGCTAATGATTATACATTTAGTGCTACACCAACTACTTTGAGCTTGATTTGGGCAAGAGCAAGCACAGCTAGCTACTCAGGAGCTCACGCTGTAAGTAATGGAAATGTAAATCGCGGTTTTGTTACTGGTATTTTTACTTTAGTTCCGCCACCTACAACTTTACCTCCAACAGGGTCAGCGAATCAATCTTTTTGCGATAATCAATTACTTTCTTCACTGAGTGCTAGTGGGACAAATATCCTTTGGTATGCAACAGCAACCTCTTCAACACCACTTCCACTAACAACTTCTCTTGTTAATGGAACAACCTACTATGCCTCGCAAACTATAAATGGAATAGAGTCAGTAGGAAGACTTGCCGTAACGGTTTCAATTAATTTTCCAGTAAGCACCTCTTTTGATGTTGAAATTACTTCACCTGAAACATATACATGGAATGGTCAAGTTTATTCCCAAGGTGGCTCATTCACACAATCTTTTTCTACTGTTAATGGATGTGATAGCACTGTCACGCTTAATCTTTTAGTTTTTACAGTAGGTGTAGAAGAGCTAAATTCTAAATACTTTCTTGTGCCAAATCCTGCAAGTTGTGACCAAATCATAAAAATAAATGGTCTAATTGGTAATTTTAATTATCAGCTAATAGATTCTAAAGGAATAATTGTTAAATCAGATAAAGCAAGCGATAAACTTTCATTAGAGGGTCTGAATCCAGGAATTTATTTTTTCTGCATAGATGAAAAACACCTTCGTTTGGTCATTCAGTAAACTCTATTTTAAGAAAAACTACTTAGGTTATTTGATAATACTCTTTTCTTAAATGGGACTAAGAATCATATTGAAAAAGAATATGACTACCTTTGTTCTCGAATTAATTTTAATATTTTTTTGATGTTGAGGGAAAGTGTAAATGATTTTATTGCCATCGAGGATAAATTTGGTGCTCATAATTATCATCCCCTTCCAGTAGTATTAGTTAAGGGTGAAGGAGTTTATGTTTGGGATGTTGAGGGTAAAAAATACTTCGATTTTTTATCTGCATACTCTGCTGTTAACCAAGGTCATTGTCACCCCAAAATCATAAACGCTTTAATCGAACAAGCCCAAATTTTGACTTTAACTTCACGTGCATTCTACAACAATGCACTTGGAGAATATGAGAAATACATTACTGAGTTATTCCATTTTGACAAGGTTCTTCCAATGAATACTGGAGCAGAAGCAGTAGAAACTGCCATTAAGCTTTGTAGAAAATGGGCATATGAAAAAAAGGGTATTGCAGAAAATCAAGCTCTGATAATTGTTTGTGAGGGTAATTTTCACGGAAGAACCACAACAATTGTATCTTTTTCAAGCGACCCTGAATCAAGTAAAAATTTTGGACCTCATACTCCGGGCTTTATTTCAATACCATTCGACGATGTTATTGCTCTCGAAAAGGCCTTAAAATTACCAAATGTTGCAGGGTTTCTAATTGAACCAATTCAAGGAGAGGCAGGAGTATACACACCTGCAGATGATTTTATTGCAAAAGCACGTCAATTATGTACTGAAAATGGAGTTTTATTACTTGCAGATGAAATTCAAACAGGAATTGCTAGAACAGGAAGCCTCCTTGCAGTATGCGGAAATTGTAGCTGTGAAAATCACTGTGAGCGTCAGAAAAATTCATACAATCGCCCCGATATTTTAATTCTTGGAAAAGCGCTGTCTGGAGGGGTTTATCCTATCTCCGCGGTTTTAGCAGATGACGAAATAATGCTTGTTATTCAACCCGGTCAGCACGGTTCAACTTTTGGTGGAAATCCAATTGCGGCAAAAGTTGCAATAGCAGCTTTGGAAGCTGTAAAAGAGGATAAATTAGTACAAAATGCAAGAAAATTGGGTAGTATATTTCGGTCTGAAATGAATCGGATTATTGAATCATCAGACTTGCTTGTTAAAGTTCGTGGAAAAGGTCTTTTAAACGCTGTTGTAGTAAACGATTCTCAGGATGGAAATACAGCATGGAATTTGTGTCTTGCTTTAAAAGAAAATGGGCTTTTAGCTAAACCAACTCACGGAAATATTATCCGTTTTGCTCCCCCATTAGTTATGACTGAAATGCAATTAAGAGAGTGTGTTGGAATTATAGAAAAAACAATCAAAGAATTTAAGAAATAATGGCTTTAAATATAAAATTCGGAACGGATGGTTGGAGAGCCATAATTGCGAAGGAATTTACTGTTGATAATGTTGCTCGTGTTGCTGAAGCAACAGGTATTTGGCTTAAAAGAAATTATGATAATCCGCGTGTTTTTGTTGGTCACGATTGTCGTTTTGCAGGAGAATTATTTATGGAAACCTGTGTGAAAATTTTTCTTTCTCAAGGAATTCATGTAAAAATGTCTCGTGGCTTTGTTTCAACACCCATGATTTCACTCGCAGCAAATCAATATGCTTGTCAAATTGGTGTTGACATTACTGCTAGTCACAATCCTGCATCATACAATGGATTTAAGTTAAAAGCTGATTTTGGTGGACCTTTAGCCCCCGAGAAAATAATTGAAATTGAAAATTTAATACCTGATTTTTGTTCTATTGATTTTGATGCAGTTTCAATAGAAGAAGGAATCAAAAATGGAGTAATTGAGGTGCATGATATTGAAAAAAATTACATTGATCATCTTCAAAAAACATTTGATTTACAATCAATTCAAAACTCGAACCTCAAACTTGTTTATGATGCAATGTATGGAGCTGGCCAAAGGGTAATTCCTAAAATTTTACCGAATGTAAAATTACTGCATTGCGAACACAATCCTTCATTTTATGGTCAAGCGCCTGAACCAATTTCAAAGAATTTACAAGACTTAGAAAATTTTTTAAAGTCAAACTCAGGATATTCTTGTGCGCTAGCTACTGATGGAGATGCTGACAGAATAGGTTTGTACAACGGAAAAGGAGAATTCATCGATTCACATCATATAATACTGCTTTTGATTCATTACATGGTCAAGTATAAAAAGATGAATGGTAAAGTTGTAATAGCTTTTAGCGTTACACCAAGAGTTGAGCAACTTTGTAAGCATTACGGATTAGAGTTAGAAGTTACTAAAATTGGCTTCAAAGAAATCGCAAGTATTATGGTCAAAGAGGATGTTTTATTGGGCGGCGAGGAGTCTGGTGGAATTGCAGTAAAAGGACATATCCCTGAGCGAGATGGCATTTGGATGGGGCTTATTATTTGGGAATTCATGGCGAAATCTGGAAAGACACTTGACGAATTAATTGATGAAGTTTATGCAATTGTTGGTCCTTTTAAGTTTGAGCGCAATGATTTACACATAACGGAAGAACTTAAACAAAAAATTATTTCAAATTGTCAAGGAAATAAGTATACTTCTTTTGGTGAATATAAAGTTCAAGAACTAAAAACCATCGATGGATTTAAGTATTTCTTTGACGATCAAAGATGGGTGATGATAAGACCATCAGGCACAGAGCCGGTTTTGAGAACCTATGCTGAAGCCCCAACATTAGAGGAAGTAAGAAAAATTTTGAAAGCTACAGAGAAAGAAATTTGTGAGTTATAGTTATTCATTTTTTAATATCATAAAACTTTCGTTCTCTATTTTAAAAATCTAATGAGCAGTTTTTTTGTTTTAATTTTACAAAGTGAATTGGATTGGAAATAGAATAAGTTTCGTTGATGGCAAAGGAAAAACAACAATTGTTATTTTGCCAGAAAAGAATTTTTTTGTGTCTGCGCTTATGGGTGCTTGGTTAACTATGTGGTTAACAATAGGATTTACCGTTATCTGGTCTCTTTTTTCTTTTTCGCTGACTCAGCAAGAGGAAATTATTATTTATATTTTTTTAGTTTTTTGGCTTTATTATGCCCTTAAAGTTTCAAGATCTTTTTTGTGGTTACTTTACGGAAAAGAACTAATAAAAATGGATAACATAGCTTTTTATTACAAAAAATCACTTCTAAATTATGGAAAAACAATTCCTTATTATTACGAAAATTTAAGAGGATTAACTTACCAAATTCCAGATGCTGGATCTTTTCAAGCTATTTGGGAAAAATCGCCCTGGATTTCCGGAAGTGAACGCTTTCATTTTGAATATTTCACAAAAGTTATTCACTTTGGAAGAAAATTATCAGAAAAAGAGTCAAAATTACTTTTTCAGCTTCTTAATAAACGCATTCAAGAACGTTCTAAAAAATAAATTATGTATGGTAAATTAAAAGATACTTTGAAAGAAGAATTAAGGCTAATTCAAGCTAACGGTCTTTTGAAGCGTGAGAGAATTATAACAAGTGCTCAAGGATCAAGTGTGGAAGTTAATTCCGAAAAAAATGTTGTCGTAATGTGCGCAAATAATTATTTAGGACTTTCATCGAATCCTGATGTTATTAAAGCTGCAAAAGATACATTAGACACACACGGTTTTGGTATGTCATCTGTACGTTTTATTTGTGGAACGCAAGATATTCACAAAATTCTTGAGGAAAAAATAGCCCAATTTTATGGAACTGAAGATACAATTTTATATGCCGCAGCTTTTGATGCAAATGGTGGATTATTTGAGCCACTTTTTACTGAGGAAGATGCAATTATTTCTGATGAGTTAAATCATGCGTCCATTATAGATGGGGTGCGCTTATGTAAAGCTCACCGTTATCGTTATCGCCATTCAGACATGCAAGATTTAGAGCAACAATTAATAATGGCTCAAGCTCAACGGTTTCGTATTATAGTTACAGATGGTGTTTTTTCAATGGATGGTGACCTAGCGAAGTTGGATTTAATTTGTGCTTTAGCAGATAAATACGATGCGTTGGTAATGACTGATGAATGTCATTCAGCAGGTTTTATTGGTAAAACAGGTCGTGGTGTTCCAGAATATTGTGGAGTATTAGACCGTGTGGATATAATTACTGGAACTTTAGGTAAGGCATTGGGTGGAGCAATGGGTGGATATACAACTGGGAGAAAAGAAATTATAGAAATGCTACGTCAACGATCTAGACCCTATCTTTTTTCAAACTCACTTGCGCCTGCTCTTGTTGGGGCATCGATAAAAGTTTTTGAGATGCTTTCCTCCACAACTGTTTTGCGAGATAAGTTGGAACAAAACACACTATATTTTAAAGATAAAATAAAGCAAGCTGGCTTTGATATAAAACCCGGCGATTCTCCAATTGTTCCTATTATGTTATACGATGCAAGTCTTTCTCAAAAATTTGCTGAATTACTTCTTTCAGAAGGAGTTTATGCAGTAGGGTTTTTCTATCCAGTTGTAGCAAAAGGTCAGGCCAGGATTAGAACACAAATTTCCGCAGCTCATACAACTGCAGATTTAGACAAAGCAATTGCTGCATTTATTAAAGTGGGAAAAGAATTAGAGGTGATTTAAGTAACTTATTCTTACCTTAGATATCAATTTGAAATAAAATGAATTCTTCAATAGATCGTTTACGCTTGGCACATTTTGGGAATATCGAACTCCTTGCAAAACAAGTTGTTGAAGGCTTTATTACAGGTTTGCATCAAAGTCCCTTTCATGGTTTTTCGGTAGAGTTTGCAGAACATCGCTTGTACAATTCAGGAGAATCAACTCGTCATATTGATTGGAAGTTATTTGCAAGAACTGAAAAAATGTTCACCAAGAAATACGAGGAGGAAACAAATTTAAGATGTCAAATTGTTATTGATTCTTCAAGTTCAATGTATTTTTCAAATGCTTCAATTTCAAAATTTGAGTTCTCTGTTTATGCAGCGGCAAGTATAATTGAGTTATTAAAGCGCCAGCGCGATGCAGTTGGTTTGAGTATATTTAATGAAAAACTGGAATTACATACACAGGGAAAGTCTTCTCCAACTCATCACCGGTATTTATTTACAGAATTGGAATCTCGCTTGAGAAACTATGAAGAAAAAGAAAAGAAAACCACAAATACAACTTCCATACTGCATGATATTGCAGAGCTTACCCATAAAAGAAGCTTAATTATAATTTTTTCAGATTTGCTGGATGATCCTGAACGGATTGACTCACTATTTCAAGCACTCCAACATTTAAAACATAATAAGCATGAAGTAATTTTGTTTCATGTAGTAGATAAAAAAATAGAAGTAGATTTTGAACTTGAAAATAGGCCATATCAATTAATAGATATGGAAACTGGAGAAAAAATGAAACTTCAACCTGCAGAGATTAAGGAACTATATATTGAGGGAATTAAAAAATATTTTAGTGAAATTTCTCTTCGCTGTGCAAATCATCGAATTGATTTTATGCCTGCTGATATCAATGAAGGATATAATCAGATTTTGTTGCAGTATTTACTGAAGAGACAAAAAATGAATTAATTATTTCTCAACACCATATTTCACTTGTACTCCAAGTAGAAAATTACGTAATATTTGATCTTTACAAAGTCTATAATGTGTGTGATTTGGGTGACGAAAAAAAGCACTTAATTCATGTTTACTGATGCGAAAATCTACAAGATCTAAAATAGCTATAATATCTTCGTCTTTTAATTCAAGTGCAATTTTTAATTTCCTAAATATGATGTTGTTGTTGAGTTGTTTCTCTGCTTCAGGAATTACACCTTCTTTTTTTCCTCTGTTTAAGATAATTAATCCATTTAAAAATAGAGCTAATTTGTGGTCATTTATTGGTTGAAATGCTTCGTCCTCATCTTTTTTTAACCACTCACTAACTTCAGCTCTTGAAACGTCCTTTCCGGCAAATTCAAATAATTCAATCATTTTTGAATCACTGAAATTGAAGATAAATCGAATGCGTCTGAGTATGCTGTTATTTGTCATTGGATAAGAAATTAATAAATCAAGTATTAATCATTAATTTTTGCTAGTGCTTGTTCAATATCGTAGATGATATCTTCATAAAATTCAACACCTATTGAAAGTCGAACCATTTTTTCAGTAATGGAAAGTTTATTTTTTAGAGCCGGATCAAGATCCACATGCGTCATCGTTGCCGGATGTTCAGCTAAACTTTCAGTACCTCCTAAACTAACTGCCAATTTTATAAGTTTCAAGGAATTTAAAAAGCGAAAAGCATCTTTTTCTGCCCCTTTTATATCAAATGAAATCATGGCACCATTGCTCAGGCATTGTTTATTTTTAATGTCAAATTGTGCTCCGTCTTTTTTACCAAGATTTCCAAGATAGTAAACTTTTTCTATCAATGAGTGCTTATTTAAAAAAGCCGCTACTTTTTCCGCATTCATCGCTTGTGTGTCCATTCGGACTTTCAGTGTCTCTAAACTACGAAGCAATAACCATCCAGAATTTGGACTCGCCATATTTCCAAGAAATGTCCTCAATCCTTTCACTCTTTGCATTAATTCTTTTGATCCTAAGCAAGCTCCAGCTATTACATCGCTGTGTCCTCCTATGTATTTCGTTGCGGAATAAAGAACTAAATCTGCACCATGTTTTAATGGATGTTGCCAAATTGGCCCCATGTAGGTGTTATCAACGGCTAAATAAATTTCCTTCTCAGATGTGGAAAAATACTTGGCTATTTCTTTACTTTCCTGAATATCGATTAAGTCGTTTGTTGGATTTGCAGGAGTTTCGATGTAAACCATAGCTAAATTATCTGCCTTGTCTGTTTTTTTAACTAGCTTAATAATTTCCGCTTTAGTTTGACCAACACTAAATTCCGCTACACTAATGCCAAACTTTGGAAGTATTTTTTTAATAAAATGGTCACTTCCGCCATAAAGCGGATTGCTAATTAGGAGTAAATCCCCTGGTTTTAGGAATTCCAAAAGCACAGTTGTTATGGCAGCCAATCCACTTTCAAATACAGCACATTCGTCTGCTTCGTCCCAAAGTGTTAGGCGATTTTCCAAAATTTCAAGATCTGGATTGTTTATTCTACTGTAGATAAGCCCAAGTTCTTCCCCTTCTTTTTTTTCTCTATGACCATAAGCAACCTCAAAAAATGCCTTGCCTTCTTCTGCACTTTTGAATACAAATGTTGAGGTTTGAAAAATCGGACATTTTATAGCGCCTTCAGATAATTCTGGTTTGTAACCATAAGACATCATCAAGCTTTCGGGTTTCATTTTTCGTGCCATTTTTACTTTTTGCTGTTGCTAGATTATGTCAACAAAATTAGTCTAATTTATGAAATCAAGATAAATATGGGTCTTAGTTTCTTATTATGTCGTTGACTATTTTATCTTTGATTCTTTATGACCTTTTTCCTCAGATTTATTGGTATATCTTAATGTCGTATCTTTGCGAATAATTTCAATTAAACAATGATTCATAAATCAGGTTTTGTTAATATCGTAGGTAGTCCAAATGTTGGTAAGTCAACCCTAATGAATCAATTGATGGGGGAGAAATTATCCATTGTAACTTCAAAAGCGCAAACAACCCGTCACCGAATTTTGGGGATTTTAAATGATGAGAATTACCAAATTGTTTTTTCGGATACGCCAGGTGTTGTTAATGCAGCATATAAACTACACGAAACAATGATGGATTATGTTAATACCTCTTTAAAAGATGCTGATGTGCTTTTGTTTATAACTGATACTGTTGAAACAGATATGAATCACAAGGAAACCTTGGTTAAAATAAAGAAGTTAAAAGTCCCTGTTTTGTGTATCATCAATAAAATTGACTTGTCAAATCAAGCTGACCTTACAAAACGCGTTTTGTATTGGCAAGAGCAACTTCCAAATGCAGCAATTTTTCCAATTTCTGCTCTTCACAATGCGAATATAGAGCAAGTTTGGCAGAGAATTTTAGAATTAATTCCAGAAAATCCTCCTTATTACGATAAAGAGGAAATATCAGATCGGCCAATGCGCTTTTTTATTTCTGAAATTATTAGAGAGAAAATCTTTCTTTTCTGTGAGAAGGAAGTTCCATATAGCTGTCAAGTTGAAATAGAGGAATACATTGAAGAGGGCTTATTAATAAAGATTCGTGCTTTAATTATTGTGGAGAGAGATTCGCAAAAAGGAATAATAATTGGTAAACGTGGTGAAATGCTACAACGAATTGGTACAGCAGCTCGAGAAGAGATGGAACAGTTTTTAAATGCAAAAGTCTTTTTAGAGAATTATGTGAAAGTCGACAAGGATTGGCGTTCAACTGATGCGAAATTAAAAAAATACGGATACTAATTTCATTAAATAAGTACAATACAATAGAAAATTAATGGGCAATATTGTAGCTATAGTAGGAAGACCAAATGTTGGAAAATCAACTTTGTTTAATCGATTAACAGAATCGAGAGATGCGATTGTGAAAGAGATTAGTGGAGTTACTCGCGATAGAATTTATGGAAAAGGGGAGTGGAATGGCTATCAATTTTCTGTAATAGATACGGGAGGCTATGCCACCGTTAAGGAAGATATTTTTGAGGGAGAAATCAGGAAACAAGTAGAACTTGCTGTTGATGAAGCAACACTAATCTTATTCATGGTAGATGTCATGACGGGCATTATTGAAATGGATCAAATTGTAGCTGAGTTATTAAGAAAAAGCAAAAAGCCAGTTATGATTGTCGCAAATAAAGTAGACAATATTGAAAGGATTGGAATGTCTTCAGAATTCTATTCATTCGGTTTGGGAGAGGTATTCGATTTATCAGCAATTAATGGAAGTGGAACTGGCGATATTTTAGACGAAGCTGTAAAATATTTCGATAAATCAGATGAATCTGTAAGAGAGGAAGATACGTTGCCGCGTTTTGCAATTGTTGGTCGACCAAATGTTGGAAAATCGTCATTGGTGAATGCATTTACCGGGAAAGAACGGAATATTGTAACAGAAATCTCAGGAACTACCCGCGATTCTATTCATACACGCTACAAAGCCTTTGGTTTTGATTTTTTAATGATCGATACTGCAGGAATTCGCAAGAAGGCAAAAGTCACTGAGGACATAGAATATTATTCTGTTTTACGCTCTGTAAGGACAATTGAAAATGCTGATGTCTGTTTGTTTTTAATAGATGCAAGTGAAGGTCTTCAAAAACAAGATTTGAGTATTTACTACATGATAGAAAAAAATTCGAAGGGTGTAGTTGTTTTGGTTAATAAATGGGATCTTGTTGAAAAAGACCAAGCAACAATGTTAGAATACGAAACAAATTTGAGAGAGCAATTAGCCCCTTTTAATGATGTTCCAATTATTTTTACTTCAACTATTACTAAACAACGCATTCATAAAGCCTTAGAACTCGCAATGCGTGTTCATGAAAATCGTACAAGAAAAATTACAACCTCAAAATTAAATGATGTTATGTTGGATATTATTAATGCAACTCCTCCTCCAGCAATTAAAGGAAAATACATTAAAATAAAATATGTGCAACAGTTACCAACTCATTCTCCCGCTTTTGCAATTTTCTGCAATCTTCCTCAATATGTTCCTGAATCGTATAAGCGATTTTTAGAAAACAGAATTCGTGAACAATTTGATTTTCTTGGAGTTCCTGTTAAAATATTTTTCAGAAAGAAATAACGAGCTTACTCAAGTTTTATCTGAGTAGATTGATATGCCCTGTAATTTGTTTTCTGTCATCATTTATCTTGGATTCGTATTGAATTCTCCAATTATAAATTCCTGTTGGTACTTTTAAACCAGAAGCTCCGTACGTTCCGTCCCAACCAGCTGCTGCATTATTACTTTCCCAAATCATCTCTCCCCAACGGTTGTAAATTTCCAGCTTGTATGCGTTCACATCAAATCCAGAGGTGAAAATCGGTTTCCATAATTGATTGTGCTCATCTTCATCTGGAGTAAAGCAATTTGGAACATAATATATGGCTTCACTTAATACAACCAATGAAAGTTCGTAAGACTCTGTACATCCTATTGGTGAACTTGCAGTCAAAGTGACGGTTAGATTTTCTGATGCACCTGTGTAAGTATGCATGGTATTTTGGTCTGTACTCGTTGTGTTATCACCAAATTCCCATAAATAGGTGACGGCACCAAGTGATGAATTTACAAAATTAATATCTTCTATTTCCGAGGAAATAACCCCCGGTGAAGAAGTGAAAGACGCTATGGGGTCATTTTCGATGTAAATGTAATCATCGTATGTTGTAGTTTCAATGCATGAACTTAAATCATATTCTAAGGTGATATCATGGTAACCACTTGCATCTATTATATGTGATATGTTTGTTCCTGTTCCAATTTCTGTATTATTCCAAAACCAAGTATAATTAGCACCAGGAATTGGATTTATAGTTGAAAAATTCAAGGATAAAGGATTACAACCCAAGAGTGTATCAGCAGTAAATACTGGCGGCACAGCAGGAATAATTGTGATCATCATATCTACATTCACAGGACATTGAACACTTGGCGTAAAGGTATGCGTGAAAACTCCTGGGATTGCTGAATCAATAGTAGGAGGATTCCAAGTGCCCGCCATTCCTGGAATATTTGTAGATATGGCTGGTAAAATTGGATTTATATCATCCTGACACAATTGTGGGATTTGATTAAATGTTGGTGTAACTTCTGGGATAACAATTATTGTCATGGTAACAATTTGTGAACATTGACCACTGCCAGGAGTGAATGTATGGGTAAAAGTTCCAGGTATTAATGTTGAAATATTAGCTGGAGACCAAGTTCCTGTAACACTCGGATTATTTGTAGAAGTAGTTGGTAAGATTGGATTTGTATCAAACTGACACAATTGCGGGATTTGATTGAATGTAGGAACGATTAATTGGCTTTGAACAAATGTAAAACTTATCACGCCGTTTCCACTGTTATTTCCAGAGGTACAATTACACCCTGAAGGATAGGAACTAGAGCCACCTCCACCTCCACCTCCACCCATGAAACTTGTGATTGAAATGTTATCGCTTCCACCTCCACCACCTCCGTAGTAACCACCTCCACCACCACCACCGGGACCGTTTCCGAAACCTACATCAGCTCCACCATTTCCTCCTTGACCATAACTTCCGCTCTGTCCAGATTGAGTTCCACCAGATGCCCATAAAATACCGCCTATACCTCCAGTAGTTGATGTGCCAGGTCCACCACCACCACCGTAATTTGTTTCACCAATTGTTCCATCTGGACAACCACCATTTCCGCCGTTTGAAAATGTATCACCTCCCCCTGTTCCACCACCACCGCCAGCAATTAGAGTCAATGCCCCATTTACTGCAATAGAAGAGGCTCCACCTCCTGCAAATGAGGGTGATAGTACATTTGAAGGTTGACCAGAACCGCCACCACCAAATGTAGCATTTTGTCCTGTTCCTGTACCTCCGACTTGTATGGTTATAATATCCCCTGGATTTACTGCAATATTTCCTGTAATAGTTGCCCCTAAACCTGGGGCCGTACCACCGCCACCGGCGCCGCTAACTGATACTGTAATACTTGTAACACAAGGTGGAACCGTCCAAGATTGAAGAGAACCGGTATAAGTAAAATTAACTGTTGTTGATTGAGAAAATAAATTATTGCAATTTTGAAAAAACAATAATGAAATTAAGAAACAAATTTGCTTAAATAGTAGATTCATAAAATACCAAACTTAAAACAATAACGGATTAGTTAATAGCAAGTTGCTTTTAATTTGATAAAAGTAAAAAAAAATAAGAAATAATTTATCTTTAAGATTATTTTAAGCTAAAATTTATAAACATTACCTAATAAAAAAAATTAAAATATTTTAAATTTAAGTATTTATATTTTTATCTAAAACCATGTCTGTATTACTAAAAAAATCTTTATTACTTTACTTTTTTTTATTTCCGTGCAATTTTTTTAAAATTTTGTTATAAATTCGATTTTTAAAGCCAACTAAATATTAAATAAAAATTGTTTTTTTAATTCTATGACCAGTATTTTTGTTGCCAAAATCGACTTTGGCTTTGACAGCGATCAATTACGAAAATTGTTCGAGCAATATGGAAAAGTTATTAAAGCCACTATTGCAACTGATAGAG
>SXGS01351964.1_pt1 | contig 13424 bp, 13 predicted proteins | sample 3174681 | NCBI WGS metagenome assembly SXGS01 (sample SAMN11356861, study PRJNA531348) | freshwater metagenome | isolation source: freshwater sample F1-80 | place: China: Fuxian Lake, Yuxi | collected 2017-12-25
GCGTTCGGTCGGAATTTCTACGGCCGGGACAGCGGCGAACGGTCGATACTGTTGCAGTTCGAGGCGCAGAGGTGGTCTAACAATGTACGTGATACCGCGCCACTGAACAGTTTTGGCAATCGCGGCAGCAACTACAGCAGTAACGAATAGCGCCAGGGCGAACGGAATCGCGAGAAAAACTCCGAATGCGTCGCGCAATCCGATAATCGGAATTTCGCACTGCTGAACCAAGCCGATGCCTTTCGTAATAATCCTGTGGGCATAAACTATCTGAATGGTGTTAGCTAACCAAGCCGCCAGAATAGTGCTGCTGACAATGCTGGCTTCGGTCAACGAACCAAAGGCGAATAGATAACAAGCCCACGCGGTCGCTGAGGCAAATAGTGTATATGTTCCTATCAATACGGCGACGATCATTGTCCAACCGAAGTGATATAGCCGAGTCCAAATGAGTTGGCGACGTATAAAGCGGAAGCATTGCGTAACATTGACGCGTCGCGCTGCATCATCATGGTCTTGGCATGGACTTCCAAACGCAGACCGGCATGGCGAGTGGCATCTTGCATCGCACTCTCCTCCGACGATGTGTCCCACATGCGTTCGAAGAAATAGGCTCGGTCATAAACCTCGCGCCTCATCGCCAAGGAGCCGCCCCAAGTTGCTCTCATCAAATGCATTACCGGCACCGACCACGCGTTAAATATTAAATATAAATCGTATGCGCGATCCCCAGTTCGATCTTGTAGCGTCATACCATCGATTTCCGGTATACCAAACCAACGTTTCGATCAGACATCGGCGCAACCATATCGCGCAGCCAATTGGGATGCACTACTGTGTCTGCATCGACCATGATCGCTGCGCCAACTGACGGTGAAATATGTTGCAGGCATTGCCGAATGGCGCTCGTTTTCAGATATGCAAATTTCGAGATCGATCGCAGTATGTGTACGTGTAGTCTGGAAGCGCGGTGTTTGGTTCGCCAGCGCGCTACTACAATGCCCGCGGGATCAGTCTCGTGGTCCAAAATGACGTGAATTTCATAGTCTGGATAGTTCTGGCAGTTCAGCCGATTCAAGCACTCTTCCAACGAAGGATCGGCACCACGTAGTGAAAGAATAATCGCTGCGCGAGGAAATTCTTGCTCGATAGGCGGTTCACTTGATCGGCTGTGGTACCAACGCAAGTAGCGAGCGTTCACAAGCGATTGCAATGCTAGCAAACCAATTACAGCAACGATTACGATCACTGTAAGCACTGACATCGTCATTCCTTTGACGTTCAACCGAATGCAATCTGTTGTTGCGCACTAGCGGGCGTGGTAAAGATCGTCTTCGGTTCTGGCGAAAAGTGCTCGAAACGGCGAATGGAAAGTACTTTTCAGGACTGCCGGACTGGTTGTAATGCCTGCGTCTATGTTTCGGACGGCCTTCCTTGGAATCGAAAGATCCAGGTTCCCAACTAGGTTGACTGCGCATCAGAATGGCTCAGTAATCTAGTCTAGGCAATTTGTATCACCAATGGAAAATAACGCTCGTGCATGATCGCCGGACGTTGTCGTTCTATCATTTGCGATGTTGGCGGCTATAATTCGGTCCAATCACGTCGAATTATTGGCCTTAACCTTAGGAATTCTCATGTTGCGTTCATGTACGATTGTTCTCAGTTTGATTGTGGCTCCGGTGGTTGCTCAAGAGCCATTGAAAATCAATCTGCAACCCGCAGTCGCCAAACCTGCAGACGCAGCCAGTTACCAAATTGGATTTGACATGGGCTCGCAATTGCGCGCAGCAGGGCTCGTTCAAAAAGACCTCGCCGAAAAAGACTTTTTGGATGGGTTCATGGAAGCACTCAAAGGCGCCGAACGCCGATTGACTCCCCAAGAAATTCAGGCTGCTATGCAAGGATTGTCAACCAAAGTACAGGCTCGTATGCAAGAAAAAGCCAAGTTGAGCTTGGCGGCCTCGAATACTTTCTTGGAAAATAATAAAAAGAAACAAGGAGTTACTGCGCTCCCATCGGGATTGCAATATGAAGTGATCAAGTCCGGAGCTGGCACAATGCCAACAGTGAAGAGCACCGTTGTTGTGCATTACGAAGGCAAGTTGATCAACGGCACCGTCTTTGACAGCTCGGTCGCGCGCAACATGCCTTTTACAACCGGGCTAAGTAATATCATTCCGGGATGGATCGAGGCTCTGTCGCGCATGAAAGTGGGGGACAAATGGCGTCTGTTCATTCCGCCCACTTTGGCTTACCGAGAAGAGGGCAGGCCGCCGGTGATCGGCCCCAATGAAACGTTGATTTTCGAATTGGAATTGCTCGAAGTCCAATGATCGCGATCAAACTTTGGCGTTCGAAGGTCGGCAATTGAATTTCAGCCAGCAAACTTTCCAACTCAGTTTTCTCTTGTGAGTACCTGTGAAATTGAATACGGCTACAAAACATATGGAAAGCGAAGTCGATTTCATGAACATCGACCGAACGGATTTCAGGTCGATGAGTCGGTCCGAGCAGATTCGACACTTGGAGGTTGAGGGCTATGTGGTATTTCCGGAAATATTGCCACCCGATTTGATCGCGCGCATCCAATATGAACTCGCCGCTGCGGAAATGCTGCATACCAGTTACAGCGTCAATCAGACTCGTTCGGTTAAGCAACCGCAGTGGCTCAGCCAATCCGTCGCGGAACTGATCGGTTACCCGCCGATAATTGATTTTCTGACACAGTTAATGGGCTCGGACATCGTTTTTACGCGCGGCTTCTTCCAGCGTACTCAATCAGGTTCGCCGGGGATATCGATGCACACCGATGGCCAACCCCACGGATCGAATCTATTTGGTTATGAAGGCAGTTGTCCGCGTCTACTGCGAGTGCTGTATTACCTGGACGCGCTCAGTGAGCAGCGGGCTCCGTTTCGATTGCTGCCTCGATCCCACCTATCGTTTCATGCCGACGCCAGTCCATATATTCGCTACAAAGGGCATCCTGAAGAAATTACTTTGATCGTACCTGCGGGCTCCGCGGTTTTGATCCCTTCAATGTTGCTGCATGGCAGCCATCCCAACCGGTCATCTCAGCCGAGAGAATTGTTGCAGTTCGGCTATCGACCAGCTTGGGCAGGACCGATTCAACCTGTCGACGAATGGGACCCAGAGTTGATTGCCAATGCTCCTGCTATATCGAAACCTTTTCTACAGAGCCTCAACACGACGGGTGCAGTGTGGGAACAACAACACAAACCGGAAGGCATGCGCAGCGAAGCCGTCGGCATTAACCCCAGTCGATGGGATCGCTGATCCGCGAGTCGGACTATGCAGCATTTGACGATTGCTCGGCCAGCATGCTCGTCCAGGTGCAGTGTCCGCGTTGGGTTGCGCAGGCCAGACTCAAAGCCTCTGATCGAGAATAGCCGCAAACTTCGCAGAAAAGCTGGAGATTCACTTCGCGGCGATGAGAATAAGAGATCTTAGGCGAGTGGCAGATGGGAATTTACCAATACAAGCCCGACGCGCAAGCGAGTCCGTACGTGCCAGGATTGACCCACTCGCTTGCGCGTCGGGCTTGTAGTAGGCAAATTCCAATCTGCCGCTCGCCTAAGGACAATTAAGCTCATGCCGATCCTAAGTTGGCAAGCGATTTCGATATAATTGACGCTATGCACAAAAAAAGTGAATCAACGTGGAATACGTTCAACAAGTCCTAGAGTGGATATTGCATTTAGATCATTATCTAGGCGAGATTATTGAATGGCTGGGTGGCGGTTGGTTCTACGGCCTGATCTTCGCCGTTGTATTTTGTGAAACGGGACTCGTTGTCACGCCATTTCTGCCGGGTGACTCTTTGTTATTTGCCGTTGGTGCGTTGGCGGGTACTCAGTCGGAGCACATCAGCATCGTCACGCTGGTCCCGTTGTTGATCGTAGCCGCAATTCTCGGCGACGCCGTAAATTATTCTATCGGCAAGTACCTTGGTCCCAAGGTATTTCGCAAGGACACCGGATTATTGCTGAACAAGCACCATCTGTTACGGGCACAAGCTTTCTATGAGCGGCACGGCGGTAAAGCAATCTTCCTGGCGCGATTCTTGCCAATCTTGCGAACTTTTGCTCCTTTTGTTGCGGGCATTGGCAGAATGGAATATCGTCGATTCTGCGTTTACAACGCGTTGGGTGGCGTAGTCTGGGTGGCTCTGTTCTTAATTGCAGGATACTGGTTCGGCAATGTTGAAGTTGTCAAGAAGAACTTTTCGCTGGTTTTGCTGGTCATCATTCTGTTGTCGATTGTGCCGATCGTATTTGAATGGTGGCGTGAAAGAAAGTTTCGCGCGGCTGCGAAGTAGCGCGAGCTTCGCAAATGGCGAACATCGAAAAACAAGCGACGAACTTAGTGTCAAAGCAATTTGAGGCGATATTGTGCGGCAGCGTATTAACTCGTCAATTCGACCAATCGTAAGATGTTGTTAACGGCAATTCTGAGCGAGCGGGCAGCCATCTTGAAATTCATGTGACCGGAAACCTCGGGTTGGATCTGAATGAATAGTTCCATTGCAGATCTTAGTTTGGTGAGTTTCTTGCGAGCTAGTTTGAGATAGCTCTCGGCGTCACCCGCATCCAGTGCAGGCCCCAACGCCAACATAAAGTCGTACAAGTCGCGGTGGACGGATGCCAATTCGTCATCATCCTTGGCTTCGTCGCTATGTTTTAGAAACGTGCGGACCATCCACACATGGGCAATCTCTGCGTCGATAGTTGCCATCAAATTGCTCAGCGACAATTCGGTACTCATAATTCTCCTCAAACAACCGATATTGCTACTGGGCCGAGGATACCACTGGCGCAATGATCTTCGACGAAAAATCGCGATTGTGATAAATTTTATTTTTTGCAACCACGGATTCGGCCGGCAGGTCGTTGGTGTAAGGTCCACCTGTGTTGGGATTGGGCTCAAAAAATGGAGCGCCGGTACTCGCTACTGTCACGCGAATTCGGTGCCCCTTAGCAAAAATTTGGCTGAGCCAACCGACATCAAAAGATACCTTGTAAACCTTGTCAGGTTCCATGAAGACTTCTTTGTCGAATCCTTCGCGATAGCGCGCTCGGCGCACATAGTCGATGATCAAGATGGAACGACCATCTGGATAAACATCCGACACGCGAACGATGAAGTCGGTATCTTTTGCGGACGACGACACGAAAAGTTCGGTCTGCACTTTGCCGGTCCATTCCACCGGTTCGCTCAAGACTGCTGAGGTAAAAGTGCGAACTTCACGTTGAGACTCGAACCCGCGAGCATCGATAGCTCCAGGAAACCCTCGGCCAGCAATTTCATTGGGATGGTGCGGGTCGGCTACAAAAGCTGTAAAAGCGAGTGAGTCGCTGGCACTCTGTTTTGCCAATATTGTGCTGAGCGATCGATCGCCTTGTAGATAGTAATCAGTTGCCTTGGCCGGAATTGGCCAGTCCTTAGCGGCGCGCCATTCATTTCCAAGAGCACCAGGTTCGCCTACTGCTCCCATCGTGTAGTACTGAATCGTTGGTTCACGGTCGACGCCGTTGGCGATCCCCTTTAGATGAAAATCGAACCAGCGAATTAAGTGATTTTCGGCATCGAAGCGCGAGTTCTCGGGGTACACCAATTCATTGACTTTGGCGACATTCTTTCCCAAGTAACCACCATGGAGCCAGGGGCCTATACGCAATTGTTGGTGGCTGCGTGACAGCGGTCCGGCGCGATGCTGACGCCCAATGTAACTTTCTATCGAACCAACGTTCATGAAGTCATACCAACTGCCGATGGTAAAGCACGGAACGTTCATGCGGTCGAAATGTTTAGAGCAATCCTCGGCGGCCCAATATTCATCATACGTAGGATGTCGATTCCACTGGTCCATAACTTGCCGGTTGTGCTGGGGATCGCGACACACATCGTCCATCGTTTTGAATCGCTCTGGTCGCGTTATGCCGCCGATGCGGTAGCCTTCGTGGTACAGACTCAGGCCAGTGTCGATCATGTATTGAGCCGTCAAGTGTGGTGGTCCCGCAACGGCCAAAAAATTCTGAGCAAAGCCAGCTTGTGAACTACCGAAGGTCCCGATTTTTCCCGTCGACCATTTTTGCTTAGCCAACCACTCCACAGTGTCGTAACCGTCTTGTCGCTCGCCCCAACCGAGATTGCGGTAACCATTCCAGGTTCCCTCGGACTTTTGAGCTCCACGAAAATTCTCGGCGCATACTACATAGCCAGCCGCCGCCAGTCGCGCATTGGCTTCCCGCGTCGTTTTACCCGTTAGGTCGGCGTAGCGCTGTTCGTACAGCACAGGCCACGGTCCATCGCCGGGCGGGAAGTACAGATAAGCCGATAAACGTACTCCATCCCGCATCGGAATCATCATGTGTTCTTCGCGAACCTGGCCGAGCCGAACTTGCGATTCCTGCGCGAACCCCAGAGATGTCGTCAAACACCCCATCCACACGGTTGCCAAAACAAATGTGCCACGCATCGGTCCACCTCAAGTAAGTTTCATCTGCTGCAATATCTAAAACGCGAAATAATATACACAGTTTCACGGCGTCAAGCGAACTGGGCAAATCCGTTCTAGTGATCACCGTTGGACAATTTCGGCAAGAGTCGCGGATGGCAATTCAGCCGGAAAAAACTCTCTGCATTGCGCAGCGCGCTTGAACCGGTAATTTCGATTCGCTTTCTAGCGCCAGTGAAACGTGAGGAAGTTGATTGGATCGTCACGCGAAGGTCAAACTCTGACATGCCACGCGCCAGGTGCTCGGCAACTCCAACCTGAAAACGAGCTTGTGGATAGATTGGGGCAGCCAGTTGTTCGAGAGACCACCGAGATATTGGGACTTCGATCCAGAGTTCATCGCTGTTGGAAGAATCTACAATGCGTCGCAGTTCTGCTGGCAACCGATCAAGCGCCGTCGCAGAAACATCGATCGTCGCGCGACTGCTGTGAGGCGCGTAGAGAGCCCAGCTTAGCCAGTGATCGACCACACCAGCGCGCTCGCCAACTGGAAGCACAATCACGATGAGAATTATCGCGTTGGCCAGAAACGATCTGACGGCGAATTTTGTTCGCACGTCAGTTTGCTGAGTTTCGGCGGATGCTGGTTTGACCCAGAATAAAAGAATAGCTTGAATGGCAAAGAAGGCGTTCCAGCCGAGGACACCCCAATGGTGATTCAATCCCGCAGGGCCCAAAATCAGCATCAACACTACATGCATCACAACCGCAGCCACCGCAGCGAATCGCCGCGTTGATGATCTTGCTAGCCCAATGCCAATCGCCAGTTCGATCAGCGGAAAACAAGCCACCAGACTTAAACGAATTGGCTCTGCAAACGACCTGGAGTCCAATCCAAACAAACTGCCCAGCGTCTGCAGGAATTGCTGACCGACAGTAAACAGGAATTGGTAGTCGAGCTTCCCGAGCGCGGAATAAATGTAGATGCTGATAACAAGCGCGCGCATCAGGGGCAATGCCTGCCGATCTTGGGTTAGCGCTAGCACCAACGCGACGATCGCGAACTGGTACGCCCAAGGCTGGCAACGATGTTGATCAAGCGCAATGAGAGTTCCGGTACAGATAGTTATCGAACAGCACGTCACAGCGCGATATCTGCCAGTTCTGGTCGCAAACAAGCATGCGGCCAACGATCCGACTAGTGTCGAAATGGCTAACCAGTCGAGCCAAGGCGGTGCTGTGATTAGAGCCTCAAACAGCGGCACTTGCGGGAACACCGTCTGTGGGGTCCACAGTCTCCAGGTCAGCCCACCCAATACGAAAGCGAAAACCACCAGCGATCGCTGATATGCAGTGATCAACGATGTCGCATTCATGGGCACTTGTCGAATTCGCGTGTTTGAGAGATGCTTTGCATATTATTTGGAGTGTGTGTTCAAAATTCGGAATGGCGGCAAAAAATGTCCAGCGGCACGCAACACGCTGGCATCGTAAATCGATAGTTTGGAACGCGCAACCACGATTGGGGTTGTCAGCGAAATGGACGTTGGTTTGAGAAAATGATGGTAACAAGAAACAACATATTTGATCTACAATCTGACGTGGCAGTGGTGATCGGAGGCACGGGGGGACTGGGAGGAGCAATGGCCGACGCGCTGGCTTCGTTCGGTGCCAAGGTTGCTGTCGTCGGCCGCAGTCAAACTCGCGGTGAAGAACGCGTTGCAGCCATTCGCCAAGCGGGCGGGCAAGCTACGTTTCAATCTGCTGACGCGCTCGATCTGGGATCGCTGGTTACGGCGCGCGACGCGATCGAGTCCCAGCTTGGGCCGGTAACGATCCTGGTCAATGCTGCGGGAGGGAACAAGCCTGATGCAACGTTACCACCTGGCAGCGACTTTTGCAAGTTGTCGCACAGCGCATGGCGCGAGGTATTCGATCTGAACCTAGTCGGCGGATCGCTGCTGCCTAGCCAAGCTTTCGGCGAGATGATGGTCGCGCGAAAGTTGGGGAGCATTATCAACATTGCTTCGATGGCAGGGATGATTCCATTGTCGCGCGTGGTCGCGTATTCGGCAGCCAAAGCAGCGGTAATAAATTTGACGCAGTTTCTTGCCCGAGAATGGGCGACCAAGGGCGTGCGAGTCAACGCAATTAGTCCAGGTTTTTTCCCAGCCGAACAGAATCGCGCTCTGCTATACAACCCGGATGGCTCCCTGTCGGCTCGTGGCTCGCAAATCATTGGTCATACGCCCATGGCACGCTTTGGCGACCCAAAAGAACTCGCCGGAGCTGTGGTGTGGTTGGCTTCCCAGTCAGCGTCGTCGTTCGTGACTGGACAAAACATCGTAGTCGATGGAGGATTTTCTGCTACGACAATTTAGCGTTGTGCAGTAGTCCGTTTTCAAAAGCATTTCAATTACTCGCCACAAAAACATAGCTACTAATCATGCTCAACATACGACAAGACGCTTGTGAACTTGATTTTTTGTCCCTGGGTGCTTTGGTTCATCGACTCGATCCGGGAATCATCCCGTTTCGTAAAACCCGCAACTTCGAAGTGCACGTTTCTGGCGGCGAGTACAATGTGGCTGCAAACTTGTCGGACTGCTTCGGAATGAAGACAGGCATCGCCACAGCGATGGTCAATTATCCGATCGGTGAAATTGTTCAACGCGTGGTGCGCGAGATGGGTGTAAAACCCATCTACAAGTGGTTCGAGCACGATGGAGTGCAGGGTCCAAACATCGCAACTGTGTATAGCGATCGCGGGCACGGTGTTCGGGCGCCGGTGGTGTTTTACAATCGATCGAACGAGGCCGGAGCGAGGCTCAAGCCGGGCGACTTTGACTGGAACAAAATCTTTTCGGCAGGCGTGCGATGGTTTCATTCCGGCGGAATTTTCGCGGCGCTCTCTCCCACAACTTCTGAGTTGATCGTCGAGGGGATGCAAGCTGCGAAAAGTTCCGGCGCGATCTGTTCGTTCGATTTGAACTACCGCGCCAAGCTCTGGAAGATCATCGGCAGCGAAGCCAAGGGGCAAGAGATGTGTCGCAAAATTGCTTCGCACTGCGATGTCCTAGTCGGCAACGAAGAGGATTTGCAGAAAGGCCTTGGAATTCAAGGTCAAGATGTCGAGGCCAAGTCGACGCTCGATCCCGAGGCATTCTTCGGCATGATCGACCGCGTTCGCGAGAGTTTTCCAAACGTCAAACTGGTGGCCACGACACTGCGCGAAGTGCATTCTACTAATCGTCACGATTGGGCGGCTGTTATTTGGTATGATGGCAATCGATTCGTCAGCCCGACTTGTCAGCTCGATGTAGTGTGCCGGATCGGCGGCGGGGACGGCTTTGCGGCAGGCCTGTTCTACGGCATGCTAACTGGTAAGGAACCCGAACAAGCGCTTCGGCTGGGGTGGGCACACGGTGCTCTGCTGACGACCTTCCCAGGCGATGTTACGATGGCTAAGTTGCCTGAAGTGGAAGCGTTAGCCAAAGGCGGCACCGCTCGCGTCCAGCGCTAGTGGAATGGGATTTAACCGCGTTTTGAAGTCGCTGCACGAATATTGCTGCGATCATTGAATTGGGAGCAAAAATGTCGGTTACCCTGCTACAAACGTTGCATCGAATTCTACGCCAAAAAAGCGATCTCAATGGTCAATTGATACGTGGACCAAAACAAATCCACGCCGCCAGAAGCAAATTCGAAACCGCTGAAAAATACTTAAGCGACAAACGCGAAGAATATAAACAATTGCGTATGGCTGCGGACCGCAAACAATTACAGTTGCGGGAACGCGAACAGAAGATCGTCGTGCTGCAAGGCAAATTGAACGCAGCCAAAGAGAATCGAGAATACCAAACTCTGAAGGAACAGATCGCTGCCGATAAGCAGGCCAATAATGTTCTTTCAGACGAGATCCTAGAAATTCTCGAACAGATTGACGTGGTCAAGGAAGAGATAGTCACCGCAGAAGCGAGAGTTGCACAAAACAAACAAGAACTCTCTGAGATCGAAAGCCAAGTCTCACAGCGCATGGCCGTCCTACGCAGTGAATTGGACCGAGTAAATGACGAACTTGCTCGAGAAGAAGCTCCTCTGGATGGCGATCTAAAACGAGAGTACCAACGCTTAGTCAGCGCCAAAGGAGAAGAGAGCCTCGCCCCGGTGGATAACGGAAGCTGCGGAGGATGTTACCAAATGCTGACGCCACAGTTGATCGACAAATTGAATATGGGCAAACCCATGGCCTGCCCAAGCTGTGGATGCTTGTTGTACTTAAGCACGGATCGTACATTGCGCTCGTAACCTGGATTGATGTCGCACGAGTATGGTTGTCGCCAACTCAGCGATCATTTGACATCTCAAGCCCTCAACCGTTATTTCTTGCCCAACCAATTCTTGACGAGTTGTTCCGGCGGCGCGAAAGTGGCGGCAAGTGCGTGCGGGAACGCTTGGCCATCGCGCAGCAGTTTTAGAGATAGGTCGAATCGTTTGCGATTGGCTCGATCCATCAGAAACCTGGTGATGTTCATACCCACTAGTCCCGCCGATTCTTCATCAAGCTGACCCTTTAATAGAATATCGGCGCGCTCAACCTTCTGCACGGCGATAGGCATCGATTGCTGCCAGGCTAACATTCGCGGGTCGCTGCGTCCGGCTGCCGTGGCGGACAAATTCCTCGCGACACCCTCGGCATACCAAAGCGGAACTTGCGGCAGGCTGCCGACATAGGCCCCGCTGACAACTTGCAGCATCAAGCTCGACTGTTGTTTGGGCTCGCTAGAGGAAATGTCCACGATAGCCCCATAAACGTCCAAGGGCGAGACCGACCAGTGCCCGCGCCAGGAACTGGGCAATTGCCTCTGTTCGTTCATTCGACCGTGCTCGGAGTATTCATAGTTGCCCTTGAAGACGAACAGCACTAATCCACCTCTTACCAGAGCTTCCTTTGTAGCAACCTTTGTGATTCGTTTGGTTTCCGCAAGGGTGGTTTCGGCATTCTTGAACACTTCAGCTAATCGAGTTTCTTGTACGTTTCCCAACATGACCAATTCACTGTTTCGTTGAATTGTCGGTTCGTGGTTGGGCAGAATCTTCCGCCACGCGGCGAGTGCTCGTTCTTCGCGCTTGGCAAGTAGTTCGGCGTGCGAAGCAGTTGCGGCCCAGCTCTGCGCGATCAGCATATTAAGATGCAGGTTAGGATTGTCGCCATCATAGGTCGCTCCCTCGAGAATCCAGGTCGAGATCAAGTTGAGCTTGTCGGCGCTCACCGGTGGTCGACCCCCGGCTGGCATGCGCTGCCCCGATTCGCCTTTCAGTTTTTTTATTAGCAAGCTCTCGTTGGGCTTGCCTTTGACAATCGCTGGACCGCTTCCGCCACCGCGCAACAGGTCGTTTATCGAATCTAAGCGCAATTGTCCGCTGATTTGTACGCTGGTGATGTGACAGCCGATACAGTTATCAAGCAAGATCGGAGCGATGTCGCGAGAGAATTTTACAATCTCTTTTCCGGTCGAAGCGGCCAATTCGAGAGGCGGCATCGCGGCATTGCCTGACGCCACAATCTTCGCATAAGATTTTATGGCGGCGCCCGGACTCGGACCATCGAACTTGGCTCCCGCATCAATCCACTGCTTGAGTTTCGCCAGCTCTTCGGGCAGCACTTTGCCATTTCCGCGAGGCATATCTCCCGATTCGATGACTTCGACTAACCGGCTTCCCTGAGCACTACCAGCTCGTACGACAATGCCACCATCATTGCCGCGCATTAAATCGGAGTAGGTGGCCATCGCAAATCGCCCGCGATTGTTGTCGATATGACAAGCGCCACACTTGCTGATCAACAGCGGCGCGATGTCATTGGCGAATCCAACAGTGTTTGATGAAGTCGAACCGGAATTGGTAGGCGAATTGGTCGATAGTTCTTCCCACGTCGGCAGGGATTGTAGTTCGACTCCTTCCAATTCAAGCAACCCATGCGCTCGCTGCAACGAGCTATACAGCGGCTTGACCAAACGAATCAATGCTGGGTCCGTTTCGTTTGCCTTGGTTTTGCTGGGCGTTGTTGCGATGTCGCCAGCTTTCGTTTCGTTCGACTTCGCATCGCCTGCAGTTTCGCTTCGAATCAGGCCAACAAGTTCCGCTTGAATTTCTCGAATGCGTTCAGCGGACTGGCTGAATTTCCCCGCCGCGTACAGCTTACCAGCCTCGGCAATTTTGCTTTGCAGTCGATCAACTTGCTGGCGCTGCGACGCGGTAATCGCAGCCACACCATAGGCTGTGCACAGCAGCAACACGCAGCTTGCAAAAACAGCCCTCAAGTTCCAGCGTGCACTCGAATTACCGAAAATCGCACCCGACATCGATCATGTCCTCCGCTGCCCAGTTGCCATTCCAACTTTCAATTGCACTTTGCGAGCGAGATGAAACGAACCACCGCACAACCCTTAACTATAGCGTAGGAACACTCCGATTGGCCCCAACCGTATGTTGCTTGCCAAAGACTTTTCCCATGGTTGTGTCGTCCCGAATTAATTTCCTTGTTTAAGATTTTCAGCCGGATGTGCAGGCGTGGGCCGCGTGGTCCCCAATCGAAGCTAGAAAAACATTTCAAAGACCCCCCAAAAAAGATTGACTTCTGAAAAACAAACAGTCAAATAAGACCTCTATTTGAGTGCCCCTTGGCTTGCGTCCGTACGTCTTGGCAACAGTTTCATTCATCGTACCCCAGGAGCCGCCCATGCACACAATATCACTAGCTAGCATTCGCCGGAGCCGCAAGCTCTCACTTCTCCCTTCTTCTGTCTTGCTTCTTTTGGAAGTGGAATTTCTGGAATTTGGGTTAACATAATCCACTTTCCGGAGGTGTTCCATGTCTAAGAATCGAAGAAGTTTTACGGCACTACAGAAGGCTGACATCGTTCGTCGGCATTTGAAAGAC
>SXGS01390359.1_pt1 | contig 13421 bp, 10 predicted proteins | sample 3174681 | NCBI WGS metagenome assembly SXGS01 (sample SAMN11356861, study PRJNA531348) | freshwater metagenome | isolation source: freshwater sample F1-80 | place: China: Fuxian Lake, Yuxi | collected 2017-12-25
AGGGCGCCCACCAGTCCCACACGCGCAGCACCTGGCGGGGCCCCTGCCCTTTCAGGCGCGCGCCGGCCCCCGCCAAAAGGCTCTGGGTCATCCCTGCGCGCCCCACCACGAACCACAACAGACTTACCGCAAGGGCGGCGCCCACCAGCCGCGAAACGACGGATGGCGATGAAGAAGCAGGGGGTTCACTCATGTTCGGCGCCTATCCCCGGACCGGAGTCCGGCCGCACAATGGCTGGTCGGGGGTACCTCGGCGGTACCTCAGTCGTTGTTCGCGGCCGCCGTCGAATTCCCTTCCCAACGCGTCACAAGAATCCCCGAACCGGGCGCCCGGGAACACCGCCGCTGACTGAGAGGGCGATCCGCCGGCGTCGCGCAGGAGGGTGCACGAGAAGGAAGGCCGGTGTCCCCTACAGCCGCGACAGCAACTCCGCGGTCTTCCGCTCGTAGAGGGCCTGCCACTCCGGCGCCAGGAGACAATCGCTGTCTTCCTGGGCGTTCCCCCGGTTTCGCAGTTGCTCCGCCGTCGGGGCGTAGTAGATGTAGCCGTTGGTGTATCCGGCGACGAAAGTGTGCCGGTGCGGTGACGCCTTCTTGATGTTCAGGCCGATCTGCACCGTGAGTTCGCCGGGGAACGTCACCAGTACGAAGTCGCCAACCCGCAGCCCCACCATTTCTACGGTGAGCGTCTTCTTCCCGGCCGCCAGATTCTGCGCGTGGTGCATCCGCAGCAGGCTCAGGTTGGTTTGCACCCGCGTGAGTTCTTCCATCACCTGGACGTTCTGCAGGTACGCTTCCACGTTCCGGCGGTTTTCGGCATCAAGCCGGCTCAGGTGATCGCGCCCCAGCGCCTTCTCGTGTAGATAAAGGTGCGAAGAGTACGAGGGGAACTCTCCGCCGCCCCCATGTTTCATCATCAAACCGAGGAACGATTTCAAATTCAGCGTCGTCCCCTTGAGCGACTGCACGAGGCGCTGCTGCTCAGCCTGCTGAGCGGCGATGGGACCGGCAAGGTCGGCACGGGGCAGTTCCATCTCCTCCCGGAGAAGTTTCAGGGCGCCCCCGTCACGAGTCCGGATCTGGCGCACGGCCCGCACCGCGCTCATCCCGAGCAAGGTGCCGAGCGGCTCCGCATCTCGCGGGTGATCTACGTCCTTGTAGAGGATCGGATTGATGTCTCCGGCGCACCCCTGAAGGAAAACGGCGAACGTCCCGTCGCCGAGAGCGTCTTCGATCGTCTTCGAGGCGAAGCCGATGATGTCGGCGGTATTCCCGCCCCCGGGCACTCCCTGGATGGGGTGACAGGCGAAGTTGTACACCACAGCAAAGGGCCGTCCATCCGTTCGATCCAGGCGCAGCACCCCGATCTGGGGATCTATCGGGCCGACGCCGGCAACCGCGTCGTCGGGGGCCAGCGAGTAGGCGTGCCGCACGTCAGCCTCCCGGCCGCTTTTTAGCCGGAGGCGTCGATTCTCCATGATACGGTCTTCGCGACCGACCCCGACCCCGGCGCGGACCGGCACGAGAGTGGCCGCAGCCGCCTTCACCGCCTGGACCGTCAGGTCCGCAACATCACTGCGGACAACGCCGTGGCAGTGGCTCGCATTGACCAGCACGCTCTGCGGCGAGAGATTCAGTTCCTTCTCCAGCCGGCCCCGCACGTTGGCCAGGTAGTCATTCCGTATGTGGCCGATCTCCCCGATCGAGACGGCATCCACGGTGATGATTACCGCTGTAGCGCTCCCCTGCTTGAGCACCAGTGCTTTCACAAAGAGCGGATCGTTGACCGGACCGGCAGTCGTGTTGGTGATGTCCACCCTGGCGACTCCGGCCCGTAACTCGGCGGCGGGGCGTGCGGCGTCCGGTGCGCCCGCCGTCGCAGCCAGCGACAGAAGGAACGCCAGAACGATGATCCCGTAGATCCAGAAGTGCATGTGATGTCTCCCCCGCGCCATCCGGCTCCGGACACGACGAATGGCTTCAACAATGCGGCGGCCGCTACCGGCCGCCTCCCAGTTTCTCTACCAGCAGGCGCGCCCGCGTCGTCGTTTCGTCCACCGTGGCGCGCTGCTGGTGGATCTCCGTCTTCCCCGGTTCGGCATTGTCCAGCTTCACGAGGTCCAGCCCCATCTGGTACGCCTGCCGCGCGTGTGCCAGCGCACCCGCCCGATCCCCCTGCTTCTCCTCCAACTCCGCTGCCATCAGGTACCAGGTCGGCCGGCGGATGCGCGGCGCGACCTCCGCCGCGACCAACGAGGAGCGCAGCAACTCCTCCGGCCGCACCGTGCCGGGAGGCATGTCGTGGTGCAGCACATCGGCGGCCCGTTCGGCTTCCCGCGTCTTCGGGTAGTCGGCGATCAGCCGCCGCGCCGCCAACTGGCGCTCGCCTGGCGAAACTGTGTCCTGGCTCAGGCGCAGGATCGCCCCCAATGCTCGCGGCGCAAATGGAGACTGGCCGTGCCTTGAAGCTACCATCAGGAAGTCCTGCACCCCCTTCTGAGGGTCCAGAGGAGAACGTTCATGCCCCAAAGCATATCCGATGCCGTCCGCCCAGAGGCCGTTGGGCCACCGCGCCAGTGCCTGCTCGAACTGCGCGAACAGGAGTTCCTTGTCGGACTTCCCGGTTCCGCGCCCCGACGGTTCGTGGACGTAGGCGAAAAGGTCGGGTCCGAACAGCCGCGCTACCGGGATCGGATCGTAGAAGTGCAACTGGCGGCGCAGCCAGATGTGATCCGGATGCGAAAGGCGCGCGCGGTTCACATAGGCAAATCCGAGCATCGCGGCGGCGCCGGACACGCAGTAGAACAGCAGCACGGCAGTCACGGCGCCGACGATCTTCAGAATGTCCTGGCGCTCCGGCGGACGGCAGACCCGCGGAATAAGCCGTCCGTGAACTATCAATAGCACCATGCCCATCACGAGCAGCAGGACCTTACTGACGATCCACAGCGACGCAAGTGGATCCGCATCCAGGAGCGCGTGCCGGCCCTGCAGCGACAGCAGAGGATGAATGTCATACCCCTTCCAGACATCCAGAGCCCACAACGCTGCGGCCGCGCCGAACCCGGCGAGGGCGTTCCGGAACAGGGTCGCGCACGTGAGGGCCACCATCGCGAGAAACCACAGTGACGGAAGGCTGACCAGGACGATGGGCCCGAGCGACACCGGCGTCAGCAAGAGGGAACACACACCCAGTGTGAGCAGCGTCAGCGCCAGCGCGATGAGCATCGCGAGCCCTACCCGGATGGTCACCACCCGGTGCAGCGACACCGGCTTGCACGCCAGCACACTCCCGATGCCGCTGCGATACTCCGGCGCCATGCTGTGGGCCACCAGAAACGCGCCCAGGATCGGCGCCATTAGTTCACTGATGTGTGTGGCGGTAGCGTCGTTAAAGTCCCCCTGGAGCGCGAACATCCACAGCGTGACGATCTGGCTTGCCGCGACCGGCAGCACCAGGATCCAGTAGCTGGAGCCGATCAGAATCTTGTAGTTGTAACGCCACAGGGCGTTTCCACGCGGGGATGCTGCTACTGCTTGCATGTGTGATTTGTTTTGAGCGTTGACCTGGGAGGGGCGAGGCAGAAGCCGGGGATCCGAAGCGCGGCAAGCGCGATGCCCCACCCGCCCCGGAAGCGCCCCGGCGCCAGCTTCCTGCCGCCGGCGCTCGGAACCACCACCTGTGCCCGGAAGGCGCCGGACGCCGGGGCGGTATACCGGGAGCCGCCAGCGGCGCCCGGAGGGGCCGCGGAGTCAGACGCACGGTTCGTCGTCATTCGCACGTTGCTATTCGCCATGTACACACCGGTACTCGCCGCGCCGGACCACCTGGCGCACCCGGGTCGCACCCGGTGCGGCGACGTACCGTTCGCCGTGCGCGTACCCCGTTCTCCGGTCGCCACTCACAAGCTCTACCGGGGTTCCTCAGTGAGGCGCCGACCTACCTGCTGACGGAGGTATTCGATGCTGTATGTGGCTTCGCTGAGCTGCTCGCGGATGAGGTGAAGGCGGTCGGTGATGACCAGTCGAGGCAGTACCTGGATGTCATACGCGGTCGCGATCGCGGACTCCGGCGGAATGCTCGTCTTCGCGGTGGCCAGATCCATACCAATCGGGAAATGGTAGCCGCCCATCCGCGCCAGCGTCCAGCCATCTCCGTGGTCCTGCGCCAGGCAGACGCCGATCGGCTGAACACCCCGATCCGCATACTCGCGAGCGATCTGATCCAGCACGGGAAGGGTCTGCGCCGCCTCCATGTCATCCGCCGCGAAAATGAAGATCAGCAGGATCTTCCCGGCGTGCGGAGCAGTCCGCACGAGCCCCCCGCGACCATCCGGCAGCCAGAACCCGGGCGCACGTTCCCCCTGCCGGGCATGCTGGAGAGTGATCCGATCCCAGATGTTGGACACGCCTGTAGTCATGTTCGGCTGGCGGCCGTTCGCGTTCGCGAGCCCGACGCCGGTCAGCAGCAGCGACCCAAGCACAGCCGCGATGGGCGCCGCCGGCTGACGCATCTCGCCTCGCCGCCAGCGCTCCACACCGAGAGCGCAGAGCGCAAATACGAACAGGCCGAGGCCCAGGAAGACGAGCCGGTTCTGGCTGAAATCCGGCTGGAACGTCGTCGGCACGAAGCGCGCCCCGGCCATCGTGCAGAACCATGCAAAGACTGTGAGAACCCCTCCCAACGGACTGCGCATCATGCGCGACAGCATAAAGCTCAACGTGCCGACGGTCAGCAGCGTCATCGCCGCTCTTCCGAACGCGACCGCGTGGCTGGCGACACTGGTGAAACCCGCCGCCGGGAACTGTCCGATCGCTGCGCCGAGGCAGGGCAGAAGCATCAGGAACAGCCAGACGCACATTCCCGTCGCCCAGTTCAGCGTCACCCACCGCGCGCCGTCCACCGGCTTCGAGCGGAGCATGGCGCCGGTGCGCTCGTCCTGATCCCGAATCGCCGAGTAGGCGAACCAGAGCGCCGCCGCAACTCCGAACCCGCGCCCGAGCCAATTGGTGAGCTGGATGCTGAACGTGCCGGCGAGGGCTCCGTGGCCCCAGGCCGCCGCGCCGACTCCGAGGAAGGACACCAGCCCCAGAAGCCGGAGGCCCGGATTGCGGAGCCCGGCCACAACGCCGTGGCGGATGAGGAGCAGATCACGCGACAACTGCCCCCTCCTCCCGGGTCATCAGCCAGACGTAGGCATCTTCCAGGTTCGGCACAGCCACCTGCGCGTCCACACAAGGGGCGCTGTCGGAAACACCTCGCAACTGGATTCCCGCGGGCTCTCGGTAGAGGCCCGTCTCCAGGAATCCCTCTCCGAGCTGCGGACGCTCTCCGCCCGGCGGCATGGCCACCATCCAGACTCGACCCTGCAGCGATTGGAGCAACTTCTCCGGCGTGCCGAAGTAGCGCAGCTTCCCGAACCGCAGCACAGCCAGTGAACTTGCCACCGCCTCAATGTCGGCCACGATGTGCGTCGAGAGCACGATCAGGCACTCACGCGCCAGGTCCGCAAAGAACGAGCGCACGCGGATGCGCTCCTCAGGGTCCAACCCCGCGGTCGGTTCGTCCACGATCAACAGCGACGGTTGGGAGAGCACCGCCTGAGCCAGCGCCACGCGCTGACGCAGTCCCCCGGACAGCGTCTGTACCTGCCGATCCACCAGGCGCGTGAGATTCAGGCGCTCCAACGAACGCTCGATCCGCTGCTTGCGGTCCTTCGGATCGTCCAGGTTGTAGAGGAGCGCCATGTAATCCAGCGTCTCATACACGGTCAGGTTCGGATAGAGACCCACATCTTGCGGCAGATAGCCGATTCGGCGCCGGATCTCCGGCTTCTGCTTCCGCACATCGAGCCCGTCCACCCGCACGGTCCCCGTAGTCGGCTCCAGAAGCGTGGCGGTGATGGACATCAGCGTCGTCTTGCCCGAGCCGTTGGGCCCCAGGAGGCCGAGCACACCTGCTTCCGCCTCGAGATGCACATGGTCCAGCGCTCGCACCCGATTGTCGTAGACCTTGCACAGGTCCTGGACCTCAATTCCCACTCAAGCTCCTCCTGAATCGCCGGCGCTGACGGACAGGCATTTCCGTCCCCTCCAGCAGCCACTCGGGCAGTTCGACGCGCCGGATCCGGTTGCCCCCATAGTCGGCCACGTACAGACTCTTGTCCGGACCAAGGGCCACCGCGCATGGCACGGTGAACTGGGCGCGCGCTCCCTCACCGTCGGCTATGCCGGCGCTGCTTCGCTCATCCTCACGCCGTCCCGCCAGCAGAAACGCGGAGCCGCTCCCTTTCCAGGAGTGCACCGTACAGCCCGCCGGATCCGCAAAGATGTGCAGGCCGGGACCGGGCAGCAGGGCGCCGGGTGAGCGGCGTTTCGTGGTAAACGGCTGGTCCTGGGCTGCATCGGCGCCGTTCGGGCTGGAGGAGATCGGCAGGCTCAATGGCGTCCGGTACAGGTCCCCCAGCGCATCCGCAACTGGACCGGGCGCCTCCGCCGGCGACGAGACTGCGCCATTGAGGGTCACCCGCCGCAGCGCTTGATTGCCCGCATCCGCCACCCAGACCGCCCCGTCCGGACCGACCGTGAGTGCCCCCGGGTACTGAAACGCAGCCGCCGATCCCGCTCCATCCCTCTGTCCGGCGGTCCCTCCGGCCAACGTAGAAACCTGTCCATCCTTGATGCGGCAGACGCGATGATTGCCCGTATCAGACACATACAGCGTCCCATCCCTCGCCAGCGCCACGCCGGATGGGTAGGAAAACCGGGCGGCGTTGACCGGACCTTCGCCCCTTGCACCGACTCCGCCGGGCGGTCCGGCGCCCGCAATCGTGGTGACCTCTCCACCGGGGATCACGCGGCGAATGCGGTGATTCCGGCTATCGGATACGAGGATCGCACCATCTGGACCGACCGCGAGGGCGTTGGGACCTGCGAAGCGCGCTTCACGCACCGTGCCGTCTCGGAATCCCGGTTCGTCTCCGGCAATCGTGGACACGGTGACATCGGCGCGACCCAACGCCTGCCGGGTGATTCCTCCCCCGCCGCCGCCGCCGCCGCCCGGCCCGCCGCGTGCGGGCTCACGGTACACCAGACCCCGCCAGTACACGAACTGAACCACCACCAGGATCAGCACGGTCGCGGCCAGCACTACGATCGGATTGACTTCTTTGCGAAACAAGGCTGTGACCGGACCTGCTACTTCACCGGCGTCGGCTGGCCGGCATCGTCAAAGTGGATGACTACGTCTCCGTCGGCAGCGATCTGCCCGCGCTCCATCTTACGGAGCGGCCGCGGGAGGTCGAGACGCTCCGGGATGGCGTACAGCCAATCGGCGGAGTAGAAAATCTCCTTACCGCGGGCGAACAGACGGCCCTTCCCGGTCAGCCACTCACACACCGTGACGGCAGTCCCATCCGGTCCGGACTTACGCACGCAGCGAAGGCCGGAGGCGGGGGTTGCCTCTTCCGAGGGAGCGATCCAGCAGAACCGGCCGTCTGCCAGGATGCCGTTCACATCCTGTGCTTCGCTCGCCACCCGCACCGGCTCCCCCCCACTGAGCGGAACTCGATAGAACTCAGTCGCCAACCGCCGTCGCATGCGGAAGTAGACCGCATCGCCCGCAATTCCGAGAATCTCCGGATCGAGCGGATCGAGCTTTTCCACCGTCGCCTCCGCAGGCCATTCTCCGAGCACGCGCACCGCGTTTCCCGCAGCAGGGCAGACGCACAGGCGCAGGCGGGGGCCCAGCAGCGGAATGAACGTCAGATCCGGGCGAGCTTCGGGAATCCACTCGACCCAGAACACCTGATCTCCCAAACCTCGGAGCCCGTCCGGGTTCTGCCGGCCGGCCACGACCGGAGTCGGACTGCCTCCCCCTGACGGGATACGCAGCAAGTTCGCCTGCTTCCCCGCCCGCTCGAAAACGAATACCTGCCCCCCTGCCAGCGCAAGTCCCTGCCAGCCCTGCCCCCGCGCGCGAGTGGTAGGAGCGGTACGCGCTCCTCCTCGCATCAACTCCACGTCGGCGCCGCGGCGCCGCAGCCAGTACCAGTCGTTCCCCTGGGCGGCAAAGCCGAGGATAACCGGACCGGGGGTGTCTTCCGGACGCGCGCCGGCAGTGGGCCCCGCAACCCCGGCAGGCGCCCCGCTTCCTGGTCCCGCAGGTCCCTGGGCCCGGGCGATTGCGAACATCCCGGCAGCAGCGACGAGCGAGGCGGCGGCTACGGATCGGATGGAGAGCATCTGGGTGCGGATTAGCGGATCCCGGGCCGGTACTTGACCCAGGAGACCTGAGTCACCAACTGGTTTAGTGCGGCGAACGAAATGGACGCGTTCGTCGCGAATCGAGGCGTGGAGTTCGACGGGAAGGTGGCCATTGAGGCGTCTCCCACGAGGAATACGTCGAAATCCTTCGAGAGGTTCTCGTACCCGGCCGTGGTCTTGCAGTAGCACATGTCGGTGGCATACCCGACCAGCAGGACGTGCCGGACGCCCTGCCGCTTCAGGAAATCGCGAAACGGCGGGTATCCCTCGGCATCATAGACGATCACATCCTCCGGGTCCACATCCACTTCTTTGCATACCGGAATCGGCAGCTCCCAGTAGCCCGCGTTGTTGTACTTCGCGCTGGAATCAAGCCCCGGAAACTGTTTGAAGTAGTCCACGACGGGAGTGTCGGTGGAGACCTCCAACGTGCGCGGAAGCGGTTGGCCCCGGTAGTCGAAACTGTTGAGCCGGGTGTGAAGTTCCTTCCGACCCTGTTCCCGCTCCTCCGCGGAGGGGCGCGCGCGGATGGAACGATACATCTTCTTGCGGATTGGATCTTCCGGGCCCGGAAGGCTGTAGGCAACCAGATTGACCTTGCCCCGGAGTGCCTTGAGAAATGGATTTACCACCTGGCGCGTGTGCTTCGCGGCAATGTGGTTCTTCTCCGGGGTGCAGAAGTCGCACACCCCCGCAGGCTCCGGCGACTTCCACCCCTGTCCGTCGTCAATCCCCCACGGATGCACCATCACCAACGCGGTGTCTTTCGCACGCAGGTAGTTCGGCATCTCAATGATGCCGCGTGCGTTGTACGACCACCGCCAAGCGCGCACGGAGAGATCTGCGCCGGAATCTTGCACCAGAGCGGGCGCCTCGTAGTGGACGCTCTCGCGGATCGGTTCGAAGAACTCCGGGTAGTCAGCCAGCAGCGGTTTCGGCTTCTCGATTCGGGTCAGTTGGTTCTGGTAGGTTCGCACAGGTCGCTTTTCCGCGGTCCATGCCCGCAGCGCCAGGGCCGGGGCAGAAAGCAAGAGCAGCCCCACAAGGGCCCGCGCGGCACGATGCTTCGGCATGGGGAAAGTCTCCGACGGCGAGACTGGGTTGCCCGCCACGGGTACCAGTTCAAGATGGACGCCGCGGCCTCCTTCTCGAAGTACGGGCGTCACCCGCAGCACCTCACCTCACCGGTACAGCAGTCCCTTTCGAGCCCACGAGGCGGGGCCGGACGCCGTCGGAGTGGCAGGCGACTTGCCGGGAGGGAGCGCGAGCCGAGGCCGCAACAGGGGACGCCCGCAACCGTCACCCCGCGGGAGCATCGCCGCACGGGAGCCGATCATCCGAACGGAGCGCCCGCGGTTCCTTGCGGCGTCTCCCCTTGGCGCACGGCACGTGTACGGCGGAGGCGCCGCTCACCGCAGGGCGAGCAAATCGTCCCAGGTCTCCACTTCCAGCACCCGCATCGTCAGGTCGTCCAGGCGCGCTTCGTCCCGGATCCGCCCCAACGCCGTGATCGTCTTCCGGCGTGGCTTCCCCAACCGGCGGGTGCCCAGCGTAATCAGCAGGTCGCGAGCCTTCCCCAGGCGGCCCTCCACTCGCCCCTGTTCCAGACCTCGTTCCAGTCCCTGTTCCAGACCCTGTTCCAGACCCTGTTCGCGGCCCCGTGCCAGACCCACCGCCAGGGCTTCATCGCGGGCCTCGTCCAGCCATTCTTTGATGGTTTCAGATTGCTTGACGTCGGTCATCTTCTCTCCAAAGATCCCCCGGAGCACCCGGGCCGCAAACGTACGCAGTCCAATGATGTAGATCAGCGCCAATGACTCGCCGCGCTCTGCGGCCGTGAATCCTGCTTCCTCAATGATCCGGATCTCTTCCCGGACCAGGGCCAATCCCGTCGCTTCCGGATTATCTTCCCACAGAAGCAGCAGCGGCGCCAGGGCCCGCAACTCGCCCGTCCGGATCTCCGCTTCGTGCTCCCACAGCAGCACCCGTTCCACGGCGTGGTGGTTGCACAGCCCCTCAAAAGCGGATACCGTCAGGCCATCGGGAAAGGTCGCGTAGGCGCCCTTTCGCAGGTAGATGAACACCCCGAGCACCGGGATCTTCAGGTCGCGCATTCGCTGCAATGGCTTGATGAGGCAATCCAGCAACTGCTCCAGTTTGGGCGGATCCATGAAGAACTCGGGCAGGAGCGCTTCCGCCGGGCCGTCCGGCGGCGCGTAGACGAAGAACCGATCCGCCTGCAGCTCGCGTACGACTACAGTGGTGTCGTCGGTGCGGACGTACGCCGGATTGACCGTCCGTCCCAGCAGGCGGAAGGGCAGTTCTTTGTGGACATTGAAGAACGCCTTGAAGTCAATATCCAGGGCTTTATGGGGGAGTCGTGCATCTGCCATTTTCCAGTGCTCCGGAGTTCACCGCCTGTCACTGGATTGTGCCGGCAGGTGTGCCGCTCTCTTACGCTCGCCGGTGCTGCATTGCATCCATCAGCTTCACGGGATCGTCGGGCAGGAACGACTCGGGCGGACCGATCGCAGCGTCGACCTGGGCGGGCCACTTCACGCCCGAACCGGTCAGCACGGCGACAATCGTCTCTTCGACATCCAGCGCCCCGGCGCGAACCTGGCGGTGCAAGGCGGCGATCGGCGCCGCGGAGGCCCCCTCGACGCAGACACCGTGCCGCCCCAGCAGGGCCACCGCTTCGAGCAACTCGGCGTCCGGCGCATCCCAGGCATCCCCGTTCGTGGCCCGGACCGCGTCCAGGAGGCACTGGCTGCCGGTGGGGTCGCCGATACTCAGCGCGAAGGTAGTGGGAGACACCGTGGCCACGTGGGTCATGCCGGCGCGGACAGAGCGAGCGGCGAAGTTGGCGCCTTCCGACTGGCAGGGGGTCATCCGCGGCAGGCGGTCCACCAACCCGAGGGCTTGCAGTTCCCGGAACGCCTTGTACGGTCCGTAGAGCGCATCGCCTGCTGAGGTCGGCACACACAGGCGATCCGGCACTCGTCCCAATTGCGCGAAAACCTCGAACCCGATGGTCTTGTAGCCCTCGACTCCGTAGGGATTGCCAGGACCGGTGAAGGTCCCCAACACCGTGGAGGGATAGAACCCGTGCTCCCGCACCAGGCAGTCCATCAATTCCCGCGCCAACGGCATCACGGGACCCGGCTGTGTTGGAGCCGTAATCCACGCGCCGAACAATCGCATCAACCGTAGCTGTTCGGGCGAAGATCGCGGGTCGGTGATGACAAGCAGGGAGATGCCGGCGCGCCTTGCGTAGGCCGCGCAGGATGTGCCGTGATTGCCCGCGGTGGTGACCAGCGCGCGCTCGTACCCCAGTTCCCGCGCCACCGCGAGGGAAACGGTGTGGTAGCGATCTTTGAAGGAGTGCGTGGGATTGACGCTCTCCAGCTTGAGATGGAGGTGCGGAAGTCCGAGCTCCCGGTTCAGCGCCGGAATGCACACCAGAGGGGTGTTGCCTTCACCAAGCGTCGGGGGAGCACTCGCGTCACGGACCGGCAGAAGCGCGGCGTAGTCCCACACGCGCCCGGGGTGTCGAAACGGTGCGGGATCCACACCGGTCAGGTCATACCGAACTTCGACCCAATGAGGGAAGCCGCCCGCGTCCCGGCAGTGGTCGCAGCCGAACCAGCGAGGTCCCGCTGCATACTGCGCGCCGCACCCGGGGCACACGAGGGAGAAATCAGGCATCACAACACCCCGTGCCTCTCGCCGAGGCGGGCCAACACCAGTACCGCCGCCCCCAATACGCCCGCATCATCCCCCAGGTCCGCAGGCACGATCGTGACCCGTCCCGCCTGCAGGGGCACAGCCCGCGCGTGTACCGTACGCCGCAGCGGCCCAAACAAGACCTCGCCGGCGGTGGCGATGCCGCCGCCGACGATGAAGCGCTCGGGGTTCATCATGTTGATGAGATTCGCGACCCCCAGGCCGATGTAGAAACCGATCTCCTCCATCGCCGCGAGCGCCACCGGATCCTGCTGGAGGGCCGCCTCCGCGACATCGCGGGGCGTGATCTCGTGCCGCGGCAGCGCCGCCAGCACCGACTCCCGGCCGCTCTGGAGTTGTCGCTCGGCGCACTCTCGGATCGCATCGCGCGCGCACATCGCTTCCCAGCAACCGTAGTTGCCGCACCCGCAGCGCCGGCCGAACGGGTGCACCGTGTGGTGCCCGACTTCGCCGATGGAGCCGTCGGGGCCGACCAGCAAACGTCCGTCCACAATGAACGCCCCACCGATGCCTGTTCCCAGGGTAATCATCACCAGGTCCCGGGTGCCGCGGCCCGCCCCGAACTCCCATTCACCGAGGATGGCGCACTTCGCATCGTTGAGGATGAATGTCGGAACTCCGAGTTCTGCACGCACGTGCGGACCGACCGGCACGTCCTTCCAACTCGGGAAGTTCGGCGACCAATGGCAGACGCCGGTGACCCCGTCCATGATGCCCGGCATCCCGATCCCGACCCCAAGCACGTCGGCGGCGGACACTCCTTCCGCCTCCATCACCGCCCGGCAGGTCTCGACGATCGCTCCCAGGGTGTCGTCCGGGTCTCGCTCCTGCAGCGAATCGCGCTTGTCACGTTGGAGCACGACGCCGTCTCGCCGCACCAGTGCGGCCCGGACGTTGGTGCCCCCGAGATCCACTCCTACCAGCAGTTGATCGCTCATTGCCCCCTACTCTCCCCGGATGCCGGACATGTAGCGGCGGATGAAGTGAGTGGAAAGGTCGCCGCGCTGGTAGGCATCGTGCTGCAGCAGACGCTGATAGAAGGGAAGCGTGGTTCGGATCCCTTCCACGCGTGTTTCTGCGAGGCAACGGATCATGCGCTGAATCGCCTCGGGACGATCGTTCCCCCACACAATGATCTTCGCCAGCAGCGAATCGTAGTTCGGGGGAACCACGTATCCGGCGTAGATGTGGGAGTCCACCCGCACGCCGTACCCGCCGGGAAACACGAGGTGCGTGATCTTCCCGGGACTCGGCGCAAAGTTCCGATTCGGGTCCTCGGCAGTGAGGCGAATCTCGATGGCGTGCCCGGTCAACCCAATCTCATCCTGGCGGAAGCTCAGCGGCCGGCCCGCGGCGACCGAAATCTGCTCGCGGATCAGGTCCCGCCCGGTCACTGCCTCGGTCACGGG
>SXGS01075347.1_pt1 | contig 13418 bp, 11 predicted proteins | sample 3174681 | NCBI WGS metagenome assembly SXGS01 (sample SAMN11356861, study PRJNA531348) | freshwater metagenome | isolation source: freshwater sample F1-80 | place: China: Fuxian Lake, Yuxi | collected 2017-12-25
CTGGTCCTCCTGGTCATCGTCCTGACCACCGCCACCTTTATCAGCAGCGGCCAGATTCCGGTCAATTTGGCCAAAGCGAAAGAAGTCGGCGACCGGAAAGATGCCCCCGTCGTCATCACCCTGACTGCCGAAGGGGCGCTCTTCCTCAACGATCATGCCATTCCTGAAGGAGGGCTCCCTGACGCCCTGGAAGCGGAGCCGCGAGAGTCGGCGGTCGTTGTGCGAGCAGATAAAGTCATCCAGCTCGAACGGTTCGTGTCTGTGGTGGATGAAGTGCGAGGGCTGGGATTTCAGCAAGTCAGTCTAGAGGTCGTTCGGCTGTGACCGCTGCCGGACCACAGCACTCCGGAGTCCGGAAAGGCTCTCACGTACAAGGCTGGCTCGTCTCACTCCTCCTGCACGGAACAGCGATGCTCGGCGCGATCCTGCTCATGAAGCAAATTCAACTCGCGCCGCAAGAAAAACCCTTCAAGTGGGACGTCTCGCTCGTCTCGCCAACTGAGCCTGTAACGTCGGCCACGCCACCCCAGAGCCAGACTCAGGCCCAGCCGACCCCCGCCCCCGTTCGGCAGCAGACGGCACCAGCACAACAAACCCCGTCGCCACAGCCTCCCGCGTCACAGGCCGCTCCATCGATTACGGGACGGACCATCACTCCAGTGCTGACGGAACCTCCCCTGCCGGCCCCCCCTCAGCCAGCTGTGCCAACCAGACATGAAGTGGTGGCGCCGATGATCACAGAGTCCCCTGCCATTGAAAAGCCAGCCGAAGCGCCGGTGGCCGTTCCTTCAAAACCTGCGGCACAAACGCTTCCACCTGCGCCGCCCACACCCCTTGAGCAGACAGCCAAACCAGACACGGCTCCGACGCCAGCACAAACGGCAGCAGTCTCCCCTGCGCCGACGAATGAACCGACGAAACGAGACTATGGCTGGCTCTCTGAGGCGATTTTGCGTCGGGTGGAAGAATTAAAACGCTACCCGGCTACACCGCGAATCGAGGGAGCCGAGGGAAGGGTCGTGGTCAAAGCGGTGATCAACGAAGATGGCAGCGTCGGCGAGATCGACATCATTCAGAGCTCCGGATTCACCAGCCTCGACAAGGCTGCAATAGAAACCATCCAACAGGCAGCCCCTTTTCACCTACCTCATCCGCTGGGTCGTCCACGATTGACGATCAAGGTTCCCATCAGCTATCGATTGGACCGATAATATAAGTGGCAGCGCCCATCGACGATTATCCCTGGCACTCCAGCTGTTTCCAGTCTCGCAGAATACCCTGTCGATCAAATGTCAGCACGTAGACGCGGCAAAAGGATGAACGAGCCGTACCAGCGTAGCTTGAGGTGGCACTCCCCCGCTCAAAGTACGTCCAGACCGTTTGATGGCCCTCACGCTGCTCAACCTTATGGGGCTGGCCATAGCGCTTGGCCACTCGCTCGGCCGTGGCTTCATTGACACGATCTTTGAAGTACTGAGTATCGAACTCCGAACAGGCACAGACTGCCCCTAGGGCATAGACAAGTACAAGCTGCTGAAAAGTCCGCATTATTGAGCGTGGCCTTTAGCATCAGAATTGGACGGAAACCGAGCGCGAGCCTTTAATCCGGATGAGACAAACACGCGGCCGTCGTGCCCGACAATAATGGCCTCGACATCCGGCAGCTGCTCGACGAGTTCCATGCCCCGTTCCGGTCCCATCACAAAAATGCCTGTATCGAGGCCATCGGCCCAGACCCCCTCTTTTGCAATCACCGTCACACTCTGACAAGCGCGCGCCGGTTGAAGCGTAAGCGGATCGAGGATGTGATGGTACCGGACCCCATCCCACTCAAAGAACCGTTCATAATCCCCGGCAGTTGAAATGGCTTCGTCCTGTAAATCGATCCAGGCCAGTACCGCCCCCTCCTGTCGCGGGTGCTGGATGCCAACGGGGAACAGCTTTCCGCCAGGCAACAAGCTAAATGTTTTGATATCCCCAGAAAGCGCCACAACTCCGGCAACAGCCCCGGCCTTCTGCATGGCCATCACTGATTGATCGGCCGCATACCCCTTACCGATCCCTCCCACATCGATCCTCATCCCTGCTTTCTCAAGATAGATCGTCCGGCCCCGCGCGTCGACATGGACAGATTGCAAATCCACCAAGGGGCGGAGGGCCTCCAGTTCAGATGCCATCGGTATCCGTTGCGCCTCGGTCACGCGCCAGGCATCGACCGCCGGCCCGATGGCAATATTGAAACTGCCTCCCGTCAGCTCCGCTGCCTCCATCGCGCGCTGTACAACCGTCAACGTGTCGAAACTCACAGGAACCGGCATGACTCCCGCTGCAGCATTGACGCGGGACAGTTCGCTCGTGGGAATCCAGGTGCTCAGAAGCTCTTCTAGGCGCCGGATCTCGGCAAACCCCGCAGCCGCCGCAGCCTGCGCATCAGACTCACTCCGCCCCACCGCCGTAATCTTAACCAGCGTGCCCATCTGCATCTGAGCTCTGGTGACCACGACCGGCTTCTGGCTAGATGGAACTCCAGCGCATCCGAAAAAGGCACCAGCCAGCAATGTCAAACAATATATTTGGACAGAAAACAACTTTTTAAGCGGCGTGAAATACATGAATCCCCCTTCATAAAGACAGCGAATTATAGGGCATTAGAGGAATGCGTGCACTGTTTTCTCCCTGTAAATAGGCATTTGTATCCCACTTGACAAATAAGTCATTGTCAAGATATTAATAATCGTTCTCAATTTCATTTAGACGGAAGAGCGACCAGGGATGACCCGCGCGACGCCTCAGGTAAACCACCCGGCCGATTGCGGCGAAACCCGCTGTGAATGCGGAATTGATTGCCAAGGTCTGCGGGCAAGGGCTGGAGCTCAAGTGCAAACGCTGCAAACGCATTATTGCAATCCCCTTCTCTACCATTCAAGGATGGGGCACATTCACATCATGACCAACCTCTCAACGAAAGGAGATAACACACCGGCTTGTACAAAGATGACCTACCGTTGTCTATTCAGGAAAGACCAGAGACCTGTGAGTTCCGAGTCAGACCACAACCATCTTACTCACCGTGGAGGATACCGATGAAGATCCGGTCAATCCTCGGGGCTCTCGTACTCGCCAGCTTGCCGGTTATGCCGGTCTTGGCAGAGAACATGACCCCAGAGGACATAAAGAAGCTCGTCGATGAAGCCGTCAATAAAAAGATGCAAGAGCATGAGCGGCACGAAAGCCCCGTGGAACGAGCCATGGAAAAGAAAGAAGGTCAGGCGGGAGCCATTCAGTACCCATCCCCGACCGGACCAATTACCGACATCAGAGTCGAACGAAAGGGAGAGGAAAATATCCCCCTAGGATTCGGCTCAACTGGATCAGGCAAACTGATCTATGCCAAGCCCTTCTTAAGCGCGCCGAAAGCTACGGTCGGCGGCTACGCGGATGTCATGTATAATAATCTGTCGCGTCAAAACCTTGACAATCCCAGCCGCCACAGCTTTGGCCAACAGCGGATGGTGCCCTTCATCTATGCGGACATTACCGACCATGTGAAGTTCGCCACGGAAATCGAGATGGAGCGAGGCGGGTCGAATGCTCCAGCATCCGGCGATGGCTCCATGCAGATCGAGTTCGCACAAATCGACTACCTCGTGCAGGAAGCGATCAATATTCGTGCCGGCATCCTCCTGATGCCGGTCGGCAAGTTCAACCTGCTGCACGACTCGCCCTTGAACGACCTGGTCGATCGGCCGATGGTCTCCAGAATCATCATTCCCAGCACCTGGTTCGAAGCAGGAGCCGGGATCTACGGCACCCTCTATCCTTCATCCCAGTCCAAGCTGGACTATGAAATCTACGTGGTCAACGGCATGAGTCAGACTGCGGGGGCGATCACCGATACTGGAGTCCGAAGTGCACGGGGCAGCGTCTCCCGAGACCGTGACGACAATAAAGCGGTGGTCGGACGCATCGCGTTCAGTCCAAGACTGGGCATCGAGGTCGCAGGATCCGGCTTTCATGGCCAATACAAGTCGCAAAGCGGTAGTACAGCCGCCGGCTACATCGACATATTCGCCCTGGACTGGACACTCCAGCGAGGGCCGTTTGAAGTGATCGGGGAATCTGCCTGGTCAAGAATCAGCAACAATAATGCAACTGGGACTACCGGTAGCGGCATCGGACCTGCTGGCATGCAAGGCTACTATATTCAGGGGAATTATCACTTCATGCCGGACTTCCTGAGGAAGTGGGCTCCAAGCCACTTCTCGGATGCCTCAACCTTCACCGCCGTTATGCGCTGGGAACATGTGGACACTGACACCGACAACCGTACTCGAAACACCCCCAATACATATGGAAATCGTCGGGAGTTGGAACGGCTAACCCTCGGGTTGAATTTCAGGCCGATCGAAGATACAGTCTTTAAATTTGATTGGCAGTTTAATACCCAGAAAAATGCATTGGGCTTAACCGATGCTGGAGATCTAGGTAGTTCAAATAGCCCAATGAATGGAAACGGGTTCTTGATCCAAGCGGCAACATACTTCTAGTGAACCGGGCAGATGCTTCCCGTCATGAGGGAAGCATCTGCCCAAAAAGCAGAGCAGTGACAAATGTATCGCCACCTCGATCTTCTCTTAGTCGCTGGACTCCTGACAGCCTGTGTCTCCACCAACGGCGTGCAGGAACGGTACGCCGTGTGCCGCTACAACCATGCCTGGGAGGCCGCCCTCGACACAGTGAAAGATCGCGCGATCGCCATGCAGGATAAGGATGCTGGCCTGATCGTGACCAGCTGGCTGGAAATACCCATGCCTGGACGGACCTTTGGAGCTCTTCAACGTGACTTAGCAAACAACAAAGATCGATCCCGTATTACCCTCACCGTGAAGGAACTCGGCGACGTAACGAAAATTAATTTTATTGAGGAGCGGCAACGCTGGGCCTTTCGCGGAGGCTCCAGGCTCTTCGGCTGGGCTGACACCGATCCGTCAGCAGATGTCACGCACGACGTGCACAGTCGTCTTGACACCAAATTAAAGGAGTACGGATGTTCACTGCCCTGAGTGCGTTCCGCACCATCGCCCTTGCAATTATGATCATATCCTCAACACTTCCCGTCCTTGCCAGCGAGAAGATCTGGGATAATGAGTTGCGCCGATTTCTTAAAGACGACGACTTCAAATATGAAGAGTTCATGACGGAAGAAGAAGCGCTAAAGGTCATCATGCCGAAATCTCAGCTGGTTCGCAAGGAATTGATCCGGCTCACTCCCGAAAAGAAAGAACGGATCGAACAGCGGATTGGATGGAAATTCCCCGAGGATTCATTCGAGCTCTACATTGGTCAAACCGACAATAAGATCGACGGCTACGCCATGATTCACCATACCATCGGTAAATATAAGCCTATGACCTATATGGTTGGCGTCGATGCCAAAGGAACCTGCACCGACGTAGAACTCCTCGTGTTTCGCGACGCCAAAGGCAGTGAGGTTAGGACAAAACGGTTCAACGCTCAGTATGATGGCAAGACCGTGATGGACCCCATCAGAATCAATAAAGACATCATCAACATCAGTGGCGCCACCATGTCAGTGCGCTCCATGAGCGCCGGCGTCAAACGCGTACTGGTCCTCATCGACGAATTCTATTTGAAACCAGCAGGCCTGGGCAGCGATACTACCTCATCTCGCAAGACGGACAAGGACATATTTACATCAATATTCGGCAATTAAAAAAAGCGGACCGAGCCTCCCTATATGAAAAATTTCAATCAACGATTTAAGCTCCGCGACTCTGATCGCCATATCCGGTTGCTCTACACCCAGTTTTTGTTCTTGATGTTGGTGGGGTTTCTATTTTCGTTCTTTTGGGCTCACAGCATGACCGGAATGTCTCCCCAGGGCATTGCGGCCCATTATCGGGGATCGGACGCAACTTTCGGTGAACCGATGTCATTCCGCGAATTGGCCGAGATCACGCACTTCCATCTATTTACCATGCCTATAGTCTTCATGATTCTCGTCCATGTCCTGTTTCTGACGGGTGCCAGCCAAACAATGAAAGTATGGCTCTCGTGGCTATCTTTCGCCGGAGTGGGACTCGATCTCCTGTCCCCGTGGCTCATCAGCTATATATCACCCATCTTCGTCTTCACCATGCTCACCGGAGACACGCTCATGATGGTGACATTTCTCATCATGATGTGGATCCCCCTCTACGAAATGTGGATTTTGAAGCAGCCGCTCATGGCCGGAAAACGAGGGGAAGAGTCTTGACGCACTAACTCAGCTTTCAATCAGTTCAAGGAGCAGCCAGAGGTTTTCACCCAGAGCCCGAGATCACAAAAGTGGTCTCGGGCTTTTTGTTTCTCTTGGAGGAATAACGATGAAACAGCGCGTCGCTGAACATATCCACCCCAGGATCGTCAGATGCAGACTATGCCCCGGAAGATCGACCGGCTCCGACTCCCATTGGCATCACGCCGTGACGTCGAGAGTATCCTCGTGCGACAAGTGAGCAAGGAATTGGATCGTGCACTCCCCTCCCAGGCAGGCTACTGACGCCGCACGGCTGCAATCTCAGGGCTGATCGGACAAGCGGTGGGACTGGCTCCCGGCGAGCTACATCACCTCACACTCGCCTCTTTGCTTCACGATATCGGGCTCTTGATGCTCCCGACTGATCTCATGGATAATAAAGACTCCCTCGATTCCGAAAATTACGTCGCCATTCAGAACCATTACCGCCTTGGGGCGACTCTGCTCGAACCGTTTTTGTTCTTGAGGGAAGCCTCGATCCTCATTGCCCACCACCACGAGCGCTGGGACGGATCTGGCTACCCCCTACGGAATCAGGGGCGCCTTCATTCCTCTGGGAGCCAAGATTCTAGCCATCGCCGACGCTTTCGACGCCATTCAGGTGCTAGGCGTCTATTGCCGCTCACAACGCCAAGCCATTGCGTTACGAATTTTCGAGTCTCGGCCGGCAGCTAATTTGACCCTGAATTGGTGCAGATACTCGTGAGGTCTTTCCGAGGCATGCCGGAGGCGCAGCATCCAGGGGCGAGAAAGATGTCAGACGAAACACTATGCCGGTGCCTGACTAACACCGGCTAAGAAGTGGGAGTACCCTCCCACTTCGCGGGCGTGGGCCTCTCTTCCTCCTGAGGCCCCCACCTTCTCTTTCAAGCAGGGAATTGGAATATGATGCATGATGGAGCGTGATACGGAAGGACCGATTACTTCTTGATCTGCTCGGCGAGATAGTTTTCCACACCACTTATGCGATCGTTCGCAGCTGCGTCTCGAACCAGTCGACATGCTCTTCGGAATCTTCGATCATAACCTCCAGCATGCGGCGAATCGTGAAATCTTCGACCTTGTCGCAGCGGGCGAAGAACTGTGACGGGGGAATAAACTAACTGGCTTCCTTGTAGCCGCATTCTTCTTTGTGACAGTGAATGCTGCGACCGACTTGCTTGCTGACTTTCTCGATCAGGAACGGAGCGTTGCAGGCCGGACAGACCTTATTGATCGGACGGTCCCACATGGCATATTCGCAGACCGGATACTTGCTACAAGCGAAAAAGGCCCGCGCCCCTTTCTTGGTCCGCTTCTGCACAAGATCGCCCCCGCAGCCAGGCTGGGGGCACTTCACGCCCAGCGAAAGCGCCTTGGTCGTTTTACACTCAGGATAAGCGGAGCAGGCGATAAACTTGCCGAACCGTCCGATCTTCACCACCATCGGGCTGCTGCATTTCTCGCATTTCTCATCCGTCGTCAGCTCGATCTTCGGGACAATCTTAATAGTGCCATCTTCCAGCTTCTCGAAGTTCTGCGTATTCTTGCAAGGCGGCTTGTCCTTATAGGCAGGACAGGCGAGGAACTTGCCGTTCCTCCCCCATTTAATCTCCATCATCTTGCCACACTTCTCGCAAGGGATATCCGTCGGAGGCTCCACGATGTCCTTGGGCCCGAGAATCGTCTTCGCCTTCTCCAAATCCGCCGTGAAGGGCCCGTAAAATTCGCGCACTGCCGTCACCCAGGGCTTACTACCCTCTTCCACCGCGTCCAGCTCCTCCTCCATATGCGAGGTGAAGTCGACGTTGATCAAATCCGGGAACCCCTTCAGCAGGAAGTCATTCACGGTCCGCCCTATTTCGGTAGGACCGAACCGCCCATCCACTTTCTCGGCATATTTACGGTCCTGAATCGTCGAGATGATGCTCGCAGAGGTGGATGGACGGCCGATGCCTTTTTCTTCCAATTCCTTGATCAGCAAGGCTTCGTTGTACCGGGGCGGAGGCTGGGTGAAATGCTGCTTCGAGAGCACGCCCGGAGTTGTCTGGCCCTCCAGAGAAACGAGCCGCAGCCTCTCGCCCTCGTTGAGCAAAGGCAACTGGCGTTCGGCCTCATCGTCGACGTCCTGCTCGCCCTTTTGCTTCTGGGCGAACAATTCCTTGTCGCTCCCCTCCATATAGACGATCGTATGGCCAGGAAACTTCACCACAGTGCCGGTCGAACGGAACAGATATTTCTCGGTCGTCTTGACGGGGCTCGACGCTACGCGCGTCACATCAAAAATGGCAGGCACCATCTGCGATGCAATAAACCGGTTCCAGATCAGCTGATACAGCCGATAAACATCCGGCTCTAAGTACTGCTGGATCGACTCAGGGTCGCGGGAGGCTGAGGTAGGACGAATCGCTTCGTGAGCCTCTTGGGCCGCCTTTTGCGTCTTGTACACGTTCGGCGTGGCCGGCAGGTACTCTGCGCCGAAGCGGACCTGGATGACCTGACGCGCTTCCTCCATCGCTTCGTTCGAAATACGCGGCGAGTCGGTTCTCATATAGGTGATGAGACCGGTCTGTCCCTCCGCCCCGATCTCAATGCCTTCGTACAGTTTCTGCGCCAAGGTCATCGTCTTCTTCGACGAGAAATGCAGCTTGCGCGCCGCCTCCTGTTGGAGCCGGCTGGTAATGAAGGGCGCAACGGGGTTCCGTTTCTTTTCTTTCCGCTCGATCGAATCGACGACGAACTCTTTCCCCTGAATGGCATCGACGATACGCTGCGCCTCTGTTCCTGTCGCAATCGCGGCATCTTCGCCATTGATACTGTGCAGCTTGGCTTCGAACGAAGGAGGGTTCGTCCCGGCCAGCGTCACGGCAATGGACCAGTACTCCTCGGCCTGAAAGGCTTCCCGCTCCTGCTCACGCTCGCAGATCAATCGCATCGCCACGGACTGAACCCGGCCCATGCTGAGACCACGGCGCACCTTAGTCCAGAGCAATTGACTGCCCTGGTATCCGACAATCCGGTCAAGCACCCGACGGGCCTGCTGCGCATTCACCAGCTTCATATCGACCTGCCCAGGCGACTGCAGCGCGCGCTTAATGGCCGCTTCCGTAATTTCGTTAAAACGCACACGGAAAATCTTGTCGCTCTCGGTCTTTTTCTTGGACTTGGATTTGGGCTTCCCGATCAGTTCCTGCTCGAGATGCCAGGCAATGGCTTCACCTTCTCTATCAGGGTCCGGCGCCAGGAACACTTTGTCGCAGGCTTCCGCCTTGGCCTTAATCTCAGAGAGGATTTTCGCTTTACCCTTGATCGTCACATATTGCGGTTCGAAATCGTGCTCCACGTCGACGCCCAGCTTGCTGGTGGGCAAATCCTTAATGTGCCCGACCGACGCCATAACGGTATACCCACGCCCCAAATACTTGCCGATGGTGCGTGCTTTCGTCGGAGACTCAACAATAATCAATGCCTTGGCCATGCAAACTCCGGTTCGATGTGAGGCTATTCCTTACATCCGTATCAAATAATACACATCCGTGCAACTGTTCAGCGATTACGCTCGAAGATACCGTTGCCCCGGAAGCTGTCTCACTCGCTGCCGAAGCTCCAAAGACAAGAGCCAGGCCATCACCGCAGATACTGGCAGGCCCGTGGCGGCAATCACCTCGTCCACCATGAGAGGCTCATAGGGCAGGGCATCATACACCAGCCGTTCCTCTTTACCCAACTGATCGCCTCGCTCGCGCTTCGCTGGAGAGTGTTCCAGGCGCAGACGGAACACCGGATCCAATTGCGGCAAGATCGCGTCGATCACATCCTGCGCCCGCTCGACCAAGGACGCCCCGTCTTTGAGCAAGGCATTCGTGCCTCGGCTGGTCTCTTCCTTCACAAAGCCAGGGACGGCGAAGACTTCTCGTCCCTGCTCCGCGGCCAATTTCGCGGTAATCAACGAGCTGCTGCTAATGACGGCTTCCGTGACGACCACGCCCAGGGACAAACCGCTGATGATGCGATTCCTCCTGGGGAAGTGATGGCTGTGGGGTGGCGTGCCCACCGGCACCTCCGAGAGGATGGCTCCCCGCTCCTCAATCTGCCTGCGTAACCGGTCATGTTCCGGCGGATAGGTCCGGTCGATCCCGCAGCCCAACACCGCAATGGTGCGCCCCTGCGAAGCGAGCGCGCCCCGGTGGGCCGCCGCGTCAACTCCGCGCGCGAGCCCGCTCACCACCGTCATACCGGCTGCCGCCAAATCATGGCTGAGCCCTTCGGTCAGAACACGCCCGGCAGCCGTCGCACGCCTGGCCCCCACAATCGCCACAGCCAACTCATCCTGCTCCGTCAATGTGCCGGTGATGTACAAAAGTGGAGGAGGGTCCGCAATCATCTTCAATCGCGCAAGATAGCCAGGGTCAAACAGGCTCAGCACCTCAATGTGCTTGCGCTCGATGGCTCTGAGTTCCCGCTCAATGTTCCGGCAGGCCGGACCATCAGGGCCGAGCCTGATCGCGTCCGCCAATTGCGGGCTGCATCCCTGCTGGATCAAGTCATCACGGGAAGCGCGCAGGACTGCGTCGGGAGAGTGCCAGTGTCGCACCAACTGCAGAGCCGTCAGATCCCCCACTCCCTCGATCGCTCGCAGACGGAGCCAAGGCTCTAGCTGCGCCAAGGTCATACGACGACCCGAGGACTCTACTGCCTCAACGGAGGGACTACCATCTACAGATTGGCTATCCATAGATCTCGCCGCACGGAAGCTACGACGTTACAGCACCGCCAAATCGTACTGTTCCAAGTGCAGATGTTCGTCCGGCATCACAATGATTTTCGCGGAACATTCCCGCTCCACCGCTTCGAGCCCCTGTCGCTCTTCATCTTGCAGCAGCCCGACGACCGAGGGATGGGCGCCGACGACGATCTTCTGCGGCTCGGGGCTGCTGCCAATCCGACGGACATCGCGGAAGATTTCATAGACCACCGTGGTGGGCGATTTCGTGTAGCCCCGGCCCTCACAATAGTGGCAGGGCTCGGAAAGCGAACGCAGAAGGTCCTCGCGCACCCGCTCACGGGAAATCTCGATCAGCCCCAGATCGGAAATCCTGGACACTCTGGTGCGGGCCTTGTCGGTGGACATGGCATCGAGCAACGCATGGTACACCTTGTCGCGATTCTTCTCCCGCTCCATGTCGATGAAGTCAACGATGATGATCCCGCCGATCCCGCGCAACTTCATCTGATAGGCCACCTCTTTCGCGGCCTCCAGATTGTTCCGGAGAATCGTTTCTTCCTGATCGCGCTTCCCGACGAACCGTCCGGTATTGACGTCGATGACGGTCATCGCTTCGGTATGATCGATCACGAGATGCCCGCCGGACTTGAGCCAGACCTTGCGGCTGAGGGCCCGCGCCATCTCCTGCTCGACGCCAAGATGATCGAAGAGACTTTCGTCCTTGTCGTAGAAATGGATGCGGGAGGTTTGCTCAGGAGAAAATCGCTGCACGAAGTCCCGGACCGCCTGATACTCCTCGCGCGAGTCGATCCAGAGCCGATCGACTTTCTTCCCGAAGAGATCGCGCACGACGCGAAAACTCAGACTCAGGTCCGCATGGAGCAAGGCCGGCGCCCCCTTCTGTTCGCGCTTCGCCAGGATGTCCTGCCAGAGCACATGCAGAAAATCGACGTCGGAGCGCAGCTCGTCTTCCTTGACTCCCTCGCTCACCGTACGGACGATGTAGCCGCAGCCTGGATGCCGCACCCGCTTCATAATATCCTTGAGCCTGGCGCGCTCCTCGTCACGGGCGATGCGACGGGACACGCCGATGTGCTCCACGTTGGGCATAAACACGAGATACCGGCCAGGGAGCGACACATAGGTCGTGACCCGCGAGCCCTTCGTTCCGATCGGCCCCTTGGAAATCTGGACCATCAGCTCCTGCCCCTCGGTCAGCAACTGCTCGATCGGCTTGGAGCTTTGGCGCCTGGGCCCCACCATGTCCCCGTCTTTGTCGGCATCCTTGTCATCCTCATCCACATCGACGAGGGTATCGCCCGGCTCGGCGTCCAACGACAAATCCGAGACGTGCATGAAGGCCGCTTTTTCGAGGCCGATATCCACAAAGGCCGCCTGCATGCCCGGCAGCACTTTCGCCACTTTTCCCTTATAAATATTCCCGACGAAGTCTTTGTGCTTCACCCGATCCCCGAAAAGATCCGTGACGACTCCGCCGTCCAAGACCGCGACGCGAGTTTCCTCGCGTGCGACTGTAATGGCAATTTCTACTCCCATACCGACTCCTTCCGTTCAGGAGAACCGTCGAACCGAAGAGAGGACGAACGCGGGGACTCCCCAGGTTCCGGCCTCCACTCGACACCTCGTCGACCGACGGTTTCCACCATATATAGACCCCTGTGCTTCGACCCCGATTCATTCGAGACCGCGCAATCACCTTCTCACTAAAGAAAACTCAATCGACGGCGTTTCACATTCAAAAGCAGACCGAGCGACGCCAGCGTCATCACCGTCGCGCTCCCCCCGTAACTCATGAGCGGAAGGGGAATCCCCACGATGGGAAACATGCCCGCCGTCATCCCGATATTGACCACGATGCAAAAACTCAACACGCAGGTAATGCCGACTGCCAGCAGCGCCCCGAGCCGGTCCTTCGCGCGCGCCACAATTTCCAACGACAGCCAGATCAAGGCCACAAACAATAACAACAGCGCCAACACTCCTAAAAGTCCCCACTCTTCGGCAAAGACCGAAAAAACAAAGTCGGTGTGCCCTTCGGGCAAAAATTTCAATTGGCTCTGGGTCCCTCCGTAGAGTCCCTTCCCCGTCAGTTCTCCCGCGCCGATGGCAATCTTGGATTGCAGCGCATGGTACCCCTTGCCTCCCGTGTCATATGTCGGGTCGACAAATGCCATAATGCGCTGCCGCTGATAATCATGCAATGACCCCCACATCGCCTCCCAGGCGAAGGGAAACAGCATCAGCGAAAACAAGAGGATCACGCCCAGGGCCTTCGACCGCATCCCCACCATCAATAACATTGCCGCATAAACCGCCAAGAAGCTCAATCCGCTCCCGAGATCCGGCTGCTTCAGGATCAGGAGCAGCCCGGGA
>SXGS01044744.1_pt1 | contig 13416 bp, 13 predicted proteins | sample 3174681 | NCBI WGS metagenome assembly SXGS01 (sample SAMN11356861, study PRJNA531348) | freshwater metagenome | isolation source: freshwater sample F1-80 | place: China: Fuxian Lake, Yuxi | collected 2017-12-25
CGTGACTCTTTTCACCGCCCGGTGATCCTGCTCCACGATGTTCTTGAGGTATGTCGATTGACGCAGCACCCTGGCGACGCAGGCATCAGCCTTGACACCTTCAATGGCTGCCGTGTTGGCGCCGCGCTTGTCGATGGTGATCTTTTCAGGCACGTCGTGAAGGCTGATGGCGCGCTCAAGAAAGCACCGCGCCGCAGCCTTGTCCCGCTTGGCGGTCAGCACAAAGTCCACGGTGTCACCAACACGGTCAGCCGCGCGGTACCGGTACTTCCACGGGCCAGCCACTTTGATGTAGGTCTCATCCATGCGCCAGCTTGAGCCCATGGCTCGTTTGCGCCTGCGAAAGACGGCAGCCATCAGCGGCAGGATTCTGATTGCCCAGCGGTGCCCCGTGGAGTGGGCAACAAAAACGCCTCTCTCCTGCATCATTTCTTCCACATGTCGCAGGCTCAAAGGGTAGGCTAATTACCAGCGTACACAGGTGAGCATGACCTCCTGCGGATAGTGCAGCCGTTGGAGGACCTTGTTCAAGGTGCTGTTGATCAAACTTTTGCGGAAATCGTGCATGACCAGGATTGTCGTTTACTCTGACTGCGACAGAACCGCGTGCCGTCCATGACCGTGCCTGGGGCCGTCACCTACGGCGAGGCCCGCCGTCGAGACCTGCCGCAGCTGGTGGCGCTGCTGGGCGTGCTGTTCCGGCAGGAAGCCGAGTTCGTACCGGACCCCGCAAAGCAGCGCCGCGCGCTGCGCATGCTGCTGGCGGACCCGGCGCTGGGCCGCATCTACGTCGCGCGCTGCGGCGCGCGGGTGCTGGGCACGGTCAGCGTGCTGTGCTCAGTGAGCACCGCTGAGGGCGGGCCCGCGGGTCTGCTGGAAGACCTGGTGGTGCGGCCGTACGCCCGCGGTGCCGGCATCGGCGCCGCGCTGCTTGCCTTCGCGGCGGAGCGCTCCCGGGCCGCGGGCCTGCTGCGCCTGACCCTGCTCACCGACCGCGGCAACCGCAACGCGCAGCGCCTCTACCGCAAGGCCGGCTTCACGTCCTCACCGATGGTGCCAATGCGCCTCAAGCTAGGTTCCTGATTTTTCGCTGACCCACGGCCGCGGCGGGGACTGTCACGAAAGCGTAACAAGCGCTGCCTAAACTGTTCCCTTTCCTAACATGAAAAGACGAGTCATGAAACTGAGTCCCCTAATTCAAGCGCTGGCCTTCGCCGGCGCGACGCTCGCGGCGCAATCTGCGATCGCGCAACTGGTCAAGATCGACGGCTCCAGCACCGTGTTCCCGGTGACCGAGGCCGTGGCGGAGGATTTCCAGAAATCCAAGAAGGGCGCCATCAAGGTCACGGTGGGCATCTCTGGTACCGGCGGCGGCTTCAAGAAGTTCTGCCGCGGCGAGATCGACATTTCCAACGCCTCGCGCCCGATCCTGAAGAGCGAGATCGAGGAGTGCAGGAAGGCCGGCATCGAGTTCATCGAACTGCCGGTCGCGTTCGATGCGCTCACGGTGGTGATCAATCCCAAGAACAGCTTCATCAAGCAGCTGACCGTGGCCGAACTGAAGAAGATGTGGGAGCCAGCGGCGCAGGGCAAGGTCATGACCTGGAACCAGGTCAACCCCGCCTGGCCGAACCAGCCGTTGAAGCTGTTCGGTGCCGGGGCGGACTCGGGCACCTTCGACTACTTCACCGAGGCCATCAACGGCAAGTCCAAGGCCTCGCGCGGGGACTTCACCGCTTCGGAAGACGACAACGTGCTGGTGCAGGGCGTGTCGCGCGACGTCAACGCACTCGGCTTCTTCGGCTTCGCCTACTACGCGGAGAACAAAGACAAGCTCAAGTCGGTGCCGATCGTGGAGAAGGACGGCAAGCCCGCAGTCGCGCCCTCCGAGGCCTCGGTGCTGGATGGCAGCTACCAGCCGCTCGCGCGCCCGATCTTCATCTACGTCAACTCCAAGGCGCTCGCTAAGCCGGAGGGGAAGGAATTCCCGAACTACTACATCGCGCACGCTGCCAAGCTGTCCAAGGAAGTGAAGTACGTGCCTCTGCCGGATCGCATTTACAAGGCGGGCATGGCGCGCCTGAACAAGATGGAGAAGGGCACCGTGTTCGCCGGTCGCGCCGACGTCGGCGTCATGATCGATGAGCTTTTCTCCCGCAAGCTGATCAACTAGACCGCTGCAGTTGACGCGAACCGCCGCCCGCGAGCTTCCGCGGGCGGGTTTTCGTCCATAATTAGATCTTCGCCACTTCATGTCGGCAGTCGCCCCCGGCGCATCATCGACCATGCCCTTGACGGCCTCGAGCAAGCGGCTCGCCCAGCGCCGCGCGCGCATCCTGAAGGAGCGTGCGATCGAGGCGGTGCTGTTCCTGGCGGCGCTGGTGTCGGTGTTCACCACCGTCGGCATCGTCTACATCCTGGTCAAGGAATCGGTGGTGTTCTTCCAGCAGGTGTCGATCGTGAGGTTCCTCACCGACACCCAGTGGACACCGCTGTTCGACGACCAGCACTTCGGCATCATCGTGCTGCTCTCGGGCACGCTCACCAGTTCCGCGGTGGCGCTCGCCATCGCGATCCCGCTCGGCACCATCATCGCTATCTACCTGTCCGAGTTCGCGCCGTTCAAGGTGCGCGAGATCGCGAAGCCCTTCCTGGAGCTGCTAGGCGGGGTGCCGACGATCGTCTATGGATTCTTCGCGCTCCTGTTCGTGACCCCGATCCTGCAGTGGTTTTACCCGGAGCTGCCGGGCTTCAACCTGCTCGCGGCCGGCATCGTCATGGGCATCATGATCATCCCCTACGTCAGCTCCATCTCGGAGGACGCCATGCGCGCGGTGCCCATGAGCCTGCGCGAGGGCTCCTACGCCCTGGGCGCGACGCGCTTCCAGACCGCGGTCAAGGTCGTGGTGCCGGCCGCGTTCTCGGGCATAGCCTCGGCCTACATCCTGGGCATCTCGCGCGCGGTCGGCGAAACCATGATCCTCGCGGTCTCCGCCGGCATGCAGCCCAACCTCACCTTCAATCCGCTCGAGCCCGCGGCCACCATCACCGCGTTCATCGTGCAGGTGGCGCTGGGCGACCTGCCGCACGGCTCGGTTGGCTACCAGACCATCTTTGCAGCCGGCCTGACGTTGATGCTGTTCACGCTGGTTTGCAACATCGCCGGTCACGTGCTGCGCAAGCGCTTCCGGGAGGCCTACTGATGGCCTACGCCCGCGATCTGACCGCTATCCGCAAGCTGATCGCCAGCCACAAGCGCTGGGACCTGGTGTTTGCCGTCACTGGGGTGCTGGCACTGATGATCGGGGTGCTGACGTTTACTGCGCTATTCGTGGATATGGCGATCGACGGCGTGCCGCGCCTGTCCTGGGACTTCTTCACCAATTTCCCTTCGCGGCGCGCAGGGCAGGCCGGAATCCTCTCGGCCTGGGTCGGCTCCTGCCTGGTGATGCTGGTCACGGCTTTCTTCGCGGTCCCGCTCGGGGTCGGCGCCGGCCTGTACCTCGAGGAGTACGCGCCCAAGAACTGGGTCACCGACATCATTGAGATCAACATCACCAACCTGGCCGGCGTGCCTTCGATCGTCTACGGCCTGCTGGCGCTGGGGCTGTTCGTCTACCAGTTCGGCTTCGGCCAGTCGATCCTGTCGGCTGGCCTCACCCTGGCCCTGCTCATCCTGCCGGTGGTGATCGTGGCCACGCGCGAGGCCATCCGTTCCATTCCCATCGGCATCCGCGAGGGCGCCTATGCGCTCGGCGCGACGCAGTGGCAGGTGTGCAAGGACCACATCGTCCCTTACTCCGCGGCCGGCATCCTGACCGGGATCATCATCGGCATGGCGCGCGCCATCGGCGAAACTGCGCCCATCATCACCATCGGCGCGCTTACCTTCATTGCCTTCCTGCCGCCTTCGCCGGTCACCAGCGAGCCGCCGTTCCTCAATTTCGAGTGGCTCACCTCGCCATTCACGGTGATGCCGATACAGATGTTCAACTGGACTTCCCGGCCGGAGGCGGCGTTCCTGCAGAACGCCGCGGCCGCCGGATTCGTGCTCGTCCTCATGACCTTGGCGATGAACGGCTTCGCCATCTGGCTGCGCTACCGCCTGCGCAAGAACATCAAGTGGTGACCAACATGTCCGCTGTCCCGATCCAGACCAATGTCGCGTCCGCCGTCCCGCCGCCCCGGGCGGAATCCTTCGGCGCCGCCCCCAAGGCGGCGGCGAAGGGGCTCAGCTTCTACTACGGCGATTTCAGGGCGCTCAAGGACCTCGATCTCGTGGTCCACGAGAACAAGGTGACCGCGCTCATCGGCCCCTCGGGCTGCGGCAAGTCGACCTTCCTGCGCTGCTTCAACCGCATGCACGACTTGTACCCCGGCAACCGCTACGAGGGCGAGATCCGCCTGTATCCGGACGACACCAATCTGCTGGCGCCGGGCGTGGACCCGATCGAGGTACGGATGCGCCTGTCGATGGTGTTCCAGAAGCCCAATCCATTCCCGAAATCCATTTTCGAGAACGTGGCCTACGGCCTGCGGGTGCGCGGCGAGAGTTCCAAGCGCGTGCTGGCCGACAAGGTAGAGGCGGCGCTGCGCGGCGCTGCGCTCTGGGACGAGGTGAAGGATCGCCTGCAGCAGGTCGCGTTCAATCTTTCCGGTGGCCAGCAGCAACGCCTGTGCATCGCGCGCGCCCTGGCGACCGACCCGGAGATCCTGCTGTTTGACGAGCCCACTTCGGCGCTGGACCCGATCGCCACCGCCAGCATCGAGGAGCTGATTACCGAGCTGAAGAAGAAGGTGACTATCCTGATCGTGACCCACAAAATGCAGCAGGCGGCGCGGGTCTCGGACTACACTGCCTACATGTACCTGGGCGAACTGATCGAGTTTGGCCGCACCGACGAGCTGTTCATCAAGCCGAAGAACAAGCAGACCGAGGACTACATCACCGGAAGGTTCGGATAACAGGATGGCCATGGGCGCAACCGAGCATATTTCCACGGCCTTCGAGGCCGACCTGGACACCACGCGCACCCGCGTGCTGCAGATGGGCGGCCTGGTGGAGGCGCAGATCCTCGCCGCCATCAACGCCTACGTTACCGGGGACGCCGAGTTGATCCGTCAGGTGATCGAGAACGACGCGCGCGTCAACGGCTACGAGGTCGCGATCGACGGCGCCTGCAACCATATTGTGGTGCGGCGGCAGCCTGCGGCCAGCGACCTGCGCCTGATCATGGCGATCAGCAAGATCGTCACCGACCTGGAGCGCATGGGCGACGAGGCCAAGAAGATCGCCAAGATGGCCAAGCAACTGCACGATCAGAGCACCCCCACCGCGCAGCGCTTCCCGGCCATCCGCCACGCCGCGGAGACGGCGGTGAAGATGCTGCGCCAGGCGCTGGACGCCTTTGCCCGCCTGGACGTGGCGGTCGCGGCCGAGGTGCTGAAGGAGGATTCCGAGATCGACGCTGAGTTCAAGTCGGTGCTGCGCGAGCTCATCACCTACATGATGGAAGATCCTCGCACCATCACTCCGGCGCTGGGGACGGTCTGGGTGGCGAAGGCGGTGGAGCGGATCGGCGACCACGCCAAGAACGTGGCCGAGCAGGTCATCTACATCGTCCGGGGAACCGACGTGCGCCACACCTCGTTCGAGGACATCGAGCGCGAACTGTCAAAGGAATAGGCGTCCCGCATGCCTGCTTCCGTCCTGATCGTCGAGGACGAACCCGCGATCCTGGAGCTGATCGCGATCAACCTGCAGCATGCCGGGTTCGATACCTTGCGCGCGAAGAGCGCCGAGGAGGCCAACCGGTTGCTGGGCGACGTGCTGCCCGACCTGGTGCTGCTGGATTGGATGCTGCCCGGGCAGTCCGGACTCGCGCTGGCGCGCCGCCTGCGCGGCGACGCGCGCACGAAGGAAATGCCGCTCATCTTCCTCACTGCGCGCGCCGACGAAACCGACAAGTTGGCCGGCCTGGAGTCCGGGGCCGATGACTACGTCACCAAGCCGTTTTCCACCAAGGAGCTGGTAGCGCGCATCCGCGCCGTGCTCCGGCGCCGCAAGCCTCAGTACGGCGACGAGCCCGTGGATGTCGCGGGGCTGATGCTGGACCCCGCGGCGCACCGTGTCACCGGCAATGGGCTGCCGCTGGCGCTGGGGCCGACGGAGTTCCGCCTGCTGCACTACCTGCTCACCCATCCCAACCGGGTCTACTCGCGCGCGCAGTTGCTGGACGAGGTCTGGGGCGATCACGTCTTCATCGAAGAGCGCACGGTGGATGTGCATATCCGCCGCTTGCGCCAGGCGCTGTCCCCGAGTGGGCATGACGCGCTCATCGAGACGGTGCGGGGCAGCGGCTATGCCCTGCGCCCGGTGATCGCGACGCCGATTGCCGCCCGCAGCAGCGGCTAGCCCGGCATGACCCCGCTCGAGCTCATCCTTGGGCTGGTGGCCGCCGCACTGGGCTGGCTGGCGTGGCGCGACTGGCGCGAGTTCCGCAAGCTGCAGCGCTGGGCGGCGCAGCCCCGCCTGACCGATCCGCCGGAGGCCGACGGCGAGTGGGGCGAGGTGTTCAACGACCTGCACCGGCATCGCCGCGCGACCCTGCATCGCCGCCGGCAGCTGGCCCAGCTCATCGTGCGCTCGCGCCGCGGCGCCGAGGCGCTGCCCTATGGCGTTGCCGTGCTCGATGGCAAGTATCGGCTCAACTGGTGCAACGAGGCGGCGCACGCGCACTTTGGACTTGATCCGGAGCGCGACCGTGGCCAGGCGATCGGCAATTTCGTGCGTGAGCCGGAGTTCGTCGAGTACCTGACCGCGGGGGATTTCTCACAGCCGGTGCGCCTAGAGTCCACCCGGATGCGGCGGCAAACCCTCTCCCTGCAGATTGTGTCCTTCGGTCAGGAGGAGCACCTGCTGCTGTCCCAGGACGTGACCGGCGCGGCGCGCCTGGAGGAGATGCGGCGCGACTTCGTTTCCAACGTCTCCCACGAGTTGCGCACGCCGCTGACGGTGCTCTCCGGGTTCCTCGAGACCATCCATGATCTGAAGCTGGACGCCACGCGGGTGCGTGATTACACCGGCCTGATGGTGCCGCAGGCCGAGCGCATGACGCGCCTGATTGAGGATCTGCTGACGCTGTCGTCCCTGGAACATGCGCCGGCACCGCCGCCAGCCGATCGCATCGCGATCCGACCGCTATTGGAACGGGTGCGCCAGGAGGCCGTGGCACTGTCCAAAAACCGGCACCGGGTCTTGCTGGCCGTGGAGGGCGCGCACGACCTTGCCGGCGTGGAAGGCGAGATCGCGAGCGTGTTCCTGAACCTGGTGACCAACGCGGTGCGCTACACCCCGGAGAACGGCGAGGTCCGCATCCGCTGGCGCTCGGGTGAGGACGGCGCGGAATTCTCGGTCGAGGACACCGGCATCGGCATCGATCCGGAGCATCTGCCGCGCCTGACCGAGCGCTTCTACCGAGTCGACCGCAGCCGCTCGCGCGAGACCGGCGGGACCGGCCTTGGCTTGTCCATCGTCAAGCACGCGCTTGCGAGGCACAACGCGGTACTCGAAGTCGACAGCGTGCCCGGCAAGGGTAGCCGCTTCAGCGCGCGCTTTTCGGCGACGCGGTTGCTCGCCATGCCGCGCGAGGCGAAGGTCTAGGGCCGCGCCAGCAGCGCGACGCGCTTCTCGGACAGCGCCGAGAGCGTGAACTTCGAGTCCACCGCCTTCCAGTAGCCGGTCTCGGATTCCAGCGCCGCCGCCGACAGCGGGTTCTCGTCCAGCCAGGCCTGCGGCAGGTCAAGCGCGAAGCCGCCTTCGTCGCCGGCGACGCGGAACGGCGGCAGCTTAAGGTCCGCGCGACTGCGCAGCAGCAGCGCTGCGATACGCAGCGTGAACACCAGCTGCCAGTCGGGTCCGTCGAAGCCCTCGTCTCGGACCTTGGCCAGCTTGCCGCGGTGGGCGAGCACGATGCGCGCGAGGCGCTGCTGCTCCATGCGCGAGAATCCGGGCATGTCCGCGTTGGACAGCATGTAGGCCGAATGCTTGTGGTACTGCGAATGCTCGATGGTGAGGCCGATCTCCGACAGGCGCGCCGCCCAGTCGAGCAGCAGCCGGTCGGCCTCGTCCTCGGTCCCGCGCTCGCGGCCGGCCTCCAGTGCGTCGTAGATCCTGAGCGCCAGCGCGCGTACGCGCTCGGCCTGCGCCTCGTCGACGTGGTAGCGGCGCATGAATTGGGCGACGGTCGCTTCGCGCATGTCGCGCCGCTCGTTGCGCCCGAGCAGGTCGTACAGCACGCCGTGGCGCAGCGCGCCCTCGGACACCTTGAGCGACTCGATGCCCAGTTCGTGCAGCGCCGCGTCGAGGATCGCCACGCCGCCCGGGAGCACGCCGGCGCGTCCCGGGCGCAGCCCGGCGATCCGGTCCGGATCGGCGCGTTCGTGCTTGACCAGCTGGTTGCGCAGCCGGTCCAGGCCCTCGCGCGTGATGCCCTCCTGGGCCCAGCCGTTCTCGTGCAGGATCACCTCGATCGCGCGCATGGTGCCGGAGGAGCCGACGACTTCCTGCCAGCCGAGCTTGCGGTACTCCCCCGTCATCGCGGCCAGTTCCTGGCGCGCGGCGAGTTCCGCCGAGCGCATGCGCGCCTTGTCGATGCGGCCCTCGGCGAAGAAGCGCAGGCTGTAGCTGACGCAGCCCATGTAGAGCGATTCGGTCAGCTCCGGCTCCAGCCCGGTGCCGATGATGAACTCGGTGGAGCCGCCGCCGATGTCGATGACCAGCCGTCGGTGGGGAGCGGGCGGCATGGAATGGGCGACGCCGAGGTAGATCAGGCGCGCTTCCTCGCGTCCCGCGATCACCTCGATGGGGAAGCCCAGCACCTGGCGCGCCTCGCGCAGGAACTGGGGCGCATTCTTCGCTACCCGCAGCGTGTTGGTGCCCACCACGCGCACCGACTGGCGCGACATGCCGCGCAGGCGCTCGCCCATGCGGCCCAGGGTCTCCAGCGCGCGCGCCTGAGTGGCGCGGTCGATGCGCTTCTCGGATGTGAGGCCGGCGCCCAGCCGGACCGCCTCCCGTACCGAATCCAGCGGATAGATCAGCCCGTCCACCACCCGCCCGACCAGCAGGGGGAAGCTGTTCGAGCCCAGGTCGACGGCGGCGAGCACTTCGGGGCGGGGCATGGCGCAACGCTAGCATTGCGGCACTGCGGGAGCAATGGATTGTCACAGGACTGCAACAGGGCCCGGGTTACAATGGTCTTGCGACACGAGCCGCGCCTGCGGTTCCGCTCCCGCCATGATCAGGAAAGTCCTCCAGCCTTCGCATTTCCTCAACCGGGAACTCGGCCTGCTTGAGTTCAACAAGCGCGTGCTGGCGCAGGCTGCGGACGAGTCCGTGCCGCTGCTGGAGCGGTTGCGCTTCCTCACCATCGTGTCCTCGAACCTGGACGAGTTCTTCTAGATCCGCGTCGCCGGCCTGAAGGAGCAGATCAAGCTCGGCGTCAAGGCCTCGGGCCCGGACGGCCGCAGTCCGGCGGAGGTGTTCGAGCTGGTCTCGGCGCAGGCGCACGCACTGGTGTCGAAGAAGTACCGACTGCTGAACGACGTGCTGCTGCCTGCCCTGGCGCGCGAGGGCATCGTGTTCCCCAAGCGCGAGGCCTGGACCGACGCCCAGCGCGCCTGGGTGAAGGACTACTTCTTCCGCGAGCTGTTGCCGGTGCTGACCCCGATCGGCCTGGATCCGGCGCACCCGTTCCCGCGCGTGTTCAACAAGAGCCTGAATTTCGCTATCGAGCTGGAGGGTCGCGACGCCTTTGGCCGCAAGTCGCGCGCTGCCATCGTGCAGGCGCCGTGCGCGCTGCCGCGCGTGATCCGGCTGCCGGTGGACGTGGCCGGTGCCCCCTACGGTTTCGTGTTCCTGTCCTCGATCCTGCACGCGCACATGGACGAGCTGTTCTCAGGCATGGAGGTCAAGGGCTGCCACCAGTTCCGCGTCACCCGCAACTCTGACCTGTTCGTGGACGAGGAGGAAATCAAGAACCTGCGCATCGCGGTGCAGGGCGAGCTGCTGCACCGCCACTTCGGCGACGCAGTGCGGCTGGAAGTCGCCGACAATTGCTCGCAGGAGATCGCCGATTTCCTGCAGCAGCAGTTCAACCTCGGCGCCGCGGATTTGTACCGGGTAGACGGACCGGTGAATCTGTACCGCCTGCGCGAAGTGCCTGACCAGGTCGACCGCCCGGACCTGATGTACCCGCCGTTCCAGCCCGGCCTGCCCGAGCCGCTCGCCCGCAACCGGGGGACGAAGGGCGGGGATATCTACACCGCGCTGCGCCAGGGCGACGTGCTGCTGCACCATCCCTACCAGTCCTTCATGCCGGTGATCGAGTTCATCCGCGCTGCGGTGACCGACCCGCGTGTCATCGCCATCAAGCAGACGGTATACCGCACCGGTACCGATTCGGAGCTGATGGAGATCCTGGTCGAGGCGGCGCGCCGCGGCAAGGAAGTCACCGTAGTGGTGGAGCTGATGGCGCGCTTCGACGAGGAAGTGAACATCGGCTGGGCCTCGCGCTTGGAGGAGGCCGGCGCGCACGTGATCTACGGCGTCGTCGGCCACAAGACCCACGCCAAGATGGCGCTGGTGGTGCGACGCGAAGATGCACCCACCGGCCCGGCACTCAAGCGCTACGCGCACATGGCCACCGGCAACTACCATCTGCGCACCTCGCGCCAGTACACCGACTTTGGCCTGATGACGGCAAACGAGGAGCTGTGCTCGGACGTGAACGAAGTGTTCAAGCAGCTGACGGGCCTGGGCCGGGCCAGCCGCATGAAGCACCTGTGGCTGTCGCCTTTCACGCTGCACAAGCGGGTGCTGGCCGCGGTGAGGAATGAGGCGCGAATCGCGAAGGAGTGCCGGCCGGCGTGGATCGTGGCGAAGATGAACGCGCTGCTCGAGCCCGAGTTGATCGAGGAGTTGTACGCGGCCTCGCAGGCCGGCGTGCAGATCGACCTCGTGGTACGCGGCGTGTGCGCGCTGCGCGCCGGGGTCGCGGGCCTGTCGGAGAACATCCGCGTACGCTCCATCGTCGGCCGGTTCCTCGAGCACACGCGCGTGTTCCATTTCCTGAACGACGGCGCCGACGATGTCTACCTGGCGAGCGCCGACTGGATGGACCGCAACTTCTTCCGCCGCATCGAGCTTGCCGTGCCGGTGCTGGACCCGGCGCTGAAGCAGCGCGTCATCCGCGAGGGCCTGCAGCGCTATGTCGAGGACACGGCCCAGACCTGGATCATGAACGCCGAGGGCGTCTACGAGCGCCCGCCGCGCAAGCCTCGCGACAAGCCGGTGCAGCAAGACCTGCTGGCGCTGCTCGCGCCCTCCGCCTGGTCGGCCGAGAGCCAGCTCGCGGCCGATGAGATGGCGGGCATGGCGCGCGCCTAGTGGTACCGACGGCGGGAGCGGATGTAACCGATCGGTTACATTTCAGCCTCGCTGGCGGCCTGGCAGGCCGATGGCGACGAGGATCCCGAGCACGTTCACGCCGGCCGCGATGAGCACCGCTGAGGCGTAGCCCTGCGTGCGATCGAACAGCCAGCCCGCCAGCACCGGCAGGCCGACCGCGGCGACGCACCATGCGACGTAGAGGAGACTGGCGACGCGCCCGAACGCGTTCCTCGGCCAGTAGCGCGCGATGGCCGCGGCGGTAAAGCCCGAGGTGATGCCGTAGCCCATCGCGATCATGGCGAGCGCGGGAAGCGCCACCATGGGGCCCGGCCAGAAGGTCAGGATCAGCGCGCCGGCCAGCGACCAGAGTTGCGCGCCGACGGCGACGTGCGGAACCCGAAAATGGTCCACCAGCCAGCCGCCGCCCAAGCGCGCGAGCGCGACGGCGCCCGAGATGAAGCTGGTCGCGCCCAGCGCGAGTGCCACCGCGCCGCCGTAGGCCTGGACGATGCCGGCGGCCTGGCTCAGCACCATCAGGCCGGCCGAGGCAGCGAGGAAGAACACCGTGCCCAGGCGCAGGAACAGCGGCCATCGTGCATCGCGCCCGTCGTCGGCCGGGGCCTCCGCGTCATGCATGCGGATCACCGCGACGCGCAGCAGCAGGGCCGCGAGCGCGCACGTGGCCAAGACTGTGATCCCCAGCCCGACCAGTAGAGCGCGCAGTCCCCAGGAATCGGCCGCCCAGCCGAACAGCGGCGCGCCCAGCATCGCGCCCAGCGGATACAGGCTGACCACGTAGCCGTTCGCGAGTCCGCTCGCACCTTTCACGGTCTGGTTCACGCCCTGCTGCACCAGGATGAAGCCGACGCCGGCGCCGAGGCCGAAGAGAACGCCGTAGCCGGCGGCGAACTGCGCCAGGCCGTCGGCTGCGGCCGCGAGGAACAGCCCGCTGCCGCTGCACAGGCCGCACGCCAGCGCGAGCATCGGCGGTGGCACCACGCGGTAGATCCGCGGCGCCAGGTTCATGCCGATAGTGAGGGTGATAGTGGCGAGCGCGAAGATGAAACTGGTCTCCGCACGGCCGACGCCGAGTTGCGCCTCCAGGGGCTTGAGCACCACGCTGAAGGCGTACAGGGTGCCAAAGGGCAGGTTGAGTGCCGTCGCCGCCGCGATGGCGGCGGCAGTCCGCTGCCCGGGCGTAAGTCGCATTGCGCTCACGCCCGCATTATGCCGCCCGGCTCAGGGTCGCAAGTACGCGAATCCCTCACGCTGCTGCAGCCGCGTGATCTCGGCCACGCCCGAGGGCACGTAGGTGGCCTCGTCGATGAACTGCTCCTTCTTCAGCTTGCGGTTGCGCAGGGTGATCTGGCAGATGTCGAAGCGCACGCCCTGGCTCTTGAGGTCGATGACGATGGACTCATAGGGATTGCCGTTGGCGTCCTTCTTGCCCTTCATTAGGTAGTCCACGCCCTGGGCGTGGGCCACCACGACGATCTTCGCCTTCGGGTTGACCTCGAGGTGGTTGCGGACATTGCGCAGGCCGTTGCTGGCCTGGGCGAGGCCATCGTTCAGGTGGTAGACCACCTTGTCCTCGGCCACCGGGCCCCCAGTTCCGGCACAGCCGGCAAGCGCGATCGCGGATACGGCAACGAGCGTCAGCAGCGATTTCATGTTGTCCCTCTCTTGTCCAGCGTGGGTGGTTCAGGCCAGTCCTGCGTTGCCCGCCACGCCGATCAGGCGCGGCAGATTGGGCTTGAGCGGAGCAATGGATTTGCGGTCTTTCAGGTAGCGCTCGACGACGTCCCAGATAGGCTCACCCTTCGCGCCCTCGGCCACCGGCGCCCAGCCGGCGACCTTGTAGCGCTTGTCCGCCTCCAGCGGCCGGCCGCCCAGGCGCAGGTCGGTGATGCGCTTGCTGTTGGCCGCGTTGGGCTCGCAGGCGTAGCTGAGGCCGCCCACGCGCA
>SXGS01154709.1_pt1 | contig 13411 bp, 11 predicted proteins | sample 3174681 | NCBI WGS metagenome assembly SXGS01 (sample SAMN11356861, study PRJNA531348) | freshwater metagenome | isolation source: freshwater sample F1-80 | place: China: Fuxian Lake, Yuxi | collected 2017-12-25
ACACGCAGGGCGCGACCCGACGATAGAAAAAAGATCCACGAGTCGCCCGCATTTTCGGGCGGCAACGTCTGCACGATGGTCGTGACCGTGGGTTCATCCACGTTATCAAGCGTAAGATCACGATTAGACGAGGCGAGTGCCATCGATGAAAAATGAAGCGCAATCGCAACGACCGCACAACATCTGGCGATTCCTGTGGTGACCCATTCAACAAAACGCATGACCCCTCCTGCGTAATGCTCAAACATTGAGCGAGTAACGAACAACACGCAGGAAGATTGCAAACTTCAGACCTGAGCCCTATGAATCTCAGCCCAACACTCAGCCCAAAACTCGTCGTGCTAGCTTCGCGGATTTTTGTCCCCCACTTGCGCCCTTCATCGCTTCCCGGATGATCTTCTTCGGTTCTTGTTTGATGAAGCGAGAAAGCGCGAGACCCCACACGATGTGCGAGAGAATCATCATCGTATTCCGTTCGCGCGGCAGGTTCTTCGCATTCGGCATGAGTCGCAGAGCCGGGAGCCAGCCGAGATAGCTAATCGCCCAAACACCAAGCGCAAAGACCGGAGCTTTCACTTCCTCACGCTGGTGAAAGCGCTTCGCTAAAAGGCCGTACAAAGCACCGCAAAGGGCTCCGTAACCGAAGTGAGCCACAACTGCCGCCGCCTTATGTGTTTCTTGGTCCCAGTTTACGCCAACGCGGTTTTCTGCACGCGCGGTGATCTCAACGGGAGGAAGCGGTTGTTGACGTTGCCACTCTGGCAATTCCTCGCGAAGTCGAGTCATGGCCATCGTCATGGGGACGGTTGCAACAGCGCCGGCCATCGCGCCGCGAACTAACTGACTATTCTCGAACATCCATCACCTCCGAAAACTCGGTTCAAAACCAACACGAGATTTTCGGAGCTGACGCCCTGAAGGCGCAAGTAGACCTTTCGCAATGGTTGCGGCGCAATGACTCAACTGCTTTTCAAATTTTGCGGCGGGATTAAGAAACGGAAAGAATCTCGTATTCGCGCTCTTGATTGCCGACGTCGATGACCGCCGTGTCACCCACCTGGCGTCCGATCAGGGCTTCACCGAGCGGAGATTGGGGAGTGATAACTTGCACATGGTGCCCGTCAAAATCGACGGCAACGCCGCCCCCTTGAGGAAGCAAAAGGCAGTAGCTCTTTTTGCCATCGTGGTCGAGTTCGACGAGCGCCGTAGCTCCGATACTGTCTTCTTCTTTGTACTGGCGGAAGTTGATGTGCTTTACCGTGTGAAGGATCTGTTCAACCTCAGCGACGCGTTTTGCTTGGGCTCCGGCGAGGTAAGAAGCTTCGAGACCGCGAGTGTCGTACTGATCTTCAGCTTCGCTCTCTTCGTGAGTGGCGGCTTCGTAGGTGTGGAGAGCGGCTTCAGCGAGGGAAGCACGTTCGTTTTCGAGTTTTTCGATCAACTTCTCGATGAGCGCGCGTTTATTCATTTCCGACTTCCCCCTTTTTGGCCCCAAACGGTTGGCTTGTATACCCAGAGTTTCCTGAATGCAACGAGCAGCTGGGGACTTTTCGACGACAACGCATTTACCGCCGACTTGTGACGTCATCCTCTCGACCGTCGAGTCTTCATGTAAGCTTTGCGGGACCTGATGAAGAAAGCAATCAAGACCAACAGTAAAGCGCCGAGAGCCAGTTCCGTCGACCAGAACGTTACAATACCGGCCCGACGCAAATCGGTCGTCTTCTCGGGATCATAATAGAGGTCGAAAGGATCCCCAACGGCTCCATCAGCAAACGCGGTGCTTTTGTTGTGCTCCAATTCGTAGCCAAAGTCGAACCGACCTGTTCGGGTTCCCCCGGTTTCGTCATTGAATTCGACGATGGCTTTGTACTTCGTGCATTCCCGGTCCCACCGATTATGCCGGCACTTATCGTTGGTTGCCTCGATACCTCTCACGGTGCCGGTCGCAAAACGAGCGCGGCCGAGGAAAGCGGCTTTCTCAACGCCGGAGAAAAAGACAACCGGCGCAATCAGGAGAATCAGGATCAACAGTAAGGTTGGATACTTCGTTTGCCCACTCCGAACTAATGCATCAGACACTGAGCCGGCGAACAAAGGTCCACGCGGGCCTGGCAACTTCTCTAGGGCGACGTAATCTTCCCTACTCACCGTAAATGGGGTGCCGGCACTCAGCGCTTCCAGTTCGCGACGGCAGCGCTCCTTGGTTCGCGCTTGTTCGGAATCAAAGCTCTCGATCTCTGCTTCCTCAAGCTGAATGTCGAATGTTTGCCCTTCCGCTAAAATCCGCCCTCTTAGGCCGCCGTTATATTGGAGCTCACCTTGAGCGCGCACGATAGCGCCGTCCTTCATCGCGACAAAACAATTTCGTTCAGGTGGACCAAACGCCGTTACGGCCGGATCGATGCTGGTGGTAACGCCTTCGTAGGCCCGATGACTCCAGCTCGAATATTGACTAAACAAAGTTAAACCAGGAGCGAGTTCAAGATGAACGAGGACATAGAGACGTTCGTTGTCGGCATAGCGCCCGAGTTGAATCACCCGATCGCGATCGAACAAGCAGCCAATGAAACGCTTTGCTTTCATCAGAAAATTGTAACTGCGGTAGAGCCACAAGCATAAAAAAATCCGGCCGCAAGGGGCCGGATTCTCCGGAAGTCAGGTTGATGACTTCAAATTACTGATTACAGAAGGGAAGCGTCGGCTGGATCTGGCAGAGAATATCGCACATCTGCTGATCGCCGATCGGGCATGCGCCGCCGCCACCGGGAGGAGGCGTTGCTGATTTGTCAGCTACAACGATGTCGAGCGACGTCGAAGTTTGGCCGTCAGCGTCCGTGACCGTTACTTGCGTTGTTCCCTTAGCCGAAGCCGTGAACGTTCCGTCAGCCGCGATCGAACCTACTGAAGAGTTCGAAACAGCGAACGTGAAAGGCGCTTTGCCTTTTGTTCCTTCGAACTTCAGCGTCTCGCCAACGCCGAGTGTGCCAGCTGCAGGCGTGATCCACATCTTGTTGCCAAGAAGCATCTCAACCGAGCTCAAAGCATCGACGCGGCAGTTACATGCCGTTTCGATTTGAACTTTTGCACCCGTGAGCTGCAAGAGAGCGCGGACTTGAGCGCCCGTGAGCGACTTGTCTTGCGCTTTCAAGAACGCAACGAGACCCGAGACGAGCGGAGTCGCCATCGATGTGCCCGAAAGGTTCTGATACTTGTTGCCCGGGAGCGAGCTCATGATGTTCAAACCAGGAGCTGCCACGTGAACCGTGCGCTTACCGTAGTTTGACCAGCTGGGTTTCTCGTCGTTCGGTCCGCTTGCCGCAACCGAGATCGTGTTCGGGAAACCGGAGTTAGCCGGGTAAACTTCAGTCGAGTCGTTGTTGCGACCATCGTTAGCTGCCGCGACGATGAAGATAAGACCAGCATCGTCTGCGCGCTTAACGGCATCAACCAAAGGTTGTGCCTGAGCGCGACCGATTGTAGCACCCCAGCTTGCCGAGATGATGTCGACTTTTTTCTCGATCGCGTAGTCGATCGCTTTAATCCCTGCGTTGAGGTCACCAGAACCATCTTCGCCCAAGAAGCGAAGGGGCATCATGGAAACTTCAGGGCTCAAACCGATCACGCCGCCATCGACGAGACCAGTTGCACCGACGATACCGGCGCAGTGAGTGCCGTGACCGGGGTTCGCCGAGCCTGTTTTATCCATCGGATCCGCATCGTTTTCTTTGAAGTCGAAGCCCGCAACCATGTTCGGCTTGAGCGACTCGTGATTGTAATCGATCCCCGTGTCGATCACAGCCACCGTTACGCTACGCGAACCACGATTGCCTGCGCGTGTCCATGCCTCTTCAGCGCGAACTTTTTTGATCGCGTACTGATCTTTGAGAGTTTGGATTTCCAAAGGAGCGCGGACAGCGTAGAGCTTCACGTTGGAGACGACGTACTCAACGTTCGGATCCGTCATGACGCGAGCGAGTGCTTGCGCTTCGTTTTGCTGAGCGATCTTCACCTTGAAGATCTGACCTTTTGGATTGTGGTCAGCAATGCGGACCGAACCGATCGAGCGGAGCGAAGCTCCCGCGATCACCGCGTTGTCTTTATATTTCACGAGATATTCGCCAGGAATCACATCGGCTGCGAAACCTTGGCTTACAGAAAAGACGATCGCCGCAAGCGTGAACAGCTTTGCGACGAGGAACTTCGATACAGCAATCCTTTGCTTCATCATTAACCCCCTCGAGTTGTCCGTAAGCGTAAACCTGACCGAACGATAAATAAAAACGGAATTCTCGACTTTTCGCGCCGCTCCTGATCTTTTTTGAGACACGGGCCCAACAGCCTCGCATAAAAATCTCTCAAGCAAAGCTCGAGAAACACGAGACTTACGCTTTTGACACCACTTTCGTTTTTACTCACCGTCTTGACGGAGTGAAGGGCTCCCTTTACTCTTTCACTCATCGCTACCGAATCACTCGGAGCCCAAAACTTCAACGGGGGGTAGGCATATGATGGTCACAATGATTGTCGCTCAAAGCGCGGCCCTTCAGATCCGTTGAGTATTGCTGATTCGTTCTTAGACCAAAACGTTGGTCAAATTACCGCCGAAAATACGGCCAAAAAAACCGTTGGTTTAGACTTCTATTCGGAAGCCATTGCGCCGATGGCGCACTAACGGTCGAACCTAAACAAAAGCAATCCAACTCCTCTGTCGCGGTCCGCCCATTCAAGACGTAACCGCCAATCTCTTCATTTCGCGTTTTCCGTCGCACGTGGTGTGGCCTCGGAAATCACGCGCATTGATTTAATCACAGAGGATTTTGACCCATGTCATCTTCATCCGATTTGTCGTCATCACTGACGCAGTCTCAGCAATCTTACTTAACCACTCTCGGCTGGACGCCGATCCACCAAGCCGAGTGGGAGCTCGGTGAATTTCCGAATGGCCACCTACCCGCCAGGGTGATTGGCGAAAGGCCACCAGGCGTTTTAGTTCGCGACGCTTTCGGAAACGACCGCATCGCCATTGTTCCCGGAAAGTGGCGCCACGAAGCGAGAGGTCGCGACGATCTTCCCGCGATCGGAGATTGGCTCGTTATCGAGATTCATGAACTCGATGGGCCTGTCCCGATCCGTTTTCTCTTTCCTCGCAAGAGCTGTTTAAAACGAAAAGCCGCCGGAAGAACCGAAGCCCAGATCATCGCCGCAAACGTCGATATGGGTTTTATCGTTACTTCGCTAAACTCCGACTTAAACTTACGACGTCTTGAGCGCTATCTCGCGGTCGTTTGGGAGAGCGGCGCACAGCCGGCGATCCTTCTTTCTAAAGCCGATCTCTGCAGCAATGCCGAAGCTCTCGTTGAACAAGTCGCGGCGATTGCCCCAGGGGTCCCGATTATCCCGTTCAGCTCGATGACGGAAGACGGATCCAAACAAGTTGAAGCCCTGCTCAAACCAGGCGGCACGTTCGTCGTCATTGGCTCGTCTGGCGTTGGTAAATCGACGCTCGTCAACCGCCTTCACGGAAGCCAAGTCATGGAGACCGGTGGCATTCGACTCGACGATGAAAAAGGAAGACACACGACAACCTCGCGCGAACTCTTTCTACTCTCGAACGGATCGATCCTTATCGATACGCCCGGAATGCGAGAGCTCGGGCTTTGGGAGGCGCAAGAAGGCGTCTCGATAGTTTTCGAAGACATCGAAGAGATCGCACAACGCTGTCGCTTTACCGATTGTCATCATCACGACGAGCCAGACTGCGCGATTCGCGAAGCCCTTGAAAGCGGCGCCCTCGATGCTGATCGGTACGCAAGCTACGTCAAAGTTTCCCGAGAACTCGCGTTTCAAGCGCGCAAGCTCGACAAAGCCGCTAGCAGCGAGCAACGCCAAAAATGGAAGGCCATCGCAAAAAGCCAACGCCAACAAAGAAAGGAGCGCGGAAGGTAGTCTGCTTAAGTCAGGTGCGCGTTCTGGAAGACCGGCAGGAGCTTTTCGGGCCGGTCGAACATGCGGATCTCACCTTTGTGGAGCCACAAGATACGATCGCAGTGAACGAGCGTCGAAAGTCGATGGGCGATGATGATTTGCGTGCGGTCGCTAAAGAACTCGCGAGTCGCGCGTACCAAGATCTCCTCGGATTGTGGATCAATGGAGCTTGTCGCTTCGTCCATCACGATCACGGGAGCATCTTGAAGCAGGCAACGAGCCATGCACAGAAGTTGTTTTTCGCCGGCCGAAAGGTTTCGACCTCGCTCTTCAACGGGTGATTCGAATCCTTGCGGCTGGCTCTGAAACCACTCGAGGAGCCCAACGCGCGTGAGCGCATCGAGGAGCTTCTCATCCGAGTGCGATCTCGTGAGGTCCAAATTTTCGCGCAGAGTCCCGCGGAAAAGCGTCGGCTCCTGTGAAATGAGGGCGATCGAACGTCGAAAGAGTCCTAAGTCCACGTTGTTCGTCAGCTGATCAGGACGATCGACGTTAGGTCCACGTCCATCGATCAGCACGCGACCTCGCTCAAAGGGATAAAGATGAAAGAGCGCCTGCACGAAGCTTGTCTTACCGCTCCCCGTGCGACCCACGATCCCGATCTTTTCACCAGGGCGAATCGTAAAGTCGAGACCTTTCAACACATAAGGAAGCTCAGGCGAATAGCGAAACCAGAGATCCTCAACGGTCACCGAAGCCGATCGTGCCTCAAGCAAGCGTGCATGTTTGAGGGTTTCCTCTTCGTTGCGGCCGTAAACGGGGTGATCGGTTGCAAACTCACGCGAGATCGGAAGCCGTGCTCCCGGCTCAAGCTTGCGACGAAGATAATCGTCGAGACGCTCAACGCCGGTCATCGCTTCTTCAAACTGCGCTAACCATTCGAAGAAGTTTTGAAGAGTGTTACCAGAGAAGACGACAAACGTGAAAGCTACGCCAATCGATCCGACCGAAACGAGTCCGTGTTGCGCGAGCCAATAGCCAGCAAGGCCCGTCATGAGAAGCAAAAGAGCCGTGAGTCCGCTCATCTGCATCGAGAAAGTCAGGAGAACTTTCGTCGTGCGCATGCGCTGATCTTGGAAGCGGTTGTTCAGACGCGCAAAGCGAGTCATGAAAGTCGGCTGGCGACCGAAGATGCGAATCGTGCTCGCTCCTTGAGTGGTCTCCGCAAAATGCGCGATCGAAGGCGATCGACTCGCCGATAGCTCACGACGCTCGATTCTCAAGCGATTGCGATTCAAACGGTAAACACCGTAATTTGCGAGCCCAATGAAGAGGATCATGGGTAAGTAATAAAGGCTCGCAACCGAGATCAAGATCAACATGCAGGTTAAATCGAAAATGATCGCCAAGAATTCTGCGAGTGGGCCTCCGAACATGCGGAAGACGTTTCCGTAATCGCTCGAAAAACGTGTGACGATCCGACCGACAGGATTCGTATCGAAGAATTGAATCGGAAGCCGCGAGGTGCGAAGCGTGACCTCATCGTAAAAGCGACTTACCGCTGCCGCTGACAACCTCGAGAATCCGATTCGGAAGAGGGCGGTGCAAACAAATCCGCCCAGGGTAACGACCATTAAGACTTGCAAAAAGCCAACGTTACCGAGCCCGGCAAACAAAGCAGGAACCGGCTTACATTGAGCAAGCGCCGATGGCTTACAGAACGTATCAACCCAAACGCCGATGATGTTGGCGTTCGATAAGAGGAGGAAGCGACCGATGAAGCCGACGACGATGAAAGCGAAAATCTTGCGCAACATCGGCTGATAAGAAAGATAGAGGCTATTGAAAACGCTCTTGTTGTAGCGACCGCGGAAGGCGCTTTCTTGATCAAGATATCGGTTCTGGTTGGGCTTGGGCGATGCCATTTGCAGCCTCCTTTCCCGACGCCGCTTCGGCTTCGTGCTTTTTGACGGAAGCGACGAACTCTTGCATTTTCGTTGAGCGCTTCATGAGTTCCTGCAGAGTTCCCATATCGTGAATCCGACCATTCTCAAGGAAGATGATTCGATCCACTTTGTTCAAAACTGAAAGTCGATGTGTGATTAAGAGTCGAGTCTTCTCACGCCATGCTCCGTCGATCAGCGAATCAAGGAGCTTTCTCTCCGTATCGACGTCAACCGCACTCAGGCAGTCATCAAGAAGCACGAACGGTCGTTCAAAATGATGAGCGCGCGCCAAAGAGACACGTTGACGCTGACCTCCGGAGAGGTTCACTCCGCGCTCGCCGATTTCGGTCTCTAAACCATTGCCCTGCACTTCGCTTAGGCGGAACTGCGCAACCTCAAGACTTTTTTCGATCTCGGCGTCTTCGCTCGCCTCGGGCTCGTACCGAAAAACAATGTTTTCGCGAAGAGACGCGCTCATCACGAAACCTTCTTGCGGAACAAAAGCGAAATAACGACGGCGTTGATCGAGTGAAAGATTAAGAGCGTCGCGCCCACCGATCTTGAATGACTCAAAAGTCGCGCCCGTCTCCCCGACCAGCGAGAGAACAAACATCGATTTACCGGCACCCACCTCACCGACGATTGCAACGAACTCGCCCGTGCGGACATCAAGGTTAATGTCCTCAAGGATTTTCTGGTCGCGAATGGAGAGATTGAGTCCACGAATCGAGAGGCCCAAACTTTCCCCGTGTGCCGGGACCAGAGCTGGAGTCGAAGTTGGCGATTCGCTCGCTTCTCCTGCATCCGAAGGACGCGCCATAAAAGCTTCCAGTCGGCGCATCGACGTCAACGAATCAAGAATGAAGGTGAAAAACCACGGCAGCTGGCGGAATGAGCGCGCCATGAAAATGCCGAAGATCCAAAGGAGCGCAAATAGCTCACCGGGCGTGACGTCTCGCTGACTAAAGAAAATAAGCGAAGCGGCTCCAACCAAGTTGATCACGAAGTTGATCGATGAACCAAACGCGTTCATCAACTGACCGTTCGTCACCATCGAAACGCGGTTCCTTGTTTCTTCGCGACGTTTGTTGAAGATCTTGGTTTCAAAACTTTCAACCCAGCCGAGAATTCTCAACAAACGAATCGTCTGCACCCACTCGTTCACGATTCCCGTACGCTCGGCCGCTAGTTGCTTGAAGCGTGTGAAAAAGCGCGACTGTCGAGTTGCAAGAACGACCGTGAGCGAGATGATGATGAACATCACAAACAAGGTCGCCCAGGGTGAAATTCCGGTAATCCAATAAACGGCGGCCGGAGCCAAGACCATCGGGAAGAAGATCGCCGCCCACATCGGTAAGACTTGATCGATCAGGGCGGTCGATCCCGCAACATCAGTTGCGTAGAGCGAAACAACTTCGCCGACCGTCGTGGATCCCATCGACTCCGGTCGAATCGATAGAGTTTTTTTGTAGAGAGCTTCGGAGAAAAGTTTCTGGAGGATCGTGCCTTCCCGAGTCGCCGCGTAGCTCGCTAAAAGCATGAAGCCTTGAGCGAGAAGAGTTGCAACAAACGCAAAGCTTATCGCAGCGACGGGAGAGAGCTGATGAGCCCAGTCTAGTCCAAGGCGCTCGGTTTCAACTGACGTGGAACCCAAGAGCTGATCGACAAAAACCTTTTGGAAAACGGGACTCGCCACTCCGATCACGGCCCCAGCTAAGCTGAGCGCCACGACTTCTCCTCGCGCCCAGATTCGGTGCTGGAGAGAGAGTCGGAAGAATGAAGTTGTCGGAGTTGTTTTTGAAGGCGTCACCGAAGCTGCAACGTTAGCATAGTTCATTCTGGCCAACAGTCTTCAAACGCCTTAATGCATCGCAAAAACGCTCGCCGCGCAGCCTAAAAAAGGAGCCTGGTGAGAAACAAACCCGCCTTGCCCACTGACACGAACAATCTTTGTCTCTCCCGTCTATTTCTCCGACACAATCATCGGGCCATTGACCGGCCAACGCCGGGATTTCTTGGCATAGATTTCGAACCTTCACCGTCGCGAGCCTATTTGACCTCTGATCTGTCACGCGACGGAGAGCTAAAGATGAAACGCGAAATCACTTCCCTACTCGCCTTAACCTGCGTCTTTATGACCGCGCTTGATTCCGCATCGGCTCGACCTCAGCGTTCGCAAAAAGCGCAAGCGCAGGCCGAAGCAGAGCGCCCGTACAATCCCGAGGCGGCATTTGAGGAAGCTCTCGAAACCCTCTTTGATCAGGGCGACAAGTTGAGCAATCAGAGCAACAAACAGTGCCCTAAAGAGCACGGTGCTCTCGCAAGAAGTAAGAATCTCGACATTCGGTACTTCTATGGCTACAGCAACGCGAACGAAGAGAATAACCCGATCGTTACGGATTCAGTCGAAGCACGCGCGATGGCCTTCGCACTTCAACATCCTTGCGTCGGCACCTTGGCCGCTTGCGGTTTCACCGTGAAATCGGAAACTGAGCACTCCGTTCGCCTGCAGAAAACTCACGAAGGGCGCAAAATTTCTGTTTCAATCGATTGGACAAGTGTGAGCACCGACAATCTCGCAAACACCGATCCATCACGTCTGGCTTCCAAACAAGAGGCACGCAGCGAAGAGATCAAGCGTCGCTTCGCCCGCGCTCTTCAGACCGCAGACGTTGTTTTTTACGTCGGCCACTCACGTGGAGGCGCAGGCCCCGGCTTCGATACTCCGGCGAAACTCGCGGATGCTTTCAATTGGCTCACTCGCTCGCCGTTAAGAATCATGACCGATTCTCTCCGAGAAAATCCAAAGCGCCTCAAAGCCCTCGGTTTGCTTGCGTGCGAAAGCGATAAATACTTCCGTCGATCCATCGAAGAAATTAGCCCGTACCTGACTCTGTTCACAACGGAAGACAATATTCTGAACATCAGTGGCGAACAAGTTTCCCTCGGCATTCTGAATTCCATCATGACGAAGAAGTGTGACCGAGAATTCCAACAAGCCGTGACGCCCGAGTACCGAGAGGAAGTCTCCCCCGGGAAGTTTAAGAAGAGAAAGCCCGAAGTCCGAATCATTCGCCGCGCTGTCTAAGAACTTCGCATCTGGCTGCCGCTGAACACACCTTGAGAATTTCCAAACAGGCGGCCAGTCACATTAAACATGAATACACGTGGGCGGCTGCCTTGCAATTAGCAATGGCATGAAGAACTTTAAAGCTGCCTTCCTTCTCAAAATCGTTTGTGCTCTTTGCATTCCGCTTATTGCTTCCGCCCAAGAAGCTGATGACATCCGAGAAGAGCCAGCTCCGCCCGCTAAATCAAGCTCGAAGAAAAAGCCGGTGAGCCAACCCGCGGCCCCCATGAGCGGAGGCTTAGTTGCGGAGTTAATGAAAAACCGCGATGTCCAGCAGTTCTTAGCTCGCAAAGAGACGCAACGATTTATCGCCGATCTTTTGAAAAGCCCGATTGGTCCGCACCTCATGAAGATGGCTGGCGGCGCGGGAAGCATGAGCGGCTTTGGTGCTCCAGCTCCGGCATCTAAAAAAGCAGCTGGTGCAACGAAAGCAAAGGGCAAAGATAAAAACGCGGCGAAACCCGAGAGCCTCCTATGCGCGAGCGATGATCAAGAGATGAATCAAAAAGAAAAGAAGGCCCTAAAAGAGGCCTTCGCAAAGCGACCGAATCCTTTCAAACCCTGGAAAGGACAAATGGAAGGTCTTCAGTTAGTTCACGTGAAAAAGGGCAATTGGAAAGTCACTCTCAGCGGCAACGAGGTCGCGAAAGTTCCTGCCAAGATTTGCATGAATACAGAGACGAAAGCTCTCGGCATCCAAGCGATGAACGAGTTCTTCCCGCTTGAGAAAACTCCGGACAATCAGTTGGCAGTCACGATGTCAGGCCAAGGGCAATCGATGCGATTCACACGATCAAAGGCCGCTAAGTGATGCGACTTCTCGCGATCTTCCTTTTTGTTGCAACAGCGTCTTGGGCTCAGGCTTCACCTGAGCAAAGCCCGTGCAACTTTATGGAACGCGAAAAGTTTGGTGCTTTCTTTCCGAATCTTCCCGCGGAAGTCATCGGCTGGTTGAACTGCGAAAAAGTTTCGCCAGAACTCAACAGCATTTTCGTTGCGAAGCTCAAAGCTTCCGACGCATCGAAGGTAGAAACATTCGTCTCGGAATTCGCACGGATCACGGATGGCGATGCCCTTGAAGCGCACGTCACTTTGAAGAAGCACTCTAAAGCCTCGCGCGTTTACGAAGTCATCAGCCAGAATAACGTAAGCGCATCGAAACCTATGCTGCACTCGGCTCTCGCGGAGCTCGACGCCGATGGAATGATTTACCTCTTCATTCACTCGGCGGAAGTCAAAACTGCGCAACTCGAGCGTGCGTCTCTCAACCGAGTGTTCGACCATCTCCAACGACGTCCATCCGCGGCACCGACTCAAAAACCTTCTTCAAGGTAATCTTCTGGAAAGCCCCTGCGAGCAATGGCTACAGTGGACAATTTGCGCAGCCCTTCCTCTTTACTCAAAACGCGTCCTCAACGGTCGCTGCATTCGGCGTCAAAACTTTCGACACGTGTCGAGAGACTGCAATGGCCATTTATTTGCATTTCACCTAGCGTATGAAGCTCTCAACTGCGCCTGCCAACTTAACTCTGATGAAAGCGATCCTCCTTTTAGGATTATCGCTGACGGCGGCTTGCGGGCGAGAAACGAAAATCTACAACGACCCCAAACCGGATACGGGCGCGCAAGACGTTCCGCCTTCGATTATCATCGAACCTCGCTCGCTTCCGACTGGATTCTTTGATCAATCCGTCAACCAAGCGGTCGTTGATCTCGCGCTCGATGGCGACAGCAAAGTCGCCGTGCGGATGAAGACAAGTTCTCAAACTCAGGCTGCAGGTGGCTTCAATGGAACGGGCGGAGGGAACCGCGCGCTCCTCGGTTTAGGTAAACATTCCGACTTGAAGGTAACTGAGCTGAGCAGCATCACCTTCGATCGTAAAACGATCGAAGGTTCTGAACCTTTGACGGTTCTCTTATCGGTTGATCTTCAATGTGATGGCTCATCAACGCGACTTCTCTCCGCTGATTCTCAAAAGCTCGAGCCAGGTGCAACGCCTCAAGCTGACGATTACTCGCGAATCAATGCAGATTTGGCTCTCGAGGTCTGGAGCGTGTCGGGCCAAGCCATCGTTGATCCAAGCGACGCGACGCTTGAACTCGTCTCTTCCGTGAGCGATGCGAAACCGAAATCGCTTACAAAATTCATGCAGGCGTATCCGAAAGCCTGCCTGAAAAACGCCAAGACTCAAGATGATGGCCTTCCGAAGAATCTGACCACGGCAGGAATTCTTATTTCTCTTGGTACACCCGATACCAAAACGAATTCGACAACTTTTATCAACCGGGTGAGCGTTGGCAACACGGTCTACGAAGCTAGCGAGTGGGTGAAACCATGAAACTCGCACTAGCGATCGCAGTGATACTGTTGTTTCCAAATTTGCCTCTAGCAGAAGCCGCGAAAAAA
>SXGS01447274.1_pt1 | contig 13409 bp, 10 predicted proteins | sample 3174681 | NCBI WGS metagenome assembly SXGS01 (sample SAMN11356861, study PRJNA531348) | freshwater metagenome | isolation source: freshwater sample F1-80 | place: China: Fuxian Lake, Yuxi | collected 2017-12-25
ATGGATTTATGCGACGAATTTTATAATGAAAGAATAACTTGTAATTACTTAACGAATAAAGGTATGCTAATTAGATATATGTCATCATTAATTGTATTTTATATATTACTTATACATTGTAAAAATAGCTTTATTAAAAAATATGTTTACTTGATATTGCCAATAGTATTGATGGTATTAGATACCCTGGATAATCACTTTATAAATAAAAGTAATAATATAAAACATCTTAGATGTACTGGTTTATTTAATTATCAGAACTCGGACAAAATATGCGATTCATTTTCATATTTATTGGCATATATATTTTTGACAATATGTTTTAAAGTAGACAATATTTTACTCTTTTTAATTTTGTATAGAATCATCGGCGTAATATTGTTTAGTCTTAATAAAAATAGTTTATGGATTATATTATTTTTTGATTTTATAAAAGAATATTTTATTTATTTATTTATTTTTAGTAATAACTATATGTATATTCCATTATTCATATTGTGTAAGATTATTTTTGAATATTATTGGCACACAGTAAAAAATGATGATGATTATTCATTAGAACCAACTAATTCTAAAGAGTCAGAGGCAGACAACTATTGTAATGTAATAAATTAACAAAATAATAAATTAATCATTAAAAAACGATTAATATATTATGTCATATGGCGCCGTATTACACCTTCTTGAAGAAACTCATTATGTTCTGATTCCCTTTTGTCGAATTATCTATCTCTATCAAGTATTCATCAAATAGTATTTTCTTCACTTCTTTATTGCGTATATCCGCTATTTTTTTCCTTATTTTTTCATCACTTGACTCGTCCTTTAATTTATCAATCCAGCCATCAATCGATCGCTTCAATCCCGGCACCTGTCTCTTATAACTCGGAATATTCTCTAACACCAGCGCAAACACCTGCTGTATCGGTTTCATAATCTGATTCGTAATATAGAACGCATAATTCGGTTTAATTTTATTTGCCTGAATGTAATCAGGATGTTCGATTCTTTCGCCTTGTAGCGCCTTCTTATCAGGATTTTGTATATATACAAACGGAATACGGTCTCCTATACTTGGTTTATTACCTGGGTCGCGTTTACCCATACGATCCGCCAATACTTTATGCGCGATTTGTGCCGGATTTTTATAGCCACTTCGCAACGACTTTGAGATGATAAGTTTATCCATCGGAACCTTCTCATCTACTAGATTTTGTAACGACGCTTTTAGAAACTTAATTGCCGTCTCCACATTTTGCTCCTTCATCAGAATATCAATTACACCTCCATATATGTCTTTAACAATTGGCGCATTATCGCGGCGCTTCAAAACAATCCCCATACTTTTGCGCTTCGGTTTTTCCGGCTTGTCTTCATATAACATACCAATATATCGCTTCTTCGAAAGCAGACAAAACGGCATGAGCGTCTTCTCGTATACCCACGCATGCGGCGACTTCAAGAACTTTGTAGCAAGATTGCCCACCTCTTTCGCAAACTCGATTGTAATTTCAAGAGCATCCTTTCCGCGTATCGGGATTCCGTCTGATGTAGCAAGATTAAATGTAAAGAATACAGAATCCGTATTATGAACTATGATATTACCAATACCGGCAGCAAAGTGGTGATTTTCCGTTGTAAGATCGTATACATATTCTCCATCAGGATATAAAATTTCATGGATTTTTTTAACAAGATTCTTATTCATATTCTCATTCTCATTTTTATTCTTTGCCACTTTTATTATATAATTCGATGTTTCATCTTCAATATTATAATCCAACGAAAGCGTATGTCCATGAAACCGTCTAAGTTTATCCCATTCAAGAGCTGCCTTATATTGTGATAACGGAATTGTCACCTTTGCGCCAAGATTAATTCTCACATTATCGTGTTTATATGTATCGTGCTCAAAATGTAACAACTCTGTTTTATTTTTAACAACATCCTTAGGCGATATTTCATTACCATTTATATCTACCAATGAGTGGTCATCTGTTACATCTACTAGTCCTGTATGAGTTAAAACTCGAATCATTTTTTTATGAGGCGCTAGTCTATGACGAATAATTCTATTAAGTTTCGTCCATCCTTTATCTGACCATGTTTCGATATTCATTGATGGAATCATCTCGCAATATTCTTTTCCTTCTTTACCTTCCTCTTTGCTATAAACCCATCCATTTTTATCTCCATATAACTGCGCTAACTCATCTATCTTTATGATATTCATTTGTCCAGCATTACTTCTAATATATATCGGCGTATAATTCGCAACACTGTCACCATATATGTACTCAGCTTTTGTATTTACAAAACCGAATTTCTTCGACTCTACTTTTGCGTCCCCATATACTTCCTCTACAATCCTTTTCCCATATGTTAGCAGTTTACGTCCAGTTGCCGTCGTCGATGCCGCAATGTCCACATCATAAAATGTACTCGTCTTTGCCCCACATTGTCCGTAGAGTGAATTCGCCGTTACTTTATAACCAAGTTGTCGTTTGTCTAAAATATTCGCCATAAAGGGGTCGTCTGTTGCTTCGGCTAGTTTGCGCGTAGCTTTACGTGCGGCAAGCAATTCTTCCAGCACTGTTGGCATGATTGCTTTGATACCGTCTCTAGGTTGCGCAAATCGGCAAATTTTAGTACCATTTAGTGTTTTAATAGCACGTCCGCGTTGATTCGGAACCCATTTATATGTATCATATGTTACATCAACATACTCATATCCATTCATGTTGTCATATATATAATTACCTGACGGATCTTTGATTCCTGTCTCGCGAACCAACTGCCCTGCCAAGTCAAATTCCTTTGTCCATACTTTGCTATCATGCGACAAATTCTCGCTAATCATTGAAGATGGGTATAGAGACGAGTAGTCAAGACATGCTACAGGGTTGTCCAAATACAAATTACATTTCGGTGGAAGACAAATTGCGCCTTCATAACTTTCATTGCCAAATGACCTTTCAATTACGGGCATAAGTGTGCGTTTTTCACGACATTTTTTAGCAATAAAACTCGTCAGCTTAATGCTTTGACCACGCAATACAAGGAAACTAATCGGTACACTACAAATCTTTGCCATCTCGATATATCCCGTCATAACATCGATTTTGTTCATAAGATGATGAACCAGATTACAATCCTGAATACAGTATTTCGCAATAATAGCGCGCTCTGCCGGCCCTTCATTCGTCATTCTGAAAATATCCTGCGGCGTTACGTCATCTTTAGCTAACCCCCAGCGTACAGATTTCGTCATATCCGGCATCTCATGTCCTTCGATTTCAAATGTTTTGTCTGCGAGATTCACGTTCGCGACCTTGAATTTCGCACCATCCTTATATGTATCTGTCGAGTGACTGGATTCTTCGAAATGTATATAGTTACCATTTTCAAGCCCAATAAGATTCGAGCTGACTATTTTTGTATTACCGCTAGGCAGATGCTCTAGTTTTTTCACACCATCGCCGATAAAATACCCAGCACAGTAATCTAGTTTATATGATGTAAGATTAAAATCGCGACGGAAATAATTATACAAATCTATTTGAAGTCGCCCTTTCATTTCAATATAGTGGAGATCATGTTGCCCGCTAGCAATAACAATACTGCTTTCCTTAATTCCGATCTTGCCTGTATTGTAGTCACGTGACCCGCAAAATTCGCCCTTGTTTCGCGACAGACGAAGGAATTCATTTTCGCACGAGTTTTCGAGTGAGCGGCGAAACATAAACTCAAAATCAAAACCGCAAATGTTGTAGCCGATTATAATATCCGGATTTTCGCGTTGGATGATATCCGTCCATGCAAGAAGCAATTCGCGCTCGGTTTTACATGTCTGGATCTCTGAATTCGCGACCTCGTCTTTCAATGTATCGCATGTGTCGAGAATGATACAGTGATTGAGATAGGGGCGTTTTTCGCCATAGGTGAGGAATGTCGAGCCAATAAATGTGACTTTGTCTCCTTCTACTGGTGGGAATATTTCTTGAAGCGAGATGTTTAACTTATTGATTTTTGTTTCGCGGTCCATTTTGTCTGATGGCGACGTAATCAGATGAATGACAGTTTCTTTTTGAACGGGTGTCAGGGGTGCCATGGATGCCACTTTTGTAGTTTTTGTCGCTTTTGAAGGATACGCCGACTTTACTCCGGCATACGCCATTAGCAAACTGGTCGCTTTTTTATCTTCTTCGTTGTCGCATTCATTGTCACAGCCATCATCGTCATCGTCGTGTTCTTCGATATCTACATATTTTTCTTCTATATCGGCATCTTCGGCATCACCATCGACATCGGCGTCACCATCATCGGCGTCACCATCTTCTTCGTGTGCTTTATTACTTTCAGCGACTTTTTCAAACATTTTCTCTATCGTGTTGCTTTCCTTTAATGCTTCATTCATTTTAATATCAGGAATATGTAACGACACCCATACATCAAATAGTGTAGCAAGACGCTGTTCTGAAACTTTAATCTTTGTATACACGCGGTCAATATCCGGGTGTGCCGGTGTCACGTATCCAAAGGCGGTATATATGAGTTGTTTCAAAAGTGCCGGAGTAATATATTCCATCGCTTCCGCACTTGTAGTTGCCCCAGCATTTCGACGAACAGTATCACAAACATCCACAATATTTGTAGCAAGTTTCTTATATGTCTTGATTGGAATCGGGAAATCTCCGTGACTACTGCTAGCCTCAATATCAAAACTACATATCTTATAGGGTACAATCGTTTCCTTACTATTTAGAGGTACAATATCCGTAGACGCAAGTTCGTATTCATAATTACAAGTCGTTGTTTTCGTTGCTCCACGTATTTGTTTCGCTTTCTTTGCCTCAAACCCAATCCACCCCGAAGGACTTATATCATGAATATGAAAGAATCGCAAAACAGGAGGAATATTTGATTCGTATATTTCCGTTTTTGTATTGAAATATATATAGCCATCTCGCTTCAAAACTTGCTTTCCGTCTTTACCATTTTTAAACCACATGTTTTTAACTTTATTCATCGTCGCAACATTTTTGAATTTTATTAGAATAAATTTATGTTCTTTCACGCCGTCAAAACCGTACAACTTTTTCCTCTTGATAAGCTTCGAATCAATATCCATAATAGAATTCTCATAAAATCTACCGACTTTCTCTTTCAAATGCGAAATAAAAGCCGCCTTTTGAGGTATAGTCCATTCGTCGCCGACTTTGATATAGAAGAATGGCTGATAATCGCGAACAAATATTGTACATGTTTTGCCTTTTTCATTGAGACCGAACATTTGGATTGTTGTGAACTTTTCATCTTTTTTATATTTCTTTTGACCGTTGTCGCCGCCGGCATCGTCGTTGTTTCGTCTATGCGATGATTCATCTTCGTTGTCAGCACCACCATCGTCTTGGTCTTCTTCTTGTTCGCGCTTTTCATCAAATATATTGAAATCTATTAAACGAAATGATGTATCGTATTTTGGAGGTTGTGTTTGTACTTGCGTGGTCGTTGATGTCATTTAGATTGTCGTTTGTTGCTTGTTGCTTGTCGGATGATGTGATGAATTATTCTGTTACTATGGTAGATGGTTGTTCTGTTTATATATATCAAATTGTGTTTATTATGTTTATCAATTTTTATAATAACCGAAAATGCCGGTAATTATAAAATAAATACGAATATGCCTACACCTAAGTCTAGGTCTAAATGCTTTTAAAATCTAGCATCGGCAACCGCGACCACGGCATCTTTTAGTACAGCAGAATCTTTTACCTGTACAGCAAGGACAAGTAGAACGCTTGCATCCTCCGGGGCATTTACAAGCGCGTTTGCGTCCACAAGAGCCGGCTTTACGCGTTCCACTACGACGATGACGCCGTGTATGTTTGCGCCTTCTAGATCTACCACCAGCTTGAATGTGGGGCATATTAGTACCCACCGCGGTAGACGGTAACCCACCAGCTACACCACCACCACCTTGTAAACCCATAACACCACCACCATTACATCCACAACCCATTTTATTTTATATAGTATAACTATATTAAAATATAAATATTTTGCTAAACATTCGGTAAAATATTTATATATTTTTTTATATGAATGTATAGTATTATCAATGATGGCGACTCCGACTATGGCGATGCCTACGCGATTGTTTTCGGCGAGTATGGTGAACGCGTTTATGTTTCTTTAAATGTCTGCTAGCGCGAGTGCTACGCCTTGATTTACCACGACCCCCTTTAGCCCCACTCGTAGGCAGCCCACTCATAGGCACCCATTGTTTTTTTACTTGATCATACCGTTTGAGTGTTCCGTCAGGATTATACACTGAAGACATCCCCCTATAATTACCGTTGCCGGCCGGTATACCTGAAAAAACCCTATCTGTTTCTTGTGACATTTTAGTATTATATATATATAGTAGAATATAAAATATCCTAAATTTAAATATTTATATTTATATTTATATTATTTCATCTTCTTTTTCTACTATGAATTTTACGTAATTTACGTTTATATTTCTTACGCGTTCCGCCACTACCACTAGCTCCACCTTGACGTTTAGTTCCTTCTTTTCCTTTTTCCTTTCCTTTTCCACGACCTTTTGGTGACAGAGATTTTGACTCAACTTTTTCAAATTTAGGTGTCAATTGTTTTCTTCCTTTTGGTGATTTTGAAGATGACGATGATGACGACGATTTTCTTCTAGCTCGAGCTCCTACACCTGTCCCTCTTCCTAAAGGAGACAATCGCGGAGAAACAGATTTAGGCGAACCTAAAGGAGGAAGATTTGCTTTTAATCTTTGTTCTTCTTCATAAGCAAGTATTTCAGTTGGTGATAATGAAACTGAGGAAGATGATGAAGGGGGGGAATCTGGACCTTTAGCTTTTCCAGCTAAATCTCCATGTTCTTTTAGTTCTTTTAGTTTTTTTAATTTTTTTTCTTCTTTTTTTCTTAATACTAATCCTGTAATGTCGAGAGTCATAGGTCCTCTATCATCCTGATTTACTGCCTGTTGCTGCGGAGGTGGAGGTTGTGCTAAATGCGCTGGGTGAATACTTTCAGTACCTCTTGCTCCTGGTGGAACTACTAACACATCGCGTTTAACGGAAACAGAGCGTTCGATACCTTTTTCTATTTTTGTTTCTTTTTTAGTAGACATATATAATAATAAAATAATAATAAATAATAATAAAATATTTTAATACTATAAAAATGCTTACACTAAAGAATTTGTCTACTGCGTTAATTTTATTTAGCATATTGTACATTTTTTATCTCAAGTATGTCAATAAATTGAATACACCTTTATCAATTATTATTATGATTACTGTAGGTTCTTTGTTATCGGCAATATCATGTAATACAAAACATGACTATGCTTTTTTTAACCCAAAAATAGTTAACTATATTATTACATTAGTTGGTATTGTAATCATTGTTAAAGAATATATGTGAAAAATTAAAATATTATAACAATATATAACAAAATGCTTACACTTAAAGACGTCTCTGTGGGAATTAAGGGTGTCGGTATATTATACCTTTTCTATCTCCAGTATGCGAATATGGTAAATATACCAATGTCTGTTATTGTTCTAATTACTTTAGGTTCATTAGGTTCATCTATGTTTTGTAAATCAAAGATGAATGATGGGCATTTCCATTATAGATATTACAATTACGCAATTTCTTTGGCTGGTCTTGTTGTAATTCTTAAAGAATATATGTGAATTTATAAAATCATTATACAAAATATGTAGTCATAAAGAACATACTTTGTATTACCTAAATTAATCGTAATCGTAATCGTAATCGTAATCGTAATCGTAATCGTAATCGTAATCGTAATCTAGTTGGTGTTTTTATAACACGTTAACAAACGCGCTGATGGATCCTTCTCTTCGCAAAATGGATGTCGCCAAAAATAAGGGATTGTTGTTTCACAACCCGGATAGAATGTATCATAAATCTGTCTATAGTAGTAACTCTCTTTATCATAAGGAGCGTTATATATTTGTGTATATTCTATAAATTCTCTATATTTATCGTATTCGTCATTTGTCACCTTTGCATCAATATAATCGCGAATAATCTGGAACCAGCTTCTTTCGTGTCCACTCACACCATCGCTAAACGCCTCCTTTCTACGCCACAGAATATCATCCGGCAAAAGTCCACTAAACGCCTTCCTGAAAATATATTTCTCCATTCGCTCATCGCTGAACATCTTATACCTCGGCGGAATACTCATCACATATTGCAAAAACTTTTTATCTGCAAATGGCACACGCGCTTCTAATCCTGCACCACTAATGCTCTTATCAGAACGCAACAAATCAAAGTAACAAACATCGCGAACCATGCGTTCATTTTCACGTTTAAATTCTTCCTCGGTTTGCGCCTTCATAAATCCGCGATATGAGCCGAAAATTTCATCCGACATATCTCCACAATAAATAACACAGTCATCTGTATTCGCAGAAATATACTTACTTACCAAATAATTTGGCACAGATGCGCGAACAGATGTCGTATCATAGCTCTCGATTTGTGCGATAGTTTCTTCAATCGCGCCCAAAAACTCCTCCTCTGTAAGACAAACTTCGTGATGATTTGTCCCCAAATAATCCGCCACTTTTCGTGCCCATACCAAATCCGTAGATCCTTTCAAGCCGATACTATACGTATTCAAATCTTTTGCAGGCATATGGCGACACATGATTGCTACAACTGATGAACTATCTAGCCCTCCCGAAAGAAGCGCACCCACCTTGCGATCACTCATGAGGCGCTTTACTACTGCTTCCTCAAACAAGGTAACAATATTTTTACAAATATTTTCTTCAGTGTCTTCAGTTCCTTCGACGGTAGTATAATCATATACTCTCTCGATTTCGCCGGTTGCAGTATCCTGCGTAATAGACACATTTTCATAGTAACTATAAAAATTTAAAAAAGGAGTACTTACATTGTCGAAATCAGATTTATTATATATAGCATAACATCCAGGTGGGAATTGTTTAGCGTTTGGTCTATAACACTCATTGATTCCTTTCAATTCACTTGAAATAATCATACTGTTACTATAATTGTTATCATATCCTGAAATAAACAATGAACGCACACCTACGGGATCGCGAGCTACATATGTTGTATTTGTATCATAATCATGTAAAACAAATGCGAATACACCATCAAGGCGGCGCAACATATCGCGGATACCGATTTTTTTATATAGATGAATAATAATTTCGCAATCTGAATGGCTTTTATATTCATATTCAATCTGAAACTCGGTAATAAGTTTTCGGAAATTATAGATTTCTCCATTACAAATAAGACGACAATTTTTAATGAAAAATGGCTGATTGCTTTCGGGCGATTGACCATTAATAGCAAGACGATGAAACCCCCAAAACATATGACAGTTGTTAGATAAAAGTTTAGAAGTGTCATTTAAAAAAGAACTATTGTCTGGTCCTCTGTGTGACATTTTATAAAAATCATTTTGATATGTCTTTAGATTTTCTACTAGAGATTTTTTATATTTTTGTAGAGTACCAGGATTTAAAAAGTTTTCAACGAAAAATATACCACACATTTTATTATGAATGTTAGAAACTTCTGATATTGTGTATATATTATTATTTAATATCTTTAACCTGTTTTTAAAATATTATAACAAAATATTATACAAAATATAATATAGTAATATACTAATATTAGTAAATATAGTATAATAGTATGGATTCAGTTTCCCATGTATATGATAAACCTCAAATGTATGGTGTTCCAAATAAGTTATATTTGTGTCAATATGAAAGACAAAATGAAATAAATGATAGAATATCGTCCAGAAATATTCCGTCGGCGCCGCTTCAACCTTTTTATTATCAGGTGCCTGTATCTACAAAATACGGTTATATGCCTATTTTAGACCAAAGTAAGCCAGCTACTGTGCCTCTTAATAATTACCCTGTGTATAGTCCACATAACACATTTAATCCTGGAAATAATATGGCGCCTTGGTCTGGGTTCGCCAATAACGTAAATATTGAGTCTACATTGCGTAGTCAGTTTTTTGCCTTACAAGATTGCGAACAGTCGCAATATGTTCCCTCGTCTAATAGCGATCTTTATAACGTATACGTACCACCCAAACCAGTAAAGCAGCCTTATCCCGATTTATTTAAGAAGGACATTTTTGAACATTGCAACCCAAATCCTCATAATTTAGGGAATAATTTTTTTAATAATAATACTAGAAATGAGAATAAAGATATTATACCCGAAGAGGAGAAACCATTTTATACCAATTAACAGTATATATTTTATTTTTGATATGTATTATTTATAACACAAATCGTGTTTAAAATAATATTATTTTATATGTGTTCATCATAAATGGAAAATAATGATAAAGCAGGGGTAAATGTAGTAGTAACAAGTTCGAATCCAAGTGTTACCCCAAGTGTTACCCAAAGCGTGAAACAATCCTTAAATAAAATAGACAGTATTAACTATATTACTCTTGAAATTATGGCGAATTCGGATACATATAATAAATATTTAAAAAAAAATAATTTGGAACACGATACGGTACTTAAAAGTGAAAAAAGATTTTATAGAAAACGTATTACGGCTATGGTGAAAGATATTTTGAATAATAATATTAATAACAACAATGATGCTCCTATAAATGACATTATAATAAACTCGTTTAACACATTTGCTCGTTTATGTATATCCCATTTTAAATTTAAGGATACTATGGATAACATACAAGGTGACTATAAAGACATGGTTTTAGTAGAAACAACGACCACTGAATCAACCGTAGATGACTGGTCAATCGATGATGCAAATAAGTTATTTATGAAACAAGTAGATAAAAAAGTGATAACTATGGATAATTTTGTTACCAAAACTTCGCCACCACAAGACGAAATGCTAATACCAAAAACAAAAGAGTTTAATTTAAAGGACCCAAAATATAAAAAGAAAGATATTAAAAAGTCGAATAAAAGTAATATAAATGGAAAAAAATCAAATGAGATTGTTGATTTTAAATTATCTAAAATCGAATATTCTTTAATATAATAAAAACATCCTTCGCATTATTGTATAAATATTATATTTAGTTATTATTAATTATTAAATATAATTATTAAATATAAATACTCAATTTTGAATATATATGAACTATGAATCTATTACGTCAGTTATAAATAACTATAAAAATATAGTAATTATAATAGTTTCACTAGTTATATTATCAATTATTAGTTTAAATATACACCTTATTTATAAGAGTAACAACGATTATAGACATAAAAATTCCGATTCGTTATATGCGCATTTTAGTATGGTAGATAGCTATAACTATTTCATTTTTCCAAAGCTGTTACTTACTCACCCTATTACATATACGTTAAAAGAAGGACAGTCCCTATATATACCCAAACAATGGTGGCATTGGGTAAAAACAGTTAAAAAAACATTTGCTGTTAATTATTGGTTTGATAACAAATTAGTACAAAACCCCTTTATTTTTAATCATACTATAGATTATGATATAAACTTGTTAAATGATGACGTAGTAAGTGTATGGAAATCAGATGAAAATGGAGTATCATTTTCCCAACCTTTTAAAGAATTTTATAACTCTGGTATAGATAACAGATACGTATTAACGCTCAGTAACTACGATATAGGGGATAAAAATGAAAATATTAAAAATAAAATAGCTAAAAATATTATTTTTCCTAAAGATAGTAGAATACAACAAGATGTTAGTTACAGTTATAATGTATGGATATCTAGTAATAAACATGATACCGGGTTACACTATGATGACGAAGATGGTGTACTTACAGTTATAAATGGTGAAAAAGAAATTATTCTATTCCCACCATCAGATTCAAAATATCTGTACCCTTATGAGATGGAATACAGTTGGAAAAATACTAATAATGCATCAAATTTTAGATATAATAGTTTCTGTTTTTTGAATAAAGTTAGTGGTGTATCTTCTGGAGAACTTTTGTATATAACATGTAATAATGATAAACGTGTTTTAAATAATATTTCCAAACTATACAAAAATAATAAACAACAAAATTTAGTGTGGGGTTTTAAAAAAAATAACAATAACAATGACCATAGATGGGAAGTATATAATTATACTCTATGTAATGACCCTATTCGTATAACATCTACGGATATATATAAAAATAAATATGATATGGGTGATGAAGAACATTATTATTACAAAGTAGATGATGGAACCCCTGTTCAGCTACCATTCTGGGGGTATGGTAAGTATAAAAAGAACAACACAATATATGATGAAAGTAAGATATTTGTGATTGACTATTATATGCCTTTTTATAACAATTATGATAACTATATGACAAAATTAGGTTATAGAGAAATTAAAGAAAGATTTAAAGAAATAATACTTAATAGATATGACTGTTACGAAATATGTATACATAATAAAAAGCCGAATCAAATATTTGTACAGTATCTTGGAATATCGAACAAAAAATTTTTGGAATTCTTAAGAACCAATTCGTATCCAAACTATATTATCGATTTTGTTAAAAACAACATAGAAAAAGGAACCTACAATATAAATAATGAGATTACTATCGTATATGACATAAAAACACAGTCAATAATTCGAACTGGTTTTTATGGAGTAGTCTAAAGTATAAGAATTTATTTATTATTTTAATATATTAATTATATCGAAATAAGGTATACATTATTAAAAATATGAAATCCAAAATACATAGTGATGAAAATAAAAAATGGAGAATATTTTAAAATTCGTATATAAAAATTTGAAATTTAAGTATGAATTTACAGATAAATACGAGCATCCATATCATCGTCCAAACGCGTAAGTACTTCAGAAACGATTAAATACAAGAGTAAATATATTGATTCAATATGTATATTGAATGAATAAATTTAAAAAAAATTAGCTTAATATATATTAATTATATTATGCTATACTTAATAACTATTATACTAGTAATAGTAGTTATATCAATTATATACTATATAATAAATATAAATGGATATAAATTGACTAATTTTGTTAATAATATAAATAATCATTATATTAATAAGGCAGAAACATTTAGCACTGTTGATAATATATTTTTTCAAAAATTGAGAGACAACTGGACTATAATTAGAGATGAATATATAAACTACAATAAAAATTATAAAAAAGAAGTTTATAGGTCAAGAGATATTATTTCTAGTCATGACTATATAGACAAGGGAGATATACCTTGGGAAAATATTATACTACGCTGTTATAATAAAGATACATTATTAATTAAATATTTTCCTAATACATATGATTTAATAAAAAATGAATGTA
>SXGS01420848.1_pt1 | contig 13396 bp, 27 predicted proteins | sample 3174681 | NCBI WGS metagenome assembly SXGS01 (sample SAMN11356861, study PRJNA531348) | freshwater metagenome | isolation source: freshwater sample F1-80 | place: China: Fuxian Lake, Yuxi | collected 2017-12-25
AAAGTAGTAAGCAAAAAAAAAGGTAGCTTAAACACCACCTTTTTATCAACAATTTATTAAACTATGTTAGTTTTCTTCTTTTTTGTCTTCTTCTTCTTCTGAGGAATCCTCAATAGGTGATTCAGAATTTGGATCATCAGTATTTGTTTCCTCGGTAACTATATCTTCTACAACTGTTTCTTCAACGATTGCTTCTTCAACAACTGCGTCCTCAACAACTGCTTCTTCAACAACTGTTTCTTCAACGATTGCTTCTTCAACAACTGCGTCTTCTAAAACTGTTTCTTCAACAACTGCGTCTTCTAAAACTGTTTCTTCAACGATTGCTTCTTCAACAACTGTTTCCTCAACAACTGCATCTTCTACACTTGTTTCCTCAGTAACTGCGTCTTCAACAACTGTTTCCTCAGTAACTGCGTCTTCAACAACTGTTTCCTCATTAACTGCGTCTTCAACAACTGTTTCCTCAGTAACTGAACTTGTATTTGTAGTTGATCCACCTCTTCTAGATCGGCGAGTTGTTTTCTTCGCTTTCTCATTTGTGTAGATTTCATTAAAATCAACAAGTTCGATCATACACATTTCTGCATTATCACCTAAACGAGAGCCTGTTCGAATTATCCTTGTATATCCTCCGTTTCTTGAAGCTATTTTTGGAGCAATGTCTCTAAATAATTCAGTTACAACCTCTTTATTTTGCAAATCAGAAAACACCAAACGTCTTGAGTGTGTAGAATCATTTTTTGATTTTGTTAATATAGGTTCAACAAAAACGCGAAGTGACTTAGCTTTTGCCAATGTGGTGGTGATTCTTTTGTGTTCAAGTAGGGAACATGCCATATTCGAAAGCATTGCTTTTAAATGACCTGTTTTTCTTCCTAAATGGTTTACTTTATTACCGTGTCTCATGATTTAAATCTTAATCTTTATCTAATTTATATTTTGCGACATTCATTCCGAATACCAAATCTTTATTATCCACTAAGTCTTCCAATTCTGTTAAAGATTTCTTACCGAAATTTCTAAATTTCAAAAGATCAGATTTAGCAATTGATACAAGATCGCCCAGTGTTTCAACATCTGCGGCCTTTAAACAATTCAATGCACGAACAGATAAATCCATGTCAACTAATTTTGTTTTAAGTAATTGACGCATGTGTAATGAAGTTTCGTCAAATTCTTCTGTTTCTGCTTTAAGTTCGCTATCAAGTGTAATTCTCTCATCAGAAAACAACATGAAATGATGAATAAGAATCTTTGCAGCTTCTTTAAGAGCTTCTTTGGGGTGTACCGATCCGTCTGTTTTGATTGTAAAAATTAATTTTTCGTAGTCTGTTTTTTGTTCTACACGAAAATTTTCAACGCGATATTGAACATTTACAATTGGTGTAAAAATAGAATCAATAAAGATGGTTCCAAAAGAAGCATTATTTGATTTATTTTCGTCTGAGGGAACGTAACCACGCCCTTTTATTATTGTTAGTTCAATTTCTATCTTAACAGAGGTTTCCATGTTACAGATTACCAAGTCTGGATTCAAAACTTGAAAAGCACTTGTGTATTTACCAATATCACCAGCAGTAAATTTATCTTGTCCACCGATTGAAATGATAACAGTTTCAGAATCTGTACCTTCAATTTGTCTTTTAAAACGAACTTGTTTTAAGTTTAAGACTAATTCAGTAACATCTTCTACAACACCTTTCAAAGTTGAGAATTCATGATCTACTCCTTTTATTTTTATTGAAGAAATTGCAAATCCCTCCAATGAGGAAAGTAAAATTCTTCTTAAAGAGTTACCAACGGTAATCCCGTATCCAGGTTCAAGTGGACGGAATTCAAATTCTCCGTTGAACTCATCGGAGTTAATCATAATTACTTTATCCGGTTTTTGAAAATCCAATATTGCCATTTTGTTTTTTTATTTAGAGTATAATTCGACTATTAATTGTTCTTTGATGTTTTCAGGGATCATTTCTCTTGCGGGTAGATTTAATAATTTTCCAGCCATAGCTGAATTATCCCAATCTAGCCAATCGTATTTTTTATTATTTGAGCTTAAGGAATTAGTAATTGCCTCAAGCGATTTTGATTTTTCTCTAACGCCAACAACGTCACCTGGTCGCAATGTATATGAAGGAATATTTACAACTTCGCCATTTATGGTAATATGTCGGTGGGAAACTAATTGCCGTGCACCACTTCTAGTTGGAGCAATTCCAAGTCGAAAAACAGTATTATCAACTCTAGCCTCACATAACTGTAGTAAGTTCTCACCAGTAATTCCTTTCATAGAGGATGCTTTTTCAAACATATTAGAGAATTGACGCTCTAAAATTCCATAGGTGTATTTTGCTTTTTGCTTTTCTCCTAATTGAATTGCATATTCGGATTGTTTTCCTCCTCTTTTCTTTGAGGGACCATGTTGCCCTGGTCCGTAATTTCTTCTATCAAGTGCTTTGTCAGCACCAAAGATAGGGTCTCGAAATCTTCGAGCAATTTTGGTCTTTGGACCTGTGTATCTTGCCATATTTTTGTTTTTAGTCGGGAATCATGAATTAAGGCATTCCTTCGATGATTATATCCCTTGATTATTAATTATAATATTAAACTCTTCTTCTTTTCGGAGGTCGACATCCGTTGTGTGGCATTGGTGTAACATCAATTATTTCTGTTACCTCAATACCAGTATTATTTAATGAACGAATTGCAGATTCTCTTCCAGCACCTGGTCCTTTAACATACACCTTTACTCTACGTAAGCCAAAATCATGTGCTTCTTTAGCTGCATCTTCTGCTGCAATTTGAGCTGCATAAGGCGTATTTTTTTTAGAACCTTTAAAACCCATTTTACCTGCAGAGGACCATGATATAACTTGTCCACTATTATTCGTTAGAGAAATAATGATATTATTGAAAGTCGCTTGGATATGCGCCTCACCAGAAGCATCAATCTTTACGTTTTTCTTTTTCTTTTGATTTGATTTTGCCATAATGCTACTTATTATTTAGTTACTTTTTTCTTGTTAGCAACTGTTTTTCTCTTACCTTTTCTTGTTCTAGAATTATTTTTCGTTCTTTGACCTCTTAATGGTAGTCCTGATCTATGACGTATTCCTCTTGTACAACCAATATCCATTAGTCTTTTAATATTTAATTGAACTTCAGAGCGAAGTTGGCCTTCTGTTTTGAATTCATTAATAGAATTTCGGATTGCTGATAATTGATCATCGTTCCATTCTTGAACCTTGATACTTTCATCAATGCCATTGCTATTTAGGATTTTTTTGGAAGTGCTTCTTCCAATTCCAAAGATGTATGTTAAACCAATTACACCTCTTTTATTTTTTGGTAAGTCTATACCTGCTATACGTGCCATATACTATTAATTAACCTTGACGTTGTTTTAATTTAGGATTCTTTTTGTTTATAACGTAAATTCTTCCTTTACGCTTTACAATTTTACAATCCGTTGTTCTTTTTTTTACTGATGCTCTAACTTTCATTTTTTCTATTAAATTTATTTATATCTAAAAGATATTCTTCCTTTTGTTAAATCATAGGGTGATAATTCTAATTTTACTTTATCACCAGGTAAAATTTTAATATAAAACATCCTCATCTTTCCAGAAATGTGAGCAGTTATTATGTGCCCATTTTCAAGTTCTACTCTAAACATTGCATTTGGCAAAGCTTCTAGTATTACACCATCTTGTTCTATCGATGCTTGTTTTGCCATTCGTTTAAAATCCAGATAATTCGTTTGGTTCTCTTCTACCTCTCACTCTTGTGCCTTCCATTAAGCTGTCCATGTGACGATTTAATTGGTAAGTTTCAATTTGTTGTAAAGTATCTAAAACTACTCCTACCATAATTAAAATTGACGTTCCTCCAAAAAACATTGCAAATCCATCATTAACACCAGACAGTTTTGCAATTGCTGGAAGCACAGCTATCATTGCAAGAAATAAAGAACCAGGAAATGTAATTCGAGAAACAACAGTATCTACATGCTCAGCAGTTTCTTCTCCAGGTCTTACTCCAGGAATAAACCCTCCACTTTTTTTCAAATCATCAGCAATTTTGTTAGGATTAATCATAATTGCAGTATAGAAATAGGTAAATACAATAATAAGAATGCAGAGCAACACATTGTAGCTTAAACCGTAGATGTCACCAAGTGTTCTTTGAAGGAAACCTCCTTGATCAGCAGAGCTTGCAGTACTTGCAAATATCATAACTGGAATTGTCATAATAGCTTGGGCAAAAATAATTGGCATAACACCGCTTGCATTTACCTTTATCGGCAAATAATTTCTTGCGCTTTTGTCATCTACTTTTTTATTTCCAACAATTCTTTTAGCGGTATTCAGCGGTATTCTGCGAACGCCTTGAACAATCAGTATTGTAACCAGAACAACTAGCATAAATGCTACAACTTCAATAACTAATTTTATCAAGTTTCCTGCCTCTACTGATTTTCCGAATTCAGCAAAAAATGCGCCCGGAAGTCTAGACAAAATACCAACAGTTATTAGTAATGATATACCATTCCCAATTCCTTTTTCAGTTATTCTCTCACCTAACCAAACTGCAAACATAGAACCTGCAATTAGTATAAGAATGGTTTGAGTCCACCAAAAAGTAGTTGGATCTTGAGGCATTGCGCCTTTTTGAGCCACGTAAAGAGATAAATAACTTGGGGCTTGTAATCCGCAAATAATAATAGTTAAAATTCGTGTGTAATTATTTATCTGTTTTCTTCCTGACTCACCTTCATTTTGCATTTTTTGAACAACTGGAACAGCCATTGCTAGGAGTTGCATAATAATTGAGGCGCTAATGTATGGCATGATACCCAAAGCCATGATTGATGCATTTGTAAATCCACCTCCAGAAAATAATGATAATAAAGTTTCTAGCGTATTTTGATCGCTTGCTTTTGTAGTAAGAGCAGCATAATTTACACCTGGAATAATAATAAAAGATCCAATTCTATATGCAAGAATTAATCCTAAAGTGAGAATTATTCGTTTACGTAATTCTTCTACTTTCCAAATGTTTTTTATATTTTGTATTAGTCTTTTCATTTAGTGGGGTGCAAAGGTAATTAGATTTTTGAACATATACCACCTTGAGCCTCAATTGCAGCGATTGCAGCAGCTGAAAATCCATGTGCGCTTATTGAGACTTTTGAACTCAAAGTGCCTCTACCTAATATTTTTACAAGTTGATTATTTGATAATAAGCCATTGGAAAGAAATGTTTCAACTGTAATTTCTGTAATTCCTTTTGTTGTAGCTAAATATTCAATAGTATCTAAATTTACAGCTTTGTATTCTACTCTGTTTATGTTTTTAAATCCAAATTTAGGAACACGACGCTGCAAGGGCATTTGTCCGCCTTCAAATCCTATTTTTGTAGAATATCCTGAGCGCGATTTTGCTCCTTTATGTCCTCTTGTTGAAGTTCCACCGTGACCAGATCCCTGACCGCGAGCAATTCTTTTTTCTTTTTTTACTGAACCTTCAGCAGGCGTTAGATTATGTAAATTCATTTTGTTCTTTATTTGAATTTTTAGTCTACTATAATTATTAGGTGCTTCACCTTATTAATCATACCTTGAATTTGAGGGGTAAGCTCTTTTTGTACGATATGATTCAATTTTCTAAATCCAAGCGCTTTAATTGTAGCTTTTTGATCAGCTGGTCTTTTAATTGCACTTCGAACTTGTTTAATTTTTATGGTTTCCATTATCCTATATATTAACCGTTGAATACTTTATCCATTGAAATACCTCTTTGTTTTGCCACTGCAAAAGCATCTCTCATTTTAGAAAGGGCATCAATTGTCGCTTTAACAACATTATGAGGATTTGATGATCCTTGTGATTTTGCTAATACATTGTGAATTCCAACGCTTTCTAATACCGCACGCATTGCTCCACCAGCAATAACCCCAGTTCCTTCAGTAGCAGGCTTTAATAAAACCTGAGCACCACCAAATTTACCTTTTTGAGTATGAGGCACTGTTCCTCTTAAAATAGGAACTTTTATCAAGTTTTTTTTCGCATCATCAATACCCTTTGCAATTGCCTCAGTTATTTCTTTAGCTTTACCAAGTCCGTGACCAACAATACCGTTTTCGTCACCAACAACTATAATTGCAGAAAAACTAAATGTTCTTCCACCTTTGGTTACTTTAGTAACTCTGTTCACAGAAACGAGTTTATCTTTTAACTCGATATCAACTGCTTTTACTTTATTCATTGCTTGTTCTGCCATTTTCTTAAAATTTTAATCCTCCTTCACGTGCTGATTCAGCCAAAGATTTTACTCTTCCATGATATAAATAACCATTTCGATCAAAAACAACTGATTTTATACCTGCTTCCTTTGCCTTTTCTGCAATTGTCTTGCCAATAATAGTAGCTTGTGTTGTTTTATTCACTTTTTGAGCCTCTTTTTGCTTAAGAGAACCAGCTGAGACCAGAGTCTTTCCGGTAGCATCATCAATTAACTGAGCGTATATTTGCTTATTGCTTCTATACACAGACAATCTTGGTATAAGCGATGTACCCGTAACTCTTTTACGAATTCTGCGCTTTATTTTAGCTCTTCTAAGTACTTTATTTAGTGCCATTTTTTTTATTAATAGTTATTTTTTACTTGCTGATTTACCAGCTTTTCTTCTAATTTCTTCACCTAAGAATCGAATACCTTTACCTTTATAAGGCTCAGGCTTTCTCAATGATCTAATTTTTGCAGCCACTTGTCCTAAAAGTTGTTTGTCATGAGACTGAAGTGTTACAATTGGTGCTTTTCCTTTTTCTGTTACTGTTTCAATTTTAACTTCTGAGGGAATGTGAAGAGAAATACCATGTGAAAAACCCAATGATAACTCTAGTATTTGTCCTACTGCATTTGCACGATATCCAACACCAATAACTTCCATCTCTTTTTTGAAACCATCAGAAACACCAGTTACCATATTCTGAATAAGAGACCTGTACAAACCATGCTTAGATCGGTCATTAGGAGAATCTGATTTTCTAACAAACGTTATTATGTTATCATTAATTGACATAGTTATGTTCTCATCAATCTCTTGACTTAACTCACCTTTTTTTCCTTTTACAGAAACAGTAGTTCCATTTAGCGTTACTTCTACGCCATTTGGAATTGTTATAAGGGCTTTACCTATTCTTGACATTTTATTTATTTTTTAATATACGTAGCAAAGTACTTCACCACCAACATTTTGTTTTTTTGCTTCTTTGTTAGTTATCACCCCTTTTGAAGTTGAAATGATAGCTATTCCCAAACCATTTAATACTCTTGGCATTTCATCAGAAGCACTGTATTTTCTTAATCCTGGTCTTGACGCTCTTTGCAACTTTGTAATTGCAGGTACTCTAGTAGACTGATTGTATTTCAGTGCAACTTTAATTGTACCTTGCTTGCTATCTTCTTCAAATTTATAGTTCAGAATATACCCTTGATCAAATAATATTTGAGTCATGGCTTTTTTAATGTTTGAACCAGGTATTTCTACCATTTTTAAACCAGCTGCACTTGCATTTCTGATTCGTGTTAAAAAATCTGCTATTGGATCTGTATTCATGCTTCTTCTATTTCAATATTACCAACTTCCTTTTTTCACTCCTGGGATTTTCCCAGCAAGAGCCATTTCTCTAAATGTCACCCTAGAAATTCCAAACTGTCTCATGTATCCACGAGGTCTTCCAGTTAGTCCACATCTATTGTGTAGTCTTATTTTTGATGAATTTGCAGGCATTTTTTGTAAATTCATCATCGCTTCCCACTTAGCTGATTGAATTTCTTCAGAGCTTTCAGTAGACTTTAATATTTTTGTAAGTGCTTCTCTTTTTTTAGCGAAGCGCTCAACTAATCTTTCTCTTTTTCGCTCACGCGCTTTAATTGATTCTTTAGCCATGTTTATTTATTTTTTAATAAATGGAAAACCGAATGCATCCAATAATGCTTTTGCTTCTTCATCACTTTCAGCGGAAGTTACAAAGCTAATGTCCATTCCTAAAATACGATTAACCTTATCAATATCAATTTCAGGAAAGATAATGTGTTCTTTTACTCCTAGGTTAAAATTTCCTCTTCCATCAAATCCTTTTGGATTAATTCCTCTGAAGTCTCGAGTTCTTGGTAAAGCGACAGCAAGTAAACGATCTAGAAAATCGTACATTTTATCACCTCTCAAAGTAACTTTAGTTCCAATAGGCATTCCTTTTCGTAACTTGAAGTTTGAAATATCTTTTTTAGACAAAGTAGTAATTGCTTTTTGACCTGCTATACGAGATAAATCAGCGGCAGCATTTTCAATAATTTTTTTATCTGCAACTGCATCACCAATTCCTTGGCTTAAAACAATTTTCTTTAATTTAGGAACTCTCATTACTGATTTGTACCCAAATTGTTCTGTCAAAGATTTAATAATCTCTGACTTGTATCTTTCTTTTAGTCTTGGCTTGTAACTCATTATTTAATCACCTCCCCTGATTTTTTTGCGTAACGTACTAATTTTCCTTTGTCATTTTCTTTTCTTCCAGTGCGCGTTGGAGTTCCATTTACAACAAGCATAAGGTTTGATAAATGGATTGTTCCTTCTTTGTCTTCAATTCCTCCTTGAGGATTTGCCGCACTCGGCTTTGTGTGGCGCTTAATCATATTTGCTCCAGCAACAATTGCTCTCATTTTGTTACGGTCAATAGAAAGAATCTTTCCCTCTTGACCTTTTGATTCTCCGCTTGTAATTTTAACAGTATCACCAATTTTAACATGTAACTTCTTCTGCATCTTAATTTTATTATAGCACCTCAGGCGCTAATGAAACAATTTTCATGTAGTTATTTTCTCTAAGTTCTCTTGCAACAGGGCCAAATATACGAGTGCCTCTCATTTCATCTGCTTGATTCAGAATAACACAGGCATTATCATCAAAACGAATATAAGATCCGTCAGGTCTACGAACTTCTTTTTTAGTTCGAACAACAACAGCTTTGGCAACGGAACCTTTCTTAATACCTCCATTTGGCATTGCGCTTTTTACAGAGACTACAATTTTATCACCAACTGAAGCATATCTTCTTCTTGTACCGCCCAATACACGTATACACAATACTTCTTTGGCTCCTGAATTATCTGCTACTGATAGTCTTGATTCTGTTTGTATCATTTCTCTATTTATTTAGCTCTTTCAATAATTTCTACTAATCTCCAATTCTTTGTTTTACTCAAAGGACGAGTCTCCATGATTTTCACAGTGTCTCCAATGTTGCAATCATTCTTTTCGTCATGAGCAATAAATTTGGTAGTTTTCTTTACGAATTTCCCATATTTAGGATGTTTTACTTTTCGCTCAACAGAGACAACAATGGATTTTTCCATTTTGTCACTCATTACGACTCCTACTTTTTCTTTTCTTAAATTACGTGTTTCCATGTAGTATTATTATTTCAAGCCTTATGCTTGATTAGTACGTTTTGTTAGTTCAGTATTCAATCTAGCTATTAATTTACGCATACTTGTTATTCTCAATGGATTCTCAATTGGAGCCATTTTATGCGTTAATTTTAAGTTTATGTATTGACTTTGAAAATCAGTCAGTCGACTTTTTAAATCTTCGTTTGTCAATTTTAATATTTCTTTTTGTTTCATCTTTAATTATTAAGCTGGTATAACAAAATCGTTGCGAACAACGAATTTACATTTCACGGGTAATTTTTGAGCCGCTAATCTCATTGCTTCTTTAGCAATTTCATAGGAAACACCATCTGCTTCAAACATTATTCTTCCTGGCTTAATCACAGCAACCCAATGACTTGGTGCTCCTTTACCTTTTCCCATTCGAACTTCTGCTGGTTTTGATGTAACTGGCTTATCAGGAAAAATTCGAATCCATACTTTTCCTTCACGTTTCATGTATCTAGTTACAGCGATACGTGAAGCTTCAATCTGGCGCGATGTTATCCACCCAGGTTCTAGGCACTTTAGAGCAAATGAACCAAAAGAAATTGTAGATCCTCTATGAGATAATCCTCGGCTTCTTCCTTTTTGTACTCTTCTAAACTTTGTTCTTTTAGGTTGTAACATTACGCTTGATTTTAATCTATTTTAATTATTTTTTTCTCTTAGCTGTATTAGGTCGTCTTTCATTTCCAACATTGCTATTCGAATTATTAGCTGCGGTTGAAATTCCAACATTCGGAGATAAATCTCGTTTTCCATATACCTCTCCTCTACATATCCACACTTTAATTCCTAAACGGCCATATGTTGTGTGAGCTTCAGCAATAGCATAGTCAATATCAGCTCTAAAAGTGTGAAGTGGAGTTCTTCCGTCTTTGTACATTTCTGAACGCGCCATTTCAGCACCATTTAATCTTCCTGATATTTTAATTTTTATTCCTTCTGCGCCCATTCTCATGGTATTAGCTATTGCCATTTTAATCGCTCTTCTAAAAGAAATACGAGCTTCTAATTGTCTTGCAACACCATCTGCCACTAATCTTGCATCTAATTCTGGGCGTTTAACTTCAAAAATGTTAATCTGAATTTCTTTCTTCGTTAATTTTTTTAATTCCTCTTTTAATTTATCAACTTCTTGTCCACCTTTTCCAATAATTACTCCAGGTCGTGCAGTATTAATTGTTACAGTTACTAATTTTAAAGTTCGTTCAATAATTATTTTAGAGATACTTGCTTTTGTCAATCGAGCATTCAAATACTTACGAATTTGATCGTCCTCGACAATTTTATCTTTGTAATCATGACCACCATACCAATTAGATTCCCATCCGTGGATATAACCTAATCTGTTTCCTATTGGATTTGTTTTTTGTCCCATTTCTTACTACTTATTTTGACCATCAACAACGATGGTAACATGATTTGACCTTTTTCTTATTCTATGAGCTCTTCCTTGAGGAGCCGGCTGAATTCTTTTTAACATTGTTCCACAACCAACTTCAATAGACTGCACAATCAGCTTCTCTTGCGTTATGTCAGCCCCTTCATTTTTTTGTTCCCAATTAGATATCGCAGATCGTAAAAGTTTCCCTAAACTAACAGAAGCTACTTTTCCATTAAAATGAAGAATATTCATCGCTTTGTTTACTTCCATTCCTCTAATTAAATCTGCAACTAATCTCATTTTACGAGGAGAAATAGTGGAATTATTCAACTTTGCAAATGCAAGCGATTTCTTATTTTCTTTGATACTTTCAGCTCTTAGCCTTTTTCTTGCTCCCATGACTATCTAATTTCTATCGTTTTTTATCTTTTTTATTTCCTCCATGCCCACGGAAGTTACGTGTTGGAGAGAATTCACCAAGTTTATGTCCTACCATATTTTCCGTAGCAAAAACAGGAATAAACTTATTGCCATTGTGAACTGCAAATGTCAAGCCTACAAAATCAGGAGTAATAGTCGATGCTCGAGACCAAGTCTTAATTACGGCTTTACTTTTTGCAGCTTGTGCATCATCAACTCTTTTCATCAATTTATAATGAACAAAAGGCGGTTTTTTTAGTGAACGACTCATATCCTATTTTTTTCTTCTTTCAATGATTAACTTTTCTGAATATTTACTTTTTAATCTAGTTTTAAATCCTTTTGCAGGTATTCCATTTCTAGATCTTGGGTGACCTCCAGAATTTCTTCCTTCACCACCTCCCATTGGGTGATCAACTGGATTCATAACAACGCCTCTTACTCTTGGTCTACGACCTAACCAGCGCGAGCGACCTGCTTTACCTGAAACAGCTAAATTATGTTCTGAGTTTGACACAGATCCAATTGTTGCAATGCAGGTTACTAAAATCATTCTTGTCTCACTAGAAGGCATTTTAATAATTGCATATTTGCCATCTCGAGCATTCAATTGAGCGTATGTTCCTGCTCCTCTTGCAATTGATCCGCCTTTTCCAGGTTTCAATTCAATATTGTGAATTACAGTTCCTAGTGGAATATCAGATAAAAATAGTGCATTACCAATATTCGGTGTTGCAGTCTTTCCTGATATAACTTGATCTCCAACCTTTAGTCCGTTTGGAGCAATTATGTATCTTTTTTCACCATCAGCATAAAACAACAATGCAATATTTGCAGTTCGGTTAGGATCGTATTCAATTGTTTTTACAGTAGCAGGAATATCAAACTTATCACGTTTAAAATCGATTATACGGTATTTTTGTTTGTGACCGCCACCAATGTACCGCATTGTCATACGACCATCGTTATTTCTTCCTCCAGACTTTTTCATACTCGCAACCAAACTCTTTTCTGGAGTGGAGCTTGTGATTCCTTTGAATTCCAAGGCCACTTTGTGACGTTGTCCTGGAGTTGTTGGTTTAAATTTCTTTAGACTCATTGTCTTTTCTTAATAATTATTAAATAAATCTATAGTTTGACCTACTGCAACTGATACAACAGCTTTTTTCCATTGTTTACTTTTTTGTTCAACAACACCTTTATTAGTGTATTTAGCTGATGAAGCACCACCACCAAAATTCATTGTTCGAACAGCAACAACACTTACACCATACATTTTTTCTATTGCTTTCTTTATTTCTAATTTATTTGCCTTTCTGTCCACCTCAAATGTGAAGCGATTTAGTGATTCACTACTCATGGTAGCTTTTTCAGTAATAACAGGTTTTCTAATAATTGTCTGCATAGTGATTAATTAAGTATCATTTCTATTTTCTTAACTGCACCTTCAGCTAAAATAATTTTTTTGGCATTCAATAAATCATATGTATTGAATGAATCTGCTGTTACAACTTTCACTTTTTTGAGGTTTCGAGATGCTAAGTAAACATTATCTGTTTTTTCAGAAAGAATAAAAAGCACTTTTTGATCATCAAGTTTCAATGAAGTAATCAAAGTTTTGAAATCTTTAGTTTTTGCCTCTGCAAAATTTATATCTTGCATTACAAGAATATCATTTTCTTTAGCCTTGAATGCGAAAGCCGACTTACGCGCTAATCTTTTAAGTTTTATATTTAACTTGAAGTGATAATTTCTTGGACGAGGACCGAAAATTCTTCCGCCACCAATTCTTGTACCAGATTTAACGCTTCCTGCACGAGCTCCGCCCGTACCCTTTTGTTTCTTTATCTTTTTTGTAGAACCAGCAATTTCTGCTCTCTCTTTTGCTTTATGCGTACCTTGACGTTTATTAGCCAAATGTTGTTTAACATCCAAGTAAATTGCATGGTTATTTGGTTCGATACCAAAAACTTCGTCTGAGAGTGTAGCAGACTTCGCCGTAGCTGTTCCCTTTGAGTCGTATATTTTTGCTTTCATTACCTTTTAATTGTTAATGTTGAACCATTTGCCCCTGGAACAGAACCTTTTA
>SXGS01454884.1_pt1 | contig 13395 bp, 15 predicted proteins | sample 3174681 | NCBI WGS metagenome assembly SXGS01 (sample SAMN11356861, study PRJNA531348) | freshwater metagenome | isolation source: freshwater sample F1-80 | place: China: Fuxian Lake, Yuxi | collected 2017-12-25
AGGGCCATGCTCAGGACTCGGCACTCAGGACTCAGCACTTACCTGCCGCACGGTTCACTCGTAGCCTTCTGCTAACGGCTACTCTGCTGCTCATCGCGACGGTCCTGGCTGTTCAGTATTTGTCCCTTCCGACCCCTGGCACCCAACCCCAAATCCCCAATACCCCGCCCCTTCCGTTGCCCGACAAACCTTCCATCGTGATCTTGCCTTTCATCAACCTGAGTGGCGATCCCAGCCAAGAGTACTTCAGCGATGGGCTCACGGCGGAAATTACCAATACCCTCTCGCGTGTTGTGAATTTGTTCGTGATCGCTCGCACCTCGGCCTTCACCTACAAAGGCAGAGCCGCCAAGGTGCAAGACATCAGCCGTGAGCTGGGAGCGCGTTATATATTGGAAGGGAGTGCGCGGAAAAGGAACGATCAACTGCGTATCCTTGCCCAATTGATCGACGGCACGACCGGGGAACAAGTGTGGTCCGAAAGCTACGCGCGCCCGGTAGTGGACATTTTCGCCGTCCAAGACGAGATCGCGCAGAAGATTAGCACGACACTCAAATTGCAATTCCCTTTATGGGAGTTCGGGCTGCCCATCCGCAAGCGCACGAGCAATCTGGAAGCCTACGATTATTTTCTGCGCGGTTTAGACTACTGCTGTCGTTTTACCAAGGAAGCCAACAACCAAGCGCGACAACTGTTAGAACGCGCCCTTGAACTCGACCCGCAATACGCAGAAGCCTATGCGGTTTTGGGATCGACCTATTTCGCAGAGTGGGTCTATCAATGGAACCCAGACCCGCAGAACTTGGCACGAACCCTTGCCCTCGAACAGCGAGCCCTCGCCTTGGATGACTCTCTTACCTGGGCTCATAGGGCGTTGAGCAGCGTGTATCTGTATCAACGGCAGTATGAACAAAGCATCGCCGAAGCAGAACGCGCCATCGTTCTTGGGCCGAACGAGGCAGATAATTACGGTGCGCTCGCCGAAAGTCTTGTCCTCTCGGGGCAGCCGGAACGCGCCATCGGTTACGGCGAACAAGCGCTGCGTCTCAATCCTCGCACGATCTCCTTTGCCCATTTCTCCCTGGGCTGGGCGTACCGTTTGGTGGGTCGATATGAAGAAGCGATTGCGATTCTGAAGAAATTTCTTGGCCAATATCCCAACCAGCTCGGTGCTCGTCTCAACCTTGCGGTTGCCTACCAGGAATCTGGAAGGGAAGACGAAGCCCGCGCCGAAGTGGTGCAGGTCCTGCGCCTCAATCCGAATTACTCGTTGGAGGCGTTAAGGAAGATGAACTTCCAAAAGGACCCGGCATTAGCGGAGCGAAGTTATGCCGCCTTGCGCAAGGCGGGGATGAAGTGAGGACTGAGTGCTGAGGACTGAGTGCTGAGCAAAAAGCCAGGGCACCGCTTCCTGAGAAGCTGTCCTGAACAAGCTTGTGTGGTCTTACTTGGCCTTCTTTTCTACGAAGAGCAGGTAAGAGAATCCGATCACGATGGCAAGGAGCATCCCCGTAAGCGCTAGTGTGTAGACGTTCATATTTTTTTCCTTTCCGCGTCTAATGTGTCGGCGAGGCGCTGCGCTTTAAGGCTTAAGGCAACATATAGTGCCACAAGAACAATGCCGATCACAGCCCAGACGATCACAATCAAAGACGGGAGTGTGACGGTTCCAGCGACCGAAGGGATACCAATAGCAGCCAAAAGTAAGAGAACAAGCTTCTCCAAGAATCCAAGCCAGAGCTTATAGACATCGAGTCTGTGCATGCATCGGCCTTCTTGAATTTCGCTTATTCTCCGGGCGCAATGTCGGATTTCGGTAAAGGTAAGCGGCCCCCTATTTCTTCGCCCACAAATCGGCGTAGCCGGGAATCTCGATGCCCTGGGCTTCCGCCGTCAGCAGCAGCGGTTCTTCGGTGTCGATATTGATCGCCACGAACTCCAGACGTGCATCCTTTTGCCAGTTCTTAACGCTGTTTTCCCACACGCCGGGTTGTGGACCGTGATGCAAGCCTTGTGGATTGAGTGACATCACGCCAAATGGCGTCGTGCCGCTGCGGCGGCTCAGCGTAAACTCGCCGCTGTGAACGAAGAAGACTTCGTCGTAGTCGATATTGCGGTGATACCACGGCACCCGCAACGCTTGCGGGTCGCCTTCGAGCGGGCGTGGGGCAAAGGTGCAAATCACAAACCCGTCCGCCTCGAATGTGCCATGGGCGCTCGGCGGTAGATGTACGCCCTCGCTCATCAGCGGACGAAAATCTTTGACGTTGAGCTTGAAGACCGAGTGCGTGCCTTTCCAACCGACGACATCAAGCGGGCAGAAGTCGTAAAAGACCGAGGTATACTCGCCACGCCTGCGGATGCGCAGCTCCCACTCCGTTTTGTGTTCAGTCACAGGCGCAGGTTCCGGCATCTCGATCACGTCGTAATCAAATGGTGCGTAGTGACCGACGCCGGCACGATCAGGAAAGCGCATGGACGTGCGCGACTGCATGATCAACGAGAAGTTGTCGCGGGTCTCAGGTACGAAGCGATAGTTCGTGCCTTTAGGGATCACGAGGTAATCGCCTTCGACGTAGGACAGCGGACCGAAGTCGCTCTGCAACACGCCGCGTCCTTTGTGGATGAAATGCACTTCGTCGCCGTCGCCGTTGCGAAAACAGAACGGCATCGGCTCGCTGCGGCGCGAAATAAAGATCGCGACATCGTTGTTGTACATGACCCGCATAGGCTCGCCGTGCGGATTGCTCAGGTCACTCGGCTGCAACTCATAGGTGTTGAAGGCGCGAGGTTTCAGCGGACCCTCGATGCGCTTCCAGTCGGTTGGCGGATGCGTGTGGTAAAACTGCGTCGCTGGTCCGAAGAAGCCCTGGCGGCCATGTTCTTCTTCGTACAGCCCTTCTGGGATGGCGACGTGGGCCTGTTTCGGTACCGTGCCTTTTGACAGTTGGAACTTCATACGGCCTCTTTATTTTTTTGTTTTTAGTTAATAGTTGTTAGTTTTTGGTTTCTGAGTGATCTGTTCGTCCTGGGGGGTCTTTGTCCTACTAAAAACTCGAAACTAAAAACTGAGAATCTACTGAACTCTTGGCAACACGTGTGTGGCAAAGCGATCAAACGACGCCATGATTTTGGCGTGTTCCAAACCGCCAAAGTTGACCAGTAAACTGACATTGGTCACCCCAAAACTCAAGATTTGTTTGATGCGTTCGACGCACTGATCCGGGTCGCCGAAGATGACTTTGTGCGGGTACAAATAGTCGTAGTTGAACCCTTGGAACGCTTGCGGCAGCGCTTTGTACATCTTGTACTGGTCGGAGTACGCGGCCTCTTTGTTGGCGGCAACGACGGACTGCACGTAGCGCAGCATGGCTCCGCGTGGTTCTTCCTTGGCTTTTTCCGGGGTTTCGCCACAATAGAAGTGATAGACGCCTAAGACTTCTGGCGCGGCTTGATGGCCGTGTGCTCGCCGCGCATCGCGAAACACATTGATTCTGCTGACGAGGAACTCGGCGTTGGGTGCGGCATAAGGCACGGTCATCAAGTTGTAGCCCATCTTCCCGGTCCACTCGAAAGATTCCTCGGTAAAGATACAGGCGACATACACCGGCGGCGGCTTTTGCACCGGTTTGGGGACGACGCGAATATTGCTGAGCTGGCGGAATTTTCCTTCATGAGAAAACTGCTCCGTCGTCCAGGCTTTCATGATGATGTCGTGGGCTTCCTCGAACAGGACACGGCTGTCTTCCATGTTGCGCCCGAAGGCATCGTACTCCATTTTCTGGAAGCCCCGGCCAATGCCAAACTCGAGTCGCCCGCCGGACAGACAATCCAGCATCGCGTACTCTTCGGCGACGCGCACTGGGTCCTGCAACGGGATCAAGCAAATGCCCGAGCCGAGGCGGATGTTCTTGGTACGTTGAGCGACGGCTGAGGCGAGCACTGGGACCGAAGGAATATGGCCGCCGTAGTTGTGAAAGTGATGCTCGGCGAACCACACCGAATGAAAACCATACGCTTCGGCACGGTCGCTCTCAGTGAGCATATCTTGATAGAACTGAGCTTCGCTTTGGTGATGTTCGGGAAAGAAACTGGGGAGGTGAAAAAGGGAAAATCTCATGCGTCCTTCTTTCTATTGGGGACAATACTGACTCGTGTTGGATTTAGGCGCTACGCCGTAATTCGTGCAACGCGGCGAGGAGTTGGTCGATCTGTTCATCGGTGCCTACGGTAATGCGCAAACAGTCAGCGAGGTCCGGCGCGGAAAAGTAGCGCACGAGAAAGCCGTGCGCTTTGAGTCCGTCGTACAGACCTTCTTGCCGCACGCCGGGCTCGCGGGCCAGGACGAAGTTGGTTTGTGACTCATAAACGAGGTAGCCGAACCCACGGAGGGCGGCCTTGAGGCGTGTACGCGTGGCGCGGATTTTTGCCACGTTCTGACGCATCCACGCATAATCTTCCAACGCGGCGGTAGCTGCCACGATGCTCAAGCGGTCCACGTTGTAGGAATCTTTGACTTTCATGAGCTCGGCAATCACGTCTGGGTGAGCGAAGGCCAAGCCCACCCGCATCCCTGCCAAAGAGAATGATTTGGAGAACGTGCGCAACACCACGACCTGGGGGTAGCGATGGACGAGTGCAAGCGCTTGTTCATTGGCAAAATCCGCATACGCTTCGTCTATGACGAGCATGCCTTGGATAGTACGAGCCAGGGCTTCGACCTCAGCGAGTGGATGCAAAATGCCGGATGGAGCATTGGGATGGCAGAGAAACGTCAGTTTGGCACCAACTTCAGCAAGGGCTGGCGGGAGGGAAAAGTCAGGCGGGTAGGGGACCGTGACGACCTGTCCCTCCTGCATGGCCACGAGAATGTCATACAGGCTGTACGTGGGCGTGGGAAACGCCACCCGGTCGCCGGGATCGACAAAGGTGCGCATCAACATAGTGAGCAAATCGTCCGAGCCGTTGCCGACGATAATGTTTTCTCGCGGGAACCCGTAGACGCGGGCAGCCGTGTCGCGCAGGCGATTCGCCAACGGGTCCGGGTAGAGCTGAAGGCCATCGGTGATCGCTTCATGTAAAGAGGCGATGACATGCGGGGAGGGTGGGTATGGATTCTCGTTCGAGTTCAGCTTGATGTAACGTTTATCTTGCGGCTGCTCGCCGGGAACATAGCCTGCCATGCGACGAATAGCCGGACGCACGCCAGGAGGAAACTCTGCGCGTGGAGTACTTGAGGGTAGAAACGGAGGAGACGACGGTTCGTGCCGGGATTGCATGGCCTGTACACTTTCTAAAGTTGGCTTTTGCGGGAAAAAATGCAGAAGCAACGACCAACAAACTACGGTTTTCTATACGCTAGTTCGCCGGGAGAGAGAAGCAGGGACGAGCGCGACAGACGGCGAGTTGACACGGACGCCCCTCATTGCTAGTCGACAGGGATCGTAAACCTGTGCAGCACTTAAGGATCTGAATATACCGAGGCCCGTGCCGAGCAGAGTGGCAGGATGAGGACGGCGAGGGCGTTAGAGGGAGGGGAGATGCGTAACCGGAACGGACTGATGCGCGAAGTTGTGGGGATTGCCTTAGTGATCCTTACCCTCACGGGTGCGAACTATGCACGAGGCGAGAACAAAGACATCGCCCAAGCCATCTCTGAAGAACATTTTCCCTACCCGCCTTCGTTGCGTCCACAAGTCGAGTTCTGGAAAGCGATCTTTGCCAGTTACTCAAAATTGCACGTCGTTCTGCACGACACCAAAACCTTGGCAGTGTACAAGGTTCTCGACTTTCAGCGGCTGATCATTGAGGAAGGGTTGGACGAAGGAACTGTCTATCAGGTGAAAAAAGAGCAAACCAAGCTCGAAATGGAAAGCCTACGGGCGCGTTTGCTGAAGCTGCATCAGTGCCATCCCAATTGTACTGACCTCAACGCTGAGGAGCAGAAAGTCTGGAATCTGTACCGCAAGGATCGGGACCCAGAGAAATTCTTGCTCGCCGCCGGTGAAGATCGACTCCGTTCGCAGACTGGGATGAAGGATCAGTTTGCCGAGGCGATTCGTGTGTCCCGTCGCTATCTGAAGTCGATGGAAGCGATCTTCGTCCGCGAAGGCGTCCCTCCGGAACTCACCCGGTTACCGTTCATCGAGTCGAGTTTTAACCTCCAAGCCTTCTCGAAAGTTGGGGCAGCGGGGATTTGGCAGTTCATGCCTTCGACTGGACGGCTGTACAACATGCGGATCAATCAGATTGTTGATGAACGGCGTGATCCCTTGATCGCCAGCGAGGCAGCCGCCAAGTTCTTGAAAGCGAACTACGAGATGCTTGGCACTTGGCCCTTAGCCATCACGGCGTATAACCACGGTCCCGGCGGACTCGCAACCGCAGTCGAAGAGATGGGAACTACTGACATTGGGACCATCATCCGACGCTATAAAGGCGACCGCTTTGGCTTTGCTTCGCGGAACTTCTACCCTGAATTTCTCGCGGCGCTGATGGTAGAGAAAAACTCCAAGGATCATTTTGGGACGATTCACGTCGAGTCGCCGATTGTCCATGATGAGGTGACGCTTGAAGCGTCCGTGCCTTTAGGAGTGGCGGCGCGATTAGCTGCTACTGACGAAGAAAGTCTGGTCTTTCTGAATCCGGCTTTTGGCTCTGCCGTGCGCGGTGGGCGGGCTGCCATTCCGCGCGATTACGATCTGCGCATTCCTTCCGGTGCTGCCGCTGGTTTCCTCAAAAATTACGAGGTGTGGCAAGAGGAAGAACGGGCACGGCTCGCGGCGTTGCGAGCAAAACGGGCAGCGCGTAGTGCTGTGGCGCGAGTACACCGCAAAAACGGAAAGGCGGCTGTCGCAAAGTCGCGGGGCGAAAAACGAAGCTTGTCAAAACAAGTCGCGCGTGCCGACTCGCGTTCGCGCAAACGCCGTGGATGAGGCGACGCGCACCACGAGCGGGAAATGCCCGTGCGTATCGTAGCTCTTCATCCTTATGAGCAAATTCCTGATCGTCAATGCTGATGACTTTGGCTACGCGCACGGTGTGAATCTCGGCATCGTCGCTGCACATGAGCATGGCATCGTGTTGAGTACGAGCCTGATGGTTGATCGGCCCTTGGCGCACGAGGCCGCGACTCTAGCCCTCCAGCATCCCGGCCTCGGAGTCGGGCTACACTTTGCCGTGACGGACAATGATGGTCCGACTGTTGATCTGTTTGATCTCGCAGGGATCGAGAAAGAACTCCAGCGGCAATACCAAAAATGCTGCGACCTGCTCGGTCATGCTCCCACTCATCTCGACTCGCACCACCACGTGCATATGCGCAAGGAATTGACGCCACTCTTCCGCGCCTGGGCGGTGGAGCATGGCCTACCGATTCGTAGCCTTGGCGACGTGCAGTACAATGGTGGCTTCTACGGCCATTGGTATGACGACGAGTGGCGACCACATCCCGCCCCAGAACTCATTAGTGTCGAAAATCTGGAAAAGCTTCTTCGGGCACTTCCCGAAGGTACGACTGAACTCGCCTGCCATCCCGCCTATCTCTCTCCTGATCTGAGCAGCTCCTATGCCGCCGAACGCGAGATCGAACTCGCTACATTGCTGCATCCCCGCGTGCTGGAAGTAATCCGCGAAGAGGGGATTGTCCTGACGAATTATGTGGTGGGCGAGAGGTAAATAAAGGAGAAAGCGAGTCGCGTGTGCCGGAGAAGCGTTATTTGATCCCTTACAGTCTTGGGGCGCAGAAGCGTCACTATCATGAGACTCAGCACGGCAAGATCGTCCGGTTTATGGTTCAGCTTGAGATTCTCATGCATGGTATATGGACTCCAGTGATCCGCTATGATTGTGCTCATGGCTACGCACCTTGCGATCGTTTCAATCTTCGCGGTGAGCAGTTGAAGGAAACCTTGGACATGCAGTACGAGGAAGCACTAACATTCGCTGACGACGCCATAGATGAGCATTGGGAATCGTATCGAGACCGATTTTTGCAAGGGAGGTTTCCGTGAACGCCTTCGAACGGAAAAACACGGCGCTAATTAAAGAATTGAATCGCTATATCCGAGAACATCCGGAGTGTGCAGAGCAGATTCCGGACGAAGCGATCCTCGTGCTACAGATTGAGGGGGATTCCGATTTCAATGTTTGGGCGCGTGGCCTTGCTGACAGCCGCAGTTCTGAGGAGTATCCCGTGGTCCTGGTAAAAATTACCAAACTGGCACCGTTACGATCTCGGATTGAACAGCTCGAAGTGGAACGTGTCACCCAAGTTGGACTGTGAAAAAAAGGCATAGGTACGCTCCTCCGTGCCTACCCGCCCCCAGGCGACCATCCTTCGACTCCTCTCACCACAGTCTCCGAGCCGCCCCTACAAATTCCTTGACCTTACCCTCTCTATCCCGTAGAAGAATCTGGCTTGCGAACCTATTTCTCCACAGTGCATAAACTCGCATGATTGTACTGACCAGCTTTCGTCCTCTATCACGTCTTCCCCAGGCGCACACATCACGCCGCGTCACTTGCCGGCCCGACAATTGCGCAAGCAAGCAAGTTTCGCCCTGCTAACCTTCTGGCTTCTCGTTCGATCTTCCTCTCGCGTCGCTATTCTGAAGCCGTGCCATGCGCGTCGGTGCACAGTCGTGCGTCCACTCCCTCACGGTCGCGGCTTGGATCGGCTCGTCTGCCAGAACAGAGCCGCGCGTGTCAGCAAGCGGCATTCCTTAGAAAAAAGGAGAACATCTGATGTCCACTCACCCCCAATTTGTCCCTCTTCGGCAAAGGAAATCAACTATGCGGCAAGGTCAAGGAATCTGGAAGCATCACGGCCTGATTATCAGAATAGCAGGACTTTGCTTATGGCTGGTTACGGTTACCGCAGGCCACGCGCAGCAACTGGAATGGGCCAATCGCGCAGGGGGCACCTATGTAGATAAAGGCCTTGCCATAGTGAGTGACAGCATTGGTAACACCTATACAACAGGGCGTTTTCTTTCAGGAACTGCTACGTTCGGGGTGGGACAAGCCAATGAGATTACTCTCACTGCCTCCGGTGAGGGTAATTTGTTTATCGCCAAACATAATAGCGGTGGCAGTCTGCTATGGGTTAAACAAGTTGGAGGGGCTATCGGCTTATTCATTGAAGCAGAGAGCATTGCGGCAGACAGCAACAGTAATATTTACATAACTGGGGACTTTCGCGGAACTGCAACCTTCGGACTAGGAGAGACAAATGAGACACAACTGACTGCAACGCCCTGGGGCATTTTTGTTGCTAAATACAACATTAGTGGCTCTTTGCTATGGGCCAAGAAGGTGAGCGTCACTGCGGTTTTCCCCCGTTCAAGAGGTATCGCTGTCGATAGCGTCGGCAATAGTTATGTGACAGGATTCTTCACGGGGACAATAACTTTTGGCCCCAATGAAGTGAACCAGACCATGTTCACTGTTACAAGCGAATGGCAAGATCTCTTCATTGCCAAGTACGACAGTAATGGAAACTTAGTGTGGGCCAAACGTGCTGCAGCACTACCGGCTGGCATTCTCGGCTTCAGTATCGGAGTTGATAGTAATGGTAATAGTTATGTGACTGGACTCTTCGCGGGGACGGCAACTTTCGGGCCAGGAGAAGCGAATCAAACTGTGCTTGTGCCAGACTACCGAGACGGTTTTGTAGCCAAATACAACAGCAGTGGAAACTTGGTGTGGGTTAAACGCATAGGAGGGCCAGACTCTAGTGGGTGGGATAGTGGCTTTGCTATTGCAGTTGATGCCGATGGGAATAGCTATGTGACTGGGAATTTCGAAGAGGTAGCGACTTTTGGAGAGGGGGAAGCCAATCAGACTATACTTACATCGACAGGATCATCCGATATGTTTGTTGCTAAGTACACCAGTAATGGTTTGCTCGTCTGGGCAAAACGTGCTGGAGGAACGAATTACGCCAATTACGCCGGTGACCGCAGTATCGCCATCGATAGTGGTGGCAGCAGCTATATAACGGGAACATTTGCGATTGCGGCAACCTTCGGGCTAGGAGAAGTCAATGAAACCACACTGACCGCCTTAGAAACCTTTGGAACGGCGGGAATCTTCGTCGCCCGATACGATAGCAATGGCGATCTGCTTTGGGCTAAGCAAGCCGGAGGGACGGAGAGAAATGCGGGACTGGGCATTGCGGTAGATGGCAACGGCAATAGCTATGTGACGGGAGAGCTGGAAGGAACCTCTACCTTTGGGCCGGGGGAAACCAATGAAACACTTCTCACCTCAGCCGGTAGCTTTGATATCTTTGTTGCAAAGTTTGCTGGCGGGGAATGCGGAGACGGAATTCTGCAGTCGAATCTCGGTGAACAGTGTGATGATGGCAATCTCGCCAGTGGCGACGGTTGCGATGCTAGCTGCACGGCTGAACCTGAAGTCTGCAACAATTGTCTGGACGATGATGGCGACGGGAAGATCGACTTAGCGGATAGCGAATGCTCGACCAACTCGCTGACCGTCAGCAAAGGCAGCTTTACCCTTAAGCCTGACTCCAACAAGGATCAGATTTCGCTCTCTGCGCAATTTCCCTCTACCGGCGTGACCCTCAATCCCCCGGTCGATGGTGTAGCCATCAGCTTCTTCGATACCGACGGCGGGGTCGAGTGCTTCGCCATTCCTCGCCATTCCCCTGGGTGGAAGGTGAATGGCACTGGCACGGTGTGGTCTTTCAAAGATCTCAAGGATAACTCTTTGGGCGATCCGCAAGCTGAAGAGAAGGTGAGAATCCGCCAGAACGGAGCCATCTTCGATATCACGCTCAGCATTAAAGAAGCGGAAGTCATCGACCCCGACGCGGGACCAATTGCAAGCGGGATTGTGATTGGCGGGCAACAGCGATTGAACCAGCAGCCGTGGACGGAGAAAATAGTCGGGAAGAAGTTGGTGACGCCATAGGCGATAGGGCAAGACTGAAAGGTAGGGCGCGGTCGCCGACCGCGCCGGAATGCGGCGGTCGCCTCGGCGAGGCGACCCTACCCACGGCTGGACCAGCCAGCCGTGGCACCCAGGGCATGGATTGAGATGGCGCGGCTTTGGAAGGAGGGATATGGTCATTCACCGGAAAGGTGAAACTCATGCCGACATTGATTGTGACCGACGAGCAGGTGATTGAACTGGTCGATCAGCTTCCACCAGAGCGGAAACAGGCCATATTGTTCGCCTTAGCGAAGAACGCGGTAGAGGAGCGAAGCACGCGAATGGCGTATGCAGAGGGATAACTTCGGCAGCTGTGCTCCGAGCGTGGATTGAACTGGGAGGCCATGAACGAAGAGGGGCGTGAGGATTTTGTCGATGATTTGGTACATGAGGACAGGCCATGCGCCCGGTAGTCGTCTTCGACACTAATATCCTCATCTCGGGCATCGGCTGGCACGGCATATGCCGCCCTACGAGTCCCATTTGTCTTTATGTTGCTCCACTTGAGCGAGAAAACTTTCGAACGACGTGACATCGCAGGGGCGGTGATCCTCCGGGGTATCAAATGGGTGCAGATGCCATCCGCGAGTGTTATCGACACCAAAAATCCGCTGTTCCTCTTTGATGAGTGCAAAGGAGACCTTCTCGGTTTCGACGTTCACGAACATATCGATGAAAGCAGAAGAAGGAAGATGAGCGCGAAGCTTGAGAACTGGCTCGTCCAGAAGTAGGGGAGTAACGCCCGCAATGAGAGCAGATCGAGTGCAGACGTCGAGAATTTCTTGATATGCCTCTCGCCACTTCAACCGAGCCACTCCTGTACCTCCTGCAACCGACGCTGCCTACATATCAAGCCTTCCCACTCCAAATAATCTTGCTCAATGGCAAAGCTATGCTGGTTCGGAATTGCTCGTGCTTGAAATGCGGCATCGAACTGAGGAAAAGGCATGCCGTATTTTTGCTCGAACGCGCGGATTTGGTCGCTGATGTTTTCTAGCCTGTGCTCGACCGCATCACGCGTGACGATCCGTACCGCGCTATCGAGCGTCATTTCGCCAGTGACGTCTGTCAGTGCTTTCAACACCTGAGGTGAGAGAGTTTCCAGCATATATTTTTCTTTCGTAGCGGAACTGGCAACCGTCCAACATATTCCTCGCTGCTGGCCTCTACACCTTGTAACGCTGCAACAGATTGCGTGCGATGACCAGCTTTTGAATCTCGCTGGTACCCTCACCGATAATCATCAGCGGTGCGTCGCGATAGAAACGCTCGACCGGGAATTCTTGCGTGTACCCATAGCCGCCGAGGATGCGCATGGCTTCGAGCGAGACCTCTTGGCAGGATTCGGACGCGAACAGCTTGGCCATGCCGGCTTCGAGGTCGCAGCGCTCGCCTTTGTCTTTCTTCATCGCCGCTTGATAGACCAGCAAGCGTGAGGCTTCGATCTTGGTCGCCATATCTGCGAGTTTGAGCTGAATGGCCTGGTGCTCGCAAATCGGCTTGCCAAAGGTCTCGCGTTGTTGTGAGTATTTGATCGCTTCCTCGAACGCTGCTTGAGCGACTCCCACCGCACGCGACGCAACGTTGATCCGTCCGACTTCGAGCCCGCCCATGACTTGCTTGAAGCCTTGGCCTTCTTTGCCGCCGATCATGTTGGCGGCGGGAACTGGGAAATCCTCGAACGCTAGCTCGCAGGTATCGAGTCCTTTGTACCCTAATTTTTTGATGTCACGGCTCACCGTTAACCCAGGTGCACCTTTCTCAGCAATGAAGAGGGAGATGCCAGCATAGGCTGGCTTGGCGGTGGGATCGGTTTTGGCAGCGACACACAAAGTGTTGCCGTGGCGGCTGTTGGTGATGAACATCTTCGCGCCGTTGAGGCGATACATATCGCCGTCCTTCTTCGCCGAGGCACGAATGTTTTGTACGTCGCTGCCGGTATGCGGCTCAGTCAATGCCAGTCCACCGCGCTTCTCGCCTCTGGCCATAGCCGGTAGAAAATTACGCTTCTGTTCTTCGGTGCCGAACAAGGCGACGATGTGAGCAAAGAGCAGATGCGAGTTGATAATCCCGCTCAGACTCATCCAACCCCGGCAGATTTCTTCGATGATAAAGGCGTAGGTGGTGAAGGCCACGCCCATACCGCCGTACTCAACTGGAATGATCGCGCCGAACAACCCGAGTTCTTTCATGCGCTCGACCAGTGCGTGCGGGTACTCGTCGCGATGCTCCATTTCACTGGCGACAGGTTTGACTTCGCGTTCGACGAAGCGACGCACGGTGGCGATGATTTGTTGCTGCTCTTCACTGAGTACGATCATGGTTGTTCCTCTTGCGGTGCAAAGTTGCCGACACTTGACCACCTTTGGGAAAAGAGATCAAGATGTCGGGACCTCTGGATGCATATCAATTTCCTGGTAAAAATATTCTCAATC
>SXGS01772866.1_pt1 | contig 13395 bp, 10 predicted proteins | sample 3174681 | NCBI WGS metagenome assembly SXGS01 (sample SAMN11356861, study PRJNA531348) | freshwater metagenome | isolation source: freshwater sample F1-80 | place: China: Fuxian Lake, Yuxi | collected 2017-12-25
GGGGCGATCAGGGTGGTGAGTTGCGAGTTCGCAAGACTGGCGGGGGCGGGAAGGGACCAGAGAGCGTTGCGATCATTGGCACCTACAAGACGCTCGATGCGATGATGAAGGACATTGGTACGTGGGGAAGCAAATAAGAGGAACAACAAAACGCAAACAGGCGGGACCATCAGGGCTCCGCTCTTTTTGCGAGCCGCTGCCCAAGAGCTACTGATCGCTGCAACGGACAGACTGCTGTATCCTCGCAGCTGTTTATGACCGTCGCCTCTCCCACCAAAATCGCTGCGAACAAGCGCAATGCCAAGCTCGGCGGGGTGAAGACCGCCCGCGGCAAGGCCATCGTGCGTCACAACGCCCGTAGACACGGCATCCTCGGCAATCTGCGTACCGACTACGAGGGCAACGCCTACGACGGCTATCTGCGTCGTCTGCATGACGAGTACGACCCTCATAGCTTCATGGAGGGAGTTCTCGTCGAACGTATCGCCGTCTGCTGCCTCATGCTCCACCGAGCCGCCAAAGCCGAACGCGAGTTCATGCTGTCGCGGTTGAAACCACCCGTTTACAGCAGGTTGAGCTTCATAGACTACGACGAGGATAGCTACAAGCCCGTCATGCAGCACGAAGACGTGGAGCGGCTCTCCTCGGTGTACCTGCGCTACCAGACGACCATTGAAAATCGCCTCTACAGGGCGCTCCATGAGCTGGAGCGACTCCAGCGGCGTCGGATGGGCGAGGATGTTCCCAGCCCCGTCTCCGTGGACGTGACGCACGACGGTGGGTTTGTTTCGCAGAAGTGACCATGGACAAAAAGACCATCGGGAAATTGCAGTTGGCATTTTGGAACGGCTACGACATTTCCGCGGCGTGTCTCTACGCGGGTATTACGCAGGAGGACTACGAGGAGGCTGTGGCTTCCAGCAAAGGCTTGGAACATCGTATGTCCGTGGCACAGATGTACCCGCGGGTGAAAGCAAAGGTCGAGATGATGCGCCGCATTGCGAACGGCGACGGGCAACTGGCGAGAAAATACCTCGAAACCCACGAACCTGAACGCTACAACGCGGCGTACATTGCTCGGTTCGGAAGAGTATCAGACGACGATTGAAGCGGAACAAAGCGGACAGACAGGTACAATCGAGAACATGGAAGAACACCCAGACGACATTCGAGCGACGCGCTACGTGATCTACGTTCGCAAATCCACCGACGATCCCCAGAAGCAGGTGCGCTCGATTGAAGACCAAATCAACGAGTGCAAGGACCTGGCAAAGCGTCTCCAACTCACTGTCGTTGGCGAGATCATCAGTGAGGACATTTCAGCGAAGAAGCCGAAGCGCCGCCCGAAGTTCCGAGCGATGGTGGATGCCATCGAGCGCGGGGAGATCAACGGCATTATCGCGTGGCATCCCGACCGCCTCGCACGCAACATGATGGAAGGCGGCGAGCTGATCCAGCTCATTGACGACGGCAAGCTCCTCGACTTGAAGTTCGTCTCGTTCCCGTTCACGAACGACGCGAACGGCAAGATGATGCTGGGGATCAGCTTTGCCCTCTCGAAGCACTACAGTGACAAGCTCTCAGCTGACGTGCGCCGAGGCAACATGAACGCGCTCAAAGAAGGCAAATCCAGCGGAGCATACAAGGCAGGGTACGTGCGAAACGGCGAGACGGGGTTCTACCATCTCGACCCCAAGAACTTCGCTCCGATGCAGAAAGCATGGGAGTTACGCCTGAAGGGCATCAAGGAGGTGAGAATCGTGGACGAGGTGAACAGCATGGGCTACAGGCGCGTTCTGAAAGCCAAGCAAGCTCGTCAGCGCCGCGAGCAGCTTATGACGGTGCAGAAATTGAACGACTACATGAAAGACCCGATTTACTACGGCGTGTTGGAGCAGGCAGACCGTGAGATTGACCTCACCGAACTCTACGAGTTCGAGACTATGGTGACCAAGGAAGACTGGGAAAAGGTGCAACGCATGAGGCGGAGCCACGGCAAAGTGAAGGTGAAATACGACTTTCCCTTCCGCGACATCGTGTACTGCGCCGAGTGCCGTCAGCTACGAACGCGGGGCGCATCCAAGGGCAAGGGGTTGAAGCAGCGGAAGAAAATCTACTACCGTTGCGATACGAAGGACTGCTCCGAGCGTGGCAAGGGAGTACGTGCGTATGTGATTTCGGATACCATTGCCGAACTCCTACGGAGCATCCGCCCCGAAGAGATTGACCGCGACAAGCTGCAACGCGCCCTCTCGGACAACGTAGCGGCGACCCACAAGGGCGTGAGGGATCAAATCAAAACGCTCAAAACCAAACGTACAAAGCTGGCGAACGACAAAGCTGCCCAAGCCCTCCGCCGCGTAAAAGAGGATTACGATGATGAAGCCAAGAAAGAATACGCTGCGGAACAGGAGCGGCTACGGAGCCAGATCACCAAGCTCGACGAACAGATCAAGACCTTGGAGGCGACCTTGGCGTTCTCGCATGTTGATGTTGAGAGGTTCTTGAACACCTTGAAAATGGCTTCGGAAGACTATGGACTCGTACCCCATGCTGTGAAGAACGATATTGCCAACATGATCGTATTGAACATCTATACCGCCAAGGCGAAAGTGGCTTCTGTAAAGCTCAATCCTATGTTCGAGGACTTCATAAAACATCCTATTGTCTTGAATGGTGGGCAATACTGGACTTGAACCAGTGACCTCCACAATGTCAATGTGGCGCTCTAGCCAGCTGAGCTAATTGCCCAAGATATCTACAGTGTAAAGAAAGATCGGATCGCGAGCGCCATAGTGGCGTCTTTTTATGGCGCGCTCGTCGGGCCTCGCACGACCCAGCTGAGCTCATTGTCCGACCAATGCAGCGTACCAAAAATATCATCACGATCAAAACGATCAATACGTAAAGTTTTGCATAGGTAAACAGCCTCTGTTTTCATAAAACATATTAGTGATTTAACAAGTATTCAGGCATGGCCAGAAATGCCAAATTCCTGTATAATTATTCGATTTGGAAACAAATACACAAAACGACGTCCTGCTGCAGTGGAGTGCTCCCGAGCGACTCCCGGTAGTGCGTGGAAAAGTGTGGTACACAGCAATGGGAGGACTGGTGATCGTGAGTGGAATCTGGAGCATTCTCACTGCTGCGTGGACGCTCACTGTTGTCATCATCCTCGGATCGGCGATGTACTACCAGGCCATACGTAGCCGCCAGGAAACGCACAATATTTCCATCCGCAAGGATGGCCTGCAAGTGGGCGAGCGCTTCTCTCCATGGGAGAACTGCACAGGGTTTTGGATCTACAGACATGGACAACACGTTGTCATGCACGTGGAAAAAAACCGTGGATGGGAACAGGAGGTCGCCATCGTTATTGATGGTCTGGATTTCCAGAGCGTTGCTGAGGCAATGAGCAACTTCCTGCCGTACCGCGCAGAGCGACGTGAGAAATTACTTGACTATATTATTCGTATTTGTAAACTATAGATGCTGCGCCACCTGCGCCGCGATCGCTTCGCCCCCCATCTGCCCCTTGAACGGGAGCACAGGGAGGCTGCGTTTGCAGATGACGATACAAAAAATTTCATCGGCCCCGTACAGGAGCCCAAAAACACAGAGAGTCACACCTCTACAGATCAGACAGGGGCAAACCTTAATACGTCGGTCAACACTGTTCGTCAGAGCTTCGGCTCCATTCTCCCATCACCGGAATCGAAAAGTTTCACATCCACTCTCACATCCCCGCACGCACTGCGAGCAATCCTCGACCTACCGCTGACGCGTGATGAGGAAGCCCGTTTTACTGCAGTCGCTACCTCGCTGGGTATCGAGAGCACCCGAGAAGACATACAAAAGTCTCTCGAAATCTGGGTCAGCGATGATCCCGAGCGTTTGGAGCAGGCGATGCACGCAATCGTCGAAGACCAGCACCTTGTGCTCGCTCTTCTACGAGGAATGCAAGAGCAGGCAGAGGACTACAAGAGTGGCATCGCCTACATTCAAAATACCGAGCACTTAGAAAATGACAACACAGATGCAGCAGCAACCAAGCGTGCAAATGCTGCAAGTGGTCTGAAACGCTACGACGTCTATGCACGCATTATGGGAAGTGAAACAGGTGCCGCCATGATGAGTCCATCGCAGAATCAGGCATCCGGCCTAGACGCAGTTCGTCGATGGATCGATCAGGCGTCACCTGCAGAGCTGGAGCGGATGGGGATTCCCATGGAGGCAACAACAAAGACCGGACGTCTTGCGGGGATCTTCCAAGACGCTCGCAAAGCACTGACACGCGGCGCGCGGTTCTGGGGATCCAAGTCCGATGGAGAAACAGATGATGAGCGACGCCAGATGGATTTTTTTGCAGTCGTGAACAAGCAGATCGTATCGCTCAAGCGCTCACTTGCCGAGCGCATCCAAAACGATGCTCAGAATCTCAACAATGCTGCACGCCAGAAAATGACGAATGTGATTCAAGACCTGGGAATTACAGAGGAAACAACACTGGAAACACATCCAGAGGTATGGGAGGCATTTGCACGGAGTTACAATGCAGATTTCTCCGTCTTCCTCGCCGAGCTTGGAGGTACACAAGCCGAGCTGGAGCGCACCTGCGCAAACATCGATACTTCCGTGTCTGCTTCGCACGCACCGATCCATGACGCCCTGGCCTATCTCGAAGACATGCGAGGCAAGGATCTCTGGACGATTGCGCTCGAGCGGGCGCAGGCCAGAACGGAGAGTGTCCGCTCATGGTCCACTGAGCTTGTCCGCAGGTACCCAGCCATCCAGGCCATACTGGCCAATCCCGACCGCAGACGCGCGATTCTTACCAAGTTTGGCAACAGTGCAGGACCATTGCTTGGAGATCTCGATCGTCTTGTAGATGCTATCAAGAACCCCGATGAGCAGCTGGATACGGCTGCACTTGAAAATGTACAGCGATCGCTCACTCCCCTACTCGTCGCCATCGAAGGCATTGAAGAAGGTGAAAAGAAAATTCCGCCGGAGAGCGAAGCAGATCTGACGAATCTCGATCAACGCTTTAGGGAGATCCTTCCGCGTATCGCATCCTGTGTGGCCTGCGCTTACCTCGGGGCAGACGAAGCTCTACGACGGGCAATCACACAGTGCAAGGATGGCATGAAGCGCGGCGAACCAGCTGCACATCGCCAGCTTACGGAGCTGAAGCGTGTTGCCGATCTCATCGACACGATCAAAACGGAGCGCATACCTTCCGAAGAACCTCGCAAGGGCTACGTACGCTTCCGCGAAATGCGCATCATTATCAATCCGACGAAATGCCGCGGAGCTCAGGATGAGCGCATCGTCGAGGATCATGAGTTTGGACACCTCGTCTTGCACATTCTCACGGAAGAAACGGGGCTTTTGCAGTCAGACTTCGATGCGCGCATCGAACACGCACCACAAGTGATGACAGGAGACGGACGGACGCTCACGGCGCTCCTCGCAGCACTTGCAAGCCAGTGGGGGTTCCCCGCACGAAGGCAGGCAGTTGAAGACCTCGCCCGCGAGAAAGGCATAGATGCTGAGAAGCTCTACCAACGCAAAGTACTCGAAGAGGCCTACTGTCGTTACGGTACGTACCGTAAGAAGAGAAAGGAAATCGCAAGATACGACGTGCAGACGGATAGGCAATTCACAGCGAACGAACGAGCTCTCTTCTCCACACTGGAGCATATAGAAGCAGGTGCAGCCTCTGCACAACTGCAACCCGCGATCTCCACTGGAACGTTCGACCTCCAATCAAATTTGGATGTCGATGCGGATCCTATATCCAACAGTGATAACTCTGAAGCATCAAAAGTTTCCGTCACCACACTACTCAATGACATAGAGCAATCGATAGATAAAATTCGTAACTTCATGGATGCTTTTCCTGATCAGAAAGCTGGCCTTGAAGAGTCATTGAAGAATATTGAGCAATTCTATTCTGAAGCAAAGAAAGCACATCAGACACAACAGCGTCCTGATGGCACTGCATTGATTACCGAAGAGAATGAAGAATTTAAAACCATACTCACTACCAAAAATAACAGGATAAAAAAAGAGATACTTGACAGTATTGATGCTTTCGACAAGAGAAGCTATGACCTTACCAAACAACCTCACGGACGTCGAAACTGGTGGCAGTACATCACGAAGGACATCCAGTGGCTCTCCATTATGGACTACGTGCAAATGGCCAAGGAAGCATCGGAGGATATTCAGCGTCTCTGGAAGCGACGTGGTGAGCAGGCGCGTGCCAAAGTAGGAACACTCCTTACCAGCTGGATCAGCAACAAAGTACCGTACATCGGGCAGCTGCAGTATGAGTTCAATCGCCGCGCGCAGTCTTCGGAGCTCGACGCTGTGGGTGTGTGGAAGAAAGCCCTCGAAAACGTCGACCCATACACTATGCAGGAGTCACTTTCGGAGATACGTAATGCAGACCATCTCAAGGCAATACTTATGCGCCTCACGGAACTCGGGCGGCTCAATTGGGACGACGTGGAGCTCTGGCGCGCACTCGGTCGCCTCTCGCACTTCCAGATGCCGGAGGAGCCCTGCAAACGCGACCAGCAACTGAGAGACTTCTGGCTCAAGAAATGCATTGAAGATATCTGGACTGACAAATCTCTCTACTACGATTGGAAGCAGGCCAACGACGGCAGCTACAATTCAGGCAAGAGCAAGTTCACCACGACTGCGGATGATCTTTCGAATATTAGCGGAGGACTTGCTGCCCGCATGGAAATGCAGTTAAGGATGTTCAAGAGAGCCAAAGATAACAATGAAAAGATTCCTAACGACGTTAATCCTCACATTTACGAGGAATGCCTCCACTACGCTATACGGAACGGAAAATGCTCGATGGAACAGAAGCTGTATTACCTCGTTCGTGGGGTGGCCTCGGGACTTCTCCCCCTCGATAGACTTCGTTACCTCGCAGGAGAAGGAGGCAAAGTGCTCAATGTCTTTCCATTTATCGACTACTTCTACGGCCACAACAACACCGTCGCTGACTTGAAAAGGATCGAAAAAATGATTATTGAAACGGTACCAGGAAAGGAATTTGCACCAGGTCCGCAAACTACACTATGGTTCAACCTTGAAGTCCTTCGTGACCCCTCAGTTCGAATACGTATAAGCAAAGCTATTTCCGGTGAGCGAGCACAAAATATCGACCACGAAGATTACCCTGGACTCATGAGTCAGGCAGACTTCACGCAAATTGAAGAGCTCACTGGAGCTATCAGCGGTACGCGTCAGAAGCAAAGCTATGAAGCAATGAAGAATGCATATCTTGGCTTCACAATGCGATTTAAAACACTTGGTCGTATCGCTTCTTTGCACCAAAGAAACGGAAAGTTCGGAAAGCAAGAAGTCCACGAGGCCTCTCAGGCAATACTAGCATATGTACACTACGATAACATCATGACACGCAATGGCTGGGACAAAAAGGAGCGTGGAAAGCTAGAATGGAACAAGTACGATGAAGAGTGTCCTTCTTCCGGCGGAAAGACCGTTCATCAAGTACGCGACACAGCCAATGCATTCATCGTCGAAATTTTTAATGCGCTCGAGGCGCGCAACGTACAATTTCAGTGGCCAAGTGGTGTGACTAAAGACTCATACCTCCGCATGATGACCTCAAAAGCTCTCAATGATGATGAAGTAGAGCAAAGAAAGATTTTCCTTGCAACAAGACACATAGCGCAACAAATGGAGACTGCCTTGATGAATAATCAAGACATTCTGCGCAACGCACTCGCATCGCGCGCAGATGATATGCTGAGTGATAATGCAAACGACTTCACAGAGCAAGATACAATGGAATTCTTAGGAAAACAGTAAGCGATCGGCACACTTGTGTCACATGTCATGAGCTAGCATGATGTCCCCATGCAGGTCTCCATCCAACGCATCGACACCACACTCCCCCTCCCCAAATACGAAACCAAGGGGGCGGTCGGCTTTGACCTGGTAACGCGTGAGACAACAACAATCGCTCCAGGGACCATCGGACTTGTCCCCGGCAATGTCATAGTGAAGGTGCCGGAGGGCTATGCGCTCCTCATCCTCCCCCGCTCCTCTCTTCCTCGTAAAAAATCACTCGTCTGCCCGCATTCCCTTGGGGTCATTGACGGGGATTACCACGGCCCGAAAGACGAGATCTTCGTGCAGGTGAAGAATATTTCGGATGCACCGGTCACGGTCGAGCGCGGCGAGCGCATTGCCCAAGGACTTTTTGTGAAAGTGGAAAGTGCCGAGTGGCTGGAAGTGGACGGGCATGGGGCGGAGACCAGGGGGGGTTTTGGGTCTACAGGAAGCCATATTTCCTAAACACATAAAAAGCTGCAGGTAGACACCTGCAGCCTTTTGTTCATATAGCAGCTTATTTCCCTACGGGCTTGCGCATAAACGCCGGAACCTCCAGCTCTTCTTCGGAAAGATGCAGAGCGGGCTTGGTGCCTGCAGACACCGAAGAGCGGCTGTCTTCACGCTTGGGTTCCTCAGCTACTGCATGTGACCCAAATCCCTTGATGTGACGCAGTGCAGTTGCAGATGTCGCCATCTGGAGAGGCTCAGCATCGAAGCCTGTTGCAATGACCGTACACTTGATCTGACCCGTGTACGCATCGTCGATGACGGCACCGAAGATAATGTTCGCCTCGGGGTCAGCAGCCTCTGTGATGATGCGCGCGGCTTCGTCGACCTCGAACATGCTCAGGTCCGTACCACCCGTGATATTGAAGAGAATGCCCTTGGCTCCGTTGATGGAAAGCTCCAGAAGCGGGCTATCCACTGCGGCACGAGCGGCCTCAGCAGCGCGACTGTCTCCCGTACCGTAGCCGATACCCATGAGGGCCGTTCCGGCATCACTCATGATCGTCTTCACGTCGGCAAAGTCGACGTTTACAAGGCCATGGACGGTGATAACACTGGAGATACCCTCGATGGCATGCTGGAGTACTTCATCGACGATCGCGAAGGCCTCAGTAAGCGGAGTGGTCTTATCGATAAGCGAGAGGATCTTGTCGTTTGGAATCGTGATGAGAGTATCGACTTTGCCCTTCAGATTCATAAGTGCTTCCTCTGCCTGCTTCTTTCTGCGAAGTCCTTCAAAACTAAAGGGCTTCGTAACGACACCAACCGTGAGGATTCCCATACCTCTGGCAAGCTCGGCAATCACCGAAACAGATCCACTTCCCGTCCCTCCTCCAAGACCTGCAGTGATGAAGAGCATATCCGTTCCGTCGATAGCCGCCTTGATCTCTTCCGAGCTCTCCTCAGCCGCGCGCTTACCGATATCTGGATTTGCCCCAGCCCCAAGTCCACGGGTCGTCCCGCGGCCGATGGTGATCTTCTTACCGGCCGGATTATGGTAAAGAGCCTGAAGATCTGTATTTACAGCGATAAACTCCACGCCTGGAACTTTATTGTCCACCATGCGGCGAACGGCGTTGCAGCCACCACCACCTGCACCAAGGACGCGGATGTCGGCACCAGGAGACATCTCCGGACGTACTTCCTGTGTCGTAAGCGAAGGAGACACTTGGGAAGATGAGGAAGTTGCCTTGGAACCGGAGAAGAGGGATCGAAGTGTATCGGACATGGGAAGGGGGGTAATGACGGAGAGAAGAGAGAAAAGAATTACGGAAGTAAGCTTTTAAACCACGAACCGACGTTGGCGATCGCCTTGCGCATCTGCACACCACTATTACGACCGGAGAATCTGTCCCCTTCGCGCATGCCCCAGATGAGCGTCCCCAAGGCAGTTGCATAGGAAGGATCATCCACTTTTTCGATGACACCACCAATGTCGACAGGGAATCCCATCTGCACAGGAAGCCCGAGTGTGTCTCTCGCAAGATCCAGTACACCAGGAGCCTTCACCGCAGCTCCTGTAAGGAGTGCGCCAGCCGGAAGCATGCCGCTGCGGCCGATGGCTTTGAGCTGCTCTTTCACGAGCGAGAAGATCTCGAAGTACCGCGCCTGCATAATCTCCGCCATGTAGCGCTTGCTGACTGTCTGCGTATCCACCTTGCTCACAGATGAAAGATCGATCATCTCGCGCTCGGCGATTTCCTGGGGGAGCACCGACCCGAACTCGATCTTGATCTTCTCCGCGGTATCGATGGAGGTACGAAGGCCAATCGCAATGTCATTGGTCACACTCTCTCCTGCAATAGGAAGGCACACCGAGTGAAGGATAGTCCCCTCCTCGAAGACTGCGATGCTTGTACAGCCTGCACCAATGTCGATCACTACGACGCCAAGTTCTTTCTGACGCTTGGTGAGTACAGCCTCGGACGCAGAGATCGTCGCGGGGACAAGAGCGTCGATGTCCACGCCCGCCTGGTCGACACACTTCTCCAAGTTCTTCACGTGCTGCACGTGACCGGTGATGATGTGCGCCTCGACCTCAAGACGGATGCCCGTCATGCCAACAGGATTTTTAATGCCATGCTGCTCGTCGACCGAGTAAGCCTTCGGTTCGATGTGCAAAATTCGGTGGTTCGCCGGGATGCTCACGGCCTGAGCTGCCTCGAGCACGCGCGCTACGTCCTCCACGCTAATCTCCGGTCCGGAGATGGCAATCACCCCGCGGCTATCGAAGGACTCGATATGGGCTCCGCTCATGCCGACAAAGACATGGTTGATAGGCACTCCCGCCATGCGCTCAGCGTCCTCGAGAGAGGAGATAATGTTGTGGATGAGTTCCTCCACATCGATCACGTGACCCTTACGCATACCAAGAGACGGCGAGATGCCGACCCCGATCACGTTTGGTACACCCGCATCACTCTCCGCATCTGCAACGGCAACAACCGTGCGGATCTTTGCACTTCCGATATCTAAGCTGGCGAGTACCCGTTCCTTTGACATAAAAATGAATGGAAAAGATGGAAGCCTCGGATAATCCCGAAGCTGGAAACGGTGGCGAGTCTACTGGCGCATGTTCTAGAGCAGCAAGAGGAGTTTGATCACCTTTGGTACTCAGAAGCACCATGTCTGTTCATAAAATCTATGCAGAGAAAATTGCTCTATGAAGCCAAGAGACAAAATATGTATGCAGATTTTAAACGTAGGAAAATATGCTGAGTACGAAATGTATACGAAGAAAAACTGCGACAAGTCATTTATCTGTGGCTAACACTTATGCATGTAAACCCCCGCCCCCTAACCCCCTCCCCAAGGAGGGGGGACACCTACTTCATTGGAGAAATGGTCCATGGGGAAAATTCGAAAAGCACGCCCTGTCCTTCCCTCTCCCCGCGGGAGAGGGTTAGGGAGAGGGGTTTTTAAAACATCGCCATCTGACCGGTGAGCTTTGGAGCTTCCGGAACGAACAACCCTGCATCCTTGAAAATCTTTTTACCATAATCGGTAGTGAGCATCTGCCGGAGTCTGCGCTCCAGAAGGGTGAATTCCATCGACCGGAAAAATGCTACAACGGGATCGATAGCAATGTCTGCAAGATGCAAATCCTTGAGCGCCACAGGAAGAGGAATATCACTGATCAGCGTCGCCATCTTCTCACAGAAAAATGCGCTCTCGCGGTCCGCCTCCAGCTTGGAGCGGACAGAAGGTTTGATGTCTGCAAGATGCTCGTAAATTCCGGTCAGGGAATCGTACTGCTGCAGAAGCACTGATGCGTTCTTGGGTCCGATACCAGCTACCCCTTTGAGATTATCGGAGCTATCCCCGCAGAGCCCTTTGTAAGACGGGACCTGATCGGGACGGATGCCGTACTTTGCAACGATCTCGCTGGGTCCGAGGTACTCGGCGGCCTGGTACCCCTTATGGGGAATAGCGATACGGATGCGATCGGTTGCGATCTGAAATGCGTCACGATCTCCCGTGACGATAGTCACACGTGCATCGGGGTCTTTGGCGGCGGCAATGGCATACGCGGAAAGAAAATCATCCGCCTCATAGCGCGCATCGCTCATGCGCCGGATACCCCACGCATCGATGCACTCCAGAATGTGCGGAATCTGTGTGTAAAAATCATCGGGAGTTTCCGCCCTTCCCTCCTTATATGTAGGAGCCTCCTGGTGACGGAATGTCTGATCACCCTCGTCGAAGCAGAAGAGAAGCTGATCAGGCTGCTCCTTTCCCAAAATAGAAATAAGCATGGAGGCTACGCCAAAAACAGCATTATTCTGCAATCCGGCCTTCGTATGCATAGTACGGGGAATTGCCCAGTAAGCGCGATACATGAGATGGTGGCCGTCAATAAGAACGAGATGACTCACAACGCACAGAGAATACCCGGGTATCGGTTATCCGGATACCGAACCCACCCCACTCCCCTGTTTTTGCAACTCTTATCCCCTTCTCGGAAAAGGCATTTTCAGCTATACTATAGAGATTCATACACACCCTATGCCCGCCCTCTGGTCCCCGGAAACGGACACGCACATTACGGCCCGTTACAGCCAAAAGAACCTCGACCAGAAGGCGCGTAATAAGTCAGCCATGCAGAAGGAACTCGGCTGGCCACAGGAAGGGCGCAGAGCAACGATCTGCCTGCCAATGGGCATGACAGAAGCGCTGGGAGGATCGATCCTCAAGACACTGATTCCAGGACTTCTCACACAATCACTGGAGCTCCTCATCATCGGCAAGGGCAGCAAAGACTACGGAGCACTCTTTACAGATCTCCAGAAAGAATACGGACACAGAATCGCCATCCTTCCGAGTAGCGAAGCATCCATCCATAAAATACTCGCTGCATCGGATATCGCCCTGTTTCTAGCAGATGCAAAAGACTCCCCGGAAATACGCGCGTGCCTCTCCTATGGCGTCATCCCCATCTCTCCAGACTGTGAGACCCTCGAAAACTACGACCCTGTACAGGAACGCGGAACTGCGTTTCTTTTTACGCCGGCAAAGACTCCCGAGCAGTCCGCATGGTCGGCATTTGCCGCACTTGCTAGGGCACTCGAGACCTACAAATTTCCCTACGACTGGCGAACGATCCAGAGGCAGTGCATGGAGAGTGTGAAGTGAGATTGCGGATGGTGGGTCAGGTGGGATTTGAACCCACGGCCAAGAGCTTAAGAGGCTCCTGCTCTACCAGACTGAGCTACTGACCCATATCACCAAATGATTAATAAAGAAGGAACGATCAGACCAAGACCTGCCCGCCGTAGCCCCGCGGCTGCGGGGCGAAGGTGGGAGCTACTGACCCGCAGGCTCATTTTCCATTTTCCGCACACAATTATCAATGCATTTCCGGTCGTTCATGGAATATCCGTAAATTCGTCTGCATCTATAGCAAAGACCTCGATCACAGCGCCGCTCACTGTAAGTGCGGTAAGACCGCGCGTCGTACGAAATTGCGGGAGTAAATTTTTTCCCCATTGCTTAGAGATA
>SXGS01374698.1_pt1 | contig 13393 bp, 10 predicted proteins | sample 3174681 | NCBI WGS metagenome assembly SXGS01 (sample SAMN11356861, study PRJNA531348) | freshwater metagenome | isolation source: freshwater sample F1-80 | place: China: Fuxian Lake, Yuxi | collected 2017-12-25
GGTGCGGACTTCCCATACTTGGACAGTAATCCTATAGCGAGGCGACCTGTGCCACACCCGATATCGAGAACTCGCTTTTGAGGTGTGAGATGAAACGCATCCGTAATCCGCTTCGCTTCGCTCTCGGCAGAAGCAAGGTACGTCGCATTCTCTATGAAGCAGACTCCACCGGTTCGCAAATACGGTGCAGGTAAAGTGACTCCATGGTAGGAAACAGCATCCTTTCGGAGAAGCGGGCGGAGGGGTGCAAGAAGGGAGCGCAATGCTCGATGCATAGGGTGCCATGCTACTGCGATCGCCCTTGAGGGACAAATGTGCCTTATACCCCAAATATGCAGGGAAAAATGCCAAATCCCTACTTGAGATGCGCCGTCAAAGTTATACGATGTATCTCCTATGCCCCTTGGAAACATCTCCCTGCGCATCGATGCACTCGGCAAAAATCTCGATGAAGTCGACGAGCTAGTGGAAGGCATTGTGCATGACGCAGGCTCTCATGCCGCAGTCTCCGTAGGGATCTATCGCACGGGCGGGTATACGGAAGTCGACAAAACACCTGATGGTAAACGTACGAGACTTGTCCTCGGCGAGGAGGTTTCTACGGAATGCATTATTTACATTGAGGGCGTTCAACAAAGTCTTGTGAGAAGTATTCGTGAAGAACTCTCAGCTGTATTTCTAATCAAGGACGAAGATTTTTATGCGAATGTCGACGATCTGGCGACCATGGGCGATGAAGAGCCCATGGATGATCTTGGGCTCGACGATCCTGATGGGTGGAATAGCTAAGTGCTCGAGTGAGAGAGCTTCACCCCTTCATGCCGCAGCAGCCACTCCTTTTTGTCACTGCCGGATGCGTACTGCCCGAGCCCACCACCCGCAGGAAGCACACGATGACATGGGATGATAATGGCCAGCGGATTATCGCCTACAGCTGTACCAACAGCGCGTACAGCCAGGGGATTTCCTATCTCCTTTGCGATCTCTCCATAGGTCACAGTCGTGCCGAAGGGAATGGTGAGCAATGCATCCCACACGCGCTGCTGAAAATCCGTACCACGCATGACAAGGGGAACAGAGAATCGCTGAAGATCGCCAAGGAAGTACCCACGGAGTTCCTGCAAAGCACGCTCAAGCATATCCGTTGATTCCTCTTTGTATTTGCGGGGCGCAGAAACAAAGGAGATGGAATCGATACCGCGATCGGTGGCTGTTACGCGCAGTGACCCGAGATCGGTCGTCAGGAATGCGGAAGTGATCTGCGTGAGCATGGAGCTATTGTCGTTGTTTTTGAAGGGGTTTCCTAGGTCCATTCTGCAAGCGATCAAGGATCTCTTCTGCAGGATCAGCTCCGGTTATCCACACTGGTCCAACGGGTTTTGTGCTGAGAGCTCGTACCGCACGGGCATGGGCACTGAACGCCAGTGCATCGAGCGCCTTTGCCACTTCCAAGCACGCCTCATGCTCGCCACGAAGTGCTTCGGAGATTCTGCGAAAGCGCTGATCGTGATCCAGCTCAGTAAGAGCAGCGATAGCACTCGAATCATCTTCAAACAACGCCTGATCTATACAGGCAAGAAGGGCTCTGGAAAATTGCCGATCTCGCGAAAAGCGATCCGCCGAAGTCCGGAATGTACGCAGAGAAAATGCACGATTACTGATGGGAATGGTATAGGCGATTTTATCATCCCTTGCGCGCATAGGGTGTTCGCTCCGTGCATCCATCTCACCCACAGGAAACTTCAGCGTCATGGCTCCATCCTAGCACTCGCACAATGCATTGCGGGAAACCCCTGCTGTTCCATCTACTTAGAGAACATACTTTTTAGCTTACATAAGCCATTAATAAGATTTTCTGCTGCCATCTTTCTTCCACCCTCTGCCCTCTGCCATCTCATCGTGGTTTTCTAAAGGCATGCCTCGCATCGCCTCCACCGCCCTAGCCTTCACGCTTCTCCTCGCCCTACACATTGCAACAGTGCTCGCCATCGCCGAGGAACGCCAGGATCGAAGTGTACTGCCCCATGTACAGCACGTTTCAATGCCGATGTTCTCACGCCGCTAATTTTCCATTTTTCATTTTCAATTTTCAATTTCCCCATGCCTCCCCTCTCCGTCGCAACCGCCATCGCAGTGCGCGCCCATAGCGGTCAGAAGCGCGCCGATGGCAGGGACTACATTGAGCATCCGATGGCTGTGGCTCGCATTCTCATGAGTGCCAGTACGCACCTCCCTACAAGCATCTACGCCGCCGCCATGCTCCACGACGTCATGGAAGATGCGGACTACAGCTACGCCGAAATCGCCGCACGTGTCGGGAGGTCTGCGGCAACCATGGTCCTTGGGCTTACGAGGCCGGAGCGCATACAGAGGGAATGCCGTACTGCGAGGGAGGAACGCTACATCGCCCAAATGCGCATCGTGCTGCCATTTGAGCCGGGGATGCTCCTCATTAAGATCGCCGACCGCATCCATAATCTGCAAACCGCAAGCGCATTGCCAGTACCGCGACGATCAGCATTGATTGCCATGACAGAAGATCTCTACCTTCCCTTCTTCGAAACTGCACGCAAAGCACTGCCGATGGAACTCCGGTCCGCGTGCGCAATACTTTTAGAGCAACTCCTATCCACACTGGTGCACGCAAAAAATCCGCTACCGAGAATGCGGGATGAACGGATGTAATTATTTCCCTTTCTTTCCGTCTCCCTTCTTCCGGCTCTGTCCTTTCCAGATCTTGTCGATATTCACACGGTAGAGGTTGTTGTAGCGCTCCAGCTCATTGGGGTCGGCCATTTTAAGCACATCAAGCTCCGGCGCGAACATCTCGCTGTAGCGGTCGCGGCGGCGGATCTGTTTGAAGCTTCCATCCTCATGGATGAGCACGACCGGAGCACGCTTGATCGTGTTGAAGTTATTCGCAAGCACCTGCGCATATGCCCCCACATCCATCGCCGCGAGGATATCGCCGTACTCGAGCTTGGGCATCATGATGCCCTTGGTGATGAGATCCCAGCAATCGCAGGTGTTTCCCCCAACCGTTACTTTATGCACGCGGGGCGAGAACATCCGTGAAGCAGGCAGGATGTCGTAGCGGATATCCGTCTGCACGAGGGCATCGGGGATAAAGTTGTAGGTCGAACCATCGGCGATGATCATCCTGTTGAAGTGGTGAATCTCCTTGTTGGCCACAACGTACATCAGGCCGATGCCGGCATTCAGGACGATGGACTTCCCCGGCTCGAAAATAAGCTGCACCGGAATCGTAACTCCTTCACGCTCGAGAAGTTGCTTGAAATACTTCGGAAAGGACTTCAGATCCTCGATGGGAAATGCTGTCTCGTCGCCGATGGCTGCGGGGAATCCTCCTCCGAGGGAAAGTGTTTTGATGGGAATGTGCTTGTCCTGACAGGAGCGAATAATCTTTGTCATCACGCGCGCAGCGGCGCGCAGCGTCCATGGACTGGAGATGTATCCCCCCATGAAGTGAAAGCCACGGAAATCCACAAATGGACTGGTTGCCGCAATCTCCACTGCCTCAAGAACCTGCTTGAGGGGAATGCCGTACTTGTTGCCCTTCGTCGAGTAGTTGCGAATCTCGATCATGGGGTTTACACGGATCACGGTACGCACCTGCGTCCGCAGCTTCTTGGCCGTCGCCGCAATATGACGAAGATCCTCCACACTGTCGGCGGTGATGCTCTGGACACCGACTTTTGTAGCGAAGTACAGATCCTGATCTGTCTTGTAGAGATTGGTGTAGGAAAGCTGGCGGGGTTTGAAGTCCGCAAGAAGCCCGAGAATGATCTCGCCGACGCTCGCGCAATCGAGCTCAAACCCCTCCTCGCGTGCCATACGGAGGATCTCAAGATTACTGTTGCACTTCACTGCGTACTGGAGCTTGATCTTCTCGCCAAACACCTTTTTAAAACGCCGGAAATTCCGGCGTATCTCCTTCTCCACCATCACGTACACGGGGGTTCCAAATTTCTTCACAATCCGGTCTACCGGTACACCTTCGATGGTCATGTATCCGCGCTGATCGACAGACAGGAAATCGCGCCACCGCTCGCGGATGTAGCGCTTCTCCGCGTGCCTGCGCCGATGGGAGAAATGGGGAACAGAAGAGTGTTCCACCGGTGATGCACTCATCGCGTACGCTTTCGCATAGGAAACAGCGCGGAGTCTACGACAGTTGTCTGCGAATGCAACAATTTTCTCGGGTGGTATTTTTTAAAAAATTGGATCATTCAGGAATAGTGAGGATTGACGGTTGCACTGGGAAAGTGCCGTGGTTGGTGGCGCGCCACGGGGGGTGAAGGGGAAGGCCCTGCTTTGCGCCGCAGAGCTGTCGAGATGGAAACCCCGAATCCTTGCAGGGGTTTCCATCGAGACACAGGGCCGGGTGGAGAGGTATTGGCGCGCCGGGCGTTTTGGCTCCACCTTTGTCGCCGGACAAAGGTGGAAAGAGTTACCACGAGCAAAGAAAGTGGAAAGCTCAAAGAGATGCCTCCATCATCGTGGAATAATTCCTAGCATTCGTAATATGCCATCCCTACCATACCTCCATGAGCGAACACCGCAATGTCACCCTTGGCCTTCTCCAGATGTCCATGGAGGAGGGGGCAGAAGCCAACCTCACAAAAGCCCTTTCCATGGTCCGCGAAGCGGCGGGCAAAGGAGCAAAGATTATTGCGCTTCCGGAGCTCTTTTTAGGCCCCTACTTTTGCATCGACGAAAAAAACAAAACAGCATTCGAGAGAAGTGAGCCTATCCCCGGCAAAAGCACAGAAATTCTTGGTAGCTTGGCAGCGGAATGTAAGATCGTCTTAGTCGGAGGATCGATCTACGAAGTGGAGGGGGAACAGCGCTACAACACCTCCTGTATCTTCGGGCCCGACGGCTCTGTGCTCGGCCGCTACCGCAAGCTCCACATTCCCCATGATCAGGGGTTTTACGAGCAGAACTACTTCGGCAGCGGCAATGCAGGTCCTGAAGTATGTGCTACACCCTACGGCACCATCGCCGTCGGCATCTGCTACGACCAATGGTTTCCCGAGTTTGCCCGCATAGCCACCTTGAAGGGCGCAGAGCTCATCATCTACCCCACAGCTATTGGCAACGCCGAGGTAGAGCCCGTAGACGCCGCTATCCCCGAAGATTGGGAAGGCATGTGGCGCGCAGCACAGGTAGGTCACGCAGCGAGTAACTGCATCTACATCGCAGCAGTCAATCGTGTCGGAGATGAAGGTACTTCACACTTCTTCGGAGGATCTTTCGTTGCAGATCCAAACGCCCGCCTCCTTACAAGAGGAGACGATACGGAACAAATCCTCCTCGCAGACATCGATCTCGCCTACCCGAAGAAGATGCAGGCATCGTGGCGGTTTCTCGCAGAACGGAGGCCGGATATGTACGGGGATTTGACGAAGTAATTAAAACAACATGCTCGGTCGCGTTGGAAATGCGCCGTTATGCATACGCTCCAGCACATAATTCTTTGTACATTTTACGCACACCCCACCCCTAGCCCCCTCCCCATGGGAGGGGGAACACCCTCTTCATAGAAGAAGGAAAAATTGAATATTCAATATGTCCAAATCAATACGCAGATATTCCTTGTTGTTCCCTCTCCCCGCGGGAGAGGGTTAGGGAGAGGGGTAAAGTTGCCTCCACAGACACCTCCATCAATCTCTTTCGCCGTAACACTCTTCCCCTCTCTGTTCTCTACCCACAAAGAACAAATATTTCCTCTATGTGAAAACAAAGGACTGGAATGGATATTGTAACTCTTTCGCAATGCTCTCTCGGCAATGCCATTCCTCCGCTGCACTGGTGCCAAATCCTTTCCCCCCCCTCCCCATGGCACGCAGACACGCGGCACTATCCCCTATAGCAGCAGACATCGAACTGCTGGAACCAAAACAACTGCTTTCCGGATCAGCACCGGAGACGGAGCACATTGATGCACTCCTGAGCGATACATCCTCGCTGCTACAGCTCCTGTCCGGATCGCAGCAATCTGCACCAGTATGGGATGGGCACTTTGATGATCTCTCTGAAACTGAAGCTACGCTCCAGAAGATATCTGCGCTCACAAAGTATGGTGAGCAGATTACTGATGCTCTGGGCCAAATCGACGATATGGAAATTTCCAAGCGACAGGAATGGGAAATGCAGCTTCTGGAAGTGATGCATGCTATGGAAAATGCAATTGATACAACGGCGTCTTTTGAGGATGCCATGCGATCATCCATCCATCATCTTCTGACAGAGGAAATTTCATCCGCAGATCTCTCTGCACTGTCTCTCACGGAAGGACAACGCATGGCCATCGGCTCTGTTCCCCTCAGCGATCCTGCACATGGCAGCATCACCGTAGTGGTTCCCCGTGGAAAATCACCTACAGCTACCTTGCAGGAAGAAACACGATGGACACAGCCACCGACACTGGTCAGCAATCCCGACCATGGCTTTGGAGCATCGCAAAGCACCATACCTGCTTCCATCGTTGACTGGAAAACGCGCAAAATCGAGGGTTTCGGCCTCTCGTCCATCGATGATCGCGGCACGATCCTAGGAGGCACAGTATGGAATAGCGGCATCGGCATGCCCGTCGTGCATAATCTCACAACAGGGACGGTGCGCGGACTGGGAAGTCCTTTCCGGGGCAGTACGGATATTACCATCAGTCCTGATGGATCGCGCGCGGCAACCTCCACCTACGGAACAGGAAGAAACGGCACCATGCGCGTATGGGACACGGCAACCGGCGCAGAGATCGGGGAAACGCAGCGACCCGAGTACGTGACGCAGATGGCCTTTCGCCCGGGAGACACCCCTGATCTCTTCTACAGCACAGAATACGGTCAGTATGTATCGTGGAATAAAGTAAATGGCGATGGTGGTCATATTTTTGAGGGAATCTGGCCGCGATTCGCCGTAAGCGAATCTATTGCAGCTGCACCACGCATCGTAGATCTGGGCAGAGGACGCTTCGAACCAAGTAACACCGTGGAGCTCTATGACCTCATACAGGAACGAAAGTTACCCGCAATAGCCACAGGCGCTTCCGTACGCGATCTTGCCATCAGTCCCGATGGAACGGTGCTCCTCACATGGGAAAGAGGAGGCATCGTGCATATGTGGAACATCACAACGCAGCAAAAAATTACAACGATCACCCCGACCGCAGGTACACGCGATGCACGCGCGCAGTTTAGTAACAATGGATCGCTGATCATCATTACCGATAACATGGGAAAGCTCCGTGAGTTCTCGGTAGAGAGTCTTCGCAGCGGCAATACCGAACCACTAGTGCAGCGCACCTACGACACGCGCGACTCTATCCTCGCGCACCCTGGTGCCCCGGGGTATATCGCCAGTCGAGCAACGACTGGATCTGTATCTCTCAGCGCATCGGGGCTCCCTGCAATCATCACCAATGGTCAGCAGGTTCCCGCGGCGGAAGGGAAAGGCGACGGCACAGTCTGGCTTGATTACTCGTCAGTGAACCACTTGGTCACGCAGGCGAAGTTTCGCATCACGGGGGTGCCGTCAGGAACGCAATTTACCGTGACGCCGTTCCTGGGTACGCAGCGACTCGCAGCACAATCTGCAAGTGCTGGAGATATGGTTTCACTTTCAAATGCAGAAGGATTATCGGCTGTTGCCGTACAGGGCGTGGGATGGAATGGCCCCATTGCTCTGGCACAAATGGATGTCTCTACTCTGAGCAGCGCACCCACTGCAGACAGCAAAGCACTCGGACTCCTTTCCAATGATCTCTTCGCCCAAACCTGGGCAGATACGGACGAAGTCTGGGGTGACAAATGGCTCGACTATCGCTCGCAGATGGCGGCCGTGGAGGGTGACCGCAGTCTCCCCATGCTTGTACGCGCTACAGGGGGCACACTCTACGGGTTCACCTACCACACCAATGTCCAGCGTGATCGCAAAGGAAACGCCAAATCTCTTGCGCGATCTGCTCTTCCCGAAAGCGCCTTCATCCGTATCGATGCAAGTACCACCATTCTTCTTCCCGGGTACCCTGCCGCTCTCTATGTCAACGTGGGCGATGGAACGATCGTCGGTACGCGAAAAGGGCAAAACGGCGGGATTATTCTTGAGAAAAAACAGTCGGCCAATATTCTCGATCTTGTCCCGAAGGAAGGAATGGATGTCCGGGTAGACTGGCTGGATACTGTGAGTGCAGGTGAAGGCACGCGCGAAGGATTTTTCCGCGAAGATCTCACGCCGGGCGTGGTGAGCCACCGCTCACCCGAGGGTGGTGCCATCGAGACCACAATGCGTGTGAAAAACTCCGGAAGCTCCGGAGGAACCATCCGCGCCGAGATCTATGTATCGTCCGACCTGCACCCCGAACATGTTCTACAAAAAACCATCGAAGGGCACATCGATGCATCGGATATCCTCACACTGCGCTTCCGCGCAGATGTGCCCGCACGCGATCGCTCAGCCTACGCCTATGTGAAGATCATCGGGCCGGATGGCACAGTACTTGCAGAGGAAGGAGCGGGGCATGTGGGGAGGAATCCGGAGAAGCGATCCGCGGACGACATTCAAGATATCCGTGATGGCATTGCAGACGCCCAACAGCAGCTCTACCAAAATACCGTACAGTACTGGGTCGATATGGCACGCAGTAGTCCTGTATATGCAAAAGAAGCCAAAGAAGGTCTCCAGGAAACCCTCTCGGCAATGACCGATACAATCGGCACAACAAAGACCTATATCCGGAATGCGCGGCATCAAGTTGAGTCTGCGCTCCGTAGCGCGATCTATGAAGCAAGTGCCGGCACCACTGGAGAGGTCCTCGCCTACAATGGCATCCTGCGACCGCTGGAGATCCCAAACGGCGAGAGGAAAGATCCGGAAAACCTGAGTCTGCCCGCAGAGGGAAGTGAGACGCTACGCTTCACGATCGACAAGACCGTCATGGCAAACTTCTGGGTGCAGAGCTTCCCGGGAAGAGCTTTGTCACTCACGATCTCCGGAGGCACCCTGCCCGCAGGCGGTTACTCTTCCGATCATGGCCTATCGAGTGCAGACTCTACGAGCTTGAAGCTCACTCCCGGTACCTACGACGTGACTGTGCGAGACAGAACCAACTACGATGTAATGCCCAATGGAAACGACCTGAAGTCACGACCTCTTGATCTCCCTCTACACATGGACGTACGGGAATGGAATATGCGGGAGGTGGTGGGGAAAGTGAGTCTGCCGGGGGAACGTGAGGCGAAGGATGTGAGTTTGCGGGTGGCGGAGTTTGGAACCGACGGTAAGCGATCTCTTAATTATGATGGAAGTCATCCGGAACAAAAACTTGTCAGCGCTCTCGACCCTTCCAAGCCTGTGTGGGTAGTGGCGCATGGAAGAGAAAATTCTGAAAACAGTAGTCAGATTGCTGAGCTTACGAGAAACCTACAATTGACTGGCACACAGGTAGTCACATTGGATTGGAGTGCAGGTGCTTCAGATAACGATATTCCTCTCGTTGGTCTCGAAGGATCCAAGTGGATCGAATCTGTAGGGTCGTGGGCCGCGCGGCAACTGCAATCCATGCAGATATCCGGCTCCAACGTAAATGGGGTAGGGCACAGCTGGGGTTCGTACGTCGTATACGAAATGGGCGCACATCTGCCAGGAGGAATCAAAACTCTTGTGGCACTGGATCCTGCCGCTGATACACCCGTCCTAGGAGGTGGAAAATACAAAGGATTTGCCGATGAGAGCTTCTCCTTTTCCAATGTCGCAGAAAGCTCCTATGCATTCCATTCCAGTAATTTCGGAAACAGGAAATATGCCCTGAGTGCGGAATATGCATTTGATGTTGTGGTTCCGGAAAATTATGAAGACGGGTCACTGGATGCTACAGCAATAGATCAACTGCTGTCTCAACGATATCTCTCGTCACTGGGTTTGGAGACTTTAGATGAGCTGTCCGATGCATACAGAGAACATGGATTTGCCGTGAGTCTTTTCTCCGAGCTACTCCAGAGACAGAGACTCGTAGCAGGTGATGTCACTGCCAAACTCTTCTCTCTGCAAAATCTACAATCAGATGTAGCTGAATTCCTGAAGAGAGATGGCAACTACGAAGGAACCTTCTATGTGGATCCAAATGTCTCAACCAATGAGCTTGGAAGTGAAGCTGGACAAAGTATTTGGAAGGCAAAGACTTTTGGCTTCCGATCGAAGGCTGCAGACGGAGCTGATATTATCCAATCCAAACAACTATGAATTTTCTTTCGCCAACCAAAGGCAAAATTGCTGCCATAAGTGCAGTCATAGTCATGGTGTTGTACCCGAAGATATTCGGTTGGCACAGACCATATATCAACTGGTCGCCTTGGGAATTGGCTGAATATCTTGTAGAGAAGAACAGACCTGCATCCGAATGCTTCGATCTGCACTGGTTTGAGATTCTCTCCCCCACACAGGCAGAGCAAAGGGCACTCTGCGTATATGAATATGCCAAACGCAAGAAAGACCCCTCCGCTTGTGAGCTTTTGATGCCAAGTAGTTACGGCTTGAGTTGTGTGGGGGTTGCCGAAGTACATCTCCCGTGTGATGTTACTTCGATACCGTACTCCGTATATTGGAGAGATGGTGATAGAGAACAGACTGAACATATAACAAATTGTCTCCTGCCAAATTCAAGAAGGTCAGAATTGGGCAATCAATGTTGTGAAATTGCAAAGGTTACCTTTTTAGAAAAAGAAAATGATTGCAGTGGCGTGAAAGACAACACACCGATTTACGATCATTGCCTATACAGCCTCGCATGGAAGCTACGGAACCCCGTACACTGCTTTGATATTGTAAATATAAATGCTCGTTCTGCATGTGAGGTGCAAACAAAAGCTATACAAAGCAACCCATCAATATGCAGAGATTGTCAGATGCCAATTGAAAAGATTGAAGATCTTCAGTGATTCGCTAAAGAATGAATGACATCCCTTTTCCCCTCTGCCACACTTCCCCGCAATGAAATCTCTTTTTACTCCCAGCTCCCCTGCCGCCCTCGGCTACCGCATGCCTGCGGAATGGGAGGAGCATGCGGGTACATGGCTCAGCTGGCCGTACAACAAAGAGACATGGGAGGGGCACCTAGAAGGGGCGGAGGAAGCATTTGTGCAGATGATCTCTGCTCTCACGCCGCATGAAACTGTCCACCTCGCCATAGCCAATACAGTGGTGGAGGCGCGCGCGCTCAAGGCGCTTAATGGCAAAAGGGATAATCTGGTACTCCACCGCATCGAAACCGGCGACGTGTGGTTTCGGGACTACGGCCCCACGTTTCTCGTGCGGCAAAGTGGCGGCAAAAAAGAAGTGGCATACACGAAGTGGACCTACAACGCTTACGGCAACAAGTATGCAGACCTCCTCATAGGAAACGATGTACCGGATAAGATGCCACTTCAAAATGCCAAACGCTTCGATGCCGGCATCGTCCTCGAAGGCGGGTCCATCGACGTAAACGGCAGCGGTTCACTCCTTACAACCGAAAGCTGCCTCCTCAGCCCTGACCGCAATCCTGGTCTTACAAAAGCGGACATCGAGCAGAAGCTCCGCGATTATCTTGGTGTCACCAATGTCCTCTGGCTAAAAGAAGGCATCGCCGGGGACGACACCACCGGCCATATCGACGACATCACACGGTTTACCGGAAAAAACACCGTCGTGACCGTGGTGGAGGACGACACGAACGATGAAAACTACGCACCGCTCCAAGAAAACCTCCGCCGCCTGAAGACCATGCAAGACGAAGACGGCACCCCGCTTACCGTGATTCCCCTCCCCATGCCCAAGGCTTTTGTAATCGATGGCCGCCGCATGGCCGCCAGCTACGCAAACTTCTATATCGCCAATACTGTCGTTTTGGTGCCTATTTACGGCCAATCCACCGATTCTGAAGCCCTACATGCCCTCCAAACGTGCTTTCCTGACCGTAAAGTGATGGGAATCGACTGTAGGGAGTTAATTTGGGGTTATGGGTCGGTGCATTGTATTACGCAACAATACTATTAAATTGACTTTTTTTGATAAAGTTATATCTTAATTACTCAATGTGGCTATTTTTTGCACTATTAACGCCATTTTTTTGGTCAATAGTCCATGTGATGGACGCTCATTGTGTTGAAGATATATTTGATAAACCTTGGATGGGGGCCATCACAGGATCGATAGCCTCACTAATTATTTTAGTGCCACTGCCGATTATACTCCCACTGATACAGTGGGAAATGCCCTCTCATAAGATAGTAATACTTGCCATATTGGCAGGATGCTTAATCCAAGTAAGCCAAGCATTATATTTTCAAGCACTGGCTTATAGTGAAAGCGGAATTGTGGCCGCATATTGGAACATGACTCCCGCAATGCTTCCTATTGCTAGCTTCTTTGTTGCAAATACAGTTTTTGAAACATCAAAATATCTTGGAATTTCAATATTAATATTGGCATCAGTCGGTATGTGCTTGATTGATTCTCAACTACAAACTAGATGGCGATCATTCTTTTTAATGCTTTCTGCATCCGCTCTACAAGTAATATTTTTCTTAGTTGAAGATTATATTTTCAACTACATACCATTTTTAATGGGATATTTCTTAATCACAATAGGATTAATTATTGCTGGCATAATTCCTTTGTTAATTCCCAAAGTTAATGCTGTCTTTAGGAAAAATGCTCCTGCTCTTTCGCAGGCCGCAAAGATATTTCTTTCAATAGAAATAATTAATCTATGTGCACTGTTTACAACACAAAAAGCTGTTTCATTGGGTATTCCTTCATTGGTTGCAGCAGTTGAATCTACAATTCCAGCTTATACATTTCTATTGTCTATTGTTTTGTTGAAATTCTTCCCAGTAGTAGGGGACAAACGTGCATATGAGCACTTAGTTTCTAAACTACACTTAGTAACACTCATGATTATTGGCGTTTATTTTGTAGCCTAGAAATTACACCTTTGGAATTATCGCAGTAAATTTTGTTCCAATATTTTCCTTGCTTTCAAACGTAATCGTACCACCCTGCGCCTCTGTAGCACCTTTCACAACGTACAAGCCAAATCCATTACCATCCACACTGCGTACATTGCTCGCACGGAAGAGCTTGCCAAAGATTTTGTCTTGGTCCTGCTTGGGGATACCGCATCCCGTATCACTCACACTAATCTTTAGCTCTTTGCCTGCTAGTGCAACATCCAACTTCACATGACCGCCCCCTGGTGTGTACTTGATGGCATTGCTCATAAGGTTCTCCACAATCATATGCATGAGGCGCTTATCCAGTGATGCTGTACCTATATTTTTCGGAACAGAGGAAACAAGGTTAACCTTTCTCTCCTGCGCCTTTGCCTCCATCA
>SXGS01733621.1_pt1 | contig 13393 bp, 12 predicted proteins | sample 3174681 | NCBI WGS metagenome assembly SXGS01 (sample SAMN11356861, study PRJNA531348) | freshwater metagenome | isolation source: freshwater sample F1-80 | place: China: Fuxian Lake, Yuxi | collected 2017-12-25
AACCGTTCGAGCTGATGCAAGGCCAAGGGAGGCGGGGGTTCAAGCTCGGTCATGATCTCGACAAAGTCGGATCTTGGACCGCAAAGAACTCCCCGCCTCCCCCGGCTTCATCAACCTATTCGGTCGCTAAGACACAAGGACTGGAGCGAGCGACGCAGGGATCGGCGCGAACGCCGCCGTTCTAAGGATCGGCGCGAACGCTGCCGTTCTAGGGAAGGAGGGACTCAGCAATCGCCTTAGCAATCCCAGCATCCACCAAGCCTTTTCGGTTCTTCATCAGCCAGCCCATCACCTTGCCTACCTCCTTTTTAGAGGCGGCGCCGGATCCGGCGATGGCTTCGATCACCCAATTCCGGGTGGTAGACTCATCCGCCAACTTCGGCAAATAGCCGTCGATCACGTCGATCTCTGCCTGCTCCGCATCGACCAGATCGGTGCGGCCTCCGGCTTGGTACTGCTCGATCGACTCCAAGCGCTGCTTGCGGAGACGGCGCAGAATGTCCACGGCGCGCTCCTCGGAAACGCCCCCAGAGCCATCCTTCTCGGCCTCGATGAATGCCGCCCTGATCATGCGCAGGGCGCGGGTCCGATCCGCTTCCTTGGCCTTCATCGCCGTTGCAAGGTCTGCTTTGATCTGATCGTTCAACGCCATGAGTTCCTCACCGTGGATAAACCAACAGATCTTTGGTATCCCGGAGAAAGCGCACTGTCTGTCGGAGCTTCGAATGAAAAATGTCGTGTTCGTTGCCCCGTTGTTTCGCGAGACAACCAACCGGTATGTCCGAGCGTTCGCCGATCTTCCCGGGGTTCGGCTGGGAGTGATCAGCCAAGAACCCGCGGTGATGATCCCGAAGGATCTCCGCGATCGGGTGCACGCACATTACCAAGTTGCAAACGCCATGGAGGGAGCCGACATCGGGCATGCGTGCAAGGCGTTGCAGCGCTCGATGGGGCCCATCGATGCTTTGCTGGGCGCTTTGGAGCAGCTCACGATCCCCTTGGCCCAAGCCCGAGCGATGGCCGGCATTCCGGGCATGTCCATCGCGGTCGCCCAGAACTTCCGCGACAAAGCGACCATGAAGGACGTACTTCGAAATGCCGGCGTCCCGGTCGCCCGCCATCAACGAGTGACCTCCGCTGCCGATTTATGGTCGTTCGTCGCCGAGGTTGGCTTTCCCGTCGTGGTCAAACCGCCCGACGGTCTCGGCGCTGCCGCCACTTGGCGCTTGGAAAGTCCGGAAGACGCGAACGCCGCCCTAAGCAGGTTTCAGCCCTCCCCTTCCGACCCCTTTCAAGCGGAAGAATTCGTTGTTGGCCAGGAAAACACCTGTGAAACGGTCACCATTCGCGGGCAGCCGGTTTGGCACTCCGGAACACATTATTTGCCGGGGCCCCTGGAGGTGCTCGAAAATCCGTGGATGCAGTATTGCGTCCTCCTCCCAAGAGAAGCGGATGACCCTGATTTTACGAGTTTCCATCCGGTCAACACCGCCGCACTTTCGGCCCTCGGCATGCAGACCGGCCTCTCCCACATGGAGTGGTTCTTCCGCAAGGGCGGAAAGAGTGTGGTTTCTGAAGTGGGCGCCCGCCCCCCGGGCGCGATGATCATGCCGCTGATGCAACACGCCCACCAGGTCGACATGGTGGCGCGCTGGGCGGAACTGATGGTGTTTGAACGCTTTGATCCGCCCACCCGCAAGCTCGCCGCGGGGGTCGCTTTCTTTCGTGGCCAGGGGCTAGGTCGCGTAGTCGCCCTGCATGGTCTCGACAAAGCCCAGGAGGAAGTTGGATCCTTGGTGGTCGACCGCAAATTGCCGGTGATCGGTCAACCGAAGGCGAGTGGATACGAGGGCGAAGGATGGGCGATTGTTCGCCATGAGCGCACCGACGTCGTCAAAGATGCACTCAAGAAGCTGATTTCAACGGTACGCGTCGAACTCGGATAGTCAAGGACGTTTGCGAATCACAACAGATCGTCAAGGGCTTGACGAATCCGGCTAGTTCGTCGGGCGAAAATGTGCAGGCCCCACGCGCTCTCCAGCGCATTCGGCCCGGGCTCCCAAGAGCAACTCGATCCCCAACGACGCGGCGGCCTGACGCCAGCGCCGCCAACTTTCCTGCGTTCCCCCGGGGATCGCCCCGGCGAGCCGTCGCACGACGCCCGGCCCTTCCACCGGCACCGACTCCGCCAACCAACGTGAAATTCGGCGAACGGCCTCCTGTTCCGTCGTTTCGGGAGTCAGGGTCGCCAAGGCCGTCACTCGGCCGGCGTCGAATTTCAACCGCCATACCGGAGCTCCTTCCTCTACGATCTCCACCTGAGCTGGGCCGTCCATAGCGGTCCGAAAAGACAGCTCGAACGCGTCCAAAGCTATAGGAATTTCTGCCTTTTCCAACAACTCCGGGCACCAGCGCGCCAGCACCTCCGGGGGCGCGTCGACGGCGACCCCGTCGTCCACATATTCCAGCCCAAACTCGGTTTCGACGGCCACAACCCGGTCATCTTCTACATCCAAGCGGGAAATCTGTACCTCCCGTAGCACCTCCCCGCCCGCCCCGTAGATCTGATCGCTCTGCCAACTGACCAGCTGTCCCCCTCGCAACGGTCGAAATCGGGCCTGCGGGGGTTGCGCATGGACCGCCCAAGCCAGAGGCCACGGCAGGTCGCGGGTCCCAAAGCGGCGTTCCGCGTAGTCCAACCACAGTGAGGACGCCGGTCCAAAAGCCCATTGCAACCAGTCGGCGTAACTTTCGCCCGAAAACTGGCGGCCGGGCCAACGCGTCGCCAATACGTGCGGCAGGCTCCGCGCCCACCGTCGAATCGGCCAGCTCCATACATGACTTCGTTCCACCGGGCATCGCTCGACATCGCCAAAACCCGCATGCGGCGGCGCGACATTTGGATCCCAAGGCTCCAAAACCAAGCCGGAACCTTCCGGTTGCCAGCCTAAGTAGCGAACTTCGACACCGGTGATCGCCCGCCGAGCGGCCTCCGCCAAAGCAACGGGAGAAGCGCCAAGAACAACCATTCTATTCTGCATCGGGCCGCCGATAGAACCATAGCGCTGTCCGCCCGTAGGTGCGCATTTTCACCAACTCCATGCCTGAAAACGCCTGCGGACAAGTGGTTTTTTCCTCTGCCTCCAGTACCAACCATCGCGTCGCCCGGTGGGCGAGCGCCCCCAAAATCGGTTCCACCGGCAGATCCCAGGGAGGATCCGCAATCACCCCGGTAAATTCGCCTATGGGGGTGGTGAGTAGCAGCGGGTCGGCGCATTCGACTGCCACCTGACCCGCCGAAAGGCCCAGTTGATCCCTTCTCAGCACAATGTCCTGAAACGCCCGCCGACCGATTTCGGTGATCGTCACCTGCGCTCCGCGCGAAAAGGCCTCCAAGCCGAGAAGGCCCGTCCCGCCAAACGCATCCAAAATCCGCTCGCCCGACAAGTCCTGCCCCAGAATCGAAAACAGGGCTTCGCGAACCCGATCCGACGTTGGCCGCACGCCTTCGGCCACGGGAACGCGTACGGTGCGCCCGCGTAGAATGCCGCCGGTGATCCTCGACATTCAGTTCAGGCCACCAGCAGGAGGGCCCATCTTCCTGGGGGGAATCTCCGCTTTCAAGGTCCAGTCGCAGACTCCCTCATGGCAACCGCAGGTATCCAACACCGAAAAACACGGCCGCACCTCGCAGGTCGACATCACATCCTTTGCCGCAGCAGCGGTCGTGCACACCTCCGCCCCACAACCCGTACGCGCACAATCGGCGTCCACACTACACTCGCCGCTCTTCTGCGGTTCTTCCACTCGGTCGCGGCACTGCTCGTACAGGCCCTGTGGGGTCTTCTCCGCCGAGGGCGTATCCGCGGATATAGGCGCCTCCACGGTCGATTCCTGCGACGCCGCAGGCTCCTTTGCACACCCGACGACCAATGCTACCGTCCAAACCCACCGCATGTCCCCTCCCCCTCGGCCCCGCGCGCATCGGCGCCGCAGCCCCAACCCGCCCACTTTGTCACAGAGTGTCAACACTCATCAATCGAAAGTTGGCACGGGATCCTCGCTCCGGCGAACCGGTGCCGCGAATGATTGCGGCCGACTTGAACGTACGCATGGACTGTTTTAAACAGCGCCCACACTCGACCAGCTCGAGCGTGAGGGCTCATGCGCATGAACCACCGCACCACCGTCGCTGCCGCCGTACTTGGCGCGATGCTGGCTGGCGGGCTGCTCCCGGGTTGCGACCCGGCGACAGCCGACAACCAAACCAATCATCAGATCGACTGGCATCCGTTGCTCCCACAAGGAGAGCGGAGTGAAACCCAGATTTCCGCCGGTGTTGTCACCGGCGAAGGCCCGGATCAGCCGATCGCGTTCCCCCACAATCGGCACGTTCAGCTGGATGGCATCCAGTGCGAATACTGCCATTCGGCGGCTCGCAACTCGATACACGCAGGCACTCCGGAAATTTCGACCTGCATGGGCTGCCATAAATCGGTGTTGACGGACTCTCCGGAGATCCAGCTGCTCACCGAATATTGGAATAAAAAAGAGCCGGTGCCATGGAAGAAAGTACACGATCTCCCTGACTTCGTGAACTTCTCTCACAAGCGTCACGTCCGTGCCGGCGTCAATTGCACCGAGTGCCACGGCCAAGTGGCCACACAAGGGCCCAAGTCCTTCAAGGACGCCGAGGGAAATCTTGTTTTTCGTAAGCCTCCCGCGAGCCAGCACGGCGAAGCGGTGCATCACGATGAAGCGGAGTTGGCCAAGCTGACTCCGGCCGAGCGCGCCGCTGCAACCTTGGGAACCCCCGAGAATGTGATGGTACGCGAAGCCACGCTGCAGATGGGTTGGTGCTTGGATTGCCACGCATCGCACCCCTCTGTGGTCGAAAACTACTGTCCGAAGGATGCCTCCGGACAAGACGTCGAAAACTGCCCTGAAGCAAACCTTCGCCGAGCTGAGCTGAAGGATTGCTGGACCTGCCACAAGTGAGCCTGGAGTCAACGCGATGGCTGGCTTAAACCGCCGCGATTTCCTCAAGGCGCTTGGCTTAACGAGCAGCGCCTCGGTCGTGTCCGCTTGCGGACTCGATCAAAACTACTACCGGTCTCCGATCGAGGAGGTGCTGCCCTACGTGGTACGCCCCGAGCAGATCATACCGGGTAACCCCACGTTTTTCGCTACGACGATCACGTATGGCGCCGATGCACACCCCGTGCTGGCCCGCCATCGTGACGGCCGAGTGATCAATGTCGGCGCCAACTTTGCCGCAGCGACGGTGTCCGGTCCGGGCATCCCGACGTCGGCCCTGTTGGAGCTGCAACGTCATTATTCGCCCGACCGTTTTATGGGTCCACGGCTCGATGGTACCCCCATCGAAGACGAGGTTGCCGACGGCAAAGTGTCCCGCTCCAAGTGGGATATTGCACTCGCCGAATTCTCGAAAGCGGTGGCAGACGCCAAGGCGGCTGGCAAGAAGGTGGCGTACCTCGGTCCGCAACGCAGCGGCGCTTTCGTTGACCTGGTGACGGAGTTCACCGGTGGGGAAGCGATCTTCTGGGAGCCCCTGTCTCGCGAAGCAGAGGCGATCGCCGCCGAAAAGCTGTTCGGCAAGCGCGTCCTCCCCGCGTACGACCTCTCGGATTCGCCTTACATCCTCTCGTTTGGCGCGGACTTCCTCGGCACCTGGGGAGGCGCCAGCCTGCAATCCCAGTACGCCAAGGCCCGCAACCCCAACCATGGCCAGTTCATCGCACGCTTTGCGTTGGTTTCCGCCCACCGCGGTCAGACCGGCGCAAATGCCGACGATTGGTTCCAGGCCGCTTCCGGCAGTGAAGCGTTGGTAGCTCTGGCCATCGCCAAGCTCGTCGACGAGCAATTGGCCGGCGCGCACCAAGGCAATCTCGGACCTCTATTGGCTCAAGCCGATGTGGAAGCAGCCGTGACCGCGTCTGGCCTTACCAAGGCCGATTTGGAGGCGATCGCCGCGCAGTTTGTCGCAGCCAAAGGGATGGCCGTTGCGCTTCCCGGCGGTGTAGCCGGCGCTTCGGCCGCCGCCACCGAACTGGCCGTCGCCACCTACGTGCTCAACCTCGTCTCCGGAAACCGCGGCAACAAGTCCTTCGGACTCGGCCCGGTGTATGCAGGTCCGATACACGACATTGGTCGAGTCGAGCAGCTGATCAAAGACATGAACGCCGGCGCCGTCGGCGTGCTGATCGTCGATGATCTAGTAAACCCAGTTTACAATCTGCCCGCCTCCTCTGGCTTCGCGGAAGCCCTGGCCAAGGTCACCCTGGTGTCCGCTGCCAGCCACCCCAATGAAACCAATGCTGCGGCGAAGCTCGTTCTTCCGAGCGCCGACGCCTTCGAAGATTGGGGCGATGAAGAGCCCGCGGTCGGTCTGCACCTCCTGCGTCAGCCTTCGATGTCCCCTTTGGAAGGCATCCGCGCCGACAAAACCCGGTACCACTACGAGCCCCGCTCGCTCGGAGATGTGTTACTGGCGGTCGGCCGCTCGCTGGGAATGGACGTTCCTCCTATTGTTGGTGGCATCGTCATCGAGGGTTCTGCCCCCGTCTCCGGCTTCTCGGCCAAGAACTTCCGCGACTACGTCAAAGCACGTTGGGAGCGGGAAATCTACCCCAAAGCTGGCTCATCGCTGGTGTTCGAACGCTGGTGGGAGCAATCCCTGATGGACGGCTTCGTCGACCTGCGCACGCGCGCTGAAGGTCGGTTGGCGCTCGATCCTGCCGATGTCGTCAACACCGATTTTGCCTTTTCCAAGACCGCCGCTGCGGCCGAGGGTGGCAAGTACACCTTGATCGCCTATCCTCATCCGTTCCGGCACGATGGCCGTTACGCCAATGAGCCTTGGGCACAGGAAGTTCCGGATCCGATGACCGGCCAAGTGTGGGATTCGTGGGTAGAAATCCACCCCGACACCGCACAGGAACTCGGACTCGCCGACAGCGACCTCGTCGAAGTGTCGGTGGGCAGTCAGAAGTTCCAGGTTGGCGTGCAGCGCTACCGCGGCGTCCGCAAGGACACCATCGCCGTCGCGTTCGGCCAAGGCCACACCGCGGCAGGCCGGTACGCTCAATCGGTCGGTGTGAACGTCGCTTCCGCCCTCGCCGTGGTCAAGGACACCTCCGGCGCGATGGTGTGGCAGCAGGCCAAGGCGAATGTCGCCAAGGTCGGGAAAACCGACTTGGTGACCACCTTTGGCAGCGACTTTGACCACAAGCGCGGCATCGGTGTGGTGGTTTCTGCGGCCGAGCTCGCCGAAAAGGGCGATGAGCCCGCGCATCACGACCCCAACTTCCCGCTGCACTACAAGACCGGCGAGCTGACCGGCCTGGTTTGGCCGCAGCTGGACGAGCGTGTCACTGCAAAAGGCACAACCGACCTCTACCCTCTGCCGGATCATCCCACCTACCGCTTCGGCATGACGGTTGACGTCAACGCTTGCAACGGCTGCGGTGTGTGCGCGATCGCCTGCTACGCCGAGAACAATCTCTCGGTCGTCGGCAAGCAGAAAGTGCGCGAAGGCCGAGAGATGGGTTGGATCCGGGTCAACCGGTACTGGTCCGAAGATGGCGAATCGGATGGCGTCAAGGAAATCCGCTTTGTTCCGATGATGTGCCAGCACTGCGGCCACGCCCCTTGTGAGTCGGTTTGCCCGGTATTGGCGACCTACCACACGATCGACGGCCTCAACGCCATGATCTACAACCGCTGCGTAGGCACGCGTTATTGCGCGAACAACTGCCCCTACAAAGCGCGCCGCTTCAACTGGCATTCGTATGTTTGGCCAGAGCCGTTCAACTTCCAGCTCAATCCTGACGTGACCGCCCGCACCATGGGCGTCATGGAAAAATGCACCTTCTGCGTGCAAAGGATCCGGGCCATCAAGAGCGCCGTCAAGAGCGAGGGTTTCAACACCCACGTGTCCGACAAGGATCTGCGTCAATTGCCAGCATGCGTCGAGGCTTGCCCAAGCCAAGCGTTGACCTTCGGCAATCTAAACGATCCCGAGTCTGTACCCGCCCGAAGCCGCCAATCCCCGCGACACTACGAAGTGTTCGGTGATCTGAACGTCTTCCCGGCGGTCAACTACTTGGCCAAAGCTTCCTTTACGCCTCCTCCACGCCACCACGGCGGTCACGGCGGTGGGCATGAAGAAGGGCAGGGTGGCGAGCACGAAGGGGGCCACGAGGCCCACGAAGGCTCACACGAAGCCCCGAAAGAAGACCATAACCCTTCCAAACAACCCGCTGAGCATCACTGAGGAGAGACCGCGTGTCTGCCATCCAGCCCAACGTCCATCCGGGCGCGAACGGTGACCCGAATCGGCCCGCTCTCTATTCCTCGGCCAACCGCGATATTTTGCGGGTGATGCTGAAGCCCACCGTCCTGTGGGCTTTCGCATTCTCTTTGGCCCTAATCTCCATGGTAATCGGCGGATATTGCTGGTATTACCAGGTTATCTGGGGTATGGGCTACGCCGGGATCACTCACCCCACGTTCTGGGGTGTGTACATCGTCGACTTCGTTTTCTGGGTTGGTATCGGCCACGCAGGAACACTGATCTCCGCGATTCTGTACCTGGTTCGTTCGCGTTGGCGGACAGGCGTCTACCGCGCCGCCGAAGCCATGACCGTGTTCGCGGTTATGACCGCCGGTCTGTTCCCGGTGCTGCATCTCGGCCGTTGTTGGCAGATGTACTACTTCTTCCCGTACCCCAACCAACGCCAACTGTGGATGAACTTCAAGTCGCCGCTGATGTGGGACGTGTTCGCCATCAGCACGTATTTGACGGTTTCCTCGGTATTCTTCGTGATCGGACTCATCCCCGACATCGCGATCGCCCGAGACCACGCCACCGGATTGGTAAAGCAAGTTTACGGTCTGCTGGCGCTCGGTTGGCGCGGCACCGGCCGCCAATGGCGCCACTTTGCAGCCGCTTACGGCTTCTTCGCCGCCTTCGCCGCCCCCCTGGTTCTCTCCGTGCACTCGGTCGTTTCCTGGGACTTTGCTACGGCGAATACCGCCGGATGGCACTCGACCATCTTCCCTCCCTACTTCGTCGCCGGCGCCATCTACTCGGGATGCGGCATGGTGCTCACCCTGCTCATTCCGATGACCTACCTGTTCAAGTGGCACGACTACGTCAACAATTGGCACTTTGAGAGCCTAGCGAAGATGTGCATGCTCACCAGCGCCATCCTGACCTACGCCTACAGCGTCGAGTATTTCATCGCTTGGTACAGCCAAAACCCCTACGAGCAAGCGATCTTCTACTGGCGCGCCACCGGTGAATACGCCTGGGCCTTCTGGTTGATGGTGTTCTGCAATTGCATCGCACCGCTGCCGTTCTACTTCAAGAAGGTTCGCACCAGCCCCGTCTGGCTGTTCGCCATCAGCATCCTGATCAACATCGGCATGTGGATGGAGCGGTTCAACATCGTCGTCTCCTCACCGGCGCACGACTTCGATCCCGCCACTTGGGGCATGTACAGCCCAACTTGGGTCGAGTGGGGCATCACTCTCGGTTCCTTCGGTTGGTTCTCGTTCTGGTTCCCCCTGTTCTGCAAGACGCTGCCCGCGATTGCGATCACGGAAATCAAGGAAATGATCGCGCCCCCCATGAAGGGCGGCGGGGAGAAGCACGCATGAGCGGCGCACACGCACAATCCGAGGGCTCGCACGCCGGCATTCGCGTCAAGGGCGTGTACGCCCACCTCGACGAAATGCTCACGGGAATCGATCGCCTCAAGAAAGCAGGAATCAATGGCTTCGACGTCGTTGCCCCGCTTCCGCGGCACGAGATCGAAGAAGCGGTCTACGAAGGTCAGCCCTCGCCGGTACGGTGGTGGACGCTGATCGGCGCCATGACTGGGATCACCAGCGGTCTGCTGATCACCTCCCTCACCCACATGGACTGGCCGATGATCATGCCGGGCGGCAAGCCGGTCGTTTCGCTGCCCACGTTCGCGATCATTATGTTTGAATGTACCATTCTCGGCGGTGCGATGTTCACGCTGTTGGGCATGATCATTCACGCTGGTCTTCCCTCCTTTGGTCTGGACAAGGCCATCCAGGATCCCCGCTTCTCCGACGATAAATTCGGAATCGTGTTCACCCGCGCGTCCACCAAGGACGCTGACCGCATCGTCGATCTGCTTCGCGGATCCGGGGCGATCGAAGTCACCACGGGCGACGACACGATTTATGAGGTGCCGAATGTTTAGCCTCCGCAGCTTGGTGTCCACCCGGCGCCGGCGCATCGCTTCAGGCATCGGAGTTGCAGCAGCTCTGATGGGAGCCTCCACTGTCGCTTTTGGTTTGCCATGGGACCTCGACATGGTCGATTCCCAGATGGTGAAGGCCTACGAACAGCCAATGACGGGCCTCCCCGAAGGCGTGGTCTCTCAGCCCAATGTGCTTAGCCCCAAGCCGTTCGTCGCATCTTACGGTGACTTTCCGCACACTTCCCCCGAAGCCGACGCCTTGCGGGCGCCGTTTCCAGCGGATGACGCGGTCCTAGCCGAAGGCGAAAAGTACTATGGAATCTACTGCACGCCCTGCCACGGCGACGGGGTAACGGTCGGACCGGTGGCCAAGAAGGGCGTTCCCGCGCCTCCATTGTACGGTGCAAACGGCGTTCTGCACACCCGCCTGCCCAAAAACGCGCCGATGACCGACGGTTATCTGTACTTCACGATTCGAAAAGGCAGCCTGAGCACGGTGATGCCTGCCTACGGCTACACCATGACCGAAGAAGAGATGTGGTCGATCGTTCACTGGGTCCGGGCTTCTGACGCCAAAGTCGTCGCCGCCGAACCGCCAAAAGCACCTGAGCCCGCCCCAGAAGGCGCCCCCGTTGAGGAGAAAACCCCATGAGCGGCCATACGCCTGATGTGTCGGCGATCATTGAGTCGATCCCTTCCCGAAAAGTGCCCGCCCCGGTCCTGTTCGCTGGAATTGGCGCGATGGTTTTGGGTGTGGGTGGCTTCATCCTTGGTTTGACGCGGGATCCCGTGTGGGCCTGGGGCGCACTGTTGGTCGCTTTGGTGTACACCATGGCGCTCGTTCAGGGCGGCGTGATCTTTTCCGCGATTTCCACGTTGACGTGGGCGCGTTGGAGCCAGCCGTTACGCCGGGTCGCCGAGTCCTTTGGTGCGGCATGGTTGGTGCTGTACCCGATTTTCCTTTTGTTCCTGGTGTTTGGGCTCAAGGTGTTCCCATGGCACCCCAATACGATCGTCGATGGTGGCCAGGTGTCGCTCGCGGCCCACAGTGGCGCGGTGCTGTTTGAATCCAAGCCCTTCTGGCTGTCCCCGAGCACATTCCTGGTGCGCCAGGCGGTCGGCGTTCTGTTCCTGGCCGGCCTGTCGCTGCTCTACATTCGTGCTTCCCTTCGCCCCGACATGATTTTGGCCAAGGCCAGGCTCGGCGATCGTGCTCCAGCTTGGTGGGGTTCCCTCATCGGCGGGGCCGGCAGCTTGGAAGCGGAGATCGACAAGGGTCAAAACCGGCAGACCTTCCTCGCCGGCGCGATTGTCATCACCTACGCCATCGTCATGTCATTGGTCGGTTTCGACCTGATCATGTCCCTCGCGCCCCACTGGTATTCCAACATGTTTGGCGGTTGGTTCGCGAGCTCGAGCTACTGGCTCAGCATGCAAGCCATCGGTCTGTTCTCACTGGTGGCGCGCGACTGGCTCGGTCTCAAGGGCTGGATCAAACTGAAGACCACCCACGACCTTGGCAAAATGATCTTGGCGTTCACCATGGCTTGGGCCTACATGACCTTCGCCCAGTTGATGCCGATCTGGTACACCAACATGCCAGAAGAAACCTCCTTCTTGATGCTTCGGTTCGACACCCCTTGGAGCTGGCTCACCCAGACGGTAGCCGTCATGTGCTTCCTCATGCCGTTCACCGTGTTGGTGTCGCGCGGTATCAAGAAGATGCGCGGTCCATTCGCCGCATTGCTCGCCTGTATGATGACCGGCGTGTTCCTTGAGCGTACGCTCCTGATCATGCCGTCGATCTACAAGGGCGACACCTTCCCGGTGGCCGACTTCCTGCTTGTTTCCATCCCCGTATGGCTGGGAATGTTGGGTTTGTTTGTAACCTTTGTGACGCAGTTCATTTCCCGAGTGCCCACCCTTCCGGTGTCCGAGCCGAAGCTGGCGGACCATCCTTGGGATGTGCATGCGCACTCCTTGGATTCGCACTCGACGCACTGAGGTCCACGCTCGAAACACCCGTTCCAACGGGTGCAGGTTTAGAAAGGCCGGCCATCGCCGGCCTTTTCGTTTGTCCGAGCATGGGAGCCTAAAAGGCCGGCTCGCGCCCGCTTTTGGCCTTTCCGTTCGACCGTGTTAGTGAACGGTGACCGAGGTCGCCATGGAACTGTCCGGGAAAATCGCCATCGTTCCTGGTGCAAGCCGTGGAATTGGCCGCGCCATCGCCGTGGAGTTGGCCGCCGCGGGTTGCCGGGTCGTAATCAACTACCGAAACGGCGCCAACGAAGCGGAAACACTCGCCACACAGCTTCCCGGTTCGCTGGCCGTACAGGCGGACGTCTCGACGACCGATGGCTGCGAATACTTGTTTAAAGCAGCGGAAGCCCTGGGACCCGTGGACATTCTGGTCAACAAGGCCGGGATCACCGACGACACCCTGATGTTGCGCATGACCGACGATCAGTGGGACCGGGTGTTGAATGTGAACGCCAGCGGGCCGTTTCGGATGACTCGGGCGGTGCTGCCTGGCATGGTCAGCCGCCGCGCGGGCACGATCATCAACATCGTCAGCGTCTCGGGGATCCGGGGCAATGCAGGCCAAGTCAACTACGGTGCCTCCAAAGCTGCGGTGATCAGCATGACCCAGAGCCTCGCCAAGGAGATCGCCCGTCGAAACATTCGGGTCAATGCGGTCGCACCCGGGTTCATCTCCACCGATATGACCGCGCGCCTGCCCGACGAGGTCATCCAGGGGGCCACCGCCGCGATCCCCATGCGTCGGGTCGGAAAGCCCGAAGAAGTTGCTCCATTGGTCCGTTTTCTGTGCGGACCCGGGGCCAGCTACATCACCGGACAGGTGTTCGCGGTCGACGGCGGCCTGACCGCATAGTAAAGCCGTTTACTATTTCGAAGGGCGCCCTCAATTCATGTCTCCACCGACGTTTCCGGCGAAGGTGTTGGAGGTCAGGTAGGATGGCGGGCAGCCGTCCGCGCAGAAAATTCCGTACGCGGTCAACCAACTGTCGTGAATGAAGTTGCCCGACAAGGTTGGCGCCGGCGCGCCCGCCGCGACAAAAATAGCGCCCGATTGTGCATCTCCGCCGGCGTAGCCATCGCTATTGGTGATGGCG
>SXGS01097499.1_pt1 | contig 13391 bp, 8 predicted proteins | sample 3174681 | NCBI WGS metagenome assembly SXGS01 (sample SAMN11356861, study PRJNA531348) | freshwater metagenome | isolation source: freshwater sample F1-80 | place: China: Fuxian Lake, Yuxi | collected 2017-12-25
ATAGCCGAAATAGGGGAGCACCGCGGTGATCCGTTTGGCCGACGCGCGCTTCAGCGCGTCGATCATGATGAGCAGTTCCATGAGGTTGTCGTTGGCGGGAAACGCCGTCGACTGGATCACGAACACGTCCTCACCGCGCACATTCTCGAGCACCTCGACGAAGATCTCCTCGTCGGCGAAGCGGCGCACATTCGCCTTGGTCAGCGGGATGTCGAGATAATCGCCGATCGCGCGCGACAGCGGATGGTTCGAATTGCCCGCGAGGAGTTTCATGCGATCGCCTGTCGATGATGGATGCTCGCGCGCCCTTTAGAGCGGGCGGGGCGATTGTGAAAGGCATGTGACGCATGGACGGGCGTCGGCGGGCCGCATAGAGCGCGCGGATGACCGTCGTCACCCGTTTCGCGCCGAGCCCCACCGGGCTGCTTCATGTCGGCAATCTGCGCACCGCGATCCTCAACTGGCTGTTTGCGAAATCGCAGGGGGGGCGGTTCCTGCTGCGCCTCGACGACACCGATGCGGCGCGCAGCGAGAAACGGTTCGTCGAGGCGATCCGCCGCGACCTCGCCTGGCTGGGCCTGAACCCCGATGGCGAGGAACGGCAGTCGGCGCGGCTGGATGCGTACGAGGCGCGGTTCGCGGCGCTGGTGGCCGCCGGGCGGCTCTATCCCTGTTACGAGACGCCCGAGGAGCTCGACCTTCGCCGCAAGATCCTGCTCGGGCGCGGACTGCCGCCGATCTACGACCGGGCGGCGCTGTCGCTGACCGAAGCAGAGCGCGCGGCGTTCGAGGCCGAAGGGCGTCGGCCGCACTGGCGGTTCCGGCTCGATCATGATTCGGCCATCGAGTGGGACGACGCGATCCGCGGATCGCAGCGGTTCGATCCCGCGGCGATCAGCGATCCCGTGGTGCGGCGCGCGGACGGCAGCTGGCTTTACCTCCTCCCCAGCGTCATCGACGATATCGACATGGGGGTGACTCATGTGGTGCGCGGCGAGGATCACGTGTCGAACACCGCGACACAGGTGCAGATGTTCGCCGCGCTCGGCGCGACGCCGCCCACCTTTGCGCATGCCGCGCTGCTGACCGGGAGCGAGGGCAAGCTGTCGAAGCGGCTCGGTTCGCTGGGTGTCGAGCATTTCCGTGAGGAAGGCATCGAGCCGCAGGCGCTGATCGCGCTGCTCGCACGGATCGGCACGAGCGATCCGGTCGAGCCGGTGGTCGATCCGCTGACGCTGGCCGACGCGTTCGACTTTTCGCGCTTCGGTCGTGCACCGGCGCGGTTCGACGAGGCTGAGCTGGCGACCCTCAATGCGCGGATCGTGCATCAGCTGGGTCACGCAGCGGTCGCGGATCGCCTGCCCGCCGGCATGCGTGCCGAGGCGTGGGAAGCGGTGCGCCCCAATCTCAACCGCGTCGCCGAGGCCGCGGACTGGTGGCAGGTGATCGAGGGGCCGATCGACGCGCCCGCGATCGACGAGGGCGACCGCGCCTATCTGGCCGAGGCGGCGCACGCGGCGGGCACGATCGACTGGGCCGGCGACCCTTGGCACGCGCTGACCGGCGCGCTCAAGGAGGCGACCGGGCGCAAGGGCAAGGCGCTGTTCCTGCCGCTGCGCCTCGCACTCACGGGGCAAGCGCATGGCCCCGACATGGCGACGCTCTTGCCGCTGATCGGCCGCGACCGCGCCGCCGCGCGGCTTCAGGCGGCGGGCGGGTAGCGCAGCCGGCCGACGAAGCGCGACAGGCTGAGGCGCGGGGCGCCGCCGGTCCACTTCGCCTTCGCCTGCTCGAATCGCATTACGTCGTCGATCCGGCGCGCGAGGAACGCGCGGGTGTCCGCCTGCCCCTCGCTCTCGTCGTCGAGGAACACCGTCACCGTCGCGGCATAGATGCCGGCGAACAACGTGCGCTTGGTGTAGTGGTTGTAATCGGTCGCGGTGTCGCCCGCCGCGCGCCACATCACGTCGGCGGCCCGCCAGCCGAGCTTCAGCCCACGCCCCACATTCTGCGGCAGCGCGAGAACCGCGAGCGCGCGGCGAAGCGCCTCCCGATCGGGCGCGACGATATCCAGTCGCGCCTCGACCAGGGCGGCGATCTTCTGGCGGATCTTCATCGTGCCCAAAACCTCGGGCGGCAGGCGGCGCAGCATCTCGGCATCGACATGCTCGAACCAGGCGTCGATCATGTCGACCGGCCCGCCCGGAAAGGCGATGCGCGCCACGTCGCGGTCGATGCCCAGCGTATCGGCGGCGGCATCGACCGCGGCCGGTTTCCACCCGTCGAATGCCGCGTTGCTCGCCACCAGCGGGGCAAGCGCCGCGCGCGTTTCATCGAGGGTCGGATCGGGCGGCAGGTCGGTCATCGCATCGGCTCCAGTCTCACGCCACCGATCTAGGGTCCGCGTCATCGGGTGCAAGCGGCTTCGTACCCGGTTTGCGCACCAGCACCAGCGCGGCGGCGATCAGCACCGCGCCGGCAATGTCGGGCAGGCCCAGCCGCTCGTCGAACCACACCCAGCCGATCGCCGCAGACACCACCGGCTGGATGAGCAGGGCGAGGCCCACGACCAGCGGCGTCAGATGCCCGATCGCGTAGATCATCAGCCCCTGCCCAATGAGCTGGCTGCACACGGTCAGCAGGATCAGCGGCGTCCAGTCGCCGGGCATCACTTGCTCGCCGAGCAGTAGCGCGAGGGCGAGCAGCGGCAGCACGCTCGCCGCGGTGGACAGACCCAACGCCGACATCGGTGCCATCGTCGAACGCACGCGCGCCATCAGGATGAAGTACGCGGCATAGAGCACGCCCGCGAGCAGGCAGAACAGGTCGCCCACGACGTTCTGCGGCGACAGCTCCGCCGACCGACCGAGCAACAGCCCGCCGCCGAGTGCCGCCAGCGCCAGCGCCCCCCCTTGCGTCCGCGTCGGCCAGGCGCGCGCGACGATGAAGCCGTAGATGGGATAGATCAGCGTCGCCGAATTGCCGAACAGCGTCGAGTTGGCGAGCGTCGTGCCGCGGATGCCGATATGCCAGCTGCCGAGATCGGCGGCGAAGGCGAGACCGGCGAGCGCGATCACGCCCCACAGCCCCTTCGCCGCGCGCACCGGCCGCTCCCCCAATGCCGCCGCGACGATCAGAAGCACCGGCGCGGCCAGCGCGATGCGCCAGAACGCCGCCGCCACCGGCCCGGTATCGGCCAGCCGCACGAACAGCGGGCCGGTCGCCAGGAACACGTTGGCCGCGATCACCGCGGCGACGGGAACCCAGCTTGGGGTCGGCGTAGTTATCCTTTGGGGCAGGGGGCGATGCATGGCGCCCCTTAGCGCCCTACCTACCCGCCTGTCCTGCCAACAATGGAGTTTCCGCGAATGGCATCGCTTTACGACCCGATCCGCCTCGGCGCGATCGAGGCGCCGAACCGCATCCTCATGTCGCCGCTGACCCGCGGCCGCGCGACCGAAGGGCATGTCCCGACCCCGATCATGGGCGACTATTACGCGCAGCGCGCCACCGCCGGCCTCATCATCACCGAGGCGACGGGTATCAGCCGCGAGGGGCTGGGCTGGGCCTATGCCCCCGGCCTCTGGACCGACGAGCAGGTCGAGGGGTGGAAGCCCGTGGTCGAGCGCGTGCACCAGGCGGGCGGGCGCATCGTCGCGCAGCTCTGGCCCAGGGGGCGGCTGGTCCATCCCGATTTCCTCGGCGGCGAGGCGCCCCTCTCCTCCTCGGCGACGATCGCGCCGGGCAGCGTGCGCACCTATCTCTCGAACGGCGAGAAGAAGCCGTACGGACAGGCGCGCGCCGCGACGATCGACGACATCAAGCGCGTGCTCGACGATTACGAGACCGCGACGCGCAATGCGCTGACCGCCGGGTTCGACGGGGTGCAGCTTCATGCCGCCAATGGCTATCTGATCGATCAGTTCCTGCGCGACGGCGCGAACCAGCGCGACGACGATTATGGCGGCAGCCCGGAAAATCGCGGCCGCCTGCTGCGCGAGGCGATTGACCGGATCGTCGAGGTGGCGGGTGCGGATCGCACCGCCGTCCGCTTCTCGCCCAACGGCGACACGCAGGGCGTGATCGATTCGAACCCCGAGGCGGTGTTCCTGCCGATCGCCGACTATCTGGAGGGCAAGAAGATCGCCTTCGTCGAACTGCGCGAGCCGGGGCCGGACGGCACCTTCGGGTCGACGACGCAGCCGGCGATCTCGCCCGCGTTCCGCAAGCACTGGACCGGCCCGCTGATCCTCAACCAGGATTACGACAAGGCCAAGGCCGAGGCGGTCGTGACCGAGGGGCGCGCCGACGGCATCGCGTTCGGCCGGCCGTACATCGCCAACCCCGATCTGGTCGAACGGCTGCGCACCGGCGCCCCGCTGGCCAAGGACGACATGGCGACGTGGTACAGCCGCGGGCCGGAGGGCTATACGGACTATCCGGCGCTGGAGACGGCGGTGGCCTGACGAAATCCTCCCCCGCAAGGGGGAGGGGGACCGCCGAAGGCGGTGGAGGGGGCGGGCCGCGAACGATCCGCTCGTGGCGCCCCCCTCCGTCACGCTACGCGTGCCACCTCCCCCTGCCGGGGGAGGAATTATAGGGACCCGTCACCCCAGCCTTCGCCGGAATGACACCGTGGTCACGCTGCCAGCGCGTCGGCCTTGGTATCTGCGAGGCTGGTGCCGTCGAGGATGCGCGCGGTCTCGTCGCGGACGCGCGCCATGGCGATGCGGATCGAGCACGACGCCTCGTCCTTGCAATCGGTGCAGGGGCGATAAGCAGTGCGGCTGACGCAGGGAACCAGTGCCAGCGGCCCCTCGATCGTGCGGATGATCTCGCCCAGCGAGATGAGATGCGCGGGCCGGGCAAGGCGATAGCCCCCCGCCTTGCCGCGCGTCGAAAACAGGAACCCCGATTCGCGCAGGTCCGCGAGGATCAGCTCCAGGAACTTGCGCGGCACGTTCGCCTCCGCCGCGATGCGGGTCATCGGCACGGGGGCGCCATTGATCGGCTGGGCCGCCAGAAAGATCATCGCGCGGAGCGCGTACCGCGAACGCTGCGTCAACATGATCGATTTCCCATGCCACCGCGCGCGACCCAGCGATAGTCCCTATTTCCGATCGGAGTTGCGCGCGGGATCGGGGCTTTTCTTTGTCGGCGCGTCGCCTATATCGGTCGGTGCCGGCTCGTCCGGCTATGGCGATAAAATGTAGCGTGTCATAGGCGCAGCGGACCCGGGGGCAGGACCCGGCGGCTCCACCATTTGAGCCGGTCGACCAGTACGCGTGAAGCGTGCCGGCCGAGCGGCTCAGCTGATGGGGCCGAACCAGGATCGACGTGTGTTGAAAAGCGCTGCTTTCGCCCGGAATGGGACCACCGCAACGGCCCATCTCACAAGTGCCAACGATAACGAGGCGCTCGCGATTGCGGCCTAACCCAAGACCTCACGGTCTAGGTTAGATTGACAAAAGCGCGGTTGGACGCACCGGGCAACAGAAGCGTTACGGCGGCCGCCGGGGGGGCCGAGCAACAGAATCCCCCCGGACTTTCCTGATTTGGACGCGGCATCGCGTGATCGTCACCCCGGACGTGTGCCGGGGTCCACCGTTGTTCGCAATCCCCCGCTGCTTGCCGCGCGGCACGGTGGACCCCGGAACACGTCCGGGGTGACGGTGGGGAGTCAGCAACCGCCGTTCCGTAGCTGGACCCCGGCCTTCGCCGGGGTACGGCGTAGGTCAGCGAGGGGACTTCGGCTCTAATGCGTACCCCGGCGAAGGCCGGGGTCCAGTCGGGAAACGGTTGCGACCTTGCGCCGCCCTACCCCAGCCAGCCCCCCGTGAACCCCGCCCGCTCCAGCCCGCGGCGGATATACGGGTTCTTGCGCATCGTCTTCCAGACGAGGCCGGTGCGGTGATTCTCGATCATCGCGACGATCGGTCCCTGGTCGATGCCGAGCCAGTCCTTGTCGACCCAGCCCACCCCCGGCCGTAGCTCGCCGTGCTTGAACGGCTCGGGCGGGCGCGACTGGATGGTCGGGTTGAACGCGTCGAGGAAACCGTATTTGCCGTAGGTGCCCGTGCCGTAGCGGCGATAGATCGCACTCACCGCCGGCTCGACGATCTCGGGCGCGAAGGGATAGCTGCCGAGCAGTGCGGTCGGGGCCAGCGTGCCGTCGTCGCGCTCGCCCGGGCCGCGCGCGGAATAGCTGAAATGGTCGCGCCCGTTGAGCCTGAAATCGCCCGGCCCGTCGCACGCGGTCAGGCCCCACACGTCGGGGCCATAGCCCGCCCAGCCGCCGGCATTCTCGATCGCGTACTGTCGCTGCGCATAGGTCGCGCGGCGGCTGTTCTCAAAATAGTCGATGCCCTTTTCGGCCATCAGCGGGTCGCGGATGCCTTTGAAGTCGATCCAGACATGACTGTACTGGTGCCCGAACATCGGTGCGAAATGGAGATACTCCTGCCCCCAGTGCGTGCCCCAGCTTGCCTTGAAGCGATCGGTCAGCGCCCCCCACGTGCCATCCGCCAGCGGGTGCGTCGGCGAGCCGAGGCCGAGCACGTAGAGGATCATCCCCTCGTTATAGATGTTCCAGTCGCTGGGGATGAACCCGCTCTCGGGATGCCAGCCCATCGACACGAAGGGCGGGCGCGGGGTGATCCAGTCCCATTCGATCGCGCGATAGAGCCGGTCGGCGAGCGCGCGCACCTCCGCCTCGCCCGGATCGTCGCGGTCGTACCAGCTCTGCGCGAACAGGACGCCCCCCATGAGGAGCGCGGTGTCGATCGTCGAGAGTTCGCAGCGTGCGAACCGCCACCCCTCGGTCACGCCGAGGAAGTGGTAGAAGAAGCCCTTGTGCCCGCTTTTCCGCGTCGGCTCCGGCCCTATCGGCGCGCCGGCGAGGAAACGCAGCATCGCCAGCGTGCGCTGAAGCCCCGCGGCGCGCGTCACCCAGCCATGGCTCTCGCCGATCGGAAAGGCGGTAAGCGCGAAACCCATCGCCGCGATCGACGCGAAACTGGGCGTCGGCCAGCGATCGGGGGCGAGGCCCCGCTCCGGCTCGGTCGTTTCCCAGAAAAAGCGGAAGGCTCGGCTCTGGATATCGTCGATCAGCGGCGCGGTCGCGGTGTTCACGCGCGGCGGGTTGCTGGCGATCAGCGGGTCCTCGCCCCGCCGGGGCGAGGCGCAAGCGGCAGCCATCCCCGCAAGCCCGGTGCTTGCGGAGCCGAAGAAACGACGTCGGTCGAGCAAGGCGACCTCCTCTTGATTACGCGTACGATGCTGCCGGGGCGGACATCAGGGGGGAGAGGGGACCGCCCCGGCAAGGACCGGCATCAGAAGCGATAGCCGACCCTGAACTGGACCCGCCGCGGGAGCGTCAACAGCGCATTGCCGATCCCGGCGGGCTCGAGCGGATCGGTGGCGCTGAAGAACTCGTCGAAGCCGGCGAAATTCTTGTTGTTGAAGGCGTTGAGCACATCGACGGCGACCTCCAGCTCGTGCTTGTCGCCGAACAGCTTGAGCTTGTTCGCCAGCGTCAGGTTGACTTCGCAGAAGGCGAAGACGCCCTTGATGCAGTTCTTCTCCGGATATGCCGCGGTGAAGCGGAGCGCGCCGGTGTCGAAGCCGTTGGTGGCGTCGGTCACCTGATAGGCGGCGCCCGACCCGAAGGTGCTGAGCGTCGACAGCTGGAACCCGGCCGGCAGGTCGACGATGCCCGAGAAGGTGATCCGGTGCCGCTCGTCGCCGCGCGTCGGCCGCCAGCCATAGGCGTCGGGCGTCAGGCCATCGAGGCTGAACAGGTCACCGCCATTCTGCTCGGCCTTGCCGAAGGTATAGGCGATGTTGACGCCCCAGCCCGAGGTCTTCGAGTAATCCTTGTCGAGCGTGAAGAAGAGCGCCTTGTACCGGGTGTCCAGCCCGTCAAAGCCGATCAGGATGTTCGAATAGCCGTTGGCGCGCGCCGCATCGGTATTGCAGCAATTGCCGAGACCGTTGTTCTGCCGCGTCGCGAACAGGTTGGTATAGCCGTTGCGCCCGCGCTGGTACGATGCACTGAGCGAGGCGCGGAAGATGCCGAGACGCTGGCGCACGCCGAGCGAGATCTGGTCGTTGACCGGCGGCTTGGCGTCGTTCTTGACCGCGAACAGCTCGGGCAGGCCCGTCTCGGGATTGGTGTTGAGCAGCGTCAGCAGCCCGTCGCGCGTCAGATAGGCCGGATTCCACCGGGTGGTCGGCAGACCCGAACGCGGCGCGCCATCGGCCGAGAAGCGGAACACGCCGATCGGGTTGATCCGGCGCGACAGCTCGTCGACGGTGTTGTTGAAATTGTTGCGGTCGTAATAGCGGCCTGCACCGCCGAAGATCACCGTCGATTCGTCGCCGTTGATATCCCACGAGAAGCCGAGCCGCGGCGCGATCGCGCCGGTAAAGGGCTTTCGGTTGTTGCCCGTCGAGATGTAGTTTTCCGGATCGAAATAGTCGGTCCGGGGATAGGCGCGCAGCGCCGCCGCGGCATTGGCGGGCGTCACGTAATTGTTGTTGACCGCGTTGGTCTCGTAATCCCAGCGGACGCCGAGATTGAGCTGAAGCCGGTCGGTCACATCCCAGTCGTCCTGCGCATAGACGCCGAACTGCGTGTTCGAACCGAGCACCAGCCCGCTGCCGAGGCCAAGCCGCGCCTCGGCCGGGAAGCTGAAATTGAGGTTGTTCTGCGCCTCGCGCCGGAAGGTGTAGCGCGGCTGGATATAGGCCTGATTGTCGAAGCTGATGTCGGTGACCTCGACGCGCACACCCCATTTGAAGACATGGTTGTCGAGCCCGCTATACGTCGTGTCGTTGCGGATCGTGTAGCCCGACTGAAGCTCGCGCCGGGTCGAATCCTTGCCGCCGAACAGGATCACCGAGTCATAGTCGAACGCCGGCTGGTCGGGGTTGAGCGACGAGGGATTGAACTCGTAATTGAGATAGTTGGCGTTGAACTCGTTGATGAAGTTCTCGCCGTTATAGGTCCATTTGAAGAGGTAGGTGTCGACCTTGTTCCGCTTGTTCTCGGCATAGCTGTAGGCGGTGTTGCCGCCGAAGCCCTGGATGTCGGTCTCCTGGCGGCGGCTGAACGACAGGTCGAACGTCTGGTTGTCGTCCGGGGTCAGCGTGAGCTTGCCGAAATAGAAGTCGCCGCGGAACGGGCTGACGAACGCCCCCTCGAACTCGGACAGGCGGCGGCCGGAGACCTGCTCGAACTCCTGGATCGCGGCGGCCGAGCCGGTCGAATCGACGTTGAACGCGCGGTCCTGATCGTTGCCCTCATAGGCGAGGAAGAAGAACAAACGGTCCTTGATGATCGGACCGCCCAGCGACACGCCATACTGCTTGCGCTCGAACGCGGGCTCGGGATTGCCGTTGCGGACGTCGAGATAGCTCTTCTGCGTCAGCGACTTGTCGGTGTACTGGCCGAACGCCTCGCCGTGGAACTCGTTGGTGCCCGACTTGGTGACCGACGTGATGATGGCGCTGCCCGCCTGCTCATACTCGGCCTTGTAGTTCTGCGTCAGGACGCGGAATTCCTGGACGGCGAGCTGGCCGAAGGGATTGCCGCGGCTGTTCTGCTGGCCGGCGACGCCGCCTTCGCGCAGCTTGTTCTTCAGGCTGACGCCGTCGATGAACACGTTGACCTGGCTGGCGGTCGACGCGCCCGAGCGGAAGCCCTTGTCGGTCTCGCTGTCGACATAGCGCACGCCCGGCGCGAGCGCGGCGAAGCTCAGGAAGTTGCGGTCGGTCTGCGGCAGGATGCGGATCTGGGCCTGGCTGACGTTGGTGGCGACTTCGCTGGTCTTGACCTCGCGCAGCGCCGAGCCGGTGACGATGATGTCCTCGCCCGAGCTTTCGGTCGTGCCGCCGACGACCTCGCCCTCCGCGGGCGTCTCGCCGGGCGCGGGCGCCTCACCCTCGGCCGGCGCTGGCGCGGCGGCGCCGAGCGCCACGTCGAACGTCGCCGACTGGCCGATCGCGACGGTAACGACGCGCTCGAACCGCTGGCCGTTCGCCTCGACGGTCAGCGTGTAGCTGCCGGGGCGCAGGCCGTTCAGCACATAGGCGCCGTTGGCCGCGGTCGTCGTCGTCTGCGTCCGGTTCGTCGCCTGGGCGACGACGGTCACGGTCGCACCGCCGACGGGCGCGCTCCCTGAGCGGACGATCCCGCGCAGGCTGGCGGTCGTGGTCTGCGCCGCGGCGGGCGCGACCATGACGGCGGCGGCGGAAAGCGCGGTCGCGCTCCCCAGAAGGATGCGGATTGCGCGATGCTTCATCATGATTGATATTCCCCTGAACCATGCCCCTCTTGACGGGGGCGTTTCGTGCCGTGGCCGGCGGCGGTGCTGTCGCGGACCATCAATTTCGGAACCATTTCTTCGACGGAATGATCCGTGCCGCCGTCGATCAGACCGGCGAGTCGGACGATCGCGCGCCCGCCCGCCTCGGCGATGCCGACGCGAAGCGTGGTGAGCGCGGGGCTGACGAGCTGGGCGAGCGGCACGTCGTCGAAGCCGGCGACGGCGATTTCGCCGGGCACCTGCACCCCGGCCTCGCGCAGCGCGACGAGCGCGCCGATCGCCATCATGTCGTTGGCGGCGAAGATCGCGTCGCAGCGCTCGGCCTCCGCCAGCAGCGCCTGTGCGGCGGCGGCGCCGGAGAGTTGCTCGAACGTCCCCTCGACGACTTGCGGCTTCAGGCCCGCGCGCGCCATCGCCTCGAGATAGCCGCGGCAGCGCTCTTCGGCGTCGATGTTGCCCGCGGGGCCGGCGATATGGACGATCGCGCGGCGGCCGCTGGCGACCAGATGATCGACCATCGCCGCCGCGCCCGCCGCGTTGTCGATACGCAGTTCGGGCCGCTGCTGCTGATTGGGCGCGCAGTTGACGAGCACCGCGGGCACGCTGGCCGGCAGGTGGCTGCCGAGCGCATCGGCATCGACCTGCGGCGCCATGACGACGAGGCCGTCGACGCGGCCGCGCATCGCCCGCAGCGCCTCGATCCCCTGCTGCAGATCGGCATGCATGTTGGAGAGCAGCAGGTGCAGCCCGCGCGCCGACACCTCGCGGTCCATACCGCGCACGAACTCGGAAAAGAACTCGCCGTGCAGGTCGGGCAGGACGACGCCGATCGTGCCCGTCCGCGACAGGCTGAGACTGCGCGCGCCGGCATGGGGGACATAGCCGAGCTGCGCCGCCGCCGCCTCGACCCGCGCGCGCAGTTCGGGGCGGACATTGTCGCGACCGTTCAGCGCGCGCGACGCAGAAGCCACCGACACGTCGGCGACCCGCGCGACATCGCGGATGGTGGCGTTTGCCATTACGGCGGCGATCCTCTTCCCGAACCCTGCTTGGCAAGGCGGCGACCCCGTTGGACCGCGCCTCTTGCTGAAACCGGTTACAAGACTCTAAGAGCGTGCGCAAGATCGATTCAGCGACGCCGCTATCCTGTGTTAACGGCGATCCGAAACCATAGGAGATGCGCCTTGCGCCAAGCACTTACCCTGTCGCGCCGTACCCTGATGATCGGCGCGGGCGCGGCGGCGGCGTGGGCCGCTTCCCCTGCGCGCGCGCTGGTGATGCAGGCGACCGAGGGCGGCATTTCCACGCGCGTCCGCGATCTGATCTCCCGGATGACGGTCGAGGAAAAGGCAGGACAGCTCACCTTGATGGCCGCCGCCTGGGCCGGCGGCGCGGCGACGACGCTCAACCCGGCGGGCGCCAGCAGCAATTTCGAGGGCCAGCTGGAGGAGACGCGCAAGGGCCGGCTCGGCGGCGTGTTCAACGGCAACGGGGCGGTCATGGCGAAGCGGATGCAGACCGCGGCGGTACGCGAATCGCGCCTCAAGGTGCCGCTGATCTTCGCCGCCGACGTCATCCACGGCTTCCGCACGGTCTTTCCCATGCCGCTCGCCGAGGCGGGCAGTTTCGACCCCGAGCTCGCCCGTCGCACCGCGCGCGCGGCGGCGGTCGAGGCGTCGGCCGCTGGCATCGACTGGAACTTCGCGCCGATGGTGGACATCGCCCGCGACCAGCGCTGGGGCCGGGGCATCGAGGGCGCGGGCGAGGACGTCCTGCTCGGCCGGCTGATGGCCACGGCGCGCGTGCGCGGCTTCCAGGGGGACAAGGGCCTCACCGCCGACGACGCGATGGCCGCCTGCGCCAAGCATTTCGCCGCCTACGGCGCGGCGGAATCGGGCCTCGACTATAACAGCGTCGACGTGTCCGAACGGACGCTGCGCGACATCTATTTCCCCCCGTTCGAGGCGGCGTTCGCGGCGGGCGCGGCGACGACGATGGCGAGCTTCAACGAATTGTCGGGCGTGCCGGCGACTGCCAACAAATGGCTGCTGACCGACCTCCTTCGCCGCGAATGGAACTGGGGCGGGCTGGTCGTGTCCGACTATACCGGCGACTATGAGCTGATCGACCACGGCTATGCCGCCGACGAGCGGGAAGCCGCGAAGCTCGCCTTCCTGGCGGGCGTCGACATGTCGATGCAGTCGGGCTTCTACATCCGCCACCTGCCTGACCTGGTGGCGAAGGGCGAGGTGCCGATGCCGCGGCTGGACGAGGCGGCGGGCCGCGTGCTGGCGCTCAAGGACAAGCTCGGCCTGTTCGACGACCCCTTCCGCCGCATCGATCCGCGCCGCGAAAAGACGCGCATCCGCACCAAGGCGCATCTGGCGCTGGCGCGCGAGGCGGCGGCGAAGTCGATCGTGCTCCTCAAGAACGACGGCGACCTCCTCCCCCTGCCCCGCTCGGGCAAGCGGATCGCGCTGATCGGCCCGTTCGCGCAAGGAAAGCGCGAGCTGATCGGCCCGTGGAACGTCTACGGCACCGATGCCGAGGCGACGGACCTTTTGACCGGCGTGCGCGCGGCGGTCGCAGACGCAAGCCTCGTCACCGCGGTCGACGGATCGGGTATCACCGAGGCGCTGCCCGGCGGGATCGAGGCGGCGGTCGCGGCGGCCAACGCCGCCGATATCGTCGTGCTCGCGGTGGGTGAGGCGCAGAACATGTCGGGCGAGGCGCAGTCGCGCACCGATATCGTGGTTCCGCCCGCACAGATGGCGCTCGCCGAGGCCGTCGCAAAGCCGGGCAAGCCGGTCGTCGTCGTCCTGCGCCACGGCCGCGGCCTGGCGCTGCATGGCGCGGTGCTCGACGCGCCGGCGATCCTGGCGGCGTGGTTCCTCGGCTCCGAAAGCGGGCCGGCGACTGCCGACATCCTGTTCGGGGTGCAGACCCCGTCCGCCCGCCTGCCCGTCAGCTTTCCGGTCGAGAGCGGTCAGTCGCCCTATTACTACGCGCACAAGTCGACCGGGCGCCCCAATCCCGGCGACACGCCCGAGCCGTACAAGGCGC
>SXGS01428616.1_pt1 | contig 13390 bp, 13 predicted proteins | sample 3174681 | NCBI WGS metagenome assembly SXGS01 (sample SAMN11356861, study PRJNA531348) | freshwater metagenome | isolation source: freshwater sample F1-80 | place: China: Fuxian Lake, Yuxi | collected 2017-12-25
GCCCTTGGCGCGTGCGGTGCGCAGGAAGTCCTCGCCCAGCACCTCGACCATCGAGCTGCGGGTCATGCGGGCCAGCATGGCCATGAGGTGAGTGCCCACCGCGATCGCCGGCAGCACGATCGCCGCCGGACCCAGCTCGGTCGGGCCCGGCAGCCAGCCCAGGTCGATGAAGAACCACATGAGGAGCAGCGGGCCGAGCAGCATCATGGGGATGGCGATGCCGGACAGCGACGTGATCGACGCTACCGTGTCGATCCAGGTGCCGCGCCGGATGGCGGCGACCACCCCGAGCGGCAGCGCCAGCAGCATCGCGACCAGCATCCCGCACAGCGCCAGCGCCACGGTGTTGGGGAAGACCTCGACGATCCGCGCCATCACCGTCGGCTTGCCCTTGGGATCGGGGCACTGCTGGCCGAGGGTGCCGTCGGCGATGCTGCCCAGGAACCGTCCGAACTGCACGTGCAGCGGCTTGTCGAGCGCCATGCACTCCATGACCTTCTTGCGCTGATCGGCGGTCGCGTCGCCGCCGGCCAGGTGATCGACCGGGTCACCCGGGATCATGTGCAGGACCAGGAACACCAGGATCGACACGCCCAGCACCGAGACCAGGCCGAGGCCCAGCCGACGGAGGAGGAACGCGCCGATTGGCACAGTGCCCAGAGCCTACCAGTCCCTTGCCCTTGCCCTTCTTCGTCTGGTCCGGATCTTCGTCCGGATCTTCGGTCCGGATCTTCGGTCCGGATCTCTTGGCTCACTCGGTCGGAGCTTCAGCGCAAAACGGCTGCAGCGAGCCCCCCAGCCGCTCACCCGGCGGAGGTACCGGCTCGCCGCCGTGCTCGCGCATGAGCGAATCGTTGCGGCACTCGTACCCGTCGCGGCAGTCGCCGCCCGACTCGCAGGTCTTCATGCAGTAGCGGACCTCCGAGGTCGCCGGCACGCACTGGCCCTTGAAGGCGCAGACCTCGTCGGTGCCGCAGACGTCGGTGCTGAGATCCTCGGTGGCCGGATCGCACGGCGAGTTGGCGAACGACGCCACGTAGAAGCGGATGCAGACCGAGCCCTCGGGACACGAGTCGTGGTCGCAGCCGATGATGGTGCAGTAGCCGCCGGCCGACGACAGATCGCAGACCCGTCCACCGGTGCCGTTGGGATCGCAGTCGAGGCTGACGCCGCAGGCGTCACCGATCTCGCTGCCGCAGCCGCCCAGCGCGACGGGCAGGGCGGAACAGGCGAGGGCGAGCGCGAGACAGACGGCCGGACGCATGGAGGCGCGCACTGTAATCGGCGGTTCGACCGCCGACAAGGCGTGGGGGTTGCCTGCGTGGGCCCGTCTTTCTGCGTGAGATTCCGGCACAATGGCCCGATGCGAGCCGTGGTCCAGCGCTGCCGGCGGGCCCAGGTCACCGTCGACGGCCAGGTGGTCGGCGCGATCGGGCCCGGCCTGATGGTTCTCCTGGGCGCCGGCAAGGACGACGGCGACGCCGACCTGGCCTACGTCGTCGACAAGCTGGTGAACCTGCGCATCTTCGCCGACGACGAAGGCAAGATGAACCGCTCGGTGCTCGACACCGGCGGCGGGGTGCTGCTGGTCTCCCAGTTCACGCTCTACGCCGACACCCGCAAGGGCCGGCGGCCGGCGTTCCTCGACGCCATGGAACCGGTCGGCGCCGAGGCCTTGTACCGCAAGGCGGTGGCGGCGGTGCGCGCGGCCGGCGTGACCGAGGTCGCGACCGGGGTGTTTCGCGCCGACATGCAAGTCGAGCTGGTCAACGATGGGCCGGTGACGATCCTGCTCGATTCGAAGAAGGTCTTCTGATGCGCCAGCGAGCGCGGGCGGCGGTCGCCTGTGATCCGCGCCTGTACGAGATCCTCGTCGACACCAGCGGCATCCAACCGCGCTGGACAACCCGCGCCTACAAGTTCAAGGGCGACAAGCGCGCCGGCAACCAGGAGCGCAGCGGCTGGGGCAACGACGCCCCTTCCAGCGGCTGTCCCTGAGCGCTCCCGGACGGCGCCGCGCACCGATTTCTCGCGTCAGCGGCCTCCGCGGGAGCGAAGATCCTCCCATGCGAGGCCGGTGGACGTTCGGAACCGTGGTCGCCCACGTGGGACGGCTTGGTCTGCTCCTCGGGGCCGCGCTCGCGGCTGTCGCCTGCCATCCGCCGCGGGCGGAGACGCTGTCCCGGCCGGAGCCGACGGAGGAGCGGTCGCTCGAGCGAGTGGCTGACCCGTTCGTCGACGGGCAGGCGCTGATCGACGGCTTCGCGCCCGATCGGACGCTGGATCCGCGGCAGTGGCCGGCCGCGACCCCGCAGCGGATGCGGCCGGAGCTGCCGCCGCGGCCGATCGCGATGCCGTTGGTTCGGCCGCGCGTGCGAGGCGACGCGCTCCTGCTCGCGGATCTGGCCATGCACCGGGGCGATGCGTTCGACGCGGCCGCCCAGTACCGAGACCTGCTGGCGCGCCTGACACCGGGCGAGGCGCACTACGTGCGGATCCAGCTGGGGCGCGCGTACCTGGCGCTGGGCAACACCCGCGATGCGGAGTGGCTGCTGGCCCAGGCCGCCGCGTCGCCCGAGGACAACGGGGCCGCGCTGTTTCTGCTTGCCGACGTGAGGCTGGCCGCGGTCGGGCCGGTGGCCGCGTACCGCCAGCTCCGGGCGATCGCGGGCCGGCGCATCGACGATCTCGAGAACTACATCGTCCATCGGGCCCAGCCCGGCGACGCTGCCGAGATCCTCGTCGCCAAGGTGCGGCGCTCGCCCCAGGCCGACGAGGCCTGCAGCTACGCGCTGGCTGCGATCGATCGGGGAGGCGTGCTGTCGACGGACGGTCTGGGTAGCGGGTGCGCGCTCGAGATCGATCGCGCCCGCGCCATCGTCGAGGGCAGGCTCTGGCTCGACTGGCGCAATCCGTCCCGCCGCGTCATGGCCGGTGCGCTCCGTTCGTGGACCGCGGCGTGGGCGCTGGTGCGCGACGGCGGTCTCGACACCCAGCCGTGGCTCGACATCGCCCAGATGTACGCTCACGCGGGCGAGGTCGCGTTGACGCTCGACGACGCTCGCGTCGCGCACCGCGCCACGTACCTCGCGCTGCTCAATGTCCTCCGCATCACGATCGTCGCCGGTCCGCTGGGCGACAACGCGCGCGCGCGCTTCGATGCCGTCGCCGCCACCCTGCCGTCCGACCATCAGAAGCAGCTCGCCATCCTTCGCGTCCGCGCCGTCGCCTCGGTCGTGCGGTGAGGCGCCGGACCCGTGCCGCGCGGCTTCTCGCCCTTCCTGAACGACAAACCGCCCGGTCCCTGACGCCGCCGCCGCCGATGCGGTAACGTCCCGTCGATGTTCCGGGCCCGGGGGCTCTCTGCGATCGCGCTCGCGACCTGCGTCGGCGCGGCCATCGCGAGCGTGCCCGTCCACGCCGCCGCGTCGCCGCTGGAGCTGTTCGGCTTCGGCGGCCGCTCGCCCGCGCTGGCCGGTGCCGGCGTCGCGTCCTCCGAGGGCTTCGACGCGACCTACATCAACCCGGCCGGGCTCGGCCTGGCGAAGCGCAAGCGCGCCACCATCGGCGCGATGTACGGCGACTTCGCGCTGACCATGGACGGCGCCCGGACCGACACCGACCCGGCGAGCGGGCTCGTGATCGGCGGCGCGGTGCCCATGCCGCTGGGCGGCTGGGCCAAGGACCGCATCGGCATCGGCTTCGGGTTCCACATCCCGACCGAGGCCATCAACCGGGCGCGGGCGCCGTTCCCGGGCAAGCCGGTGTTCACGCTGCTCGAGAACCGCTCGCACGTGATCGGGATCCAGTTCGGCTTCGGCGTGCACCTCAAGCCGCGGCTGGCGGTCGGCTTCGCGGTCAACGCGCTGGCCGTCCTGCGCGGCGGCATCGACGTCACCACCGACGGTTCGGGCCGCTTCACCACCCAGAGCGAGCAGCGGCTGCTCACCCGCTTCGCGCCCATCCTCGGCGCCCGCTGGCGCTGGAAGGACGACATCGAGATCGGCGTCGTCGCCCGCGGGCCGTCGCGCTCCGACTACGACATCGCCGTCACCAGCGATCTGTCCCAGGTGCTGCCGCTGGCGCTGCCCGAGATCCGCATCGCCGGCGCGGCCCAGTACGATCCGCTCACCGTCGCCGCCGAGGCGGCGTGGACGGCGCGGCCCGGCCTCGTCGTCACCGGCCACCTGGCGTGGGCGCACTGGAGCGGCTTCCCGCTGCCGACCCAGAACGCGGTCACCGGCACCCCACCGCAGGAGTCGCCGGCCTTCCACGACACCGCCATCCCGCGGGTCGCGATCGAGTACGTCAAGCCGGCGCTGGGCGGCACCTTCACCGCCCGCGGCGGCTACGCGTTCCTGTGGTCGCCGGCGCCCGAGCAGAGCGGACGCCAGTCATTGCTCGACAATCATCGCCACCTGGTCGGCGCCGGCCTCGGGCTCGACTGGCCCGGTCGGCTGGTGCCGCTGCACCTCGACGCCTGGGTGCAGCTGCATGCGCTGCAGCCGCGCCGGCACGAGAAGGACATGGGGCGCTTCCTGCCCGAGGAGACGCCCCCGTTCGACGTGATGAACACCGGCGGGCGCATCGTGGTGGGCGGGCTGACGCTGGGGGTGGATCTGTGAGCCGGGTGCGTCCTTCGACTCGGCCTCGCTCACGCTCGGCCTTCGCTCGGGACGGCCGGGTCTCACGGCTCCTTCCGTTGCTGATCACAGCGATGGTCGGCTTGACCGGCACGGCCCGCGCCAATCCGGTCGATCTGTTCGGGTTCGGGGCGCGGGCGCAGGGCATGGGCGGCGCCATGACCGCGGCGACCGACGACGCCGGAGCCAACTACTACAACCCAGCGCGCCTGGCCGGCTCCGACGACATCCGCATCGACGTCGGCTACCAGCTCGCCCAGCCCTTCCTCGCCGTCGACGGCAACAGCCAGGGCATCGACTCGTCGCGCGGCCTCGCCATCGGCCTCGCCATGCCCGGCAAGCTCGCCGGCGCACGCCTCGCCATCGGTGCCGGGCTCTACCTGCCCGATCAACAGATCACGCGCACCCGCACGCTGCCCAGCCAGCAGCCGCGCTGGTCGCTCTACGACAACCGCCCGCAGCGGCTCTTCCTCGCCGCCAACCTCGGCATCGCGCTGCCCGGCAACGTCTCGTTCGGCGCCGGCATCTCGTACATGTCGAGCACCCAGGGCGACGTGGCGCTGCAGGGCATCGTCGGCTTCCCCGACGCCACCACCAGCCAGCTCATCCTCGACATGAACGTCGACCTGAAGACGATCCGCTACCCGCAGGTGGGGGTGTCCTGGGACGTCAAGCCGTGGCTGACCGTGGCCGCCACCTACCGCGGTGGCTTCAAGCTGGTCCTCGATCAGACCTTCGACATCACCGGCGACATCGGCACGCCGGGCTCGCCGCCGCTGGTCGACAACGGCTTCCTGCACCTGCGCTCGGTGGCCCAGGATCTGTTCCAGCCGGCGCAGGTCACCGCCGCCGCCCACGCCCGCATCACCCCGCGCCTCGCCGTCGCCTTCGACCTGGCCTGGCACCGCTGGAGCGTGTTCGAGAACCCGGCGGCCCAGATCGAGATCGAGCTCGACATCGGCGACTTCAACGACCTGGTCACGATCCCGCCCCAGGAGCCGCTGCCGGCCCCGCACTTCCACGACATCGCCACGCCGCGCCTCGGCGTCGAGTGGCTGGCCCGCGCCACCCCGCGCCGGCTCTGGCGCGTGCGCGGCGGCTACGCCTACGAACCGTCGCCGACGCCCGAGCAGTTCGGCTCGACCAACTTCATCGACAATGACAAGCACACCTTCACGACCGGCGGCGGCCTCGAGCTGCCCGGGGTCGGCGACGTGATCTTGCGGCCGGTGTCGATCGACATCTCGCTGGTGGCCACGTTCCTGCCCGAGCGCACCCACCGCAAGCTGGTCGCCGTCGATCCGATCGGCGATTACAAGGCCAGCGGGCTGGTGCTGGGCGGCTCGCTGTCGTCGAGGTGGAGGTTCTGATGCGCGCCCTGGCCTCGACCTCGCTCGTGGTCGCGACGCTCGCCGGCTGCGGCATCGGCATCGCCGACGACGCTTCGGGCGGCGAGGAGGATCTCCCCACCGTCGGCGCCGGCCCGTTCCGCCGGCTACCCTTCGACGAGAACAGCCCCGTCGACGAGCCCTGGCTCGCCACCGATCGCATCATCGACTTCACCGAGCCGGCCCTGGTCGCTCGCGCCGGCGGCGGCCTCGTCTTCTATTTCACGCGCGAGTCGCCCGATCCGCCGGTCGGCGACAGCGTCATCTGGCGCGGCGCCCTCCGCGATCTCCGCCAGCTCCCCGACGAGCCCGCGGTGCCGGTGCTCAGCGCCGACCAGACGTGGGAAGAGGGCCACGTGGCCGCGCCCGCGATCGTCGAGCTCGCCGGTCGCCAGATCATGTTCTACGAGGGCGGCCTCACCACGCCGCAGCTGGGCCGCGCGGAGTCGACCGATGGCGGCCTCACGTGGCAGAAGGCCGCCGCGCCGGTCCTCGCCAACGCCCGCTCGCCCGGCGTCGCCACCGACGGCGCCCTGTGGATCGCCGCGTTCACCCGCCCCGGCGATCCCGGGATCTGGCTGGCTCGCTCCGACGACGGGGTGGCGTGGACCCCGGACGACGCGCCGATCCTGGGCCCCAACGGCCTCATGGATTCGTTCGAGCGGACCGAGCTGGGCGCCCCGACCCTTGCCTGGTTGGTCGAGTCCACGGGCCGCGGCCACTGGGCGCTCTGGTACGGGGGGCTCGAGAAGCTCCCGGACGTGGGCGACGCGCCGCGCTACGCGGTCGGATATGCGGCTTCTTTCGACGGGATGGAGTGGGTTCGCCCCGGCGGCGGGCGCCCGGTCCTGGCCGCGCCGGCCGGGGCCCCGGCCGTGATCGTCGATGGGCCTGCGGCGACCATGCTGTTCGACTCGGTCAACGGCCGCCGGCTGGCGGTCGGCATCGCAACGCACCCCTAGCGAGCGATGAGCGAGCGGTCAAGAGTGATGCTGGGTGTCCGGGGTCACTGGGTTTGTCCGGGGTCTGTTGGGGCTGGGCGAATGAGCGCAATGCCCAACGGTCTCCCAGGTTCTGCGCGGTGCCGCGAGATGCGTGATATCGTCAGGTTCGCTCGGTCTCCCACCGTGCGGCCGGCATGAAGGTTAAGTTCTGGGGCGTCCGCGGCTCCATCCCGGTGCCCGGGAAGAGCACCAATCGATACGGCGGTAATACGTCGTGTGTGGAGATCCGTCCGCGCGGCGGCTGGCCCATCGTGATCGATGCCGGCACGGGCATCCGTCGCCTCGGCAAGTACCTGATGGACGGGAAGTTCGGCGAGGGCCACGGCACGGCTCACATCCTCATCAGCCACACCCACTGGGACCACATCCAGGGCATGCCGTTCTTCTCGCCGCTGTACCGGCGCGGCAACAAGATGCACGTCTTCGCCCGCCAGCAGGCCGACACCCACCTGCAGGCGGTCTTCGCCTCGCAGACCGAGGATCCGTACTTCCCGGTGCCGCTGACCGCGCTCGAGGCCGACGTCCAGTTCCACGAGCTGGTCGAGGGCGCGCGCTTCATGATCGACAAGACCGCGGTGCAGTGCACCCGCCTCAACCACCCCTGGGTGGCGATGGCGTACCGCCTCGACTGCGACGGCGCCTCGGTCGTGTACTGCTCGGACACCGCGCCGTTCACCGACATCCTGCTCGAGCACGAGTTCATCGCCAAGCCGCCGCTGCCGGGCGAGCTCATCCCCGCGTCGATGGCCGACAAGCTCGCCGCCATGCGGGCCGGGCTGGTGGCGATGTGCCAGGGCGTGGACCTCCTCATCTACGACACCCAGTTCACCGTCGACGAGTACCGCCAGCGACCGCACTGGGGCCACTCCACGCCCGACGACGCGTTGATCATCGCGCGCGAGGCCGGCGTGAAGCACCTGTGCCTCTACCACCACGCGCCCATGCGTACCGACGAGGCCCAGGACGCGATCCTCATGGCCACGCGCTGGACCGCCAAGCAGGCCGGCGATCCGTTCGACGTCATCGCCGCCTACGAGGGCCTCGAGCTCACCCTGGGAGACGACGCGTGAAGGTCCAGTTCTGGGGCGTGCGCGGCTCGATCCCGGCGCCGGGACCGGAGACCAATCGCTACGGCGGCAACACGTCGTGCGTGTCGGTGCGCAGCGCCTCGGGCGAGCTGATCATCATCGACATGGGCACCGGGCTCATGCACCTCGGCAACGCGCTGCTCGGCACCGAGTTTGGCAAGGGCGGCGGCAAGGCGACCATCCTGCTCTCGCACGCCCACTGGGATCACATCCAGGGCCTGGGTTTCTTTGCGCCGGTGTTCATCCCCGGCAACCACTTCGTCCTGCGCGGCCACGGCAAGTCGAGCTCGATGCTCGAGGGCATCCTCGAGGGGCAGATGAACCCGAACTTCTCGCCGCTCTACACCCTCAAGAACCTGGGTGCGTCGTTCGATGTGCGCGCGGTGGTGCCGGGTGAGCCCTTCGACGCCGGCGCGCTGAGGGTGACCGCGCGCCCCAACCCGCACGGCTCGACCACGGCGCTGGCCTTCCGGATCGAGGAGCAGGGTCGCGCCTTCGTGTACGCCTCCGACGCCGGTTATCCCGACGCCGGGCCGACCGCCGAGGTGCTCGGCCTCTACCGCGGCGCCCACGTGATGGTCCACGACAGCACGTACACGCCCGCGCACCAGGCCACCCGCCGCAACCGCGGCTTCTCGTCTTACGAGCAGGCCGCCGATGCAGCCATCGCCGCCGGGGTCGGCCGCCTGGTCACGTTCCACTACGATCAGGACTACAGCGACGAGGACGTCGACGCGTTGCGCGACGCTTGTCGCGCCTACCTCGACGCCCACGGCGGCGCCAAGATCGAGCTGGTCGCCGCCGCCGAGGGCATGGAGCTCGAGATCTGACGAACCTGGGCGCTTCCTAGCGAACGCAGAGCATCCCGAACGTGGCTTCGGCCGGCGGCGGACCGAACCACCAGTTGCTGCGGCCGAAGGCGTTGCAGCTGAAGTCCTGCGCGATCTGGAAGCGCAGCGCGTAGAGTCCGGGCGTCGTCGGCGCGGTCATCTGCACCGTCGCCACGCCGCTCTGGGTCTGGTCCTGGGGCGGGTTGGCGTCGTAGAGGCAGGCCTGACGGTTACCGCTGACCAGGCCGACCTCGAGCTGGTACGGACAGCTCGCACAGAACCCGGCGTCGCGCAGCGTCCAGCTCGCGGCGTAGGTGATCGCCGCCCCCGCGGCGACCACGACCACCCGACCGTCGCCGGCGATGCTCACGTTCGAGATCGAGGCGCTGGTCAGCGAGCCGATGCTCACCATCGCCGGCAGCGTCGGCTGGGTCGCGCCGCACGGCCACGGATCGCTGGCGTCGCAGATGCCGTCCTGATCCCCGTCGGGGCAGGGCGGAGTCGCGTCGATCGACGTGGTGGAGTTGCCGTCACTCGAGCCGCCGCCGTCGCCGTTGCCGCCGTCGAGCACGAGCTGATCGCCGCCACCACCGCTGGGTTCGAAGGCACAGCCAGCGCACAGGGCGAGGAACACCACAACTCGCACCGACCCAGGCTAGAGAGTGCGCCGGCCACGGTCAATCGACGGCGCTGGTACCCCGCCTGTCGCCGACCTGCACCCACATCGCGGTCAGGGAACGACGACGAACTCGCGCTTCATCAGCGCGACGAGGTTCTGGGCGCAGTCGAGGTCGCTGCCGGGGAAGTGATCGAGCACCTTCTGGAGCTGGCCGTGATCGAGGACGAGCTGGAAGGTGTCGAGCTCGCTGGGCGTCAGATCGCGCAGGCGGCCGGCCAGCGGCGTCGGCACCGCGAGCGGCGACCCGGGCGGAGGAAGGTGGTGGGCGATGTTGCGCAGCTCGTCGAGCTGGCGCACGCCCTCCATGAGCAGCGCCTCGGTCGACTCCTGGATCTCCTCCATCACCTGCATCTCGACCTGCGGTTCGAGCTCGAACGTGCCCGTGGCCCAGGTGAGCATCCGGTAGATCGCCTTCTGCGGCGACAGCGCGAAGTCGTCGTTGATGGCGGCGAAGTAGAGCTGACCCTTGCGCAGGTAGATCTTGCCGACCTGGCCGGTGGAGACGATGGTGAGCACGCCCGACTTGCGCGACGTCGACAGGAGCTGCAGGAGGTCGGGCAGCGGGATCTCCTCGATCACGCCCGACATCGGCCGGCCGGCCGAGCTCGACTGACGGGCGGCGCCGGCCTCGAGACGGCGGCGGGCTTCGGCCTCGGACTGGTTGGCGGTCTGGGCGTCGACGGCGACCACCTTGATGATCGACGTGCCGACCAGGATGCGATCGCCCTCGGCCAGGCGAGCGCGGCCGGAGATCTTCTCGCCGTTGACGAACGTGCCGTTGGTCGAGCCGACGTCCTGGATCAGGATGTCGGCGTCGGTCGTCGTGATCTTGGCGTGACGGCGCGACACCATGTCCTCGACGAGGACCATGTCCAGATCGCTGGATCGCCCGATGATGATCTCGCGGTTCATGCGCAGAGGGAACTCGCCCCCCTGGTACTTGCCGGAGATGAAACGGAGCGCGAACCTGGGTCGGTCGGACATGGCGGCGGACGGGCCAGACAGCAAGATAGAAACTCCAACCCGAAGGATCTCGGGTCGTTCCGTGGCAAAAGTGTAGTGCCAGCGGGTGTCAGGGCGCAAGTATCGGTGGGCGCAGGATCCCGGACAGCCGCCGGTACACGTCCTCGGCGACGACAAGGCTCGAATGGCCGAGTGGGACCGTGGTGGTCGCGGCGCCGGCAATGCGCGTACGCCGCAGCGGCACGACCCAGTCGCGCGCGGCCGAAAGCGAGTGCAGCTCGACCCCAGGCGGCATGGGGCCCTGGGCGAGCTCGTCGAGAAACCGGCTGCGCGGCAGGAGTTGCCACGACGAGGTCGACCACAAGCCCAAGGTCGCGATTCCGGCCAGCGCCACCCAGGTGCCGTGGATGGGCGTGCCCATCATCACCAGCTTGCGCACGCGGGTGTGGCCGCCGAGCTTCTTCACGTAGTAGAGGCCGATGAGGCCGCCCATCGAGTGTCCGACGATGTCGATCTTCTGCCAGGGCGTCTGGGCGAGGATGCGCTCGATCTTGCGGTGGATCATGAACGCCGAGCGGCGGATGTCGCGCACGTTGAGCGTGCCGATGTTGAACGAGACCACGACGAAGCCGTCGTCGACCATGCGGCGCTCGAGCAAGTACATCGAGCCGCGGGTGCCCAGGAAGCCGTGGATGAGCAGCACCGGCGGCGACGCGGCGTCGGCGGTCTCGAAGCTGGCCTGACGGCGGATGCGATTGCCGCGGACCAGTCCGCGCAGGTAGGTGAGCCCGTCGGCGCCGCCGGCGAGGTCCTGTCCGACGGTGCTGCGCCGGCCCAGCCAGCGCGAGGGCGCCTCGGCGAGGTAGCGGGCTACCCAGCCGAAACGCTGCACGACGCTGGACGAGGCGGTGCGGAAGCGCTGCGTGGGAGAGGCGACCGTCGCGGGCGAGACGGTCTCGTCGGGCGACGGTGGATCGGGCGGCTGCGACTTCTTGGACATCAAGCGTGCAGGCAACGTCACTCGACGTCGACGAAGCCTTGTGCTCGCAGTCTAGAACATTCCGAGGCGTACGCAGCGGCCGCCTGGCCAGGTCCGGGGTAATCGACGACGCGGTGGACGCCGCGCTGGCCGATCATGCCCCGTCGGATCACCAGGGACGCGCCATGTCGGTAGATCAGCGCAAACTGGCCGTCGAGCCGCAACGACCGCGAATCCCCAGGCGGAACCCGACCCGGCGGCGGCGACGGCGACGACGGATCGCCGGCCACGAGGTCCTCGGGCGCGGGCAGCGAGGTCAGCGCGGCCTCGCAGAAGCCGAGCGAGGTGCGGGCGATGGAGCGGAGGTCGAAGTTCGGGAGGACCGCGGACGGCGGGCGTTCGAGGAGCACGGGTGGTGGGACGGAGACGAGGGCCTCGGGCCTCGGGCCTCGGGCCTCGGGCACAGCGGCGACCTGGTCGGGTTTCGAGACGACGGAAACGGGCGGCGGAACGACGGAAACGGGCGGCGGAACGACGGGAACGGGCGGCGGAACGACGGGAACGGGAGCCGAGATGACGGGAACCGGAAGAACGGGCGCAGTGACGGGCTGCTGAGGCCCGAGGCCCGAGGTCCGAGGCCCCGGCGGCGCCGCTGGAGGCGGCGGCATCGGTACAACGACCTTCGCCGCCGCCGGTGTCGCCGCCGCCGCCGAATATGGCGCGGAGGTGGACTTGAGCTGTTTGCGCGACCGAGAAGGAGATTTCCCCATGGTGAATGGCGTGCCAGGGTTCGATGGCGTGGGCCAGTTTTCCTCCTTCGCGCGCTCAAGCTGGTAGAATCCCAGGGTTGACCGCCGCCACGCCGGGCCGGCGCCTAGGCCGCTATCACCTCGTGGAGCCCCTGGGAGGTGGCCCGTGCGGAGAGGTCTATCGCGCCAAGGTGGTTGGCGTGGCGGGCATGGAGCGTCAGCTCGCGGTCAAGCGCTTCCATCCGGCGCTGCTCGCGACCGCCGGCGTGTCGAGCCGGCTCTCGCAGGCGGCGCGCACCTACGGTGGACTCGATCATCCGCGGCTCGCGCGGCTCGCCGAGCTGGGCGTCGCCGGTGGTGAGACCTTCACCGCGGTCGAGTGGGTCAACGGACTCGACACCTCGCGGCTCCTGGCGATGGCGACCGAGACCGGATCGCCGTTGCCGGTCGGCGCGGCGCTGGGCCTCATCTCGGCGGCGGCGCGCGCCATCGGCTACGCGCACGGCCGCGGCGTGTGTCACCTCGGCCTGTCGCCGACCAACCTGATCGCCACCGCCGACGGTGACGTCAAGGTCACTGACGTCGGCATCCTCGCCTGCCGGCTGCCACCGCGGCCGTCGGCGGATCCGTCGCTGGGCGCGCGCATCGCCTACCTCGCACCCGAGCAGCTCATCGGCGAGCCAGTGTCGGCGGCGAGCGACGTGTTCGTGCTCGGCGTGATCGCCTACGAGCTGGTCGCGGGGATGCGGCCGTTCAGCGGTGCCAGCATGATCGAGCTGGAGCAGGCGGTGCTGTCGGGGCGGCCGGCGTCGCTCGAGCTGCCGCGGCCGTTGGTGCGCGTGATCGATCGTTGCCTGGCCCGCTCGCCGTTCGAGCGCTTCCCCGACGCCCGCGCGCTCGCCGATGCCCTCGACGCGGCGCTGCGGCTGTCGCCGATGGCCGGCGGCAAGCGCGACATCGCCGACCGGGTCAGCGCGGCCCTCGAGCACATCGCGCGCCTCAACGAGCAGCAGCTCTCCGGAGCGCTGTCGTTCGCGGTGCCGACGCCGCCGCCGCGCCCCGGCACC
>SXGS01783594.1_pt1 | contig 13390 bp, 9 predicted proteins | sample 3174681 | NCBI WGS metagenome assembly SXGS01 (sample SAMN11356861, study PRJNA531348) | freshwater metagenome | isolation source: freshwater sample F1-80 | place: China: Fuxian Lake, Yuxi | collected 2017-12-25
CCGCGCCCGAGCCGGATCTGGGGCTGGTCTGGGACGAGGAGTGGCGGAAGAACTTGGTCGGTGCGGCGATGCAGCGGGTGAAGGCGCGTGTCACGCCGAGGCAATACCAGATGTTTGACCTCTACGCGGTGAAGGAATGGCCGGTGGACGAAGTGACACGGACGTTGAACGTGAACGCGGCCCAGGTGTATCTGGCCAAGCACCGGGTCTCGCGGCTGGTCCGAGAGGAATTGAAGCGGATGGAGAAGCAATTCGCGGAGCCACCGAGGTTGAACCACTCATGAACACGAATAGACACGAATCGAGAACGCGGATTGAGTCCGTTCGTGGTTTCTTCCCGGCAGGCCAACCATGAGATTTGAATTCGGTTGCTGCTGTTTTCGGTTCACGCTGGAGTTTTTCTGGCTTGGCCCGGAGCCGGTCTTTCGTCGTTATCGGATCGATCCACATGACTCGAGCATCCGCCGGAAACTGCTACGCACGATACGCGATCGGTTGGAAGTGTGAACTCGTCCCATGCCTGAACCCACTCCATTTCCCAAGCCCGCCGTGGTGATCCCGGATCACGAGTTGATGCGGCCCATCGGACGCGGCAGCTACGGCGAGGTGTGGCTCGCGCGCAGCGTCCTTGGCGAATACCGCGCGGTGAAGGTCATCCGCCGCGATGCCTTTGATCGCGATCGTCCGGTCGAGCGCGAGCTGGAGGGCATTCAGAAGTTTGAGCCGATCTCCCGCTCGCAGGAGAACCTGGTTCACATCCTTCACGTCGGGCGATTCGCTGAAGGGTTCTTTTATGTGATGGAACTGGCGGACGGGGCGAGGAGTCAGGAGTCAGGGGTCAGGAGTCCGAACGACGGCATCCGGACATCCGAGTCACGAGTCCCCGCTTCCGACTTCTGCCTCCTGAATCCTGACTCCTACCAACCCCGCACACTCCGCAGCGACGTTCTCCTCCGTGGCCGCCTCCCGGTTTCCGAGTGCCTGGACATCGCCCTCAAGCTAACCGAGGCGCTCGCGCATTTGCACGGGCACGCGCTGGTGCATCGGGACGTGAAGCCGTCCAATATCATCTTCGTGCGCGGCCAACCCAAGCTCGCGGACATCGGCCTCGTGGCAACGGCGGATTCTTCGCTGTCGTGCGTAGGCACCGAAGGCTTTCTGCCGCCGGAGGGTCCGGGCAAGCCGCAGGCTGATCTCTACGCGGTTGGCAAGGTGCTTTACGAAATCAGCACGGGCCGCGACCGCCACGACTTCCCCGAGCTGCCGACGATGTTGCGGGACGATCCGCAACGCCGCGCGCTGGAGGAGTTGAACGAGGTCGTGCTGAAGGCGTGCGACCCCGACTCGCGCTCGCGCTATGCGACGGCGCGCGCGATGCACGCTGATCTTGAATTGCTGCGCGCCGGGAAATCCCTCCAGCAAGTGCGCCGGCGCGAACGCCGCTGGGCGGGTGGGCGCAAGATCGCCGTTGGCCTCGCGGCCATCGCCATTGTGCTGGCGGTGCTCCTGCCACGGTGGACGAATCCGCCCGTCGCAGAACGCAAGCTTCCGATCCCGTTGAAAGTCGATGGGTCCGCGTTCTCGCGAACCCGGCTTTTTCCGCGCCAGTTTGATTTTTCGCCCGATGGCGAGCGCATCGTGTTTGCCGACACCAACCTGATTTCCATCTGGGAACGGAAAACCTCCATGACCCGGCGGTTGGAGTTGCGCGGAATGACCAACTGGTTCATCGCGGGGAATCAAAGCTCGCTGGCTATGCCTCGATGGGCGCCGGACAATCGACATTTCGTCTTTCAGGCCGTGCGGAAAGTCAGCGGTACGTGGGCGGAGCCGGTCCTGGCGTATGCGCTCATGCTGGTCGATTCGGACACCGGCGACGCGCGGCTGATCGGAGCCGAACTACCAGCCGCCGAACAGGCGTGGGATCTTTGTTGGCGGCCCGATGGCCAGGCCGTCACCTTCGTTCATCAGCGGCGACGCCTGACGACTCTCACCCTGAAGGGCGAGCGGACGTTGTGGCAGTATTCCGACCTTCCAGAAACGGGCCGCATCGGGTTAGGGGACTACTCTTCCGACGGCGCGTGGCTGCTGGTCTCGGCGGCCGGCGGAGCGGCCAACGAACGAGATGAGCGAGATGTGTGGGCCGTGCCTCATCTTGGCGGACCCGGCAAACGGCTGACGCGGAGCCCCGGCTTAGATGCCTATCCCACCTGGGGTCCGGACGGCGAGACCGTCTATTACGTTTCCGGGGGAGGACGGAGGAGCAGTGAGATGTGGGGCATCTGGAAACTTCGCGTCGATCGCGTGACACGACAGACCAAGGGCCCGGGTGTCGAGGTGCTGGCGCGGGCCGGTCAGAAATTTTTCCATCCGAAGTTCGTGGCGGGCGGACGAACGCTGGCCTACGCTGTCGAAGAACCCAACACGCGCGTGTGGTTGAGCGAATCAGCGGCGATGGACAAAGCTTCGGAAATCGTGCGCGGCCAGGACCCGGCGTTATCGCCGGATGGGCAAACGGTCTATTTCGTGGGTGAGACTCCCGATCAACAGGGCGTCTTCGCGATTGGCCGGAACGGCGGCAAAAGCAGTGTGCGGAAAATTACGAGCCTGGTGCCGTTGGCCACGGCGTTCACGAGGAGCGGTCTCAGTGTGTCGCCCGACGGCCAGTTGCTGGCGCTGTTCGGTTCCGACGGGAAGCGGTTCGGAATATTTGTCACGCCGACCGCCGGCGGTGAGCCGCGCCTCATCGAGCAGTTCGCATCGGGGGACGCCGCGGTGCCGGTGTGGTCTCCCGACGGGAACTGGCTGGCGTACGCGGTCGATCGGGAACTCGTTCGAGTCTCGCGCGATGGCCGGGTGCGCGAGCCGCTGGCTACGGTGCACCGCTGGCATGGCTGGACCATTCGCTGGTCACCGGACGGGAGACATCTCGCTGGCTTGGCCGACAAGAAACCGAGCGAGACCAATGAGGCGAGTGGTGTTTACGTCGTGGCCGTGGCTGAGAAGACTTGGAAAATGGTCACGCCGGAGAGCGAAGAGCCGAGGGAGAAAGAAGGCCTGGAATGGCATCCGAGCGGCGACTTTCTGACCTACCATTTCTCCGGTCCGGAAACTTACAGCGCGCAGATCCGGCGTGCGTATTGGGATGGCCGCCTCACCGACCTGATGATCGACCAGCCGAACCACTGGGATTATATCGGTACGTGGTCGCCCGATGGCCGGCGTTTTTTCTTCTCAAGTTCGGAGAATCGGGGAGACAGGTCGATTCATCTCTACGACGCGCAAACCAAGGCGATAACACAAGACCGGCGGGAGGGACTATTGGCCCGATGGAGCGGTGACGGCCGCACGACGGTCTGGGCCGTCGGAGAAACTCTTCGTTATTTTGAGATTGTGGAACATTTCCGGTGAGCTGGAGGGCCATCCGTTTTTCATCTCGACACTATTCCAACCGGAGCGGGCGGCGCTCAAGGGATTTGAAAAACAATGTCGCTCGGCCCGGCGAACTGGGCGGGTACGGTCACATTTGAATAGGCGGGATTGTCATCAATGCGGAGCTGCCAGCTTCCATCTAGTTTCAAGCCGCTGGCTGAACCTTCGGCGGCTTTTGGCTCCAGCACGGGGGCGGCTGTCAGGCCCTTGGCTTGTTGTACACGGATCACAATCCAGTTTCCCGTGCCGAAGGCGGCCATTCCCGGTTTGATCAGATAAGCCCGTCGGGCCTGGTTTACGTCCAATCCGAGCTCGTGTCCATTCACCCAGACTCGGCAGTTTTCCGCGCCCCCAGGCATGACTAATTGAACAGCCTCGTGTCCTTGCCACTCTATCGGGAAGCGCGCCACGCACCGATACCAACCCACCCCCTGGTAGCCGGTCAACGCGCCTGACGAGGTTTCAGCCCATGATCCAGGCACCCTGACCCGAACCCAGCGCCGCGTGTAATCGGCCTTGGAGGCCGGCTTGGGAGCGCTCGGGAGCGCGGCGAACGCGTCGTCAGTTCCCGGTGCTCGATGGTCGTTTTTGAACCGGAAAGGTTTTCCCCCGATCAGCTGGTCGCTGGTGATGGTCGGACAAACGTAGCGTTCGACGTGGGCGATGACCAAATCCGTGCCCGTGAAATGATCTACGTAGGGCCAGCGAGCGGGGTTATACATGGTATCGGTCATGTCCCGCATGAGCGCCACCTTCTTGCCGCCTCGCGCCATCTGCCTCAAACCGAAGGGGCGGCCGAGCACGCACATGTTCAGATGCACGCCGGTGAGGATCACGTTTTGAATCTTCCGATGCTCCAGCACGTTCCACACTTCGTCGCCAAGGCTGCTGACGTAGTCTCGCTCGGCGTCGATGGACAGGACGTCAGCCTGTTTCTTCCAAGGCATGCCTGGGTTGCGTCCGAGGGTCTTGAGGTGCTCCACCCAAGCCGCTTTGTCCTTGGGATCGTCATCCTCTCCCCCGTCGGACTGATCGATGGGATAAGCCGCGAGTTCTTCCGACGGAATCCTCAAGCACCATTGATCCACCGCGGGAGGCGCCTTGAGGGCCTTGGGTGCTTGGATGGCGCGTCGGCGAGCCGGGTGCTGGTTGTAAGCCTCCATGCAATCGCTGGGCGCGTGGATGATTGTCACTCCGCGCTGGCGCGCTTCGGCTAAGACCTGGTTCAGACGCGGGGCAAACTCTTCGAGACGTCGAACGGCATTCAAGCTGTGATGCAAATCCCAGGAGTCGCACACGATGATAGCCGTGGCTTTTGCTTCCCACTTTTCGTCAGAGAGATGGATCTTGAACGGCGCGCTGGCAGGCCCGGCCGCGCGTTGCTGGCGCAGCTTGAGTTCGAGCTGGCGGGGGGTGTCCGCCGTTTGGGCCTTGGAGACGGGGAGAGTAGTGAGCATGGCGGCTGCTAGGACGATGGTGATCCTGGCCAAACCGGCGGGAACGCGGGCGAGGCAAGGATGGGGGTTCGAGTGGGGTTTCGTGCTCATGCTGGCGTCGTTTTTTCGTGGCCTTGAGACCTTCCCGAAGCAGACCGCCAGGCTATGGCCGGTTTCCGCGTGGCGAGTGACACAGTGGTTCATTGTAGTTTGGAGACCCAGAACGATTCCGCTTCGCGCCACGGAGCGAGCACGGCTTCTTTCTGTTCAAGCGTGAGTTCTCGCACATTCGACAAAACCCCCATTCTTTCCCGGCACCAATCAACGAAGAACCGCGCTGATTCAGGCCTCGGTTTCATGGGCTGGCCTCCGATTTCAATATGCCAGGGGGCCGTGGAGGCAAACCGGAACGTGTTCGTGACGCTGGCCACGGCGCGGACCAGGAACCAACCGCTTTGGGTGACGGTGAATCGGGCGGGCAGTTGGATCCGCTCAACTCGCCCGTCACGCACAAGTTCCACGCGGCCGATCGGGTCCCGTGAGTCGAGTTTGCCATCCAGTTCCACCGTCAACGATTCCTTGGATTTGAAGATGTGACCGGAGTATTCCCCGTTGGCGCGGACGCGGAGGAGCGGTCCGTTGCCCACGAAACTGCGTCCGGCGAGGAGGCCTTCGCGCCATTTCGAGTAGGAAAACTCGCCATCGATATGAACGTAGGCGCGATTGTAGCCTACTGGGTTGGGCAGCACCCCGCTCGCGCTTCCCGCGCTGGGGGGCAGTCGAACACCGCAATTCAGGAGGTGATAGTAGATGTCCTGCGTCCACAAGCCGTTGCCATGCGGACCGGCGTATTTCCCGCGATCCCGAGGCCTTCCCCAGGCCTCACTATCCAGGACGCCTCCTAGGTGCATGTGATTCTGGGCAATGCCGACCGTGTCCACGACACCCAGCGCCACCCACATCGGAAAATCCCACCAGAACGGTTTCTCGGCATCGATCCAGCGCGCTCCGCCCTCCCGTGCCTGTTTCGCGTAGACCATGGATGATGGGAAGTGCTTCGTGCCTGCCGTGATGTCGATCGGCTTCTGCAGATCTAGAAAAAGCAACGCCCCGCCGTCGCGTTCATCCTCGCCGCCGAGGGGGTGGTAGGACCGCGATTTGTCGAAATCGAACGGGAGTGCCTTTGGCAGCGGCGCGTTGGTCCACGGATTGTTTCTGTTCCACCACGTGATGAACTGTCCAACGTGAAGATCTTCGGCGCGCAGCAGAAGCTCCGCGTCCTCGGTTTTGCGATGCACGTGGGTCTCTCCCGGCCACCAGCCTTCGGCGACGAGACTGGCAATTCGCGAGAGCCTGACGGTGAAGTCGAGCGTTTTGCCGTCCTCCACCCTGAATGAGCCTTTGCCTGTGGTGTACTCCGGACCTCGCCCCACTTCGTAGCTGTAGGCGCCGATTGGAAGCTGCAGTTCCACCCTGCCAGCGCAAACAAAATGGTCATGCCAAAATGGCAGGGCGCCCGCGCGCTGAGCTTTCCCAGTGGCGTCCCGGATATGGACGCGTGCCGGCATCGGTTCGGCGCTCGTGGTGTCGCGAACGGTCAGAGTCACCGAAGCGGCGTTGAGCAAAACACCGCCGAAGCAGGCGAACAGAGCCAGTCCGACAACGTGTGTTCGATGGTTCATGCGCGGCGCGGTGGATGCGTGGAGTAACCGACCGTATTCCAGGCTTGTTGGCAAGCCCGATTTCAGGCGGATTTGCTGAACTGCGGGCTGTCTCGCGGCGAGTGGAGCGTCAGGTTCTCCGCGAAGCCTCACCCTGAAAAAGCAACTGAGCCAGCGGAACGGGCGCGGCGGCGCCCTCTGGCGCCGTGGTTTCGACGTCAGCGAGGCCGGAATGGCGCCAGTTTCGAAAGGTCGAACTCTTCCCAAGGGAGATTCCTGATTTTGATGTTCAGGATGCCTTTGACGACGGGGCGCTCGCCCGTCCCCACGCTATCGAGCTCGAGTGTTCCCTGGCCGAATCCCAGGAATCGAAAATTGTCCGAGCCGGCTTGTCCAGCCATGACACTCGTGGATTTGATGTCGCTTCCAACCTCAAGTTTTTTCCCGGTCTCGTAATTCTTGGAGTCGATCGAGCACCAGACGACAATTGGGACTGGGACGCCCGGCAACATGGCTACGGCGAGCACGGCGGCGCGGTCGGGGTGTTCCGGATCCGGAATCACTTTGACCTCCGTTGTTTCCACTGCATACGGCCGTTCATAGTAGCGAAGCTCGAACCGGGCCTTGGCGCCTTTCGGGGTCGGCGACATCACGCTGGCGACTTTTTCCGTCGAGAACTCAAGCCGGAGCTGGCCCACGTCCTCCATATAAATCTCGCGCCGCAGGGGATGGTTCCAGGGTTTGGCGGGGGCCCCCAGTTCCGCCTCAATCGCGGTCCTTCGATCCTTCACAAACTGCCTGAAGGCGGCCAAACTTCCCTGCATGAGTTGAGCCGGAATCGTCACATGGTTTTTCACCAGTTGCTCGATGCGATCCGCTTCCCCGAGCAGGTCCTTCTCGTTCCAGGCCGTTTCGAGCAATTGCTTCATCTGTGCCCGGTAGCGCTGTTGCGTCACCGGATGGTTATAGAGCCGGCGGGGGAGCAGGCTCACGGCCCAGACGGATGCCGGAGCGGTGAAAGGAGGGAAGATGTTGGGAATACCAAAAGTGGCATCCGCGCCCCAGGCGATGAAGCGCAGCCGGCCCGAATTCGCGTCCTCGTAAACAAAGGCGTTGTTCTGGTTGCCCGCGAATCCATCCCAGTGATTCAGCAAGCTTTCCACCGCCCAAAAACGGATGAACGCATCCACATCCAGCAATTTCTCAAGTGCCGGGAGCAAATGATCGTCGTCCATTTGGAGAGTGGCGGCAATTGATTCGAGCCTCTTGCGGGTGGGTTTGTCCTTGTTGTTCTTTTGCTCGAAAGTATCCGTCCATCCGGGCCGGAAATCGCTGATGGCCGCCTCGTAGAGGTTGCCGGTCGAGTTCGAAAAATGCCGGTCGAGGAACGCTTCGTCGATGGGCTCGATGAGCGAGTAGATTCCTAGATTCTGTCCATTCACCGTGACGCGGGCGAGGCCGCAGCGCGGCGCCGGCGCCTTGGCCGCGGCGAACACCTTGTAGGCGAGCAGTTGGCGGATCTGCGCCGGATCCTGTCGATTGTTGTGCAACTTCAGCTCGCCGTGCCCGGCGATCTTTCGTCCCGGCACGAAGAGCTCCAGGTTGATGTTGAGCGCGGGCCGGTTTTCGTCCGCCGATCCAAAGAAGCCGCGCTTGCGGACACCCACGTCCTTGATTGGCACTCCTTGGATTCGAACATCTGCTTTGAACCATGTGTAAGGTTTCACTGCCGGTTTTTGGAGACGATCCTTGGTGAACTCCGCGTTCACGTCCCGGCTCTGCTTTCGAAGAACGTTCCAGTCGTGAGGTGGCAGGGTGATCTCGACTTCCAAAACGCGATCCGCCGAAAATGGCTCTCCCACCATGATGTCCCCCGCCTTGGGTGCCGGTTGCTTCGAATCCGCGCCAGCGGCTCCAAGATCGAGAGGGGCGGCGACCCAACCCAAAAGGGCGGTGAAGGCGGGCAGAAGGCCGCGACCAATGAGGCGGCCAAGCGGAACCGCGTGAAAGCCGGAGCGGTCGATGGGAGAAAGTGGCATGAGAATAATAGGGCTTTATCGTCGGATGACCCCGCAGGTGTCAAGGATGACTCGCCGCTCCCTCCCGGCGGTTGATCCTGATCAATTGATGCTTCTCAGGCTCACTCCGGCGTTGTAGAGTGCCGCGATCACTTTCCCAGGCGCAAACGCACGAAAACGCACGACCACGGACAAGCCCATGAAAACAAGCTATTCAAGAAGACGATTCCTCGGCGCGAAACTCCCTCTGGTCGTGGGGGCGGCGGCGGCCCTGTCCGGCCCTGGTTTCGCCGAAACGCGGAAGCTCAAAGCCGCCGTGATCGGACACACTGGGAGGGGCGACTACGGCCATGGGCTTGAGAGCATCTTTCAGAATCGCCCCGGGGTGGAATTGGTGGCGTTGGCCGATCCCGATCCCAAAGGGCGTTCCCAGATGGCGGCAAAAATCGGCGCGCCGAACGCCTATGCCGATTACCGGGAAATGCTGGAGCGCCACAAGCCCGACCTCGTCAGCTTGGGAATGCGGCATGCCGATCAGCATCACGCGGTCTCGCTGGCGGTTCTGCGGTCTGGCGCGCATCTGTATTGCGAGAAGCCGTTCACGACGACGCCGATGGAGGGCGATGAGCTGCTGCGCGAGGCCGAATCCAAAAAACTGAAGATCGCCGTCGCCCACACGATGAGGATGAGCCCCCGGGTGATCGCATTGAAGGCGGCCCTAGCCGAGGGGCTGATCGGGGACCTTGTGGAATGCCGCGCTTACGGCAAGCAGGACGCCCGTGCTGGCGGCGAAGACATGATGGTTTTGGGGACTCATTTGTTCGATTTGATGCGCCTGCTCCTGGGCGATCCGATTTCTTGTTCAGCCGAAGTTTTGGTTGGCGCCAGGCGGATCGTGAAGGCCGACGCCCGGCAGGTGAAGGACGTGGTCGGGTGGGTCGCGGGCGATCGGATTGCGGCCCAGTTCCTTTTTCCCAACAGCGTGGGGGCCGCGTTCACCAGCGCTGGCAAGCTTCGCGAAACGGTGGGGCATTGGGGCATGGAATTGCATGGCAGCGGCGGCGTGGCGCGGTTGAACTGCGATCTTGAGCCCGGTTTGTTCTCGAGACAAAAGGGCGTTTGGTCGAGCCAAGGGCGCGGGGACGCTTGGGCGCCGCTCGAACTGGCGGCCAAGAGTTCGTCACTGCATCACAACGCGAATCCCGTGACCGACTGGCTGGCGGCGATTCGCTTGGATCGCGAGCCCGAGTGCAGCGGCAGGAATGGATTGTGGGCTGTGGAAATGGCGATGGGGGTTTACCACAGCGCGCTCACGGGCGCACGAGTCGATTTCCCGCTTCGCAACCGCCAGCACGCGCTCGTTTAAAAGAGTAGGCGAAGCGGAAGCATTGAGGGCCGCGGCCATTGACCGTCTCGCTTTACGCCTGGGATTCGATGGGACAGAACTGGTCGATCAGCTATCCTCGTTGCGCTTGAAGCTGGCTGAACCGAAGTCCCGGATTCTTGCCTGTCGTGAAGGAATACCATTTTGCGGGTTCCGCTTCTTGCCCGGGCTTCGGCCCAGAGTGCTTGGGGCGACCAAAAGGCGGTTTGAGTCACGCCGGCGAGTTTTCGGCTCACTGCGCGAGTTCCGGCGACTCACCTTGACCGTGTTCGCCTGGTACCGATCCAGCCGCGAAGGAAACACAGAGGGGTTGCGGAGTGCTTAAGGCCGATGCCGATAGCCCCTGAATCGTCTGCGCCTCGGAATCGGTTGAAACGCCCATTGACGATGCGCGGCGCGAGAATGTTCGAACACTATCCTTGGTCTGTTCCCAATAGCTTTACGATTGCACACAGGTGTATCTTGTAATAGGACAAATGCAGGCTACTCCGCGAAACACTCGTGACCGTTTTGGCAACCCCCGCTGCCGCCGTCCCGCCTCGGCACGAAGTGCGGCGGACGCTTGTCGATTCGCTGCAGCGCCCGGCTGGCCACGCTCTGGTGCTCACCGGTGCGCGGCGATCCGGCAAGAGCACGTTGCAACAGCAGCTTCGCCGGCGGGCAGGTGGGGCCGCGGTATTCTGCAACCTTGAGGATACGCGGCTCTACGGGCTGGGACCTGAGGATTTTCCAACCGTAATCTCCGTGCTCGACGAACACCACGCCGGAGCGGCGGTGTATTTGGACGAGGTGCAGGAGGCGCCCGAATGGCAGCGGTTGGTCCGTGCGCTGCTGGACGCCGGACGCAGCGTTTGCGTTACCGGGTCGAATGCCGCGTTGTTGGGGCGAGAGTTGGGCGCCAAGTTGACAGGCCGCCATCTTTCCGAGGAGGTTTACCAAATATCCTTGGCCTTCATGCCGTGGCTTGAGCCGACCCTGCGGAAGATGCCCAAGCCTCTCTCTGTGACCGACCCATCGGACTGGGCCAGCACTTCCATCCCTCTGAACATTGCGGAAGCGAACGGAAAACTCACAGGAGCCGATGAATAAGGGATGAGCTACTCGCGTTTCTTCCACACGTAGCGGAACATCAGGACGCGCAAGGCGGCCGTCAATGGAATCGCCAGCACGCCGCCGAGGATGCCTCCCATCAGCGTGGTGCCCACCATGACGGCGATGATGATCGTCATGGGGTGCAGGCCGACCCGGTCTCCAATGATCTTGGGGGAGATGAAAAGTCCTTCGGCGAGCTGGGCGAGCCCAAAAATGGCGAGGACCAGCAGCGGGTGCAGCCAATCTTGGAATTGCACAACGGCCAGGAGCACCGCCGGAATCAGGCTGATCATGACCCCGAGGTAAGGGATGATGCCCAACACTCCGGCCACGATGCCGAGGATCAATGAATATCTTAACCCGATCAGCGCGAACCCCAGCGTGAGGATTGTTCCGACACACATGGCCACCAACACCTGGCCCCGGAAGAACACGATGAGGTGGTCGTTGATGGCGCTGATCACAAACACCAGCTCGTTCTTGACGCCGGATTCCTTCAACGGCATGTAGTTGGTCCATTTCTTTTGGATATCGGATTTTTCCTGCAAAAAATAAAACAGGTAAACCGGGACCAGCGCGAACCCCGCGAGCAGCCCCCCCCACGATGCCACTTTGCTGATTTGCGAGAGCAGCCATTGTGAAGTCGCCGGCACGGCCTTCGTGAGAAAATCCTTGGCCTGGGCGCCATATTGGGAATCCCACGCTTCCCGCGCCTTGGCTCCGAAATCGGATTTTTCGAACCAACGGCTCACCACTCCCCTGAACTCCTCGGCCCGTGTCGGGAAATCGTCGATCAGTTGCTTCATCTGACCGACCAGCTGCGGAACGACGGTCGCGGCCAATATGAGAACCGCCATGACAGCCAGGAAGAAAACCAGAAGAATGGCGCGGGTCCGAGGGATTTTGAGGCGATTCTCCAGCACATCGACTACGGGATCGAACAGGTATGCGAGCACCCCGGCCATGGCCAGTGGAAGCAGCACGGAGGACAGCCGGTTGATGATCCAACCGAACGACCAGGCCGCAAGCCCCAGGAGCACAACGATCACCCCGGCGGCGAGGGCGGTCAGTGCGGTCCAAAGAATCTTCGCCTGTTTGGGGCTGGGAGTGGGTAGAAGCATGGTGTCGAGTGGGCGGGTTCAGGAGGGGTGATGAACCTTAAAACGGCAGTTGAACATCGTGGAAATTTGCAAAAGCCTGGAGGAGAAAGGCTCGGCGAAGAGGGAGGCATATCCCTTGTGGATCTGGTGAGCGATTCGGAAAAACTTTATCGCCAGGATGTTGCTAAGATTCGCCATGGGCAACTGCCGTTTTAAGGATGAATCGGAATGCTGGCAATCACCACCCGAGGGCTGGTTGGAAGTGCGGCGTGGCTCATGCCTGACCCAGGCGTGTGGACTTGTCCGAGGCGGCTCGAACCGCGTTCATCAACGCCGCGCGCAGGCCTCCTTTTTCCAATTCATGAAGGCCTTCGATGGTCGTCCCGCCAGGGCTTGTGACCATGTCTTTGAGGACACCGGGATGGGCTCCAGATTCCAAAACCATCTTCGCCGCTCCGAGCAGCGTTTGGGCCGCGAGGCGAGTGGCTGTCTCCCGAGGCAACCCGGCCGCCACGCCGCCGTCGCTGAGCGCTTCGACGATCAGATACGCGTAGGCCGGCCCGCTGCCGCTCAGGCCCGTGACGGCGTCCAAGAGCGATTCCTTGACGGCGAACGCAATGCCCACCGAGGAAAACAACCTTTGCGCGATGTCGGCGTCACGAGCGCCGGCCCGGGAGCCAAGCGCGTAACCAGTGGCGGACGCGCCCACGAGAGCCGGAGTGTTCGGCATCACCCGGACCACTCGCGCGCCGGGGGGCAGCGCCCTCTCGAGCGCCGACAGCCTCACCCCCGCGGCTATGGAGACGAGCGTGTGCCGGTCCGAGAACGACGGGGCGATTTCGCACAGCACACCGCCCACTTGGTCCGGTTTAACCGCCAGCACTAGAATCTCGCAATCAACGACCACTTCCACGTTGCTCGAAGTGGGGATCACTCCCGTCTCTTTCGCGAATAGTTCGCGAGATCCCTCGTGGGGATCGCTGGCGCGAATCCTGTCCACCGGAATCAATCCGGCCTTGAGAAACCCTTTGGCCAGCGCGGCCGCCATTTTCCCGGCCCCCAGAAATCCGATGGAGCGTGTCATGTTCATTCAACACTTCATACCATTGGCCTCCATGGGGCAAAAGCCAATTCCCATTCTTCGTGGCAGGCGAGCGGGGCGTCCACGCGTTGTCGGTGGAGCGCGACTGTGCTGAAAGCCAGTAGCAGCAGTATCTCAGGCTCGCAGCCACGCCGAACCTGCTGCGGCTGGTGCTTCGCACACAAC
>SXGS01594531.1_pt1 | contig 13387 bp, 11 predicted proteins | sample 3174681 | NCBI WGS metagenome assembly SXGS01 (sample SAMN11356861, study PRJNA531348) | freshwater metagenome | isolation source: freshwater sample F1-80 | place: China: Fuxian Lake, Yuxi | collected 2017-12-25
CAGTACACGCGTAACATGGCCACCGGCGCATCCACGGCGAATCTCGCCATCATCCTGATCGACGCCCGCTTCGGCGTGCTCCAGCAATCCCGTAGACACGCTTTCATCGCCTCCCTGCTCGCGATTCCGCACATTGTAGTCGCGGTGAACAAGATGGACTTGATGGATTTCCGCCAGGACGTGTTCGAGCAAATACGCGCGGATTTTGAGAGCTTTGCCGAGCAGCTTCAGATCGCCGACCCGCATTTCATCCCCATCAGCGCGTTGCTGGGAGATAACGTCGTGGAGCGCAGCGAACGCATGCCGTGGTTTCAGGGCGTTCCTCTGCTTGCGTATCTGGAAACCGTCCGCATCTCGCACGACCGCAATCTGACCGAGATGCGTTTCCCGGTGCAGTACGTGATCCGGCCGACTCTCGATTTCCGCGGATACGCCGGACAAATGGCATCTGGCGTCATCCGCAAGGGCGATACGGTGATGGTGCTGCCGTCAGGGCGCACCAGCCGGGTGCAGAAGATCGTCACCTACGAAGGTGAGATCCCCCAGGCTTTTCCGCCGATGTCGATTACGGTGTGTCTCGAAGACGAGGTCGACATCAGCAGGGGCGACATGCTCGCGCCGCCGCTCGACGCTCCCCATGTTTCAACGCGTTTCGAATCGATGGTGGTCTGGATGAACGCCGAGCATCTTGAAATCGGCCGCACTTATCTCGTGAAGCACCTGACCCAGCAGGTTACGGCCGCGGTGACGGCGATCCGGTACAAGGTGGACGTAAACACGCTTGAAAAACTGGAGACGGAGCGGCTGGACCTGAACGAAATCGGCGCCATTTCGATCGAAACCCGGCGCCCGCTGTTCTTCGATATTTATCGCAGGAATCGGACGACAGGCGCGTTCATTCTGATCGATCCGATTACGAATGCGACGCTTGGCGCGGGCATGATCACGGATCGGGAGGCTCCCGAAGTCAGTGCGAGTTCGCTCTTAGGCGCGGTACGCTATGAGCCGGGAACAGGCCCGCGTGTGACACCCGGCGAACGTTTTTCGCGCTCAGGACACCGGGCGGCGACGGTCTGGCTGAGCGGTGACGAGGAGATCGCCTATCTGGCGGAGCGCAAGCTGTTCGACCATGGATGCCTTGTACACGTGCTCGCGGGCGAAACAGAAAGCCACATTCTGCCGGAGTTGGCGCGCATTTCGAACGCGGCCGGGCTGATCACGATTTGTTCGGTGGCGGCCGGAGATACGAAAGAGCGCGACCGGGCGCGAGGCGTCGTCGGCGAGGAGCGCTTTGTGGCGATCGACGCAACGGAAATCGCCGGGGGAGCCGACGCCGCGGCCGAAGCCGTCTGCCGGCAGCTTGAGGAGCGCGGCTTCATCCGGGAGCGGCGAAGCGATCCGTTCACTGGCGGCGACGGGATTTAGAGAACCTCCCAATAGAACGTGGCTGCCGCCTACGAATCCAGCGCCTCCTCGGGATCTATCCGCAACCACAGGAATCCCCCAACCACGTAGACGGCCGACGCCACCACGAGAGTGGCGTGGAACGATCCGAACGTCTGCATAAGCCACGCGGCGGAAACCGACGACACCATCGCGGAGAGGCTCGATGCCATGTTCATGAACGCGCTGGTCGTGCCTCCGAAGCGTCCGCCGACGTCGGTAACCGTAGCCCACGACACTGGCAGCGTCATGTCGTGCGCGCACTGCGCAATCGCGAGGCAGAGCACCGCCAGGAACGGTTCACGCGCAAAGGCGGCGAATGCCGAGCCCGCCGCCGCGAGCAGGAATCCAGTGGCTCCGATGGCGCGCCGCGACCATTTGAGGCTGCCGGTCCGGCGCACCAGCCAGTCGGCGAACGCACCGCCCGCGACGCACCCAATCGCCCCGCCGGCCAGTGGCAGCGACGAATACAACCCTGAACGTTCGAGCGTGAGACCGTACTCTTTCATGAGGAACGTCGGCAGCCACGTCACGGAAAACCAGAATCCGTAGGCGGAGCAGAAGTACATGCCGAAGAGCGCCCACATTGTGCCGCTCGAAACGATGCCGCGCCAGGGTGCCTGTCCGCCATGACCCTCGGCCGCGGAACCGGCCCCGATGTGCTGCAACTCCGCTTCGTTGACTCCAGCATGCTCCGCGGGATTGTCGCGATACCAACGCCAGAATACCGCGCACCAAAGCAAACCAGTAGCTCCGAAGACAATAAAAGTCCCGCGCCATCCGATGTGCGCGATCAACAGCGCTGCAACAGCCGGCGCCATGGACCCGCCGAGGCGCGCACCCATCCACATCACGCCGCTTGCGCGCGCGCGTTCGTTCGGCGGAAACCAGCGTGCGAGCGCCCGCGACAGCGTGGGAAACGCTCCCGCTTCGCCTGCGCCGAAGGCGAAGCGCGTCGCAAGCAGGGAAGGGTAGCTCCACACCATGCCGGTCAGAATCGTAAAACCGCTCCAGCAAGCTACGATTCGCGTCATCACTTTCCGCTGTCCGATGCGGTCGCCCCACCAGCCCGCGGGGATTTCGAAGATGGCGTATGCTAGGGCGAACACACTGAACACATAGCCCATCTGCATCGCGGATAGCCCCAGCTCCTTCGTAATCGAGGGCGCGGCCACCGAAATACATACCCGATCGAGGTACGTAATTACCGAAGCCAGAAAGCCGAGCAGCAGCACGATGTATCGCTTGGAAGTTTTTCTCAACGTTTCACCTGTTCGCACAGTATATATGTATGGAACGGTAATGGACCAGTTGACGCTCAGCATGGGCATGGCGCAATACCAGTTGCGAGCCGAGGACTTCGAACGCGTTGTAATCGGGCATCAGCGGCAGGTCCTGATGACGGCGGTCCGGCTTCTTGGAAATCTTGAGGACGCACAGGACGCGGCCCAGGAGGTATTCTTGCGGCTGTACAAGAATCTTGGCCGGTTCGACGCATCGCGCGAACTCTCTCCGTGGCTCTATCGAATGACCGTCAACGTGTGCCACGATCTCCGGCGGAAACGGAAGGTAACGGTATCGCTCGTGGGAGTTGATCCTGCCGCGCCGGCGTTCGATCCGCTTGGGGAGCGGGCGGCCGGGGAAAGACACGCTGCCGTTGCGGAAGCGCTGCTTACACTGCCAGAGAAGGAACGCGCGGCCGTGGTGCTGCGGGACATCGAAGGGTTGCCAACGAGCGAGGTGGCGCGAATCCTGGGATCGAGCGAGGCCACGGTCCGGTCGCAAATCAGCACCGCGCGCGTCAAGATCAGCAGGTTTTTGAAAGGGAGCGGTCATGTCGTGTGAGCGAATGGAATTGGCGATCGCACTTCGCGCGGAAGGCGACCTGCCCGCGGCGGAGGCCGCTGAAGTGGCGGCGCATACGGTGAAGTGCTCAGCCTGCGCGGAGTTCGAGCGGGAGTTACTGGCGAGTCAGACGGCGTTGAAGGAAACGGCGCTCGAAACGGTGGACGATTCCGTTTACCGGTCCATGCGCGCGCGGATCATGGAAAAGGCGGCGGAGCGCGAACGCCGATGGTTCCCAATTTGGGTGCTGGCGCCTGTGACGGCGACGGCTCTGCTTACCGTCGCGGTGATTCGAACGGACGAGGTGCGCGGACCATTCCCGCCCTCCGTACCAAAAGCTCCGCCGGTTACCGAGTCGCGGTTCGAGCGAGCGGCGATTCGCCGGGCGCCGGGCCCGCGGCCGGCGCTGCGGACGCGGACGCAGGACTCACTGATGTTGAAACTGGTGTCCGACGACCCGGACGTCGTCATTTATTGGCTGGTGGATTGAGACAAGGAGACGAACGATGAAACGGCTATTGTGCTTTATAATTTGCGCTTCGCTGTCACTCGCGCAGGATCTATCGAGGGTAACCCGCGTTATCGAAATCAGGCACGCGGACGTCAGGGCGGTTTCGGAGACGCTCGGACCCTTCGGAGCCGGCGTCGTCCCGAACCGCGAACTGCGGGTGATTACTGTCAACGGGCCCACGGCCGTTGTAGCTGCGATCGAGGAAGCTGTGAAGAAGTTGGACGCACCGCCGCCACAGCTTCCGAACATCGAACTGACGGGTTATCTGGTTGTGGCTTCGCTTCAGTCATCGGGAGGCGGTCCGATTCCGGCGGACTTGCAGCCGGCTGTAAACCAACTGAAAGGAGTGCTCCAGTATCAGGGGTTCCGCGTGGTTGACACATTACTCACACGCACGGCGCAGAGCGGCTCAGTCGAATTGCGCGGGCTTACCTCCAGTGGCGGCGTGGAGGGCCAGCGTCCGGCTTACGAATTCAAGGTCGGCAGGGCTTCTGAAGGCCAGAATCGCGTCGTGCGCCTGACCGGAATGTCGCTTAACTTGAAAATTCCACAAGTCGTCAAGGGCTCTGCACATATCCAGTTCCACGAGGCCAACATAAGGGCGGACGTCGACATCCGCGAGGGGCAAAAGGTCGTCGTCGGCAAGACCAGCTTCGACGTGCCCGACACGGCGCTGATTCTGATCCTTACCGCCAAGGTTGTAAACTGATCGCGACGCCGAATGCCAGTTCTCACTGTTTCCTGAATAGGTCAGTCCCAAAGAGCGCTTGGCGCCAAAGCCGGTAGCCTGACCCACCAAACCCCTGGTTCTATAACCGGGATTTGTTAACATCATTGACTCGGCAGCAATCCTGAATTACAGTGGTTAGCCAGTGGTAAATCGTGTCTACGCCTGCGTCCGTGAGTCGATCCTCCTAAAGGGCCTGGAGGCAGTGTTCGCGCGCCAGACAGACCTTGTCTTCTGCGGCGGCTGCGTTGATGAGGCGACGCTCTTTGATCAACTGCCGGTTGTGGGAGCGACGGCGCTTCTGTACGACGTCGGTACCGCGGATTCGTTGCCTTACCTGACCATCTTGAGGCGAAACTTCCCGGAACTGCGAATTTTTGTGTTGCTCGACACAAACTTGTATCACCTGAGCCGGAAAGTTCTCGCACGCGGCGTATCGGGTCATCTCAGTAGGACGGCAACAGCGGAAGAGTTGTTGGACTCCCTGAACGGGCAGCCGTTGTCCCATCCGGATCAAAATGGCCCGCCGGCCCGGCTGACGAACCGCGAGAAAGAGATCCTGCGGCTGGTTTCGACAGGAAAACCGAACAGGCAAATTGCGCGCGAGCTTTCGATATCGGAGACCGCGGTGCGCTATCACCTGGATCAAATCCACGGGAAGCTCCGGGAACTCGGCCACGTCCATGTGGGGAGCAAGCCCGGGCAGGACGACGAGCACGCCTGAGTAATGGCTCGGCGCCGGCAAGTCTTCGGGACATGTATTTCCCTTCAGACTTTGAGGAAGATCTTGCGCCGGTACATCCACAGCAGCATCATCCAGTAAACTGCCAGAACTGCCGCACCTCTCACCGGTGGCTCGATCGCGCCGAAGATTTTGAAAGCATTCGCGCCCAGGTGAATTCGAAGAGAGTCTTCGATGAAACGCTCGAACAGGTGAGCGATCATGTACGCCGCGATGGAATTCGTGCCGATGACAAGCAGTGGGAACGCCCACTTCCGCCAGCCCTTTACGTCCAGAATCCAACTAAACGCCGCGAGCAGCAGGAAGCACGCGCCACCGCTAAACAGCGTCCAACCGGGCGTCCAGATTCGTTTCACGACCGGGCAGATTCCGGACACGTGCAGTACCAGACCCGCGGCAAGGCCGCCCGCTCCCGCCAGGAGCAATTGCCGGAATGGTATTCGCGGACTCGCGTCGCGCATCCATCGTCCGGCCGCCAACCCGAGGATCATCGTTCCGAGCGTCGGGATGAAGCTCAGGGTGAGGTAACCACCGCCGTTGAAGACGAACGGCTTCTGGCGCGGGAAGAGGTTCAGAAACCACTGGTCGAATGCGGACCCGAGGTTTGCGTTCTTGTTCCAGTGCGCCGCGAATCCCGAGTAATGGTGTTGCCAGTCCGCGGGTACCCCGACCGCCGGGTAATCGAATCCCGGACCGGCCACGGGGTAGAGCGCCCACGCCAGCCAATATCCCAAAAGGAGAACGCCGAGCGCGCCCCACTGCCAACGCGGCGGGCGGAAACCGAGCAGGAACAGGAAGGGATAGCCGAGGCCGATTTGCGTGAGGGTGTCCTCGAAGGTGAAGTTCGTCTGTGGGCCTCGCAGAGACCGCAGAAAAATACCCAGCGCCGCAAGAAGGAAAGCGCGCCAGACCGCGTGCCCGAATAACTTCCGGAAGGTATTGCCTTTCGCGAGACGGCTGGCAATCGAGTAGGGAAGCGCCGCGCCCACGAGAAAAGAAAAGGACGGCTGGATCAGATCGTGTAGCGAACATCCAGCCCATTCCACGTGAGTCTGGTTGTACGCAAGGATGCCCACCAGCCAGTTTCCGGGCAGGGCGGCTGCCGCGCGAGACAGCCGCAGCACCTCCGCCATCATGAGCAGCATCACGAAACCGCGATAGACGTCCAGCGCGTGATTCCGCTGGCTGCCGATGGGACTCATTGGAAGACAATATCACGGATGAAGCCGCAACGTGGGCAGGCAACCGGCCCTTGGTGCTGATCTTTGCCCGAAGCGGCACAGGCGCGGGCGGTATCGCGTTCGCTCTCCGGCGGATGGCACGGCGGCTTCGGCCCGCGCATCTGCGCAGCCTGCCAAGTCACCCTGAGACCGTAGTTCGCGCTTCGGGCGGCATCTATTTTGCGACCGGTTACGCCGCTTCCTCTTCAATCAGCGCCGTCGTGACCCTCGCGACCTTCACTCCACGGGCGATTCCGAGCCACTTCAGCACCTGGATGTGCATCCAGGATATATCGACTTCATACCACGCGAGACCGTGACGGGCGGACGTCGGATGAGCATGATGATTATTGTGCCAGCCCTCGCCGAACGTCAGCAGCGCGACCCACCAACTGTTGCGTGAAGCGTCGCGTGTCTCAAACCGCCGGCTGCCCCACATGTGCGTCGCGGAATTGACCAGCCAGGTAGCGTGAAGACCTATGGTTACCCGCATGAAAATGCCCCACAGCATGAACGGGAGTCCGCCCACGGCGAGCAGCACCAGACCTAGAACGACCATAGGCACCCAATGATAGTTGTTGAGCCACACATAGAAGGAATCCTTGGCGAGGTCGGGAGCGTATCGGGACATGCGTTTCGTGTTGTTGTGATTCGCCTGGCCGAAGATAATCCAACCGACGTGGGCCCAGTAGCCGCCCTTGACGACCGGGGAGTGCGGGTCGCCTTCCATGTCGGAATGTTGATGGTGAACGCGGTGTGTGGCGACCCAGAAGATGGGCCCGCCTTCGAGCGTAAGCGTGCCGCAAACGGCGAAGAGGTATTCCACGAACTTCGGCACGGTGTAGGCACGGTGCGTCAGGAGGCGGTGATACCCCATCCCGATGCCCCAGCAGATCGTCATCCAGTACAGGACGGAGGCAGTGACAACCGCCTTCGTGTCCCAGAAAAACAGCGCCCCAACGGCGCCGATATGAAAAAGACCCATGAAAACCGTGGTGATCCAATTGATCTTACGCGGTGCAACCGGGGCGGATTTTGAACTCAAGGTAAGCTCCCTTTTCAGGCTACGATATCCAAGTTACCAGGACTTCGGGAAGTTTACTGTAAGAGTTGTGTAATTTCGAACCAGGTACTACCTTAGCTGAGCTGGTTATCCCATTGACCTAAACCAGATCTCTTCGGCGAAGACGGGAGGGCGCGTGCCCCTCCCGCGGACTCTTGTCCGGCGGAGGCCCCTGCCGCCGCTCGGCTAGGGGGACGCGGTTCCCGCGCGGCCCACGGCGAGAGCGGACCGACTTCGGGAGTCACCGCGAAAGCTGAGCGTATGGCGTACTGGAGCATACCCATACTGCACTATGTCCGGAAGGAGTGTGCCGCTGGCCGAGCCCCCAACTCCGAAGCTGCCTTGTCTCCGAAGCGCTGACCACCGCCTGCCTACGGAGCGGCGAACGAATACCTCGGATGTCATCATGGATTATCATTAGCGCACAGGAATGGAGGCGCGCCGCGAGTGATGTGCATGACCGGGGAGGCTTCCGCCAGCGCCGCTTCCTCCCCCTTTCTGGCGATCAACGGGCCAGGTAGCGCCTTGAGATTCTCCGGCGCGGGCCCTCCCCGGAAGTCGCTCGGACCAAACAAGCTGACGACAGCCTGAACGCGGGCGGACTCTCGATCGACGCGGTCCCTCGCGCCCGGAACACGCTTTGCCGGCGCCTATCCGCCGAGCAGACCTGCCATGTTGCTGAGGTACCCGCCGGCGGAACCGCCTACGAGCGCCGCGCGGCGCGGATCGGCGTTCCATTTCCTGGCGTTGTGGCGTATGAAGCGCACCGCGCGCTCCACGTCCTCGACCATGGCCGGATACGGATGCTCCGGCGCAAGGCGGAAATTGATGGAGAAGACGGCGTAGCCGGCCGGCGCGAGGAAATCCGCGCAGTACGCTTCGCTATTGTTTCGGCTTGTGCCGCGTGTGAACCCGCCGCCATGGATAATGATGGCGATCGGGTGCGGCCGTCGCGCCGTCTGTCGGCCGGGGGCATAATAATCCATGGTGAGCTTTTCATTCCCCGCCTCGCCGTAGACGATCCCCTCTTCGGGTTTCGCCGCCGGAAGGAGTGTCACGGCTCCCCAGAAAACCGCGGCCCACCGGGACACGGCAGCCAACCGCACGGCCGTTACCGCTTCCGCTGGCCTTGCACCAATTTTGTGACCTTTTTCTTCATCGACCCTCGAGCCACACCGGAGGCTCGCTTCGCTTTGGGCGCGGCCTTCTTGCGCGACGCGCGTTTGGCGGCCTTTCGTTCTACTCTGTCTGTAATCGTCTTTGTGTTCATCGATCTCTCTTCAATCCCGCGTATTTCTCGACCAGTTTCTTCAGGCCGTACTTCTGAAAGCTAATTGTCAGCTTCGCGTCTTCGCCTTCGCCTTCGCGCCGAACCACGGTTCCAATTCCGTATTTCGGATGCTCTACCGTCATTCCCGTACTGGGCGGCTTTCCCACCCGCGATGCGACCGGAGACGGCGGCCTGGACACAGGGGGCGCTGCCGGTGCCTGTACCGTGGGACGCACATTCATTCCACGCTCGGCGAAAAATTGTGAAATGTTGGCCACCGAGTTGTACGACTTCCCGGTGTACGTGCTACGCTTCGCGCTCTCCCGCACTACATGCCGCTCTGCGGACGGGTCCACTCGGGGCCTTGCACCATTCTCGCTCAAATTGGCGATCAAATGCGGCGGCACCTCCTTCAAAAAGCGGGAAGGAACGGTTCGCTCCATCTCGCCGCCGCCGAACCGCCTTCGGTAGCGCGCGCACGTGAGCGTGAGTTTCTTCTGCGCGCGGGTCATCCCGACGTAGCAAAGCCGGCGCTCCTCTTCCATGGCGGATTCCGTCTCGAGCGAGCGGCTATGGGGAAACAACCCTTCCTCAAGCCCCGCGACGAACACCACGGGAAACTCAAGACCCTTCGCGTTGTGCATGGTCATGAGCGTAACCTGCGCCTTCTCGTCGACGGAGTCCGCGTCGGCCACGAGCGCGGCGTGGTCGAGAAAAGCCGCCAGCCCTTCTTCGCGCTCCTCGGCTTCGGCGGCGGCGTTCATCAGTTCGTTGAGATTTTCGAGTTTTCCTTCGGCATCCGGACTCTTGTCCTCCTCAAGCATTTGCCGGTAACCCGTTCGGTCGATGGCGAACTTCAGGGCCTCGTGGGGAGGTTTCGTGTCCGCCGTTTCGGTCAACTCCTGAATCAGCTTACGGAATACTCGAACAGACGACTCCGCGCGCGGCCCGAAAACTTTTTCTTCGAGCATGCGGCCTATCGAGTCCCACAAATTGAGGCCATTGGCCGACCCATACTGTTCGATCTGCTCGACCGTGGACTTGCCGATGCCGCGCGCGGGCGTGTTGATCACGCGCAGCAGGCTGACGGGGTCGCGAAGGGACATCGCGAGTTTCAGGTAGCTTAGAACGTCCTTGACTTCGGCGCGCTGGTAGAAGCTCGTACCACCGACAACAAGGTACTTGCGCCGGTAGCGCCGCAAGGCCTCTTCAATCTGCCTCGACTGAAAATTCGTCCTATACAGGACCGCCACCCGTTCGCGCGGGTTCCGCGCCATGCATTTCTCGATGGTGTCCGCGATGAAGAGGGCTTCATTCTCTCCGTCGTAAGCCGTGTAAAGGCCAATCTGATCGCCCGCGGCGGCTTCGGTCCAAAGCGTCTTTCCTTTGCGCTCCAGGTTGTTCGCGACGACGGCGCCCGCCGCGGCCAGGATGTTCTGCGTCGAGCGATAGTTTTGTTCCAGGCGGATCACGCAGGCGTGCGGATAATCGTGTTCGAAGTCAAGTATGTTCTTGATGTCCGCGCCGCGCCAACTGTAGATGGACTGGTCCTCGTCTCCAACCACGCACACGTTCTTATGGGCGACGGAGAGCAGCCGCATGAGCTCGTACTGGCTGCGGTTGGTGTCCTGATACTCGTCGATCATCAGGTAGCTGAGGCGGCGATTCCAGGCGTCGCGCGTCGCCTGATCGTGGCGCAGCAGGCGGACCGATTCGAGCAGCAGGTCGTCAAAGTCGAGGGCGTTGGCGTTGCGCAAGCCCTTCTCGTATTCCTCGAAGAGTACCGCGAGGCGCTTGGCCTGCGGGTCGTTCGCGCCCTTGTAAACGTCCTCGGGGCCTTGCTTTCGATTCTTGCACGCGCTGATCCTGGAAAGCGCGGCGCGGTGCTGCATGAACATGTTGTCGTCGAGGCCGAGACGCTTGTAGGCGGCCTTGATCAGCGCCAACTGGTCGTCCGCGTCGTAGATGGTGAAGGTCTTCGTAAAGCCCGGGCGGATCTGCGCGAGCGGCTCGCCGTCGCGCCTCAGGAGCCGCACGCAAAAGGAATGAAAAGTGGAGACGTTGGGCGTCGCGGAAGGGGCAGTTGCGGCGAGCAGGTCGCGCGCGCGCTCCCGCATCTCACCGGCCGCCTTGTTGGTAAAAGTGACGGCCAGGACCGCCGACGCGGGTACGTGGTGGGCTGTGATAATATGCGCGATGCGATGCGTGATGACCCGCGTCTTTCCACTGCCGGCCCCCGCAAGAATAAGCACGGGGCCCTCGACATGGCCCACCGCTTCGCGCTGTTGTGAATTGAGGCCTGCGAGGTAATCCATTCTGTGTCGGTGTCTATTTGTCCAGGCTTCGCCGGTCAGGGGAACGCTTCAGTTTAACACGCGGCTCCGTTGCCGCCGATGCTCAACGGACTGCGGTCACGCACGCCTCCTGACGTTCCGCGCAACACGCCTCGCCGGACATGATAGAGTTTCGAGCTTGGAGAATATTTCAATGACAATCATCGACACGCACGCGCACATCTATTCGCCGGACGAGAAAAAGTACCCGCCCATCGACAAGCCGTACCGCCCTCCAGCGGGAAAAGGCTCGCTCGATCACTTGCGCCAGGAGAGCACGGCAAATGGTGTCGAGGCTGTTTGCGCAATTCAGACCAGCACGTTCTATGCCTTCGACAACCGCTACATTTGCGACTCGGCGAAAGCGAATCCGAAGTGGGTGGCGGGCGTGTGCACTCTCAATCCGGATGACTCGAAAAGCCCAGCGCTTCTCGCCAGGTATGTTCGCGAGTACGGATTGCGGGGCATGCGAAGCATTCCAGCGCGCAACGGAATGCTGGATCACGAGGGTGTTCGGGCGCTCTGGAAGACAGCGGCCGGCCAGAACATCGTCATCAACGCACTTGTTGGCCGCGAGAAAGAGGCCGAGTTGACCACGCTGCTCAATGCGTTCCCGAAACTCAACGTCGTACTCGATCACTGCATGAATCTGAAGGCCGGACCCGATTTGGGCGTGACACTTGCGGCGGTGCTGCGCCTCTCGCGCCACAAGAAGCTGCACGCGAAACTTACCTTCATTCCAACGGGCAGCGAGGGCGGCTACCCGTGCCGGGACATGCACGACGCCTGCTTGAAGGTCGCCGGGGCCTTTGGCGCGGACCGCTGTGTGTGGGGGAGCGATTTTCCGGCCGAGAGGTGGACGCCCAAGGTAAGCTACGCGGAGCATCTGCGAATCTTCACGCACGACCTGCCGTTGAAGGAGACCGAACGTGCGGCGATACTGGGCGGAACGGCAAAACGATTGTGGTTCAGCCGGGCATGATGCATCCCGGCGCCAGCGAGTTTGCCATGGGTCCGCGGCGGGTCGTCTGTACTATGGCGGAGACAAGCGAGGACCATCATCGCTTGCTGAGCATAAGCGCATCATGGGCAGCGATGCGGATTTATCCATCCCCCATTCCGCGTGTGACCGGAACGGGTCCCCCGGCGTCGCCGGTTGCTTCGCGCTGTTAATCCTGCCTAACGGAAACGTTTCGGTTTAGCGCTTGTTCTGTTGCCGTCTCCGCCCGGTTTGTGAAATGCTCAGGCCATGGCATGCAATCCCGAAGCACTCCGAAGCATTCCGCTGTTCGCGCTGCTTGACGACGAGGAAGCGGCCGTGCTGGCCGGCCAGATTGAAATCAAAACCTTCGCCCCGCGTCAGCGTATCTATAAGATTGGAGATCCGGGAGGACTAGCGTACGTCATGGTGTCAGGAAAGGTCCGGGTCACGACCATCGATCGGGACCAGCAGGAAGTTGTCGTGGACGAACCTGCTGACGGCGAGTTCTTCGGCTTCGCCTCCATGCTCGAACAGACGCCGCATCAAACAGGCGCCGTAGCGCTGGAAGAAGCGGTATGCCTGGAGGTCTCCCGCGACCACATCGCCGTTCTTCTGGAACGCAAGCCGCTCGCTGGAATGGACATGCTGACCGTGCTGGGACGCCAGTTCCATGCCTCCCAGGAACTGGTACGCTTGCGTGCCACCCGCAATCCGAACGAGGTGATCGAGGAGGAATCGACCTTTGGCGAGCGTCTCGCCGACGGCGTTGCCCGATTTGGTGGATCGTGGCGTTTCATTATGACGTTTGGCGCGGTTCTGATTGTCTACACGGTTGTCAATGTGATTCTGGGCAGGTCTGCGTGGGACCCCTATCCTTTCATCCTGCTGAACCTTTTTCTCTCCATGCTGGCGGCCATCCAGGCGCCTGTGATCATGATGAGCCAGAACCGGCAGGACACGAAGGACCGCCTGCGCGGCGAGTTGGACTACGAAGTCAACCGTCGCGCTGAGTCCGAGATTCAAGGCTTGGCAAGCAAGCTGAATCTGCTGGGAGACAAGATTGGGGATATTGAGGATCTGTTGCGGGAGCGGACAGCGAGCCGGTAGGTCCCGAACAAGCATCGCCGGCGAGTGTAAAATAGCGGATGAGGACGATATGACGCTGACGGTTGAGCTGACGCGGGACGAGAAAGCCCGAATTTCAGCGGAGGCTAGGGCGTGTTAATACTCTCGGAGAGCATCGGCAATCAG
>SXGS01094361.1_pt1 | contig 13385 bp, 12 predicted proteins | sample 3174681 | NCBI WGS metagenome assembly SXGS01 (sample SAMN11356861, study PRJNA531348) | freshwater metagenome | isolation source: freshwater sample F1-80 | place: China: Fuxian Lake, Yuxi | collected 2017-12-25
GCCACCGCCACCGCCACCGGCGGCACCACGGGCGCCCTTGCGGGCACCGCGGCCACCACGGCGGACCACGGACTCGCCGCCGGCGGTGATGTCTTCCATGTAGGCGAACAGCACGCCGTCTTCACGGCCCGTCGCGAGGCCCATCGCGGTGGTGGTGGTCTTGTAGACGATCGCCGTGATGTCGGCGGTGCCGGTGTCGACCGTCTCGCTGGCGGTGTAGCCGGCCTTGGTGAGCGCCAGCTGCCAGTCGGAGGTGATGGTCTGCGGGGTCATCGCCGCGTCGGTGTAGATGACCAGCAGGTGGTCCGCGGTCTGCTCTTCCACGGTGCCGGTGCCGACGGGGAGACCGAGGGTCGACCACGGGGCCACGAGCGCGGCGGCCGGCGCGGGGGGCAGCGGCGCGGGCTCGGCGACGGGGGCCGGCGCGGGCTCGGTGGTGGTGGTGGTGGTTTCCTGGCCACCGCAGGCCAGCGACGCGACGATAATGGGCGCGAGCGCGCCAAGAAGCTGCTTCTTCACGATTCACCCTGGGGAGGAGTTGTCGCGCGACGGCGCCGCGCGGCGGAGGATTAACGCGGCAAACCCGCCGAGGCGGCTAGCCGAAGTTCTTGATCGCGAAATCCCAGTTCACGAGCTTGTCGAGGAACGCGGTCACGTAGTCGGCACGCTTGTTCTGGTAGTCCAGGTAGTAGGCGTGTTCCCACACGTCGACGACGAGGAGCGGCGTGCCGAGGTTGAGCACCACCGGGTTGTCGGCGTTGCTGGTCTTGGCCACCGAGAGCTTGCCGTCCTTCGCGACGAGCCACGCCCAGCCGCTGCCGAACTGTCCCGTGGCGGCCTTGGAAAACTCCGTCGCGAAGCCGGCCTGGTCGCCGAACGCGGCCTTGATGGCGTCGGCGAGCTTGCCGGCCGGGCAGGCGCCGCCGCCGGCCTTCTTCATGCTCTGCCAGTAGAAGTCGTGATTCCAGGTCTGCGCGCTGTTGTTGTAGATGCCGACGTTGTCGGTGCCGTAGGTGCCCTTCATGCAGTCGAGCAGCGACTTCTTCTCCCAGTCCTTGCCCGTCACCAGCTCGTTGAGCTTGTTGACGTAGCCGAGGTGGTGCTTGCCGTAGTGGAAGCCGACGGTGTTCTGCGAGATCACCGGGGCGAGATCGACGTCGGTATAGGGCAGCGCCATGAGCGCGAACGGTCCGCCGGTGGCGACCGGCGCTGCGGCCGTCGTCGCGGGCGCAGTGGTCGTCGTCGCCGGCTGGAGAGACTTGGTGTCGCCCGCGAGAGCGGGGAACGCGGCGACGGCAGCGGTCGCGACCGCTGCTTGTCCGAGAAGATCACGGCGAGAGAAGGACACGGGAAGACTCCGAGAGCACCCCCGTCTAACCGAGCCCTCGCCTCCGCCGGGTGACGAGCCCGAGGCCGAGCATTACCGCTGTCGCGAGCGGGACCGCCGGCGCGCTCGTGCAGCCACACCCGCTCCCGGTCTCGCCGGTGTCGTCGTCGCCACCCGCCGTGTCGTCTCCGGTGTCGACCTCGTCGGGCAGGCAGGGCTCGATGTCGGCGGCCGTGCCGATGCACGTCGGCACCTTGGTGCTGTCGTCGGCGAGGCTGGGGTTGCTGAGTACGATCCAGTAGGTGCCAGCCTCGGCGCTGACCGACTGCGACACGGGTCCCGGCTCGGGGAAGTAGGTGGCGTCGAGCGCGCGTCCCTCGGCGTCGAGCGCGTGCACCGACACGAACAGGTCGGGCGCATCCTCCGCCATCGCGAAGTACAGGTCGCCGCCCGCCCAGTCGAGCTCGTAGTACACCGTCGCGAGCGGGTAGACACGGTCCTCGACGTTGAAGCTCGTCCCGGCTTCCTCGTCCTTCACCTCGCGTAGCTCGGCCGCGAAGGGGTACTCCCCGGTGTAGGCGCCCGCGCGATCCCCCGTTGCGAGGTTGCGCATGGAAAACTCGGAGAAGTCGTCCCACAAGGTGCTGTCGTGCGCAGCCTCGATCTCGCTCATCGCGACAAGGAGCTCGTCGTCGTCGGGATGGTCGGCGAAGGCCTCCATCATCTCCACCATCACCGCCTCGCCGTGCCGCTCGGCGAGGTGAAACCACCAGAGCGCGGTGGCGTAGGCGAAGGCGGGGACCGGGCCGGCCGGGGGTTCCGACAACGAACGACCGGCGTCGTCGATGTAGTACGAGCAGAAGCGGATGAAGTCGTCGTTGTAGGGATCGTAGAGGTGCTCCGCCCAGGTGGCGGTGCCCTCGAGGAACCACACCGCCTCGCTCTGCGCGTAGGCGGCTTGCACCCCGTGGAAGAGCTCGTGCGAGGTGAGCACGCGCACGGCCTCGTCGAGGTCGCCGTAGCCGTAGCCAGCGAAGTCGTTCTCCATCGTGAAATAGCCGCTGCACGCGCCGCTACTCCCGCCACACTCGCTGGCCCACATACCGTCGGCATCGCCACCGAAGTCCACCAGGTAGGCGTCGAGGGCGTTGCTGCCGCCCTTGCCCTCGTCGGAAAGCGGGAGGCGAAAGCCGGCCGTCTCGTAGACGAGGAGCACGTTCTCCGAGGAGGCCCCTACGGCCTCGACGAAGTCGGGGACGCCGCTCCCATCGACATCGTCGAGGTCGACGGCGTTATTGCCCTCGACCGAGTACCACACGCGAACGAGGCCCTGCTCGCTGTCGTAGGTGACGACGGTGTCGGTCTCGTCGAAGGCCCAGGAACCGCCCTCGGTGGGGCGGGCGAGCGCGAGCGTGGCGAACAGCAGCATGCGGGCGACCTTACCGCGCTCCTGCCCTCGCGGCGGCTGTGCAATCCGGCACGGCGCGCCGTCACGCGGGCGCGGTTAGAGTCCGGGCATGCTGCTCAGCCTCCTGCTTGCCTGTCCCGTCGCGAGCGACGAACCGAAGGACACCGCCAACGACACCGGGAGCACCGAGGAGGTGACCGACGCGGTGTGCACGGAGGCCACCGACGTGCCCTGCGAAGACGAGATCATCAGCGACTTCTCGCTCCACGACGACAAGACCTCGAAGGGCGACATCGAAAACACCGAGGCCAGCGGCACCTGGTCGTCGATCGTCGACGCCACCGCCGGCGGTTCCTCCTCGGCCTCGAAGAACGCCTGGATCTATGCCAAGTTCACGGAAAACGGACTTGAAAAGGTCGACATCGACGATGAGACCGCGCTGCAGGACATGACGTGGCACATCGCCGCCCGTCGCTACATCATCCGGCTCAACGGCGGCGCCTCGGGCCCCTCCTGCGTGGGCGCCGCCAAGGTGCGCGACGACTTCAACGCCGTCGACGAGAGCTCGGCCACCGACCTGGAGTTCAAGCTCGAGGACTTCTACACCGAGGCCTGCGAGCTCAAGGAAGACAACTCGGGCATGCCGGGCAGCCCCGCCACGCAACTCGCCACGTTCTGGGAGTACGTGGGCAGCTGCGTCGGCACCACGGGCCAGGTGTGGGTGCTCCAACTGGAGAGCGGCGAGCTAGTGAAGTTCACTGTTGACGCCTACTACGCCGACGACGGCCAGGAAGAGTGCAACAGCACTGGCTCCACCAGCACCGAGGGCGCGATGTACACCTGGCGCTGGGCGTTCCTCTAGCGCAATGCCGTCGCGACCGCGTCGATGCATCGGTCGACTTGCTCGGGGCTGTGTTCGCTGCACACGGTGAAGCGCACCCGCTCCTGGCCCTGCGGCACGGTGGGGAAGCGGATCCCCGGGGCGTAGATGCCCTCTTTCAGGAGCCGCGCTGCCGCCGCCATCGTGCGCTCCCTGGTCACGATGGGAACGACATGATGCGCGCCGAGCACTCGGGCACCCACCTGCTGGAGTCCCTGCCGTAGTCGCCGCGCGTTCTGGGCCAGTCGCTCGCGACGCTCGTCGTCCGCGAGGCGAAGCGCCACCAGCGCGGCGAGAGCGACCGGCTCGGGCATGCCCGTGGTGTAGATAAAGGCGCGGCCTTGCGAGATCAGGAGCTCGCGCAGCGCCGCAGGGCCCGCCACGAAGGCCCCGGCCACGCCGAGCGCCTTGCCGAGGGTGCCGACCATGAAGTCGGGCTCCACGCCCTGCATCGCGGCGACACCGCGTCCCTGTGGGCCGAGGGCGCCGAGGGCGTGGGCCTCGTCGACCGCGAGCCAATGATCTCCGGTCCACCGGCAGAGGTCGGGCGTATCGCCGTCCATCGAGTAGAGCCCCTCCACCACCACCAGGCGCGCGTCGGCCGGGATCTGGCTCGGATGGTCGTGAGGGAGGACCACGCGCCGGGCCTTGCTCAGCCTCAGCCCGTCGATGATCGAGGCGTGGTTGAGCGCGTCGGACACCACGACGTCGCCCGCCTCGGGCACGGTGCCGAGGAGCGCGAGGTTGGCGTGGTAGCCGCTGGAGAAGAGCAGCACCGGTCGACCAAGCTTCTCGGCCAGCGCCGCCTCGAGGAGGTCGTGGGCGGGACGATTGCCGCTGATGAGCCGCGCCGAGCCCGCGCCGCCCCCCTCGCCGTAGGCCGCGCGCACCTCGGGATGCCAGGCGAGGCCGAGGTAGTCGTTGGAGGAGAAGTTGACCAGCTCGCGACCGTCGAGACGCACCGTCGTGGGACCGGTGGGGACGAGCGTGCGAAGCTGGCGCGAGAGGCCGCGCGAGGCGATGTCCTGGACGCGCGCCTCGAGGCGCGCGTAGCGCCCGTTCAGGGGTTGACGCCGTTGTCGTCGGTGCCCTCGGCGCGGACAGACGGTCGCAGCGAGGGCGGATGCGGCTGGTGCGGCGGGGGACGAATCACCAGGCCCTCGGCCTCCAGCATGTCGAGGTCGATGTCGGCCGAGCGGCCGGCCGTCGTGAGGTAGTTGCCGAGCATCACCCCGTTGGCGCCGCAGCGAAAGATCTCGTCCTGCCGCTCGCCGAGGTTTACCGCGCGGCCGCCGCAGACGATGATGTCTTTCGTCGGGAGCACCAGGCGGTAGAGCGCGATGATCTTGAGGCAGTCTTCCGGCGAGAGCTCCTGCTGCGCCTGCAGCGGCGTGCCGGGCCGGGGGTTGAGGAAGTTGATGGGTACGCTGTCGACGTCGAGCTCGCGGAGCTCCATTGCCAGCTCCACCCGCTGCGTCCAGCTCTCGCCCATGCCGAAGATGCCGCCGCAGCAGGTGTACATGCCGAGCGACTTCGCCGCCTTCACCGTATCGACTTCCTCGTCGTAGGTGTGGGTCTGCACGATGTTGTTGTGGAAGGATCGCGCCGTTTCCAGGTTGTGGTGCACGCTCTGCAGGCCCGCGGCCTGGAGCTCGGCGAGCGACTCGCGCGACATGAGCCCGAGCGAGGCGCAGGTCTGCATCCCCGTCGTGTCGCGAATACGCTTCACGGCGTCTTTCACGGTGGCCAGCTCGGTCTCGTTGGTCATGGACCGACCGCTCGCCACCAGCGAGTACTCGCGCACGCCGTGTCCCCAGGCCTCCTGGGCCTCGGCCACGAGCGTGTCGGCCGACTTCATCAGGTACTTCGGCGCGTCGGTGGTGTAGTGCGCGCTCTGGCTACAGAACGAGCACGCCTCCGCGCAGCGGCCGGACTTGGCGTTGCTGATGCCGCAGGTGTTGACGAAGTTGCCCTTGTGCTCCACCCGCACGCTGCCTGCGGCCTCGAAGAGCTCGCCGAGTTGCGACGCCGGGAGGCCGGCGATCGCGTTGGCCTCGGCCTCGCTGATGCCCACGCCGCGCTGCGCACGGGCACGGATGTCTGACCAGTCCAGCATGGGGCCTCCCGGGGGAGGCCTCGGCTAACTCGCCTGCAACTGTTGCTCGACCTCGCGGAGGATCTGCGCGGCGGGGCCGGTGCGGTTGGCGCAGAGGCAGCGCTTGTACGAGCGCCACAGCTCCCCGAGGTACGGGTCGGTGGCCAGCCGGTGCTCGTCGGGGTCGGCGTCGACCACCGGGAGCGAGGAGGCGCCGATGGTACGGCGCCGGTGGAGGGAACGAATTCCCCCGAGGAAGTTGGGGGTCGCGTCGGGCTCGCCTCGGCGCTTCAGCTCGAGGAAAACCTGCCAGCACACGCTCTCGGGGAGTCGCTCGGCGCCCTCCGGTGGTGTGCGCATCATCCTGACCAGGTCGCGCGTCGGGGCGCTCAAATCGACTGCATGGCTGTCGGCCACCGGATCCTCCGCCATTGATGGCAGTATCATACACCACGAAACGCGCGGCACATCCACTCCCGGCGCGCCTGGCCTTGCCCCGATAGCGTGCACAGCGATGAAGTTCGCGTGGCTGTCTTTGCTTGTGCTCGGTTGTCGCCCCTACCAGCGACCGGCCGAGATGCCTCCGCTCCAGGTGGCTCAGGGGCCGCTCAGGGTCGTGCGGGTGGAGGCCGCGTCGCCCCGCGTTCACGTCGTGGTCCGCGCGGGTCGCGCCTACGATCCGCCCTCGCGCGAGGGCCTTGCCTACGTCGTGGCGCGCGCGTTGGGTGCGCGCGCGGGTGCCGACGTGAGGGTTGGTCCCGAGTGGCTGTCGTTCAGCTTCCCTGCCGATGGCGTGGCCCGCATGGCCGAGGCTCTCCGGGCGCCCCTCGATGAGGAGGCGCTCGCACTTGGGCGCGCCGCCGCCCTCGCCGAGCTTCGAGGTCGCGACTGCACCACCCTCGCACAGGCCGCCGGGGCCGCCTGGCTGTGGGCGGGTCACCCTTACGGTCACGCCGTGGCCGGGCGGCTGTCGGTGGTGCCGACCTTGTCGCTGGCCGAGGCGCAGGCCTTTCGCGACGCCCGCTACGTTCGCGACGCGGTGGCGATCGGCCTCGAAGGCGCCGTCGACCCCGCCATCCTCGCGCCCATCGAGGCGGCCGTGCCGCCGCGCCTGTCGCGCTCGGTCACCCCTGCGGTCATGCCCTCGCCCTCGCGTCCGTTGATGGTGGTGGAAGCGCCGGTCGACTCGACCTGCGTCGCGACCGTGCCGAGCTTTCGCGCCCCAGCGGGATCGGGCGCTGCCGAGCAGGCCGGCGAATTGCTCCTCGATGACGTTTTCGGCGATCCCGAGCTGGCCTCCTCGATCGAGCACGTGGTGACGGTGTCGTCACTCGCCGACGGGGAGCGTCCCACGACCGGGGTGATCGTCACGGCCGACGCGTCACCGTGGCGGTCGCTCGAATCTTCCCCTACCGTCTACGTACTGGATAGCGAGGAGCTCCTCCGATGATGATCTTCACCCTGATCGCGTGTTCCGGCGGCGGCGGCGACCTCTCCGAGTTCCTCCCCACCGTCAAGTTCAACCGGCTCGACCTCACGGATCTCTCCTTCGAGGAGCTGAGCGTCGATTTCGTGTTCGACGTCGACAACCCCAACCCCGTCGACATCCCCCTCGAACGATTCGACTACGCGCTCGATCTGGCCGACATCGAGATTCTCAGCGGCGACTCGCCCACTGGGCTCGAGCTGCGGAGCGAGGCCACCAGCGAGATGGCGCTGCCGGTGTCGCTCAACTTCGAGGGCATCTACGAGCTGGCCACCACCGAGCGCGGCGTCGATGCCATGCCCTTCCGACTGCGCGGCGGTTTCGGGTGGGACACCGACATCGGCCCCGTCGACGTGATCTACGACGAGGAAGGCGATTTCCCGGCGCTCCGAATCCCCGAGTTCACCGTCGCCGACCTGCAGATGGGCACGGTCGACGCCGAGTCGGCCAATTTTGAGCTGGGCGTCGACGTCGACAACGACCACGGCAGCACCGTCGACTTCTCCAACCTCGACTTCAAGGTGAAGTTCGCGGGCGTGGAAGTGGGCGCCGGGGTCAAGGAAGACTTCGGCTCGGTGGAGGGCGCCACCACTAAGCGCCTCACTCTGCCGTTTGCGGTGGACTACCTCGACGCGATCGAGGCGATCGCGGCGGCCGCGGGGGGCGAGAAGATCAAGGTCGACCTGAAGGCCACCACCGACGTGCAGACGCCGTTCCGCGAGGAAGCGGTGCGGCTCAAGGTCGACGAGAACGGCAACGTCAAGGTGCTGGAAGAGTAGCTAGGAGAGGAGCTTCTTCACGAGCTGGTCGCGGAAGGCGAGCAGGGGGATGGGGTCGAGGCGATGACCACGCGCCATCTGCTCGATCGGCATTTGATCCAGCAACCAGGCGAGCGTTGGCGGACTCATGCCGCCATCTTTCGTGGCGGCATCGACGATCGCCCGATCGAGGTCGTGGCCCGCTTCTACCAGCGATTTGACATCGACCAAATCGCGTAGTTCCGAGCGCCCAAGGATCGCGCCGAGTTTGTTCGCGAGGATTTCATGAGGGTCGTCGACGAACACCCCGGGTGCGAGCTCGCTGGGGGGGATCAGGCTTGGTACCGACGCCGCGACGAGGTCGAGCTTCGTGCTCCCCGATTCATCGCTGACGATGAAGCGGGCGAAGCCCGGATAGGACTGGTCGACTCGGACCTCGAGTCCGGCGGCGCGGAGTGTACCTTCGGTCGCCGTCGGCACGTGGTCCAGTGTTCGTCTGCCGTGGAAGAAGAGGTCGAGATCGCGCGTGTCGCGATGTCCAAGGTGGAAGCCCGCCAGGGCGCCGCCTCCGGTCAGTGTCCACCTCGGCTCGAAGCCGGCGAGGACGGCGATCACGCGGCGTTGGACTGAGGAGAGGCGAGACTCCACGGTCACGCCTTCGCGGAGAGGTACCAGGTCCAAAACGCGCGGCTCTTTCCGAGGAAGGGCTCGACGTGACGCCAGAGTCGTCGTATCTCCGCGTCGTCGACAAGGGACAGGGCGTCGTCGGGACGGGCCTGGCGCATGGTCACGCCGATCCAGTAGCCACGCTCGATCTCGTCAGCTGAGGCGAGCAGCGCCCGCAGCTCCCCCAGCGTGAGATCGTTGTCCCAGAGGAAGTGTGGCCGCCCTTGGGCGTCGCACAGCTTGTCGAGTGGTGTAGGGCAGATCACGAGCGAAGAATACGCGCCGCGAGTGACGGCGGCAACGCGTACCTAGCCCGTCGCGACGTCGATGATGATCTTCCCGCGGGCCCGGCCCGACTGGGAGTACGCCCACGCGGCGGGGAGCTCCGCGAGGCCAAAGTGCCGGTCGATCACGGCGCGAAGTTTGCCTTCCGCGAAGAGCTTGTCGAGCGTGGCGAGGTCGGGCGCGTTGCCATGCAGGAGCACCGGGCGGACGCGCTTGCCTGAGAACACGTTGGCGGCGTGCAGGAAGGTGGCTGGGCCGGGCATGCACGAGGCGTAGGCGCCACCCCGCTTGATGTACTCCAGATAGGGCGAGGGATCGCCCGCCACGCAGTCGTACACGAGGTCGAAGGGGGCGACGCCCGCCCAGCAACCCGGCTGCGTGTAGTCGATCACGTCGCGACACCCGAGCGACCGGACGAGGTCGGCGTTCCGTCCCGAGCACACCCCCACGACCTCGGCGCCGGCCGCTGCGGCGATCTGTACGGCCAAGTGACCCACGCCCCCCGAGGCCCCGATCACCAGCACCCGGCGGGTGTCGCCGTCGAGGTCGAGCTGGAGCACGTCGCGCAAGCCCTGGAGCGCGGTCATCCCGGCGAGCGGCAGCGCGGCGGCCGTCACCATGTCCATCGTATCGGGTAGGCGCACGGCGTGGTCGGCCGGCACCACCGCGTACTCGGCGTTCGCCCCGGCGCCCGACATCGGGATGCGGATGTGAACGCGGTCGCCTGCGGTGAAGCTCTTGACACGCTCCCCGACCGCGTCGATGATGCCCGACAGATCGTAGCCGGGCACGCACGGGCGCGGCTGCGGCATCACCAGGCGGATCTTGCCGGAGGCCTGTTTCCAGTCCACCGGGTTGACGCTGGTGTGGCTCACGCGCACCCGCACCTCGGTGGGGCCGGGCTCAGGGACAGGCAGGTCGACCAGCTTCGGCTCGGCGCCGTAGTCCGGGTATTGCATCGCGCGCATCGCGGTCTCCGTGCGGGTGGGACCGTATCGCGACCGCCCGAGTCGTCGTCCCGCTTCACCGCCCCCTGACCGACCGTGACTTGCTTCCGCGGGCCCCAGGACGATAATGAATGATTGTTCATTCAGGAGCGCCGCATGGCCATCGAGAAGGTCGCCGTCCTCGGGGCTGGCGTGATGGGGCAGGGCATCGCTGCCCACCTCGCAAACGCCGGGATTCCCAGCTTGTTGTTCGATATCGCCCCGAAGGAAGGGGGCGACCCGCGCGCGCTGGCCAAGGCCGGCATCGCCAACATCGGCAAGCTCAAGCCGCCCGCGCTCTACCGGGCCGCCGACGTGAGCTTCGTCACCCCGTGCAACTACGACGCCGACGCGGCGCGCCTCGCCGAGTGCGACCTCGTGATCGAGGTCGTGGCCGAGGTGCTCCCCATCAAGGAGAAGGTGTTTGGCTGGGTGGCGCAGAACCGCAAGCCGGGCAGCGTCGTCGCGAGCAACACCAGCGGCATCCCGCTCGCGGTGATGGCGAAGACGATGAGCGACGACATGCGCGCGCACTTCGTCATCACGCACTTCTTCAACCCTGTCCGCTACATGCAGCTGCTCGAGATCGTGAGCGGTCCCGACACGCTGCCCGGGGTGAGCGCCGCCGTCGCCGAGTTTGGCGAGCGGGTGCTCGGCAAGGGCATCGTCTACGCCAAAGACACGCCGGCCTTCGTGGCCAACCGCGTGGGCACCTACGGCATGTGCTCGGTCTTCCACCACATGGCGCGACTCGGTCTCACCGTGGAGCAGGTCGACGCGGTGTTTGGCAAGGCGATGGGCCGTCCCGACAGCGCGGTGTTCCGTACCGCCGATCTCGTCGGTATCGACACGCTCGCCCACGTGATCCAGGGCATCCACGACGCCTGCCCCGCCGACGAGGAGCGTGGTCGCTTCGTGGTCCCAGCCTACGTGAGCCAGCTGATTGAGGCCAAGCGCCTTGGCGACAAGACGGGCTCAGGCTTCTACAAGAAGGTGAAGAACGCCGGGGGCAAGAGCGAGATCCTCGCGCTCGATCTCGCCTCCCTCGAGTACCGCCCCGCCGAGAAGGTGCGCTTCCCCTGCCTCGGCGCGGCGCGCGGTGCGGAGACGGCCGCCGAGAAGGCGAAGATCATCCTCGGGGGCACCGACGTTGCCGCCCAGTTCGCCTGGTCGGTCACTGCCGACACGCTCATCTACGCGGCCAACCGCGTGGGCGAGATCGCCGACGACGTGGTGAACATCGACCGCGGCATGCGCTGGGGATTCCGCTGGGAGCAGGGCCCGTTCCAGACCTGGGACGCGCTCGGCGTGCAGGCCACCGTCGACCGCATGGAGGCCGAGGGTCGGGCGGTGCCCGCCTGGGTGAAGGACATGCTCGCCTCGGGACGCTCGAGCTTCTATGCCCGCGATGGGGAGGGCCACCTCACGTTTTCCGGTCGCGACCGGTCGGCGCCGCGCGTGCCGCGTAGCGCCGGGCAGCTCTCGCTGGCCGACGTCAAGGCCCGCGGTGGCGAGGTGGACAGCAACATCTCGGCGTCGTTGCTCGACCTCGGCGACGGGGTGCTCTGCCTCGAGTTCCACAGCAAGATGAACGCCTTGGACGACGCGATTTTCCCGATGTACAGCAAGGCGCTCGATCTGCTCGAGGCCGGCAAGTACAGCTCGCTCGTCGTCGGCAACCAGGCCTACGAGCAAGGCGGCGCCGCCTTCTGCGCCGGTGCCAACATCATGATGGTGCTGATGTTCGCGATGCAGGGCGACTGGGCGGGGCTCGAGGGCGCCGTGAAGGGCATGCAGGACGGGCTGATGCGCGCCAAGTACAGCAAGCAGCCAATCGTCACCGCGCCCTGGGGGCTCACCCTCGGCGGGGGCGTGGAGGTGACCATGCACTCGGCGGCCACCGTCGGCTGTGGCGAGATGTACTCAGGGCTCGTGGAGGTGGGCGTGGGCTTGCTTCCCGCCGGTGGCGGCTGCAAGGAAATGCTCTTGCGCTACCTCGGTGACATCCCGCCCGGCGTGGCCTACGACCCGAACCCCTACGTGCAGAAGGTGTTCGAGTACATCGCCACCGCCAAGATCTTCATGTCGGCGGCCGAAGCCCAGGACGGGCGCTTCCTGCGGGTGACCGACCGCGTGGAGATGGACCCCGAGGCGGTGATCGGCAGCGCCAAGCGCGCCGCGCTCGGGCTCGTGGCGGGCGGCTACCAGCCACCGCGTCGCAAGACCATCAAGGTGCCGGGCGTCTCGGGACGCGCCACTCTCGAACTCGGCCTCTACCAGTTCAACAAGGGCGGCCAGGCCACCGACTACGACGTGGTGGTGGGCAAGAAGGTGGCTCACGTGCTCTGCGGCGGCGACGTGCCCGCCGGGGCGGTGCGCACCGAGCAAGACATCCTCGACCTCGAGCGGGAGGCCTTTCTCTCGCTCTGTGGCAACCCCCAAACCCAGGCCCGGATCCAGCACATGCTGGAGAAGGGCAAGCCACTTCGGAACTAGGAGCCTTCCATGCGTGAAATCGCTATCATCTCGAGCGTTCGCACCGCCGTCGGCAAGGCCCCGCGCGGCTCGTTGAAAGACACCCGTCCCGACGACCTGCTCGGCGTGGCGCTGAAGGGCGCCATCGAGCGCGTGCCCGGACTCGACCCCGCCGACATCGACGACGTGGTGGTGGGCTGCGCCATGCCCGAGGCCGAGCAAGGCATGAACGTGGCCCGCATCGGGAGTTTCCTCGCGGGGATCCCCGACAGCGTGCCGGCCATCACCGTCAACCGCTTCTGCTCCTCCGGCATCCAGTCCATCGCCCAGGGCGCGGCCAACATCGCCGCCGGGTGGAACGACGTGGTGCTGGCCGGCGGCGTGGAGAGCATGAGCCAGATCGCGATGGGCGGCCAGAAGCCCTCGCCGAACCCCTCGCTGATGGCGGCCCGTCCCGAGGCGTACACGCCGATGGGCATCACCGCCGAGCTCGTGGCCGAGCGCTTCGGTGTGTCGCGACAGGTCCAGGACGAGTTCGCCGTGGCCTCGCACCAGAAGGCGGTGGCGGCGCAGACGGAAGGCAAGTTCAAGGACGAGATCGTGCCCGTGCACACGCGGGTGATGACCGACTCGGGTTGGCGTGATCTCGTGTTCGACACCGACGAGGGCCCTCGCGCCGACACCTCGATGGAGGGCCTTGCAAAGCTGCGCACTGCCTTCAAGCAAGACGGCACGGTGACGGCGGGTACCTCGTCCCAGATGAGCGACGGCGCGGCCGCCACGATCATCGCCGCCGCCGACGTGGCGCGGGCGAAGGGCTGGCCGATCCTGGGCTACCTGCGCAGCTACGCCGTGGCCGGCGTGCCGCCGGAGATCATGGGCATCGGCCCGGTGGCCGCGATCCCGAAGGCGCTCGAGCGCGCCGGACTCAAGGTGAGCGATATCGATCTCTTCGAGATCAACGAGGCCGTCGCGGCGCAGGCGGTGTACTGCGTGCGCGAGCTCGGCATCGACCCCGC
>SXGS01044685.1_pt1 | contig 13382 bp, 8 predicted proteins | sample 3174681 | NCBI WGS metagenome assembly SXGS01 (sample SAMN11356861, study PRJNA531348) | freshwater metagenome | isolation source: freshwater sample F1-80 | place: China: Fuxian Lake, Yuxi | collected 2017-12-25
CGAGGAGCAGCGCGTCAAAGTGATGGTTAATTTCACCGACCCCTGGGAAGATCGGCCCCCCCTTGGTGATGCGTATCGGGTCGAGGCGCGTATCGTCGTTTGGGAAAGCGCTGACGTGCTCAAGGTTCCGGTGGGTGCGATCTTCCGCGAAGGCGATGACTGGGCGGTTTTTGTTGTGGACAGCGGCCGGGCGACGCTTCAGGTGGTGACCCTCGGCCAGCGCAATGATCTGGAGGCTGAAATCAAGCGGGGATTGTTGGCCGGCACCCGGGTCATTGTGCACCCCAGCGACAAGGTGCAGGACGGTGTTGCGGTAAAAATCAGATGAAACGTCCAGGGAGCATTTGCCTCAAGTAACTGTCCCATGGCACGGAACGAGGACATCGCCGGGCGTCTCGATGAAGCGGCGCATATCCCGTCGTCGTCGACATGAGATCGTCCTGCTCGGTTAACATCGCGGACGCGATATGGCTGCTCAACTTCTTGTTCCTCGGCGGTGCATCGTCGGATCCACCTTTCGTCGAGTGCGCACCCATCGCGGGTGTCGATCTGGAAGGCTGCGACAGGGTTTGCTGCCGAATGTGACTTTGTGATCTGGACTTCTCAACGAATGCCTGGACAATCGGTAAAGACAGGGCACGGGCGAAGCCTCAAGGAGGATCGCATGATTCGTACCGCATTGCATCGCGTTACCTTGACTGCAGTGAGTTGGTTCGCGTGGGAGGCCCCGGCATTCGCAGCTCCACCGCCGCGGTTTTTTCCGCTCGATCCGGGCAATGAGTGGACGTACGTGGAGGAGGGCCGGCCGGCGGCGGAAGAATTTGTCGTCAAGGTGACCGGCATCGAGGACGGAGTGACAACTGTCGATTTTGGCGGGTTCGCCACCGCCAGGATCAAGGATCGGCAAGCGGAGCTGGATATCGAGATTGGAGGCGAAGGTTTCCTGACCTATTACCGCTTCTACGAGGACTCCTTCGTTCACCGCGACATCAACGGTTGCAATGACAACAGAAAGCTCGTCGTTGTCTCGCGGGACGAAAAAGTCGAGACGCCAGCCGGCACGTTCACGGGCTGCTTGAGGCTCGAGTACTCGGGCGGCCATTGCGCTGACGCCGGGGGTGAGTCCGAGTGGTGGGCGCTCGAGGTGGGGCGAGTGAAGTTTGTCGAGCAGTCCATCATGGGTCCGCGAACCCACGTGCTCAGGAGCTTCCTTCACGGCGGCGGTGGAGAGCCGAGCTTTCAGCGCGGCGACAGCGACGCGGATGGCACCGCCGTGCTCACTGACGCCGTCTTCACCCTCAACTACCTCTTCATCGGCGGAGCGGAGCCCTCTTGCCAGGACGCAGCCGACACGAACGACGACGGTGCGGTCGATATTGGCGATCCGATCTCGCTCCTCGGCTATCTCTTCCTCGGAAGCGCCCCGCCGCCTGCGCCCGGGCCAGGCAAGTGTGGTGTGGACCCGACAGCGGATGACCTCGCCACCTGCAGCGCGCCTTCCTGCGGGGAGGCAAAGTAGCGGGCGACCGGCCGCGGGTATTACGGACTGCGGCACGGCGTGAGCGCCGTGCGCACGAGCGCACCTCGCTCGTCTGGTCCTCTCTGCCGTCGTTGACCCGGATGATCTCGTGGCCGCCCGCAATGGCGAACGACTCTATTTCCTGAGCCACGGCAGCGATGATGTCGGCGCTGTAGAAGAGCGTAATGACGAAGTTGAGCGCGACCGGAGGCATGCGATAGCCGACCCTGTTTACTCCACGGCCGCGCTCAGCCAAGGCACCACTTACATGTCCATGTAAGGCATGGGCGGGACCACGCCATTCAGTCGGGCGTAGACCGTCAGTGCCCCGCGATGATGCGCGGTGTGGTCGGTGATGCCGCCGATAATGGCCATCCGCGGCTCGCCGCCCAGGATCGGTCCCGGCGGCAGTGGTGCCATGAGATCGGCGTCACTCTTCGCCCGGAGCGTCGCCCTGGCCGCGGTCATCGCTCTTTTGAACCAGGCTCGAGCCGCCGCGAGTGATGTGCAGGTGGCCACCATCTTGAACTGCGCCTCGAAATCCTGGCTGAACCCCTCCGATCGGAAGGCGCCCTCGATGAACCAGTCCACCGTCTGGGCGGCGTGCGCAACCTGCTGGGCTGTCGTCATCATGCCTGCGGCGGGCGCGAACGTGGACATCGACTCCTCGAGTACGCGAGTGGAACGGTTGAAGAACTCCTCGGCCGAATTCAACTCGGCCACTGCTTGGTTTGCCAGTGACATGGGACTCTCCTTTTCACTTATTCGGGACGTGGATGAATATTCGCCTTCTCTTCCTTCCGGATGCAAGTCTCTTCTCGCCGCGAGAACCGGCGGTCCGGCCTGTCCAGTGGAACGCCGAGACTCCGGCGGTACCTCGTCCGGTCAAAAAGACTGTGTGCTCAGCAAGGGCTGGTGTGTTCAGTGGGAATCAAACCCACCGGGGGAAAAGCCAGTTCCCCGTAGTCTGGAGAGCGGATATGAGGGAAGCCGAATGACCTGAAACCTGTCGACAAAGCCGACGTCAAGGACAGGGAGCGAGTCATCGGGCCTCAACGAGAGTGAACGCGGATGTGGCCCCGACAGAGCTACTGGAGAAGACCTCCGCGCCGCGGGGAGAATACCCTGGTGAAGGGTAGGCTCCATGACCGGCGACACCGGGGCCGCGGCCTTCCTCGCCTCGCCCAACGCGAGCTACATCACAGGTGAGGTCGTCCACGTGAACGGGGGCCTCTGCTTCGGGCAGCAGCCGTCGTTGGTCCGGGATCCCGCGGTTCCAGGGCTGACAAGTTGTACTGGCCCGGTCGCCGGGGCGGTTCCTGGCTGCCGCCGCGCTTCGCGGCCAGGTATACGGCAGCACGGGCGCTCCCCTGTCACAGGGAGCGGCAGGAGGTGTTTCCAGAAGGGTCGGGTGAGCCCCGGCCAGGCCAGAGTGGCCGGCCGGCTCCCCGCGTGAACCCCGGAAAGGAGACCCTCCCATGGTCGTTTCTCTCGCAAACAAGAGTGTCGCTCGAGCCTCAGGGCTGTGTTGGCCCTCGCCGTGCTCATCCTCGGTCTTGCCGGCGCCCCGATCCTCGACGCAGCCTCCCGTTCCTTCCGCCGCGGAGACGCGGATCAGGACGGTCGCTCGAGCCTCGGCGACGCGATCGGCATCTTGAGCTACCTCTTCGCCGGAGGGCGCGACGGGGGCTGCCTTGCGGCCCTCGACGTGAACGGGGACGGGGGCGTCGCGATTGCGGACGCGCTCTCCCTCCTCCAGTACCTATTCCTCGACGGGTTGAAGCCGCCGGCGCCCTTCGACGCCTGCGGCCCCGACCCGAACCGCGGCCATCTGGGCTGCGACTCCTTCGCACCCTGCCCGGCGGACGGTCCGGATGACCCCGAGGGCAACCAGCGCATCGGCGGAGTGCATGTCGAAGCGGGGCCAGTCCCGTTCGAGGGCGGCATCCCCTTGGGGGGGACCTTCGACCCGATTCCCCAGGAGGTCCTCAACGAGGTGAAGTCCTACATAGATTCCCTCGGCGTCAAGTCCCTCCACGAGCTCGGGACCGTGCGGTTCAGCATGCCCTCGGGTTTCACCGAGATGCCGATCGAGCCGGGCCTCTACGTGCTCGACCTGGAGACGAAGTCATCGCTCCTTGCCGACAGCGCGGCGTTCCAGGCCCCGGCGGGCTGGGTCAGACACTCGACCCAGATCAAGGCGAGCGTGAAGGTCGCGATCGAGCCAGCCGTACCGGTGCAGCATGTCCCGGTGGGCGGCCGCGTCAACGCCGCGGCTCTCGGCGGAGGTGGCCAGTTCAATCAGGCCGCGCTGGGAAGCCTCGCCTCGGCGCAAGTACTCGAGGACATCACTGTGGTCCGCTTCGAGGGCACGGAGCTCATCGATCGCGCCGTGTTCCTCGCGAATCGAATCGTCTTCGACAGCGCACACTTGACCCTGGTGGACAACATCACCGAGTTCTACCTCGTGGCCGAGACGATCGTCGTCGAGGGGCCGAGCGAGATCACCTGGGAGCACGCAGACACCGCTGCTCTCGGCCGGCCGTCCCTCGGCACGGCGTCGAGCGGCCGTAAGAGCTTCAGCCCCACCCAGATCTCCTCGGGAACTGCTGAACACGCACAGGACGGCGAAAATGGCGAGCCGGGGGACGGCGGTACAGGTGGCAATTCCGGACTCGACGCACCGGACGTCTACGTCATTGCCCGCCGCTTCGAACCCTGCGCGAGCTGCAACGCGCTGCCCGATTTCAACCTCCGCGGCCAGGAGGGCGGCGAGGGGCAAGAGGGGCAGAATGGACAGAGCGGCGGGAACGGGGCCAAGGGTTCGCCCTCGGAACCTGGACTTGCCTGGTGTGAACAACAAGTCGGGTACGGGGGCGACGGGGGGAACGGCGGCAGGGGTGGAGATGGCGGGAACGGAGGCGCCGGCGGAGACGGCGGCAACCTCCTTGTCCAGTACGTCGAAGCCGCCGCGGGGACGCTCATTGGCACGAAGAGCCTGGCCAGGGGCCAGGGCGGGGAAGGGGGAGACGGCGGCAACGGGGGCGCTGCCGGAGAGGGCGGAGAAGCGGGCGACCCGGATGGGATCTTGTGTTTCGCTCACTGGAATCGAGGGGGCGACGACGGCGTCGAAGGCCAAGACGGAAGGGACGAAGACGACGGCTCCGACGGCACGAAGGGAACCCTGGACCAGTCGCTGATCTCCTACGAGGAATGGGAGCAGGCGTTCACGCAGCCCTACCTTGTCACCGTGTCGGATCGGGCGCCGAAGGTCGGCACGACGATCCGCCTCGAGACCTACAACTTGACCGGGGAAGTGACGCTCAACTACAAGGACTTCTTCACCGGCGAGGTGGAGGCCGAGACGATCCACGAGGTCGAGCCCAACGTCTTCGAGTGGACGATCCCGGAGGTCGGGTTCGTATCGAGCCGGCTCATCTTGACCCTGATCCGCGACCATGACTACCTCGTGTCGAACGAATATTCGATCGAGGTGCAGCCGAAGATCATGGGGATCTGGTTTGCAGGGATCCTGGGCACGGAGGACCTGGCGATCCCGGGCGCAACGGCACTGCTTTACGGCCACGGGCTCCGCCCCGACTGCGATATCATCATCGACGAGGTCAATCTCGGTCCAGGGACCCTGGCCCCCTGGACCGACGAGGACGGAGAGCTTTACGACGCGATCTCCTTCGTGGTGCCGGTTCCGAGCGAGACCGGCCGGTCTCTCTTCTCCTCCACGGACGGGGTCACCGAGCAAAAGCTCTGGCTGCGGCCTCCCTATCCGCTCGACGACACGCGCCAGCTAGGATTCACGCTCAAGAAGACGCGAGGGCTCATCTACCGCCCCTCGCAACACTCTTACTCCTTCACCAACGGCGCCGTCTCGAGCTTCATCAAGACCAACATCATGAAGGGCGCTGGCTGGGGGAAGTTCCGGGAGATCTACAACCCTGCCACCGTCGACGCAGCGCTGCTGCTTTCCACGCCCCTCACCTTGACGAGCTATCTCATCTGGCGCTTGTGGTGGGAAACGGGGTCTTCTGCCTGCTGCATGGCGCTGTCTGCCAACTCCATGAACGATTTCTTCAACGAAGTTGAGGGTCTGCCCTCGCTCAAGCGGCGCGACGTGGCCGAAGTGATCATGGAGACGCAGTCGGGTCTTCTCTCGAAGGAGATCCTCGGGCAGATCCTGGGGGAGACGGTCGTCGATTCCCTCGGGAACGGCACCACGGCCTCGACGGTCGATGCCGTGTTGGACTTCTTTGAGGACGGCAGCAACTCCGAAGGGAACGGCGCTCCCCTCCTCGCCATGGTGCCCAACCGCCAGGCTTACGAGTCGGGCGGCACGTTGTGCCTCCTCACGACGCTGCTGGTCCCGGGCCCGAGTCCTTCCATCACCCTCGGGGCGCTGGCCACTTGCGGGCTCCTCGAGTTGGGTAGCATGACGATCGACCTGATCAACGGGGGCGGCTATTCGCCGACCTTTGCAGAGCTTGTGACCCAGCTCGGCGACAGCCACGTGCTCGCGCCCTTCATGGTGGTCTACGATGACCCGGAAGATGACCTGCCCTCGAGGATCTACTTCTACGACTCGAACCTCCCCTCGGTCGACGTGGTCTACATGGAGATCTCGAAAGTCGGTGACGAGATCCAGTTCCATTTCGACTCGGCCAACTCGTTCTCGACAAGCGGCGGCTCTTACATCTACGGGACGACGAGCGGCTGGATCCTCGCCAACCTCACGGTGAGCCAGGCTCTGGCGCAGCCGACCCTCCTCCTTCCCTGATCCCCGGGAAGTGGAAACACCCCGGGGGGCGCCACCGGGCCGCAGCGAGACGGCCGTGCGACTCCCGGGACGATTGTGTTTCTGGGTGTCAACGCAAGGCCCCCTGCTTCCCGTTCTTGCCCACGTGGTTGCCGACGCGACCATCGCCGGCATTCGGAGTCATGCAGCCGGCAGCGGTTGATCGGAAATCTACTGGAGATTCCTGGCCGCTGAAACTGCCGCTGAATCTTGGCCGACTGCTCGTGCGACAAAGTCGGGACTGACTGGATGCGCTCTGTGAGTGCCTCCCGGGTGAGCAAATTCTCGCGGAGGAGCACAGCGACAAACTCAAAGTCTTTCGGATCTGCCGCAGCCAGCTTGCTCACTGCCAAGTCGGTCGGCTCCAGGCAGAGACCGCGGTAACCGGCGGTATCTTGATTCTCACCCACGACAACTCGCGTGACATTCAATGAGGCGGCAACTATCCTGACACTGGGGGGTATGGGGTTTCGCGCAAGCTCCCCTGCACGCTCACCGAAAGAACACGGCCCTGGACAAGGATTGCACGATGACTCATCGGATCATCAGACCTTTTGCCCCTTCAGTAGGTGCGCCCATGGAGGTAGCATCACCCCTGTCCTGGTTTGGGGCGCTCTGTTAACGAAATCAGGCTTCGCGCCGAGGCCTGCCGCCCGGAAGGAGTGCGATGGTGACGCCATGATGAGCGTGAAATTCACGCCATCAGGGTGATTTTTCAGTGCTCCGGTTGATCCACACCATTTTTCCTTCTCTGTCCTTGAAAGCCCGCGGGGTCACTTTGAGTAGCGAGGGTTCCATGGAATGAAGATTGCTTGAGGGCTCAGGGGGGATCACTCCCAGGTCAGTCAATGCTTTCGGGGGCGCCTTAGCTTTCCACGCAGATTCAAGAAAGGAAGATGCCATGCTTTACTCCATTGCGGTCACGACCGATTTTTCATCTACCTCAAAGCAGGCCTTTGGTGCTGCACGCTCCCTGGTGGAGAAGCTTGGCGGTCGATTGCATCTGCTGCACGTCGCCCAGGGAGGTCAAGTTCACACCCCATGGAATGCTCCGGTTGAGACTCCGGGGCAATTCCAGAAACGTCACGAGTCAGCGGAGCAAAGGCTTCGGGACATGGTGAGCTCCGAGCGGGTTCTTCAAGGTGTTCGAGTGGAGCCTAGGGTGCTGCAGGGCGAATCTGCAGACGCCGTTCGGCGCTTTCAGGAGCACGAGGAGCTGGACTTGATTGTGATCGCGTCCCACGGATCAAGCGGCGTACAACACTTCGCTCTCGGCAGCTTTGCGACCAAGGTCTTGCAAGTTGTCTCCTGTCCCGTGCTGGTTATTCGGATCGACCAGTCTAGCCCGATGAGTTACGAGCATGGCTTCCGCCCGAAGCACTTTCTGGTTCCGCACGATTTCTCGCGCGCATCTCATCACGGCCTCGAGATCGCTCGCGCGTGGGCCAGAGCATTCGAAGCATCGGTCAAATTGCTGTATGTTGTGGAGCCTGTTGATGGCCTGGAAGAAAGAGCAGCCGGTCGGGGCGATTCGGTCTCCGACTACCTTGAGAGGGTGCGCGCGGAGGGATTACGTCGCCTGGATTTGCTTGTTAGCGAAACGGACTGGGAATCGATCCCGATCAAGACCGAAGCACGTGTGGGACAACCAGCGGCAGAGATTTTGAAGGAGGCCAGCAGCTGCCACTCTGACTTGATCGTCATGGCAAGCCGCGGACTCTCGGTTGTCGAGCGCTTGCGGCTGGGAAGCGTCGCGGACAGAATTATCCACCGCTCGTCCTGTCCTGTCTTGGTGGTTCGGCAAAAGGGGAGTCAGGACCCGAAGCTGGTGAGTTGAGCCCGATGGGCTGATGGATGGGTTGAGAAGGGCAATCCCCACGCGGGCCCGAACCAGGCCTCTCATCGCCTCGCTGATCTCGTCGGGAACGTGAACTGCCGTCAGATGCCCGGAGCGCAAGTAACGCGCGAGCTTTGGCGCGTCCCGCCGGTCCGTCTTGACCCGATCGCCCGCCCTTTCCGGGACGAGAGACGGCGCGGCGACGAGGCAATCGATCCCCGCCGATCGCAGCCTTCGATGGAGCTCATACCCAGTGGGCCCAGCCTCGTACGCGCACCGCAAGAACTCAGGCGGACCCAGCCGCTTCAGCTCTCGATCGAGAGCCATCCAGCCGCTCGGAACAGTCCCGACAGGCTGCGGTGCTCCAGCCCCGATGGCCTGCGCGATCGCGATCTTGTCCTTGTGGACGTCCAAACCGATGTGGCGCATCTGCTCCTCATGGACTGGCCTCCCCTCGTGCCCCTTCAGTTCGCCAGATCCTCTACGATCTGCGGACTGTAACCCACGCAAAACGTGAAGCGCTGGTCCAGCCATGATGGCTATCGATTTATCGAGGCCCGAGGCTCTTCGACACCGAGGCGACAAAGGCCGTCGTCAAGCGCTGGGTGGACTTCTACATGCGCCACCGGGCGATTCTCGACTCCGACATCGTCCACTTGAAACGTGCCACCGGCCGTGACGTCGACGCCTGCTTGCGCGTCAATCCCCGGATTCAGGAGCGTGCCCTACTCAGGGTCTACAACCCCCGCTGCCTGAGCCTGTCGCCTTACTTCGCTGGGCTAAACGATGCGACGACAATACGCCAGCGCGACGGCGAGCCCGTCAAGGTTCGGCTCGACGCGGGCTCAAGAGTGGACGTCAAGGTCGAGGTGGGTGGTGTTTGAGCGCTGAGGCGGTGTGGATTCCAAACTAGAATCGCGCCGCAAACTGTACCGAACCGAAGATCTGCGGATCGCTGTCGCGCCGAAACTCGGGAGTGCGGATCACCTGCCGATAGCTGATCTCGATGCGGTCAAACTGCACCGCGACCCCGACCTCGAAGTCGGCGACGAAGTACTCCTTCTTGACGCTCGGCCCGGAGCGAAACGTGTTGCCGTCGAGAAGGTGTCGCGGATGACCGCTCGCCCGTCGACGTCGAAGAAGGCGAAAACAGAGATGTCTTGCCCGAGCTGCCGCTTGATATCCCTGGCAACTTCGGCCTCGAGCACGCCTGCGTCTACCTGCTGCTTCAGGACATCCCGCAAGCTCAAGTCGGGCGCGCTGGCATTGAGACCGAAGTCGCGGCGCAGGCCCCAGCCGATCCGGAACTGGCCGCCAACTTGCGCATGGGTCGCGACGCTGCCCGCGGAGCCGCCTCGTAATGGAACGAAATGACGGGGAGATTGGAGAGCAGATCGGCCAGCCGGCATGGAGGATGAGGCCTTGACGAAGTCTTCTACCGACTCTCCCGAGTAACGCTCGCGATCACCGCGTGCGCCTCGAGGCGGACCGCCTCCAGCTGACCGGCAAGACAGCTTTCCACCGCTGGAAGCGCGCTCACGGCCTTGGGGCCGAGAAACTTCAACGCTTCCAGCGCGCGGAGACGAAGGCGGAGGTCTCGCTCGGCAAGCGAGCAAGCGCAAGGCTGGGGACGATGCCCGCGTCAAGGCTTTCCCAGGATTTCGCCTCGGGAAGGTCGAATGGACTCCATACTCCCGGCCACGTCTGGCGCAGAGCCGTGAGCAGGCACGGCGCCCTTGGCTTTCGACCCGATGGATTCGACGACTCGGGCTCCCCAGGGTGCAAGGTCACCGCCTTCGGTTTCGCTCCTGCCCATCGCTTTGATGTTGCATCGCCGCAGGGTCTGCAGGACCTTGGCCGCATTGCCTTCGATCGCCCATGGCGCTCGGAGCGCCTCGACTGCGTCCCAGTCGTGGGTCCGCGGATCCAGGTGTCCACGACGATCCGACAACGCTTCGGCTGGATCAAGAAAGACTCGAGCTCCCCGGCTCAGATGACCTTCGTGGAGAGCGAGAGCGAGTTTCAGAAGGCGCGCCGTCGGAGCTGGGCGAGGCTCATCGCCCGCACTTGGCACGAGGACCAGAGCCTTTCCACAGGCTGCGGCACGGAGATGAAAATCCTCTCGGCGATCACAGCCCCGGCTCAAGACGACGTGATCGAGAAGATCTGGCGCTCGGGGGTGAATGGGATCCCCCTTGGCTGGAAGCCCGCCACGCTCGCGAGCCCCCGGAGTGCGAAAATTACAAGACGACGACTGAAGCCGGATCGATTGCCCCGCCGCCCCAGGACGACGACTCGTGGGACCTTGGGATCGGAGAGGAATGATCGACGGTCGGCGTAAGGAGCCAACAGTTGGCGCCGAGATTGTAGGCGCATACGGTCCCTGCACGCCCGGAGCGCCACGAAGCCGCCTGGCAACAGATCATTCCGCAGCTCACCCGCGCAAACGAAGCAGGCCAGACCCGCTCCAGCTCTTTGGCGCCCTGTGTCAGGATCAACCTTCTTGACTTCAGGGGAAGCCTGGGCGAGACTTCGTCTCGATGCTCAAATTTGCTTGTCAAACCATCGGGCCGTACTTTTTTGAGCATGATTCGCCGTGAGCCCTTCAAGTCGATTCCACCGGATTCTGAACATGGGGCTCCTCGACATGGCTCGAATGGTGCGAGATCCTGGGCTGGAAAGGATCCGCGCCCGGCCTCCTCGAAATCTTGCCATCGAAGAGGCCGTTCGATTCTTGCTTCCGGATGCTCCCTCGACAGGCGAATTGACGGTGCTGCTGCGGGAGATCCAGCTCGATCACACGTTCCACGACGAAGTCAACGAGCGCTTCGTCAACATGCGCGGCCGACGGATGAGCTTTGAACGATGGACGGAACTACTCTATGTGATTGTGCGCGTCATGCGGCCTCGTGTGGTCGTGCTCACTGGAGTATTTGACGGCGCAGCCGATGCCATGATGTTGCGGGCAATGCAGCGCAATGCGTACGGGACCCTGGTCTCGATCGATTTGCCTGCCGTCGAAGCGATTTCCCTTTCAACCTCGGAGATGAAGGATTCATCGCTGCCCCGTGGTCAAAAGCCGGGCTGGCTCGTTCCCGATGACCTACGCTTGCGTTACGACCTTCGGCTGGGCGACAGCCGTGAGCTCCTGCCCGCTGCGTTGAAGGAGTTTCTGCAGATCGACATCTTCGTTCACGACAGCCTGCATACCTACGACCACCAGCTCTTTGAGTACTCGATGGCCTGGCCGAGCATCCGCGTGGGGGGCCTGTTGATGAGCGACGATGTGCTCTGGAACATGGCCTTCTGGCACTTCATTCGCAAGGTGAAGCGCGAGTCGGCCAGGGTCGACACCCTGGGAGCCGTGCGAAAGTAGCACTGGTCTTGAGGACCGTCTCCGAGGAAACTGTAAAAGGCCCCGACACCCGTAATGGGGATTGTCCCTATTTATTTCTTTCGCCGCCGCCGTCACGGGCAATTTGTGGGCCCGGCGACCGTCGTTCCCTGGATCTGGAACGTGCAGGCGCCTCCAACGATGGTGACTTCGTACGTGCTCCATCCGAGCGGCGTGCCCCCGTTGCCATTGTTACGCGATGCCGAAATGACCGGGCTTGTGGCATACCGCTGTCCATCGTCCCCTGAAACGTCAAGCCCCCCGCCGAGAGAGTGAACGTGTTGTCGCGGTTCTCGATGAGCTGTCCAAGCTTCTTGCGCAGGCAACGCACCTCGGGAATGCGATCCAAGCCCAAGAGCGTGCCCAGCTCCGGGGTGGTCAAGATACTCGAACGGCAAGCTGGCGCAACGCTTCCGAGTCAGGGCAAATCGCCGTCACCGACTTCGCAAGCCGTCCTGGACATGATCAATGCCGCGGCCCTGCGCGACGCGAGAGATCACCCGGGCAGGATCCGCCTGCCTCCCAGCAAGAGTCGAATTCTCCTGGCGACCGAACCTCGACGCCGCATGGATGGCGCAGATAGCCAGGAACGTGTCGACGGCCGATGACGGATTCCTGGAGCCGGGTCAGTGCCTCCTGCACGATCGGGATTCCAAGTTCACCGAGCAGTTTGACGAAATCCTGAAAGCCGGCGGCGTGAAGCCCATGAAGCTTCCGGCACGAAGCCCGAACCTGAACGCCTTCGCCGAGCGCTGGGTTCTCAGCGTAAAAAGTGAGTGCCTGTCCAACGTGATCCTCTTCGCAGAGGCATCGTTGCGCCGGGCGCTCAGATAGCTTGGCGCCCATTATCACGCGGAAAGGCCGCACCAGGGGAAGGGCAACGTGATCCTCTTCCCCGAGCCCACTGGCGAAGACGGCCAGAGTTGGGCCGATCCGTTGTCGCGAAAGGCTCGGAGGCATCTTGAAGTACTACGATCGGGGTGCTGGATGAGTTTTTTGACCCCATGGGGGGCCGGGACTACCCACGGAGATTACGTCCCGGTCTTCCTCATCACGCGAGGACCTCCCGGACTACATTTCCGCTGATGTCCGTGAGTCGGAAGCGACGCCCCTGATGCTTGAAGGTCAGACGCTCGTGATCGATCCCCAGCAGGTGGAGCAAAGTGGCATGGAAATCACGCACGTGCACCGGGTTCTTCACGACGTTGTATCCAAACTCGCAAGTCTCTCCGTGAACCAAGCCCGGCCTGGCTCCTCCGCCTGCCATCCACATGCTGAAGCATCGCGGGTGGTGATCGCGGCCGTAGTCTGTTGCCGTCAATTTGCCCTGGGAATAATTGGTCCGCCCGAACTCTCCTCCCCAGATCACCAGCGTGTCCTCGAGCAGCCCTCGTTGCTGCAGATCTCGCACGAGCGCAGCCGCGGGTTGATCGGTCTCACGGCACTGCGTTGCGATGCCCCGGGGCAGGTTGCCGTGCTGGTCCCAGCCCTGGTGATAAAGTTGTATGAACTTCACGCCCTGCTCTGCCATCCGACGTGCGAGCACGCAGTTGTACGCGAAGGTCCCCGGCTTTCTCGCGTCAGGACCGTACATGTCGAGCACTTGTGCCGGCTCCTTCGAAGTGTCCACCACGTCCGGTACCGAGCGCTGCATGCGGAACGCCATCTCGTACTGTGCAATGCGCGTCTCGAGCTCGGGATCCGCGAGCACGGCCTGCTGATGCTCCGTGAGCTCCCTGAGGCGATCGAGCATTTGCCTTCGCCCCTCGACGGAAACCCCTTCAGGGTTTGTCAGATGGAGCACTGGGTCCTTGCTCGCGCGGAA